>Ga0126362_10000221_pt1 | contig 39962 bp, 31 predicted proteins | sample ANMtaG_FD_126269 | JGI IMG/M metagenome (GOLD analysis project Ga0126362, IMG submission 126269) | Continental margin sediment microbial communities from North Pacific Ocean - ANME2c_DSS_Sorted | ecosystem: Environmental > Aquatic > Marine > Continental margin > Sediment | place: Pacific Ocean... | reverse complement strand
TCTTCTCGACGATGTTGATGATGTCCAGGAACACATCCACCAGCGCCATGATGTTCCCGACGATCGGGATGCTGCCCAGCACCATCGTCAGGCGCTCCAGCGTCACGTAGCCCCCGCTGAACGAGCGAAGCCAGTCGTCCACCGCCTTGCTTGCCGCGGCGACGTCCTCCTTCAAGATCGTGTTCAGCGGGGCTACCGCCGTCTGGGGTTCGCGCTCCGCCGCCTGCGACTTCGCGGCTGCTTCCTTTTCTGCCATCTTTTTCTTGTTCTCTTCGAGCTTGTGCCTGAGGTTGATGGGGTGGGTGCGGCGTGCTGCGCGAGTCAGCCCGTGAAGCCGGGCGTTCGGCCCCCGGTTATCGGTTTGGCGGCGGCGGTTGCAACGTCCGACTTCATCCCGCCGGAAGCCATGCCGCTCATCACGCCGGTGATCGGCACACCCATCGGCCCGAGCTTGGCGCCCGCCGCCTGGATCGCCATGCCGGTCGCGGCCTGGCTTGCCTGGCCGAGCAACGCCTTGGCGCCACCTTGCTGGATCGCCTGGGCCGCGCCCACGGCCTGCTGCGCGATGCCGGCCGCCTGCGTGACCTGGCCCAGCGCGCTCGCTGCCTTGGTGCCCATGCCCGCGACGCCGGCAAGAGCGCCCGCGGCACCTCCCGCCGCGCCGGTCATGCCTCCAAATCCGCCGGCCAGACCCGAGAGCCCTGACACGCCGCCTCCGGCGCCATCGGCGGCCCCACCGGTCCCGGCCTTTGCCTTCCAGTCTTCGGGTGTACCGTAGTAGCTGCCTTCTTCCCACGGATCACGAGGGTCCTTGCCGAACGTGACCTTGGCGGTGCCGATGGGCAGCCCCGACACGGTCGCGAAGCCGTTGCGGTCGAAGGTGCCGGCATGCGTGCCGCCTTCCGAATCGACCACGGTGAAGTCGCCCTGCGCCACCCCCTGACGCTTTTCACCGGTCGGCTTGATGTACTGGTGGTACAGGTCGAGCTGTCCCTTCGGCACCTGCGGCGGATTGGGCAGCGCGGGCTTGCCTTCGTTGGCGGGCCCGACGAGGCTGTGCACCGAAGCGTGCTCGCGCCAGGTGCCGGAAGTGCCGTGCTCGATCCCGCCCGAGCTCCAGCGGCTGTAGCTCGAGCCGCCGTTGATCACCACTTCCTCTTTCGCGTGGATGGTGATCTTGTTGGCCGTCTGCGTGATGTTGAGCTTGGCCAGCACGTTGACGCTGTCCTTCAGCGCCTTGATGTCGATGTCGGCACCGGCCGCCACGAGCCGCATGCCGGCCTTGGAGGCGAACATGCGGATCGCGCTCTGTACGCTCACCAGCAGGCTCTTGCCCGCGCTCACGCTCGTATGGCCGCCACTCGTGAGCGCGCTGTGCTCGTTGCTCACGATGTGCGTCGAGCCCTGCGCCACGGTCTGCAGCCCCTTGGCGCTGGCCAGCGTCAGGTGCGACTCCTGCAACTCGGGGAACTCGCCCTGCTCGCGGTTGCCGCCCTGGCCCTTGATGGCGTCGTTCTGCTCCTTGAGGCTGGTGGTGACTTCGTCTTGGTCACCAGCGTCATGGGCCTGTGCGCCTTGCGCCACGCCGCTCAGGCCCTCGTGCAGATCGCGCGCCTGCGTGAGACGGCCCACCGTCTCGCTCATGTCGGTGGAATGCGCCTGGGCATTCGTGCGAGCTTCGGTGGTGACCAGCAGCCCCTTGCCTGCCCGGACCGCGCCGTGCCCGTCGGTTCGCAGCTCGAACCCCTGCCCCCGCGGCTCCTTGCGCCCCGCCGCGTCCTCGATGCGCCCGATGTGCCCCACGCTCAGCTGGCTGGCCTGGTGATCGCTGCGCAGCTGCGCCTGGATCTTGCCCTGCGTGTCGTCCAGCACGAGGTGGTTGCCGCGCCCGCCTCCAAGCTCGCGGCTCCTGATGCCCGACAGATGCTTCTGCTCAGGCAACTGCCACGACGGCATGGTGTCGGCGTTGTGCACGCAGCCCGTGACGATCGGGTAGTCGGGGTCGCCGTTGAGGAAGTCGACGATCACCTCCATGCCGATGCGCGGCACGCTGGTCATGCCGAAGGTGGCGCCCGCCCACGCGGTGGATACGCGTACCCAACAGCTGGAGTGCTCGTTCTCCTGACCGAGGCGGTCCCAGTGGAACTGCACCTTGATGCGACCGTACTTGTCGGTCCAGATCTCCTCGCCCTGCGGGCCCACCACCATGGCGGTCTGCGGGCCTCGCGTGCGTGGCTTGGAGGTGCTGCGAAGCGGGCGCCACGCGTAGCTGGTGGGCTGGGCATCGAAGGCGAAGCGCTGCACGGAGCCTTCCGTGCCTTCCACGCCTTCGCTGGCCTGCAAGTTCTCCTGCAGGTGGTAGCTCACGCCCACGAGCAGGTATTGCTGGTTCTGGTCGGCCTTGGGGTGGCCGGCGAGGCGCAGGGTGTGGCCGGTGGCCAGTTCGCGCAGGTTGGAGCGGCCGGTGATGCGGTTGCGCTGGCTCAGTTGTTCTTCGTTGCGGATGCGCGCGTAGGCCTCGCCGTCGCCGTGCTGCACGAAGCCGCCGGGCCATTCGTAGTTCTCGTAGGTGTCGTGGTCGTGCCCGGGCGGCATCTGGCGCAGGTGGGACAGTTCGGCCTTGGGCTTCTCGAAGTCGTGGTCGTCGTTGTAGTGGTGGCCCGAGCGCACTTCCTCGGCGATCTCCCACGCGTAGATGCGCTCTCGCTGGCCCATGCCGGACTTCTCCAGCGGGTGGTAGCGCACTTCTTCCCCACCCGGCAGCGGGCCGTGCGAGTTGGCGATGTCGTCGGCGAACACGAGCACGTGCTGCGACTCCTCGTGCCTGAAGTGGTAGTAGATGCCTTCGAGCTCGCACAGGCGCGAGATGAAGTCGAAGTCGCTCTCGTGGTACTGCACGCAGTAGTCCCACTGCCGGTAGTCGCCGCGCGTGAGCTTCTTCTCGATGGGGTGGCCGTAGCGCCCGAGCACTTCCATCACGATGTCGGGCACGCTCTTGCCCTGGAAGATGCGGAAGTCGCTGCGCCGCGTGGCCAGCCACAGCCAGGGCCGCAGGCGCATCCGGTAGAAGGAATGGCGCGCATCCTCCTGCTGCAGCCCGAAGCGCGTGACGATGCCGCCCAGGTAGCGCACCCCGCCTTCGGTCTCCACCGACACGGTGGACGCCTTGCCCAGCAGGCTCTTGGGGTCCACGTTGTTGCTGTTGCCCAGCAGCTCGATGTCGAACGCGTACAGCTGGCTCAGCGCCTCGCGGCCTACCAGCTGGCGGAACTGCAACGCATCGCCCGCGGGCGTCTGGATATTGACCCGGCGGCTCATTGCTGCGCTTCGGTTTGCAGATACAACAAACCGCCTAATAAAAATTCAATTGATAAGAATATTGTTTGCAATTTGAGCAGCACACTCACCTCCCGATGCATATTTTCACAATTATTCTAAGTGTTGATTTATCGTAAGAACCAATGCGAAAAATAGACGATTTATCAAATCAGCATAAAGTTTGCGATCTGCCGCTGCCAGTGTCCAAAGTCACACTGGTGAGATTCAGATGAATTACGTCCGAATCAGTTGCGGGGCAAATGACGCCGCGCTCTGCCTGCAAGAACATTCCGGGCAAAGGATCGGGTCGTGATCGGCGATCTTGTCGAAATACTCAAAAACCAACCCGAAATAGCGCTATTCCTCGTGCTCGCCATTGGCTATGCGGTTGGCCAGATCCGTTTCGGCCCCATACAACTCGGCGGCATCTGCGGCACGTTGATCGCCGCCCTCGTCGTCGGTCAAATCGGAATCCATCTCGACGACGGCGTGAAGAACGTGTTCTTCATGCTTTTCATCTTTGCGCTCGGCTATTCGGGCGGGCCGCAGTTCTTTGCCAATCTCGATGCCAAGGGGCTGCGGATCGGGCTGCTGTGCCTCGTCGAAGTCGTGACGGTGCTCGCGTTGGTGCTCGGTGCCGCTTTCTTCCTCTCGCTAGACCAGGGCACCGCTGCGGGGCTGATGGCCGGCGCTGCTACCGAATCGGCCGTGGTGGGCACGGCGACCGACGCCATCTCCAAGCTTGCGCTGCCGCTGGCGGACATCCGGCAGCTGCAGGCCAACGTGGTCACTGCCTACTCCATCACCTACGTGTTCGGGCTGATCGCGATCGTCGTGGTCACTAGCCAAGTCTTTCCGCTGCTGCTGCGCGTCGACCTGCGCGCCGAGGCCGACCGGCTCTGGAAGACCATGGGCGGCGGTGGCGACGAGCCCGACGCAGCCACCGCCACGCCCGAGATGATCGGGCGCGTGTTCCTGGTCACCGTGGGCCGGGGGCGCACCGTCGGAGAGCTGACGGCCATCTTCGGCGGTCACGCCAGCATCGAGCGGGTGATGCGGCGCGGCCAGAGCCTCGATATCGCTCCCGGCCTGCGGCTGCAGGCCTTCGACCAGGTGCTCGCCATCGGACGCCGCAGCGTGCTCGTGAACGTGGCCGAGCTGCTGGGCCGCGAGTTCGCCAACACCACGGCCTTCGACGCGGTGGTCGAGACCACCGAAGTCGTGCTCGACCGACGTGAATGGTTCGGCCGCGAACTGCACGAGCTGGGCGGGCCGCTTCCGCCCGGCGTGCAGATCGTCGGCCTGATCCGCGACGGCAACGCCATGCCGCTGCTGCACGACCTGAAGCTGCAGCGCGGCGACGTGCTCAAGCTCTACGGCCCGGTGCTCGACGTGGCGCGGGCAGTACCGCTCATCGGCGACCGAGTCGTCGAATCCACCCACAGCAACATCAGCTACGCGGCCATGGGCATCCTGCTGGGCGTGTTCATCGGCGGCTTCAGCGTGAAGCTCGGCGGCATTCCGTTCTCGCTGGGCACGGGCGGCGGCGCACTGCTCACCGGCCTGCTCTTCGGCTGGTACCAGTCGAAGAACCCGCACCGCCTGAGCGTGCCGCCCGAAGCGCTGGCGTTGATGAAGGACCTGGGCCTGGCCACCTTCATCGCCTGCGTCGGGCTCGCGTCGGGCCCTCAGGCGCTGGCGCTCGTCAAGAAGTTCGGCATTGCGCTGCCGCTGGTCGGCGTGGCCGTGGCGGTGGTGCCGGCCAGCATTTCGCTTTTCGTCGGGCACCGGCTGCTCAAGCTCGAAGCTCCCGTGCTGCTCGGCGCCATCGCGGGCCAGCAGTGCAGCACGCCGGCGCTCAGCGCGGTGCAGAACGCCGCGGGCAACTCCACACCGCTGCTGGGCTACACGATCACTTATGCAATTTCGAACGTGGTGCTGCCGCTGATGGGTCCGCTCATCGTGGCGCTGGCCGGACTGGTCTCGCACGCGGCGAAATGAGCTCCAACGACATCGGCAAACCGAAAGGACCCTGACTCATGGAATGGCTGCACGAACTCTTCAAGAAGTCGCCGGAGATGGCGCTCTTTCTCTCGCTGGCGGTCGGCTACTGGATCGGCAAGATCAAGTTCGGCAAGTTCCAGCTCGGCGGCGTGGCCGGCTCGCTGCTGGTGGCGGTGGTTGTGAGCCAGGTCGGCGTGCAGGTCGACAACGGCGTGAAGGCCGTGCTCTTCGCCCTCTTCATCTACGCGGTGGGCTTCGAGAGCGGGCCGCAGTTCTTCAGCTCGCTCGGCAGACAGTCGGTAAAAGAGATCATCCTGGCCGCGGTGATGGCGGCCACCGGACTCCTGACGGTGATCGTCATGGCCAGGCTCTGCGGGCTCGACAAGGGGCTGGCGGCCGGCGTGGCAGCCGGTGGCCTGACCCAATCAGCCATCATCGGCACGGCGGGCGACGCCATCGGCAAGCTCGGGCTGGAAGCCGCCGAAACCGCGCGGCTGCAGGCCAACGTGGCGATCGGCTATGCGGTGACCTACGTGTTCGGCTCCTTCGGCGCGATCATCGTGTGCGTCAACATCCTGCCGAAGCTGATGGGCCGCACCATCCGCGACGACGCCACCGCGGCCGAGACCGCGATGCAGGCCGGCGTGAAGGTGCTGGGCCCCGACCAGGAAGAAGCGGCGCCCTCGCTGGTCGGCCGCATCTACGAACTCGCGACTGATCCGAAGCGCACCGTCGCCGACATCGAGAACGCCAACCCGGCAACCACCATCACCATCGAGCGGGTGAAGCGCGACGGCAAGTTCGTCGAGGTGAGCCCCGAACTCGTGCTGCACAGGGGCGACATCGTGCTTGCCGTGGGCCGTCGCGACGCCGTGGTGGCCAGCGCCCCGCTGCTGGGCAAGGAGGTCTACGCGGTCGACGGCATGGAGCTCACCATGCACAAGCGCGAGATCGTGCTGACCAACAAGGACTTCGACCACAAGACGGTGGACGAGATCCGCAAGGCCACCGCCGGCGGCGTGCGCCACGGCATCGTCGTGGTGCAGCTGAGCCGCATGGGCAAGGTGCTGCCGATGCGGCCCGACACCGTGGTGCAGACCGGCGACATGGTGTCGATCTTCGGCGCCGAGCAGGACGTGAAACGCGTGGCGGCGATCGTCGGCGACGTGATCGTGCCGAGCGCGAAGACCGACTTCGTCTACCTCGGGGCCGGCCTCGTCGTGGGGCTGCTGATCGGCCTGCTGAGCGTGAAGCTCGGCAACATCCCGCTCACGCTGGGCTCGGGCGGCGGCGCGCTGCTCGCGGGCCTGCTCTTCGGCTGGTATCGCGCCAAGCGCCAGACCTTCGGCGCGCTGCCGCCGAGCGCGGTGCAGTTGCTGAAGGACCTGGGCCTGGCCGGCTTCGTGGTGGTGGTGGGCCTGTCTTCGGGCCTGCAGGCGGTGCAGACCATCAAGCAGCTGGGCCTGACCATCTTCGGCGTGGGCGTGGTCGTCACCATCGTGCCGATGCTGCTGACGATGCTGTTCGGCCGCTACGTGCTTCGCTACAGCAACACGGCCATCTTCGCGGGCGCGTTGAGTGGCTCGCGCAGCGCCAACCCGGCCTTCGGCGAAGTTCTGGACAAGGCCGAGAACTCGATTCCCACCGTGCCCTTCGCGATCACCTATGCGCTGGCCAACGTGTTCCTCACGCTGCTGGGGCCGCTGATCGTGGCGCTGGTGTGAGCACGGCACGCACTCTCCACTCTTTCTTTTCCACCCTTTCAGACAGGAGCACTCCATGGATTTCAGCGACGTGAAAAAACTCAGCAACCTGAGCCCCTTCGAACTCAAGGACGCACTGATCCAGGTGGCCCGGCAAAGCGACAGGCTGATGCTCAACGCAGGTCGCGGGAATCCGAACTTCCTGGCGACCACGCCGCGGCACGGCTTCTTCCAGTTCGGCCTGTTCGCCATGACCGAGAGCGAACGCTCCTACATCTACATGGAGGGCGTGGGCGGCTTCCCGCAGCGCGAGGGCATCGAGGCGCGCTTCGAGATCTTCACCAAGTCACACGAAGGCCAGCCGGGCGTGCGGTTCATCGAGGCCGCCGTGTCTTACGTGCGCGACCAGCTGGGCCTGTCGGCGGGCGACTTCATCTACGAGATGTGCGAGGCCATCCTCGGCTGCAACTACCCGGTGCCCGACCGCATGCTGCGGCTGAGCGAGATCATCGTGGGCAAGTACATCCACAAGGAGATGATCGGTACGCACCCCTTCGTGGGCACCTTCGACATGTACGCGGTGGAAGGCGGAACGGCCGCCATGACCTACCTGTTCAACAGCCTGCGCGAAAACCACCTGCTGCAGGCCGGCGACACCATCGCGCTGGGCATGCCGATCTTCACGCCATACATCGAGATCCCGCATCTCAACGATTACCAGCTGATCGAGGCACTGATCGACGCGCCTTCGGAAAACAACTGGCAGTTCACGAAGAAGGAACTGCAGAAGCTGCTCGACCCGAAGGTCAAGGCCTTCTTCCTGTGCAACCCGAGCAACCCGCCGTCAGTGAAGCTGAGCGACGAAGTGCTGGCCGCCATCGCCGACATCGTGAAGCAGCGGCCCGACCTCATCATCCTCACGGACGACGTGTACGGCACCTTCGCGGACAACTTCAGATCGCTGTTCGCGATCTGCCCGCACAACACGATCCTCGTGTATTCGTTCTCGAAGTATTTCGGAGCCACCGGCTGGCGCATGGGCGTGGTGGCCACGCACGACGACAACATCCTCGACCGCCAGATCGCCCGGCTGCCCGAAGCGAAGCTGAAGGAACTCGACGCGCGCTACAGCTCGATCACCACCGAGCCGCGCAGGCTGAAGTTCATCGACCGGCTGGTGGCCGACCGCCGCACCGTGGCGCTGAACCACACGGCCGGCCTCTCGACGCCGGTGCAGGCGCAGATGGTGATGTTCTCGCTGTTCTGCCTGATGGACGAGCCCGAGGCGTACAAGAAGTCGATGAAGCACATCGTCTCGCGCCGCAAGGAAGCGCTGTACCGCGAGCTCGGCCTGCCGCTGCAGGCCGACCCGAACTCGGTGAGCTACTACCACCTGCTCGACCTGCAGGACATCGCCACGCAGATGCACGGCGAGCACTTCGGCAAGTGGATCGTGACCAAGCTGCAGCCCAACGAGGCCCTCTTCCGCATCGCCGAAGAGACCAGCATCGTGCTGCTGCCGGGCCGGGGCTTCGGCGGCAAGCACGCATCGGGACGGGTGTCGCTGGCGAACCTCAACGAGTACGACTACGCGAACATCGGGAGGTCGCTGCGGAAGCTGGCTTCGGAGTACTTTGCGATCTTCGAGAAGGAGAACGGCAAGGGTGCGGCGAAGACGGCTTCGAAGGCGGGAAAGGCCGGCAAGAAGAAGTAGGCCGGCCGGCCTTTCCCTGTCGGGGACTCAAGTCGGCTTGCGCGCCGTGAGCCACTGCGACGACGGCAACGCTGCTGCCACCAAGCGCACCTCGCCGATGTTTCCGAAGAAACCGTCGGCGCGGTTGCCGTCCCACGAGCCGCCGCCTACAACCCACGGCGACACCGCCGAGAGAGTGGCCAGCCCGGTGATGGCCGATGCGTTGCGCAGCACCGGCGCGCCTTCGACGTACATCGTGGTGTCGTGCGACACCGGGTCGTTCACGATAGCGATGTGGACCCAACGGTCGGCGATGACTTCGCCCGACCAGTTGGTCTTGGGCGCGCGCGTACCGGCCGGGCTCGGCACCACTTCCCACTGCACTTCACGCAGGCTCGAGATGGCGAACAGCATCGGCGGAGACTCAGGGTCGCCGCCCGAATAGCCGGCGAGGTCGCCTCGCTTGCCATCGCGCGTCATGATGTTCATCCAAGCCTGATTGGCGCTGGTCCAGCTCTTGTCGATCTTGATGAAGGCTTCGATGGTGTAGCCGTTCTCCAGCGTCTGCGCATTGACCGGGGCGGCTGCATCGGTCAGGAAGTAACTCATGCGCGGCGGTACGCCGTTCTTGTCCCTCATGGTGTTCAGGAAACGCACCGAGCCCGGTGCGGCGGAAAGGTAGTGACGGTCATCGGTCCACACGACGTCGCCGTCCACTGCCCCTGCCACGCCGCCTTGATTGAGCGCATCGCGGTGCAGCGGATTGCTGCCGGTGACGTCGGCGATAACGGTGCCCGGCAGCACCGGCTGGTTGACCGCTCCACCGAAGAAGCGCCAATGCGCCAGCGTATTCGCCACCTTGGGGTAGTCGTCCGAATTCGTGGCGGGCCGCTGCACGATCGTGGCGGGATCCTTGTAGTTGGCAAGGATCATCGCGCGGGCCTTGTCCACCAGCGAGCCATCGATGGTGGCGCTGCCCGTGCCGAAGCTCTTGTTGAAGCCCGCGAAGCGCTGCGCGAAATCCATGTCGATGGTGAAGGCCTCGTTCGCCGTGGTGAGCACCGCCTGGTCGAAGCTGTTGAGCGTGGCCGCCGGCTTCTGCGGCACCCACGGCGAGAACGACAGCACCTTGATCTTCTTGTTGGTCAGGTCGAACTCGTACAGACGCATCAGGCCGTTGCCGCCCTGGTAGGCCATCTGGTAGTCGACCACCATCTCCTCGACCTTGTGGCCGAAGTCGTTGACCTTCGTGAGATGCGCGGCGCCATGGTGGTGGCCATTGAGCGTCATGAAGATCTGGTCGTTGTCGCGGATCAGCTTGTCCCACAGCATCTTGCCGTAGTCGGTCTCGAGCGGACTGGTGCCGTCGGGTGCGATGTTGAGCAGTTGGTGGTTCACCAGGATCACCGGCAGAGTCGGGTTCTTCGCAATCACCTGGCGGGCCCATGCGATGCCAGCGTCGGAGATGCGCCACGACAGCGACAGCACCATGAACTTCTGGCCTTGTGCTTCGAACACGTGGTACTCATGGAAGCCGCTGGTGTCACGCGCCCCGAAGGTGGCCTGCTTCTTCGCACGCTCCGTGCCGAACCACTGGATATAGGGCTCATTCGCGGGAGTGCGGTTGGCATCGGTACCGCCGACGGGGTCGACGCTGAAGTCGACATCGTTCAGCACGTCGTGATTGCCCGCCAGCACGCTGTAGGGCAGCTTCGCGTCTTCGAGGATCTTCATGGCGGCATCGGCCACCTTCCATTGGTCAGGCTTGCCGACTTGGTCGACCACGTCGCCGAGGTGAATGGTGAACGGGATGTTCAGCCCCTTGGCGTTGTCGGCGATCCACTTCGTCTGCGCGGCGAAGGGAGCGCTGCCGAAGCGCTTGTTGTACTGGTCGCTCTCGGCCACCGTCGCGTAGCGTGCATAGAACTGGGTGTCGGGCATCACGGCGATCGAGAAGCTCGAGATCTTGGCGGCGACTGCCGGCGGAGCGGGTGCTGGTGCCGGAGCGGGCGCCGGAGCTGGGGATGGAAGCGGAAGAACGGGCGCGCCGCCTCCACCACCACCGCAGGCTGCCAGCAAGGCACCGCTGCCGCCAACTGTCAGGAGCGAAGCACCGAGCTTGAGCATCTGACGGCGCGGTGCCGTATTGCTGGTGTTGTTGTTCTGTTCGACAACGTTCGACTGGACAGGCGAAGAGATGCGTGGCGTGCTCGCGCCACGCGATTCGTCGGAAACGGACATGGGAAATTGGGAGAAAAGATTACGAAGCGCGCAGCGTAAAAATCCGAGGTGACGTGGGCATGTAAGGCCCATGACACTTTGTCGGGAGGTCTGTTCAGACCCTCGCCGCGCGCTCCATCCGATCCAGCTTCACCACACGCCACGCACACAGGCTGCCGAGCACCGCCAACAAGGTGGCAGCTGCAAACATCGTGCGATATCCGAAGGCCTGCGCAACCGCACCGCCAAGCAGAACGCCCAACACGCCACCGAAGCCGTAGCCGATCACCGTGAACAGCGCCTGCCCTCGCCCGCGCAGATGTCCGGGAAAGCGCCGCGACACCACCGCAATGCAAGTCGTGTGATGCGCCGCGAAGCTCAGCGCATGCAGCCACTGCGCCGCGATGAGCGCCGCGATCCAGCCGCCCAGCCCTGCCGCCAAGCCCAATCGCGCACCCCCGGCGATGCTGCACACAAGCATCCAGCGCGGCATCGGCATCCAGCCGATGAGCCGGCCTTGCAGGAAGAACCACACGATCTCCGCCACCACCGACAGCGCCCACAGCAGGCCGATGGTGCTCTTGCTGTAGCCGATCGAATCGAGGTAGAGCGAGAAGAAGGCGTACACCGAGAAGTGAGACATCACCTGGAAGAACAGCGCCGCGAAGAACCACTGCACCGACGGATTGCGCAGCACCGGCCCGATGGGCTCCTTCACCGCGTCGTGCGCAGCGGGCGGCTCGCGCAGGTCTGGCAGCTTCATGGTCGCGATGAGCACGATGGCCAGCGTGCCCGCGGCCCAGGCCGGAAAGTGCTTCATGCCGAAGCGCTCGAACCACTCACCCGCGACGAACACCGTGAGCAGGAAGCCCGCCGAGCCGCACAGCCGGATGCGCCCGTAGCGCCCCCAGTCGCCTGCCACCAGTTGCGCCATCGCGGCTTCGGTGAGCGACATCATCGAACTGGTGTGCGTGAACATCACGAGCAGCACGAGCGCGAGCCACCACGCTCCACCGTGCCACCACAGCCCGAAGGAGCTGGCCAGCGCCACCGCCGCGCTGAAGCGAAGCAGCTTCACGCGCTGCCCCGTGTGATCGCTGAGCGCACCCCATGCATAGGGCGCGAACACACGCGTGATCGACTGCACCGAGGCCAGCAGGCTGATCGTGAAGATCGGCAGCCCCAGGTCCTTGAGCCAGAGCGGCAGGTATGGGTTGAAGAAACCGATGTGCGCGAAATAGCTGGCCGAGAGGCCAGCGAACGCCAGCAGGTGGCCGCGCCTTGCGGCGGCCACTGGTGGCGGCTCGGACACTAGAGGAAGGACGCCTGCGGCGACGCGGCTTCTGTCTTGCTGCCCTGGGACACGTCACCGCACTGCGCGCGGTTGCGCAGCACGTGCTCGATCACGACCAGCGCCAGCATGGCTTCGGCGATGGGCGTCGCGCGGATGCCCACGCACGGGTCATGGCGGCCCTTGGTGACGACTTCGACGGGATTGTTGTTGATGTCGATGGACTGGCGCGGGCTGATGATCGAGCTGGTGGGCTTGATCGCAATGGCCACTTCGAGGTCCTGACCCGAGCTGATGCCGCCGAGGATGCCGCCCGCGTTGTTGGTCAGGAAGCCGGTCGGCGTGATCGAGTCGCCGTGCGTGGTGCCGCGCTGGGTGACGCTGTCGAAGCCCGCGCCGATTTCCACCGCATTCACCGCGTTGATGCCCATCATTGCGTAGGCGATCTCGGCATCGAGTTTGTCGAACAGCGGCTCGCCCAGGCCTACCGGCACGTTCGTGGCCGTGACGCGGATGCGCGCGCCACACGAATCGCCGGCCTTGCGCAGGCGGTCCATGTAGTCCTCCAGCGCGCTCACGTCGGCGATGGGGGCGAAGAAGGGGTTGTTGGGCACATGGTCCCAGCTCTCGAAGGGAATGGCGATCTCGCCGATCTGCGTCATGCAGCCGCGGAAGACCATGCCGTACTTCTCGGCCAGCCACTTCTTGGCGACCGCGCCGGCCGCGACCATGGGGGCGGTCAGCCGGGCCGAAGAGCGCCCGCCGCCGCGTGGATCGCGAATGCCGTATTTCTTCCAGTAGGTGAAGTCGGCGTGGCCGGGGCGGAACTGCTGGGCGATCTGCCCGTAGTCCTTGCTGCGCTGGTCGGTGTTCTGGATCAGCAGCGCGATGGGGGTACCGGTGGTCTTGCCTTCGTACACGCCCGAGAGAATCTGCACCGCATCGGGCTCGTTGCGCTGGGTGACGTGGCGGCTGGTGCCGGGGCGTCGGCGGTCCAGGTCACCCTGGATGTCGGCCTCGCTGAGTTCCATGCCCGGGGGGCAGCCGTCGATGACGCAGCCGATGGCCGGGCCATGCGACTCGCCGAAATTGGTGACTGCGAAGAGTGTTCCGAAGGTGTTGCCGCTCATGACGGGGATTATCCCAACAAAGCGGCCGCCCCTCAGTCGGTCGTGTTTTCGAGGCGCTTGGTCAGCGCCGTCATCTGCAGCTCGATGGAGAAGAGCCGTTCGTTCAGCACCGCCGTCTGGAGCCGGATCGCCTCGATGATGGCCTTGGTCTGCGGGTCGGGGGCGTTGTCGCAGAGTTCCGCCAGGTCATGCAGCTTCTTGCGCAGTTCGTTGCTCATGGGAGGCTCCGGTGATTGCGTCGTGGAGCCCCAGTATGGGGTTTCGTCAACGCTCCGGCAATGCGGCTCCACCCGGGGCTTCGGGCGAGCGCGCCTCTCCGGCGCCGCCCGCGCCGCGCAGCCGCACCGCCACCAGCCCGCCAACGAACAGCAGCACCGCCGCACAGACGCCGGCCGTGAGGCGCAGGCCATTCAGCAAGGCTGCGCGGCCCGCATCGAGCAGTTCGGCGCCCGTGCTCCCGCCGAGCTGCCCGGCCAGCACGACCGCGCCGCCCAGCGTGCTTCGGGCGGCATCCACGTCGACCGGGCTCGCGAGGCCCGTCGGCACAGCGTCGGCCATGGCGTTGCGGTAGATGGCCGCACCGATGGCGCCAAGAATCGCGATGCCCAGCGCACCGCCGAATTCCGAACTGGTCTCGGAAATGGCCGAGGCCACGCCCGCGCGCTCCGGCGGCGCACTGCCCACCACCAGGTCGGTCGCCAAAGTGAACACCGGCGCCAGCCCGAGCGAGGAAATGACCGCGCTGCCTACCATCCAGGCCAGGCCGTCCTGCGCAGGCAGCACGGCCAGCATGCCGAAGCCCAGCGCCGCCACCGCAAGCCCGCCGCCCATCACGAAGGCCGGCCGCATGCGCCGCGCCAGTGCCGGCACGACCATTGAACCGACGATGAAGGCGCCCGCCCCGGGCATGCTCCACAGGCCCGCATGCAGCGGCGACAGGCCCAGCACCAGCTGCAGGTACTGGGCGTTGTAGAGAAAGATGCCGAACATCACGAAGCAGGCCAGCATGTAAGCGCCGAGCGAGACACTGAAGGCCGGCAGGCCGAACAGGCGCAGGTCGATCATCGGGTCGGGCAGCCGCTTCTGCCGGCGCACGAACAGCCAGCCCAAGGCCAGCCCCAGCACGATCGACAACGCGGGCACGAGATGCGGCCCGTGCTCCGCGATCTGCTTCACGCCGTAGATCACCGGCAGCACCGCGCCAAGCGACAGCGCCACGCTGGCCAAATCGAGCCGGGCCGCGTCGGGATCACGGTATTCGGGCAGCAGCATCGGCCCAAGCACCAGCAGCAGCACCATCACCGGCACGCCGATCAGGAACACCGAGCCCCACGGAAAGAATTGCAGAAGCACGCCGCCCAGTACCGGCCCGATGACGGCCCCGGCCGAGTAGCTCGAGATCCACACACCGATGGCCACAGTCCGTTGCCCCGGGTCGAGAAACATGTTGCGGATCAGAGAGAGCGTGGACGGCGCCAGCGTCGCACCCGCCACGCCGAGCAACGCCCGAGTGGCGATGAGCATGTTGGCGCTGGTCGAGAACGCCGCCAGCACCGAGGCGACGCCGAAGGCCGCCGCGCCGATCAGCAGCAGCCGCCGCCGGCCGATGCGGTCGCCCAGCGTGCCCATGGTGACCAGCAGGCCGGCCACGAAGAAACCATAGATATCGACGATCCACAGCAGTTGCGAGGCCGTGGGCTTGAGCTCTTCGCTGATCGAAGGGATCGCGAGGTTCAGCACCGTGAGGTCCATCGAATAGAGCATGCACGGCAGCGCGATGACGGCCAGGCCGGTCCATTCGCGCACCGTGGCGCGGGCCGGGGGTGAGGTGTTCTTCATTCGTTCAGGTGGCAATCGTTCAGGCAGAGGCGGTGCTCAACCATATCTCCAGCTTGACGAGCGCGCCCGTCCAGCCATGGGTATGGCCGTCGCGCGCGGCCTCGTCGAAGAACTGCTCGTGCATCAGCACCAGCTCGCAGCCTTCGGCATCGGGCTCGATGCTCAGGGTGACGAGCGACTCGCGCTCCGGCGTGCTGCGCCAGGCCCAACTGAAGACCAGCCTGCGCTCCGGCACGACTTCGAGATACGTGCCGCTCACGTCGTGCGTCTCGCCGTCCTCCGCCAGCATGGCCACGCGAAAGCGGCCACCCACGCGCAGGTCGACTTCGGCAATGGGCACCGAGACGATTTCCTCGGGGCCGAACCAGAGCTTCAGCGCTTGCGGGTCGGTCCACGCGCGCCAGACCTTGTCGGCCGAGACACGGAAGTGCCGCCTGAGGGTGAGCGAGGGGCGCCCGGTGCCTCGGGCGGAAGGTTTTTCCATTCAGTCTCCTCCTGGTGATAGAGAAAGCGCGCCAGTGCATCGAGGCGCCCGGTCCAGAACTTCTCGTACCGCGACAACCACACGGCGGCCTCCTGCATCGGCCGGGGCGACAGCTCGCAACGCACGACGCGGCCCTCCTTCGTGCGGGAGATCAGGCCTGCGTCTTCGAGCACGCGCAGGTGCTTCATGAAGCCGGTGAGAGACATGTCGTGCGGCTCGGCCAGCTCGGTCACGCTGAGGCTGCGTTCGCCCAGGGTTTCGAGCACCGCGCGCCGGGTGGAATCGGAGAGCGCGGCGAAGACTGCGTCGAGTGCTTCGGCGTCGGGTCGGGCGGTTGAGTGAACCATGTGGTTTAGTATCTGGAAGGCCCGCAGGCTCGTCAAGCCGCGCTTCCGCAAGCACCTCCTGCCTGAAAGTGAATGCGGGCCATTGCAGCTTTCCGAGAACGTACCCCAGCGTGCGACGATTCGTCCTGAATCATCGACAGGCAAAGGAACCCTTCAATGACCGAACTGCGCCAGCCGTATTCCCCGATCGAACCTTACGAAAGCGGCATGCTCGAGGTGGGCGACGGCCACCAGATCTACTACGAGCGCGCCGGCACGCCCGGCGCCAAGCCAGCGGTGTTCCTGCATGGCGGCCCTGGCGGCGGCATCTCGCCTGAGCACCGGCGGCTGTTCGATCCGGCGCGCTACGACCTGATGCTGTTCGACCAGCGCGGCTGCGGCCGGTCGCAGCCGCACGCCGGACTGGAGGCCAACACCACATGGCACCTGGTCGCCGACATCGAACGCCTGCGCGAACTCGCCGGTGTCGACCGCTGGCTGGTGTTCGGCGGCTCATGGGGATCGACCCTGGCCCTCGCCTACGCCCAGAAGCACCCCGCACGCGTGAGCGAACTGGTGCTGCGCGGGATCTACACCGTGACCCGGGCGGAGCTCCGGTGGTACTACCAGTTCGGCGTGTCGGAGATGTTCCCCGACAAGTGGGAGAAGTTCATCGCCCCCATTCCCGAGGCCGAGCGCGGCGACATGATCGCGGCCTACCGCAAGCGGCTCACGGGTGACGACCCTGTGGTGCGCGCCGAGGCGGCGCGCGCCTGGAGCGTGTGGGAGGCCGAGACCATCACCCTGCTGCCCAGCCCTGCGATTGCCGAGGCCCACGCCGACGATCATTTCGCGCTGGCCTTCGCGCGGCTGGAAAACCACTACTTCGTGCACGACGCCTGGCTCGAGGAAGGCCAGTTGCTGCGCGACGCGCACCGGCTGCGCGGCATTCCCGGCGTGATCGTGCACGGCCGCTACGACATGCCCTGCCCCGCGCGCTTCGCCTGGGCCTTGCACAAGGCCTGGCCCGGGGCCGAGTTCCACCTGGTCGAAGGCGCGGGGCACGCCTATTCGGAGCCCGGCATCCTCGACCGGCTGCTGCGCGCGACCGACGGCTTCGCAGGCCGCTGAACCCCGGCCCGTCGCCAGCCTGTGCGACGGGCGTCCGGCCTGCTCCGGGAACGCTTTATGCGTGTTGCAGCGCAACACCAACCACCTGCGAAGGAGCGCCCCATGCTGGACCGTACCGCCACCCAGTTCTCCCATGTGAAGCCCGGCGACACAGAGTTCGTATCGGGTGGTTTGCGTGACTTTTTTCTCTATCGCGACCTGGGTATCGCCGAAGCCACCAACGGCAAGGTGATCGCGCATCTGGTCAAGGCCAACATGGCACCGGAAACGGGCACCGGCTGGCACCGCCATGAAGCGGACTTCCAGATCGTGATCATGGTCAAGGGCTGGGCCCGGTTCATGTACGAGGACAAGGAAACGCTGGTCGAGGCCGGCGACGTGGTGCACCAGCGCCCGGGCATCCGGCACTTCCTGTTCGACTACTCGCCCGATATGGAGTACCTGGGAATCGTCTCGCCGGCGGATTTCAAGAGCGTCGACGTCGATCCGGTGTGCGAGATTCCGGCGCCTACGCCCTGGAAGTAGGACAGCGGAAAACAACGGGCGGTTCGCCAAACGCAATGCAGGAAGCCTCGAACCTGTCTTCCACCTGACCTGGAACGTAAAGACGGCAGGCTGTCTCCTCAGCCAAACACCGTGCAAGGAAAGCTTCAAACAAGAGTCATTCGCAGTCAGAATCCGGCCGCTGCTGCTTTTGTTTGCACTCCCCAAAGCCTCCACGATGAACCGCACCTCCCAACCGACGCGTCGCCGCACGCCCATCGCACTCGCCCTGATCGGCCTGTGCGCCTCCTCCCTGCCCACCGCGTTCGCTCAACAACAGCAGCAGCCGCAACAGGAGGCCACGCAACCCGCGACGGCCCCCGGTACCTCCGTCCCTGCCACGCTGCGCGAAGTGCAGGTACAGGGCGCACAGGACAAGAGCAGCTTCGGCGCGAACCCGTCCTCGCTCAACCGCCTGCCGGCCGACCTGCGCGATGCGCCGCAGTCCGTCACCGTCATCAACCAGGCCGTGATGCAGTCCCAGGGCGCGACCTCGCTCGCAAGCGCGCTGCGCAACGTGCCGGGCCTCACCGTCGGCGCCGCCGAAGGCGGGCAGATCGGCACCAACATCAACCTCAACGGCTTCTCGGCACGCACCGACATCTACCTGGACGGCGCCCGTGACCGGGCCCAGTACTACCGCGACACCTTCGCACTCGAATCGGTCGAGGTGCTGATGGGCCCGTCGTCGATGCTGTTCGGCCGCGGCTCCACCGGCGGCGTGATCAACCAGGTCACGAAGAAGCCGTCGCTCACGCCCGCGGGCGAAGTCTCCGTATCGGCAAGCACGACCGGCCTCGTGCGCTCGACCATCGACATCAACCGCCCGCTGTCCGACACCTCGGCCTTCCGCATCGCGGCCATGGGCCAGCAGGGTGACGCCAGCACGCGCGAGCAGACGAAGCTGAAGGACTTCGGCCTCGACGCCTCGCTGAAGTTCGGCATCAACACGCCCACGCAGGTCACGCTCTCGGCGCTGGTGCAGCACAACCGCGACCAGCCCGACTACGGCCTGCCGCCGCTCAACGGCCATCCCGTGAAGGTCGACCGCAACACGGCCTACGGCTTCAGCGACGACCGCACGATCTCCGACATCCAGGCCTTCAGCGCGGTGGTGCAGCACAAGCTCACGGCCGACACCACGATCCGCAACCAGACCCAGTACAACGACGTGACCACCGATGCGCGCGAGACCGCGCCGCAGAGCATCGGCACGCTGTCGGCCAAGGGCGTGTTCACGCCCTTCTCCACCGGTACCACGGCCGTGCCGGCGGCTGCGTTCTCGTCGCTGCCGCTGAGCAGCCTGTGGGTGCGGCAGCAGAGCCATGACCGCACGATCCACGACAAGTCGCTGTTCAACCTCACCGAGCTCAACACGAAGTTCAGCACCGGCTCGATCAAGCACACGCTGCTGGCCGGCCTGGAACTGGGCCACGACACCTACAGCAACCAGACCTACTACCGCAACGGCACCTGCGCGGGCGTGGCGCTGAACCCGGCCGGCGGCACCAGCGGCTACGCCACCTGTTCGCCGCTGCTCGCGCCCTACCAGGGCAACACGCCGAGCACCGCGCCCACGCTGCCCGGCAACCTGGCCACGGCGAGCGCGACGACCGTCGCCGGCTACGTGAACGACACCATCGAACTGAGCCCGCAGTGGAAGCTGGTTGCCGGCGTGCGGCAGGACCACTACCGCGCGAGCATCTACAACAGCATTCCGACCTCGACCACGCTCGCCACCGAGAGCCAGACCGTCGACTTCACCAGCGTGCGCGCCGGTGCGATCTGGCAGCCGACGCCCGAGCAGTCGTACTACGTGTCGTACAGCACCTCGTTCAACCCTTCGCTCGAGCAGCTCGTGGCCACCACCGGCGCCACGCAGCCGTTGCCGCCGCAGAAGAACAAGGCCTACGAAGTCGGCGGCAAGTGGGACTTCAACGACGGCAACCTCTCGCTCACTGCCGCGGCCTTCCAGATCACGCAGACCAACGCACGCTCGCAGAACAGCGACGGCACCTACAGCGCGACCGGCACGGTGCGGGTGAACGGCGCGCGCGCCGGCGTCGCGGGCCGCGTCACCGACAAGCTGCAGCTCTTCGGTGCCTACACGCACCTGGACGCGACCATCGTCGACGGCATCGCCCCCGGCACGCTCGGCAAGGTGCCTGCCAACACGCCGAAGGATGCGGCCAGCCTGTGGGCCACCTACGCGATCACGCCCGAGTGGGAGATCGGCGGCGGCACCACCTACAGCGCGAAGCGCTATGCCAACAACACCGACCTCGTGCAGGTCGGCGGCTACGCGCGGCTGGACGCGATGGTGGCTTACCATCAGTCCAAGTACGACATCCGGCTGAACCTGTTCAACCTGGCCAACCGGCACTACTACGACGCGCTGATCCCCTCGGACGGCGGCCGTGCGGTACCGGGCTCGGGACGCGCCGCCACGCTGTCGTTCACCTACCGGCTCTGAGCCTCACAGGAGCACTCGGCACAACATGCTGGTCTGCATTCCCGGCGTCCTCGACCGCGAAGCGCTCGCGCAGGTTCGCGCGCGCCTCGACGCGGCGGGCGATGCCTGGGTCGACGGCCGCGTCACGGCCGGCCACCAGGGCGCGCCGGTCAAGTTCAACCAGCAGATCGACGAAGGCTCGACGGTGGCGCACGAATGCCAGGCCATCGTGGCCAGCGCGCTCGAACGCCATCCGACCTTCATCAGCGCGGCCCTGCCCAACCTGCTGTATCCGCCGATGTTCAACCGCTACGGCGAAGGCATGCACTTCGGCCTGCACGTGGACGGCGGCGTGCGCATCGACCCGCGCACCGGCCGCAAGCTGCGCACCGACCTGTCGGCCACGCTCTTCCTGTCGGACGCCGACAGCTACGACGGCGGCGAGCTGCAGATGGAAGACACGCACGGCATGCAGACAGTGAAGCTCGCGGCCGGTGACATGGTGCTCTACCCCGCCACCAGCCTGCACCAGGTGACGCCCATCACGCGCGGCGTGCGTGTGGCCTGCTTCTTCTGGGTGCAGAGCCTCGTGCGCGACGCGGGCGACCGCGCGCTGCTGTTCGACATGGACAACGCGATCCAGCGCCTCAACCAGAGCGGTGCCGACGAATCGGCGCGCCGCACGCTGGTGGGCACGTACCACAACCTGCTTCGCAAATGGAGCGTCACCTGAGTTCTTTAAACTCCTCCGGCTCACCAGACTGATAACAACCGAGGAGAGAGAACTTGCGTATTCAAACCGCCCGCCTGACGGCCGGCGTGCTGCTCGCGTGCGCCGCTTTCGCGGCCAGCACCGGCAGCCACGCCGCATCGCCGACCACCAGCATCCCGTCCGCCCCCGCTTCGACAGCCAGCTCGCTGGAAGCCGAACAGGACGCCGCCTTCAAGGCCGCCAAGGCCGTGCAGAAGCTCGGCCCCGCCGACATCGTGCTGCGCGACCAGGCCCACCTGCAGTTGCCCGCGGGCTACGTGTGGGTGCCGACACCCGCGGCCGCGCAGTTGATGCGCAGCATGGGCAACCGCACCGACGACACCTTCATCGGCGCGATCTTCCCCGCCGACGACGCCGACTGGATGGCGGTGGTGAAGTTCGTGAAAGAGGGCTACATCAAGGACGACGACGCCAAAGACTGGAACGCCGACGACCTGCTCAAGAGCCTGAAGGAAGGCACCGAGGCCGCCAACGAGGAGCGTGCCAAGCGCGGCATTCCCGCCATCGAGGTCACCGGCTGGGCGCAGAAGCCGCAGTACGAGGCCTCGTCGCATCGCCTCGTGTGGTCGGCCCTGTCCAAGCGCAAGGGCAGCACCGACGGCAACCAGGGCGTCAACTACAACACCTACGCGCTGGGCCGCGAAGGCTACCTCAGCCTGAACCTCATCACCAACGCGAAGGACCTCGACAAGTACAAGCCGGACGCCAGCAAGCTGCTCGCCGCGATCCAGTACGACGACGGCAAGAAGTACGCGGACTTCAACTCGTCCACCGACAAGGTCGCAGCCTACGGCCTCGCAGCGCTGGTGGCGGGCGCGGCGGCGAAGAAGCTGGGCATCTTCGCGATCGTGCTGGCCTTCCTGGCCAAGTTCGCGAAAGTGGCGGTGGTGGCTGGCGGCGCAGCGCTCTGGGGCATCGCGAAGCTGTTCAAGCGCAATAGCTGAACCCGGCCGCGCTCAGGCTCCGGTAAAGCGCGGCGCGCGCTTCGCCACGAAGGCGGCAACGCCCTCGCGCGCATCCGCGCTGCCGGCACGCTCGTGCAGCAGCTTCTGCTCCAGCGCGAGGTGTTCGTCGAAGGGCCGACCGGGCGCACCAGCGCACAACTGCTTGATCGCCGCGAACGATCCGCTCGCGCCATGGGCGAGCCGCATGACGAGTGCTTCGGCGGCGGCCGCGAGTTCGGCATCCGGATGGAGCGCATCGACGGCACCCCACGCCAGGCAGCGCTGGCTGTCGACGGCATCGCTCAGCATCAGCAACCGCTGCGCACGCACAGGCCCCACGCGGCGCGCGAGGAAGTACGAGGCGCCGGCATCCGGCGACAACCCGATAGCCGCGTAGCCCGTGCGCAGCTTCATCGATTCGGCGGCGAGCACGAAGTCGCCGCACAACGCGAGCCCGACGCCCGCGCCTCCCACCGCTCCATTCACCGCGACGACCAGCGGCGCAGGGTTGTTCGACAGGCGCAGCAATGCCGGATGCAGGCCGTCCAGCATCTCGTTAACCAACTCGGGCAGCGCCTCTCCGGCCGCCACGAATTCGTCGATGTCGCCACCGGCGCAGAACACCCGGCCCTCGCCGGTCAGCAGGATGGCGTGCGGCCTTCGCTCCAGCACTTCGTCGATGGCCCTTACCAGCGCACGCCCGTTCGCGGCGCCGAGGGCATTCGCGTGCCCGGGCCGCTTCAGCACGATGCGGCCGACGCCCTCCTCCACGCCCCAGGCGATGCCTTCGCTGAAGTCCACGTTCAGATCCCCGTGAGGCCGCCGGTGCACATCAGCGTCTGCCCGCTCACGTAATCGGACTCGGGCGCGCACAGCAGATACACCGCGCCGGCCGCCTCTTCGGGCGTGCCGCCGCGACCCAGCGGAATGGACTGCTCCATCCTCGCCAGCAGCCCCGGGTTGATGCCGACCTTGATCTCGCGCCCCTCGATGTTCGCGGTGGTGGCCTCGGCGGTGCTTGCGGTCAGCCGGGTCTGGATGAAGCCGAAGGCCACGCAGTTGACCGTCACGTTCATGCGGCCCCACTCCTTGGCCAGCGTCTGCGTCATGCCGACGATGCCGGCCTTGGCGGTCGAGTAATTGGCCTGCCCCGCGTTGCCGAACAGCCCCGCCACCGACGAGATGTTGACCACCTTGCGCACCACGCGCCGGCCCGCCTCGGTCTCGGACTTCGACAGCGCGCGGATCACCGGCTGCGCCGCGCGCAGGATGCGGAACGGCGCTGTCAGGTGCACGTCGATCATGGCGTACCACTGCTCGTCGGTCATCTTCTGCACCACGCTGTCCCAGGTGTAGCCGGCGTTGTTGACGATGATGTCCAGCCCCTTGAACTCGTTCACCGCCGTGCCGACGAAGCGTTCGGCGAAGTCCGGTGCGGCCACGCTGCCGACGCAGGCCACGGCCTCGCCGCCTGCGGCACGAATGGCTTGAACAGCCTCTTCGGCCGGGGCCGCATCGAGGTCGTTGACGACGACGCGCGCGCCTTCGGATGCGAGCTTGAGCGCGATGGCCCGGCCGATGCCACGACCCGAACCTGTGATGAGGGCGACCTTGCCGCCGAGCTTGAGTGTCATGTCTCTGTTCTTTCGTTGTCGGTGTGATTCAGCGCAGCGCGACCAGCGCCTCGCCGGCGATGCGCGTCTGCCCGTATTGATTGGCGCTGTGTACTTCCACGCGCACGCAGCGCTCGCCTTCGTGCTCGAGCTTCTCGACCACCCGCCCGCTACACCGCACCGCGTGCCCCAGGTGCGTGATGCCCTGGAAGCGCACGTCGAAGCGGCGCAGCTGCGACTGCGGCGCCCACTGCGTGAGCAGCCGGCCGAGCCAGGCCATGCCCAGCATGCCCTGCGCGAACACGTCGGGCATGCCGGACTTGCGCGCGAAGTCGGTGTCGATGTGGATGGGGTTGTGGTCGCCCGAGGCGCCGGCGAAGAGTGCGAGCGTGGTTCGGTCCACGGGTGGCAGCTGCAGCGAGGGCAGCTCGTCGCCGATCTTCACGGCGTCGTATGTCGGAGCATTCATCGGTGCGGATTCCTTCATCAATGGCGGCAGACGATCACCGTACGCAGCTCGGCCACCAGTTCGTCGCGCTGGTTGGTGGCGCGCGAGGTCTTGATGACGAATTCGAGCGCGCCGTTCTTCTTGTCGTAGATGTCGGTGATGGTGGAGCGCACCGTCACCGTGTCGCCTACGCAGGCGGGCTTGTGGTAGCTGAAGCCCTGCTCGCCGTGCAGCAGCTTCGACAGCGGAATGCCCAGGTCGGCCAGCAGCCGGTCGGACGCGCCGGAGTCCAGCTCGGCCGCGAACAGGAATGTCGGCGGCGCGGGCAGGTCGGGGTAGCCGGCATCGCGCGCGGCGGCGGCGTCGGTGTAGACAGGGTCGGTCTCGCCGATGGCCTTGGCGAAGAACTGCAGGCGGGTGCGCTCGATGGGCAGCACCGATGCGGGCAGCTCGTGGCCGATCCACTTCTTGTCGATCATCTGCCGGCCTTTCTCAGACGCGCTCGTAGAGCGTCACCACGCAGGCGCCGCCCAGGCCGAGGTTGTGCTGCAGCGCCAGCCGTGCGCCCTCGACCTGCCGCTTGTCGGCCGTGCCCCGGAGCTGCTGGACCAACTCCGTACATTGCGCCAGCCCCGTGGCACCGAGCGGGTGGCCCTTCGACAGCAGCCCGCCCGACGGATTGGTGACGACCTTGCCGCCGTAGGTGTTGTCGCCGTCCACCACGAACTTCTCCGCGCCGCCCACCGGGCACAGGCCCAGCGCCTCGTAGCTGATGAGCTCGTTGTGCGCGAAGCAGTCGTGCAGCTCGACCACGTCCACGTCCTGCGGGCCGACGCCGGCTGCGTCGTACACCTTCTGCGCGGCCTCCTGCGCCATGCTGAAGCCGACCACCTCGCGCATGTCGCGGCTCTCGAAGGTGACGGGGCGGTCGGTGGTCATGGCCTGCGCCTTGATGCGCACGCTGCGGTCCAGGCCGTGGCGCTCGGCGAAGCGGGGCGAACACACGATGGCCGCCGCCGCGCCGCAGGTGGGCGGGCAGGCCATCAGCCGCGTCATCACGCCGGGCCACATGACGGGCGCGGCCATCACCTCGTCCTCGGTGACGACGGTGCGGAACAGCGCCACCGGGTTGTTCGACGCATGGCGGCTGGCCTTGGCGCGGATCTTCGCGAAGGTCGACATCTGCGTGCCGTACTGCTGCATGTGCGCCAACCCGGCGCCGCCGAAGTAGCGCAGCGCGAGCGGCACCTGCTCGTTGCCGACCAGCTCGTCGGTGATGTTCTCGAAGTGGTCGAAGGGGCTGGGCCGGTCGTTGAACACCGCGCCGAGCGCGCCGGGGCTCATGTGCTCGAAGCCCAGCGCCAGCACGCAGTCGGCCGCGCCGCTGGCCACGGCCTGGCGCGCGAGGAAGAGAGCGGTCGAGCCGGTCGAGCAGTTGTTGTTGACATTGACGACCGGAATGCCCGTCATGCCCACCTCGTACAGCGCGCGCTGGCCGGCGGTGGAGTCGCCGTACACGTAGCCCACGTAGGCCTGCTGCACCAGCTCGTAGCCGATGCCGGCGTCCTTCAATGCTGCGTTCGTGGCATGGGCGGCCATCTGCGGATAGGGCTGGTTCGCCCCCGGCTTGGTGAAGGGGATCATGCCGACCCCGACCACATGGACGTCTTGACTCATGAAAGGCTCCTTGGAAGTTCGAATGGAAAAAACAGGCAGGCTCAGGCCACGCTTCTCTGGCGGTCCTGCCAGAAGGGTTCGCGCAGCTTGGTCTTCAGCACCTTGCCGGCGCCCGACAGCGGCAGCGCGTCGACGACGGCCACGCTGCGCGGGCACTTGTAGCCGGCGATCAGCGTCTTGCAGTGGGCGATCAGCTCTTCGGGCTGCACGCCCTGCCCCGGCTTGAGCACCAGCACGGCGTGCACCGCCTCGCCCCACTCCTCGCTCGGGATGCCGATGACGGCGCAGGCCGCCACCGCGGGATGCTGGTTGATGGCGTTCTCGACCTCGGCCGAATAGACGTTCTCGCCGCCGCTGATGATCATGTCCTTCATCCGGTCGACCACGAAGATGAAGCCGTCGTCGTCCATGTAGGCGCCGTCGCCGGTGTGCATCCAGCCGTCGCGCAGCGCGGCGGCCGTCTGCTCGGGCTTGTTCCAGTAGCCCTGCATCACGTTGGGGCCGCGCACGGCCACTTCGCCGACGGTGCCGCGCGGCACTTCGTTGTCGTCGGCATCGACGACGCGCACTTCCATGCACACGGCGGCGCGCCCCGCCGAGCGCAGCTTGCCGCGCTTGCGGCCCTCAGCCGTATGCAGTTCGGCAGGCAGGAGCGTGGCGATGGGCGACAGCTCCGTCATGCCGTAGGCCTGCACGAAGCCGACGCCGGGGAACGCCTCCATCGCCCGGTTGAGCACGGCCTCGGAAATGGGCGAGGCGCCGTAGGTGATGTTCTTCAGGCTGCCCAGATCGCGCGGCTCCCGCATGGCGGGGTGATCCACCAGCATCTGGATCATGGTGGGCACCAGCAGCAGGCTGGTGACGCGGTCGCGCTCGATGGTGTTGAGCACGCCTTCGGGCGTGAACATCGGGATGATCGAATGCGTATTGCCCGCGAACCAGTGCGGCGTGGCCAGCCCCATGTCGGCCAGGTGGAACATCGGCGCGGCATGCAGGTAGCTGCCGCCGGCCGGAGCCAGGCCCTCGGCCTGCGCCGCGAGCGCCGAGCTGCAGATGTTGGTGTGGCTCAGCATCACGCCCTTGGGAAAGCCGGTGGTGCCGCCGGTGTAGAAGATGCCGGCCAGGTCCTCGCCGCGGCGCACGGCGTCAGGCACCGGCGTTGCGGCGTCGATCAGGCCTTCGTAGCTGTGCATGCCGGCCGGCGTGGCCCCATCGCCGCAGTAGACGACTTCGCGCAGGCTCTTCGACTGGCCGCGCATCTGCTCGACCACGGGCCGGAAGGTCTCGTCGACCAGCAGGATGCCGGAGCCGGAGTCTTCCAGCGAGTAGAGGATCTCGGCGGCCGACCAACGGATGTTGCAGGGGTTGAGCACGCCGCCGCCCCAGGGCACGGCCATCTGGTACTCCAGATAGCGGTCGGAGTTGAGCGACAGCATGGCAACGCGGTCGCCCGCCTGCATGCCCAGCCGCTGCAGCGCGCCGGCCAGCCGCGCGACGCGTTCGGCGAAGTCGCGGAAAGTCCGGGCACGACCGGCGAAACGCACGGCAATGGCGTCAGGGCGCTGCTGCACGGCCCGGTGAAGGCCCTGGGTCAGGTACATGGGTTTGTCTCCGTCTCGTTCTTGTGCAGACGCATGGTAGAAATCCAGCCGCCGCCCGGCGATTGCACTTCGCTTCGATCGCATGGCAGAAAAGGTCAATCGACAGAGACATGCTGCAGCCGCCCGTCACCATCCCGATCGCCTTCGTCCTCGGCATGCTGTCGGGCATCCGTGCACGGCCCGGCGAGGCGCTCGTCGACGTCGACAAGGCGCTGGAAGACGCGGGCATTGCCCCGGCACTGCTCGATGAAGCCGGTGCCCGCGTCACGGCCGAGCAGTACGTGGCGCTATTCGCCCTGCTGATGGAGCGCATGGACGACGAGGCCCTGGGCTTTCTTACCCGGCGCCTGCGCTGCGGCAGCTTCGCGCTGATGACGCGTTCCACGCTGGGCGCGCGCACCTTCGAGGCGGCGCTGCGACGCGTCGCGCACACCTTCAGCCTGCTGCAGGACGACCTGTCGCTGGTGCTGCTGCACGAAGGCCCGCTCGCGGGCTTCGGGGTGAAGCTGAACATCCAGCTCGCCACGCACCAGAACTTCCTGCACGAGCTGATGCTGCGGGTGTACTGGCGGCTGTTCGCGTGGCTGCATGGCGGCCGGCTGGTGGCGCGCCGCTTCGACTTCGGCTTCGAGCTGCCGCCCTATGCGGACGGCTACGCCAAGGTGTTTCCGGGGCCGCTGCAGTTCGGCCAGCCGCTGTCGGCCGTGTGGTTCGACGCCAGCGCGCTCGACACGCCGGTGCACCGCGACGCGCAGGAGATGCAGGTTTTTCTGGCTGCCGCGCCGGCCAACGTGATCCTCCCGCGTCTTGCCGAGCAGGCTGTGAGCGCACGGGTGCGCGCGGTGCTGCAGCAGCATCGCCCCGCCTGGGCCGACCTGGCGACCACGGCGGGCGTGCTGCACATGTCGGTCAGCACGCTCCAGCGGCACCTGGCAACGGAAGGCACCTCGTTCCAGGCGTTGAAGGACCAGTTGCGGCGCGACCTCGCCATCGTGCGGCTCAACACCAGCACCGTGCCGCTCGCGGCACTGGCCGAGGAACTGGGTTTCGCCGACAGCGCGGCCTTCCAGCGGGCCTTCAAGGCATGGACCGGCGGTGCGCCGGGCTCGTACCGGCGGCGCACGCCAGCGGATTGAGTTTTCAGGATTTCCCGAAATTACAGCCATCCGCGCGACAATCCGGCGCATGGCAACTTCCTCCGATCTACCTCCCCTCAACCGCCAGTTCGTCGCCCATTTCGGCGAGATGGGCAGCAAGTGGGGCATCAACCGCACAGTCGGGCAGATCTACGCGCTGATCTTCCTTTCGGAGCGCGCGCTCAACGCCGACGAGATCGCCGAGCTGCTCGAGTTCTCTCGCTCCAACGTCAGCATGGGCCTGAAGGAGCTTCAAGCGTGGCGGCTGGTGCATCTTCGGCACCACCCCGGCGACCGGCGCGAATACTTCGAGGCGCCTTCCGACGTATGGGAAATCTTCCGCGTGCTGGCAGAGGAGCGCCGCCGCCGCGAGATCGAACCCACGCTCTCGATGCTGCGCAACGCGCTGCTCGAATCGCCCACGAGCGACGCGGAGCGCCACGCGCAGGAACGCATGCGCGAGATGCACGACCTGATCGACCGGCTGATGAAATGGTTCGACGACGTGCAGCGGCTCGCGCCCGAGACCGCCATGAAGCTCATGGGCATGGGCGCGACCGTGACGAAGGTGCTGACGCTCAAGGACCGCATCACCGGCGGCGGAGCGTCGAAGAAGAAGGCCGCCGAATAGCGCGAACGGCCTTCCTTCTCTTTCTTTTCTAGAGCCGCTCCTGCCCCGAAGACGGCTCAGGCGTTCCGAGCTTGGCCTTGCGAACGGCCTCGTCGTCCATGAGTTCGTACCACATGGCATTGAGTACGGCGAAAGCGGCTGCCAGCGGCAGGCCGAGGATCCAGGCGAAGTACCACATCGTTTTTCCTCCGTTCGTTTGTCAGTAGGCGTGCCCGCTCTCGTCGCGGATGGCCTGTTCGTCGACCTTGCCCCACAACACGCGGTAGACCCAGCTGGTGTAGGCCACGATCAGCGGAATGAAGAAGGCCGTGACCACCAGCATGATGAACAGCGTGAGGTGGCTCGACGACGAGTCCCACACCGTGAGGCTGGCGCGCGGATCGATCGACGACGGCAGGATGAACGGGAACATCGATGCGCCCACGCTCAGGATGATGCCGGCGATGCCGAGCGCCGCCGTCAGCAGCGCGAACACGGGGCGGCGCAGCGCGAGGCCGAGCAATGCCCCCAGCGCGCCGACGAAGCCGGCAACCGGCGCGGCCAGCGTCCACGGATGCGCCGCATAGTTGGAAGTCCACGCACCTGCGTGCAGCTCGACCGTCTTCAGCATCGGGTTCGACGGCCCCGCCACGTCGACTACGCTGCTGATGCGGAATCCGCCGATGCTCGTCGCCAGCAGCACGCCTGCGACCGCGTACAGCACGATGGTGAGCACCGCGGCAACCATGCCGTAGGTGCGAGCGCGCTCGGCCACCTGTCCCGCTGTCTTCAGCAGCAGCCATGCGGCACCGTGCATCACGAGCATCGCCACCGACACCAGTCCGCAGAGGATGGCGAACGGATTCAGCAGGTCGAAGAAGCCGCCGTCGTAGAAGATGTGCATGTCGGCGTTGAAACGGAACGGCACGCCCTGCAGCACGTTGCCCACGGCCACGCCGCAGATCAGCGCGGGCACGAAGCCGCTGAAGAACAGCACCCAGTCCCAGCGCGAACGCCACTGCGGCGACTCACGCTTGCTGCGGAACTTGAAGGCCACGGGCCGCAGGATCAGCGCCGTGAGAATCACGAACATCGCCAGGTAGAAGCCCGAGAACGACACGGCGTACAACTGCGGCCACGCCGCGAAGACCGCGCCGCCGCCGAGGATCAGCCAGACCTGGTTGCCCTCCCACACCGGGCCCACGCTGTTGATGACGACGCGGCGCTCGATGTCGTTGCGCGCGGCGAAGGGCAGCAGCATGCCGCTGCCCAGGTCGAAGCCGTCGGTTACTGCAAAGCCCACCAGCAGCACGCCGATCAGCAGCCACCAGATGAAGCGCAGGGTTTCATAGTCGAGGAGTGTGTGGAGGATCATGCAGCGCTCCCGACGGAAGGAGAAGGAATGGCCGCGCCCGCATGGGCCGGCGGAACGTGCGAGAGCGTGTCGCCTTCATCGGGCGCGTGCTCTGCCTCAGGCCCCTTGCGGATGGCCTTGAGCATCAGCTTCATCTCGATGACGAGCAGCGTGGTGTAGATCGCGATGAAGCCTGCGAGCGTGAGCAGCAGCGTCTTCACTCCGAGGTTCGACACGGCCACCGCGGTCGGCAGCACGCCTTCGATCACCCACGGCTGGCGGCCGAACTCGGCCACCAGCCAGCCCGACTCGATGGCGATCCACGGCAGCGGAATGGCGAACACAGCGACCTTCAGCAACCAGCGGTAGCTGTCGAGCTTGCGGCGCGCCGAGAGCACGAAGAAGGTGCCCGTCAGCAGGATCAGCAGCATGCCGATGCCCACCATCACGCGGAACAGCCAGAAGAGCGGCGCCACCTGCGGCACGGTGTCCCATGCCGCCTTGGCGATCTGCTCGTCCGTGGCCTGGCGCGGATCGTCCACGTAGCGCTTGAGCAGCAGCGCGTAGCCCATGTTGATGCCGTTGTCCTCGAAGTCGCCGCGCACGCCCTGCGTCACCTTGTCGGGGCCGCCGGCCTCGCGGATCTTCTGCAGCGCGTCATAAGCCTTCAGGCCTTCGCGGATGCGGGCCTCGGCGCGCTTCACGAGCTCGTCGATGCCGGGCATCACCGTGTTGAGCGAGCGTGTGCCGATCAGGCCCATCACCGCCGGAATGTGGATGGCGTAGTGCGTCTCGCGCGCCTCCTGGTCGGGGAAGCCGACGACGGTGAAGGCGGCGGGCGCAGGCTGCGTCTCCCACATGGCTTCGATGGCGGCGAGCTTCATCTTCTGGTGTTCGCCCGAGAGATAGCCGCTCTCGTCGCCGAGCACGGCCACCGAGAGCGCGGCAGCCAGGCCGAAGGAGGCCGCGACCGTCATCGAGCGCTTGGCCAGTTCGAGGTGACGCCCCTTGAGCACGTACCAGGCCGACACGCCGAGCACGAACACCGCAGCGCACACATACCCCGCCGACACGGTGTGCACGAACTTGGCCTGCGCCACCGGGTTGGTCAGCACGGCCGCGAAGTCGGTCACTTCCATGCGCATGGTCTGTGGATTGAAGGCCGCGCCCACCGGGTTCTGCATCCAGCCGTTGGCGATGAGGATCCACAGCGCCGAGAAGTTGGACCCGATGGCCACCGCCCAGGTGGAGATCAGGTGGCCCACCTTGGAGAGCTTGTCCCAGCCGAAGAAGAACAGGCCGACGAAGGTGGCTTCCATGAAGAAGGCCATCAGCCCCTCGATGGCCAGCGGCGCGCCGAAGATGTCGCCGACGTAGTGGCTGTAGTAGCTCCAGTTCATGCCGAACTGGAACTCCATCACGATGCCGGTGGCGACGCCCATCGCGAAGTTGATGCCGAAAAGCACGCCCCAGAACTTCGTCATGTCGCGCCAGATCACGCGGCCGGTCATCACGTAGACCGTCTCCATGATGGCGATGATGATCGAGAGTCCGAGCGTGAGCGGCACGAACAGGAAGTGATACAGCGCCGTGACGGCGAACTGCAGGCGCGATAACGCGACGATGTCGAGATCCATGATGGGGTTCTTCCTTTCTTCTTTCCTTGTGTTCCCTGTTTCCTGCTGGCTGTCTGGCTTGCGGATTCAGTCGGTGCGCAGGCTGCGCAATGCGGCGTCGAAGGCCTCGCTGCCGCGCCGCAGGTCGGCGACGATGCGACCACCGCGCATGCACAGGAGGCGGTCGGCCAGCGCTGCCTCGCGGCGCAGATGGGTGGCGATCAGCAAGGTGCGCGATCCTGCGTGTCGGGCAAGGCGTTGCAGCACGTCGTGCGCGACGGCGGCATCGAGCGCCTCTGTCGGTTCGTCCAGCAGCCAGAGCGGCACGGGGCGCAGCAGCAGGCGCGCCAGCGCAAGGCGGCGAGATTGGCCGCCCGAGAGGCCGAGGCCGCCTTCGCCCAGTCGCGTGTCAAGGCCCGAGGCCAGGGCACGCACGTCGCTCTCCAGACCTGCGGCGTGCAATGCCGCATGCAGCTGGTCGTCGGTGGCTTCTGGAGCGGCGAGGCGGAGGTTGTCGCGCAGGCTGTCCTGGAAGAGTTCGGTGCGCTGGGTCAGCAGGCAGGCGGCCTGCGAGCGCACCGTGCCGGAGTGCGGCGTGAGTTCGCCAGCGATGGTGGCGAGCAGCGTTGACTTGCCGGCGCCGCTCGCACCGATCAGCGCGACGCGCTCACCTTCGTCCAGGGTCAGCGAAAGGTCGCTCAGGACCTGTGTACGGCTGCCGTCGTGGATCACCGTGATGCCATCGAGTTGCAGCGCGGTTGAGACATCGGATGCATTCGTCGTCTCGGCGTACTCGTCGGCAGCTGGCGTCATGCGTGGTGCGAGGCGCCGCACTGCAAGCCACGTGCGCCCTGCATCAAGCGCACCGCGACGCAGGGCCGCGAAGGGCTCTGTCGCCGTGAGTGCCACCAGCAGCGCCAGTGCCGCAGCCGGAGCGCCGATGACGCCCTCGCCCACCAGCCAGCCAACGGCCAGCAGCACGCCGACCAGGGTCAGGGTGCCCGCGCTACCGTAAGCAAAACCGGCGGCAGCTTCGAGCTTGTTCAGCGCGAGATCGGCCTTGGCGAGGTGCGTGTCGGCGTTCATCAGGGCCTCGCACTGGGCGTCGATGCGGCCAGCCATCACCAGGTCGGTCTGTCCCGCGACGAGATCGACCGCGCGTGCCCGCAGCGCTTCGATGGCATGCGCGCGCCGCACGGCTGGCTGACGCGCGCGCCGGGCGACGAGTAGCGCGATGCCCCAGCCGACGATCACAAGCCAGAGCATCAGCGCAAGGCCCATGGCCAGGTGCATGAAGCCGAGCACCGTGCCGGCGAGCAATGCAGCGCCCAATGCAGCGGCGGCCGGCACGAGCAAGCGCAGGTAGAGCGACTCGAGCGCATCGATGTCCGAGGTCAGGCGGAACAGCAGGCGGGCCGGACGCTTCAGGAGCTCGCGCGCAGCCTCGGCCTTCGCCCAGCCTCGGAACAGGCGGACGCGCAATGCGGCGAGCACGGCGAAGGTCGCGTCGTGGGTCACCAGCCGCTCGCCGTAGCGCGATGCCGTGCGGCCTAGCGCGAGCAGCCGGATGCCGGCGGACGGCATGAACACGTCGAAGGCGAAAGCTGTTGCGGCATGCAGCCCGGCCAGCGCAGTCGCAGTGATGAACCAGCCGGAGAGGCCCAGCAGCGCCATGCCCGCCAGCACGGTGACTGCGGCGAGCAGGCCGCCGAGCAGCAGCGGGCGCGGCTGCTCGGCGAAGAAGGGGCGCAGGACCAGGCGCAGGTCAAGCCAGTTCGTGGCGGCGCGGGGAGCTTGCGTCTCGCTCATGCAGCCTTCTCCATTGCGTCGGTGCTGCCGAGGCTCACGGTGCGGTCCATGCGCGATGCGAGGACGGGGTCGTGTGTCGCGACGATCAAGGTCTTGCCTCGTGCAAGCTCCACAAGCGCGTCGGCAACCCGCTCGGCGGTTTCGGTGTCGAGGTGCGCGGTGGGTTCGTCCACCAGCAGCAAATCGGCCTGCGGATGCACCGCGATGCGCGCGAGCGCGAGGCGCACGGCCTCTCCGCCGGACAGTCCCCCGCCCCCTTCGCCGAGCGATGTGGAGGGATGCGCCTGCGCCACGGCCTCGAGCGACGCGAAGCGCACGGCTTCGGCGACCCGCGGGGTGTCCACGCCCACGCGGCCCAGCGCCACGTTGGCCTCGACCGAACCAGCGAAGACGTGCGGCACCTGCCCCATCCATCCCATGCGCTGGCGCAGCGCCGCCACCGTGTGTTCGGTGAGCGCCACGCCGCCAATGACGATCTCGCCGCGCGTCGCGGGCACCAGGCCCGCGAGCAGAGAAAGCATGGCGGTCTTGCCGCTGCCGCTGGGGCCGGTCAGCGCGACGTGCTCTCCGGGCGCGATGCGAAGCTCGTAGCCGTCGAACACTTCCTGCTGCTCGCCGGTCCAGGAGAAATGAAGGTTGTGGATGGCGACTGCCGGTGGGCCACCGGAGGCACCCGTCGGTGCGCGCGTCAGTGAGGCATTTGCTCCGGGCAGCGCCAGTTCGTTGCGCTGCAGCCTGTCGAGTGCCTCCAGTGCGGCTTCGCCCGCGGCCCGGTCGTGCCAGACCGCCGACAGCTCGCGCAGCGGCTCGAAGAATGCAGGCGCCAGCAGCAGCACGAACAGCCCTTCGCCCAGGCTCAGCGTGCGCCCCCATGCACCGAAGCCGATCGGGCCCAGCAGGTGGAAGCCCACGTAGACGGCAACCAGCGCCACGCCCAGCGCCGAGAAGAGCTCCAGCACTGCCGACGACAGAAACGCGATGCGAAGCACGGCCATCGTCCTGCGGCGCAGGGATTGGGCGGCTTCACCCAGGCGCTGGGCCGTGATCTCCACCGCGCCGAGCGCGCGCAGCGTCGCCAGTCCGCGAAGCCGGTCGAGCAGGAAGGCATTCATGCCGCCCATCTCCACCATCTGCGCCTCGCTCGCGGCCCTGGCGCGCCATCCGACGATCGCCATGAAGAGCGGAATGAGCGGCGCCGCCACCAGCAGCACCAGCGCTGCCACCCAAGAGAAGGCGGCCACCGCGCAGAGGATGAAGACCGGCACCACCGTCGCGCGCCAGCGTGCGGGCTGGTAGCGCACGAGGTACGGCACCAGCGCCTCGGCCTGCTCGGCGAGCACGCTGGCTGCCAGCCCGGAAGGCGCACGTCGGCGATCGAGCGGAGAGCCGCCGGCCAGCGCCGCTGCCGTTTGCGCACGCAGCGCAGTGAGTTGCGCCCTGGCGCGAGCAAAGGTCCGACGCGCCCCCCAAGCCTCGCAGCCCGCCCTCAGCAACCCGAGCAGAAGGATCGCGCCGGCGGGCCAGATCACCGCATCGAAGCCGCGCCCCGAAGCCAGCCCCTGCACCGCCATCGCCAGCAATGCGGCCTGCGGCAGCCAGAAAAGCGCTGCAGCGCCCTGCACCACCCCGCCGACGTCAGGCGACGCGAAAGCCCGAAGCGGCGATCTGGATGGCGAGTGCTTGGTCATTCCTTAGTTTCGTGAATTTTCAGTATTTACTGAAATTTCCACAATCATACCGGAGATGGGGGCAACTGACGAGCCCGCAGACTGCACGCTGCAGCGCTCGAACGCAACCGGTTCAGGAAGATTTGGGCGGTGCGCCTGCGCTGGCGCGCCCGTCCTTTAATGAGAAACGACTATTCCGCTGACCAGCAGCGCGGCGAACAGCGTGAATACCGCCCGCCAGGAGGCTGGGCGCGCCTCCACCCAGCGATACAGCAGTGCCGCCGCAACCACCGAAAGGCCGAAGGTCGCGACGAGACCGCATGCATCGAACCACGACCCGTGCGGCCCCGCATTCGCGACAGCCGCGTTCATGGCCAGCAGCACCGGGAAGTGGATCAGGAACAGCGAGTACGACATGCGCCCCAGCCGCACCAGAGGCATGGCCACCGCCGGCCAATGCTTCGGCGACAACCAGTTCCGGCGCTGCGCGATGGCGATCAGCAGCGCCGTGACCAGCGCGGTGGCGATGCGGCTTCGCCAGTCGATGGCCAGCGTGCCCGCCCCGACCAGCGCCAGCAGCGCGATCCCGCTCTGCCAGGTGCTGGTGCGCGTCGCGCGCCCGATCCAGAACACCAGCATGCCCAGCCCGTAGGTGCCAAAGAAGTAGAAGGCGGTGTCGTCCAGCCCCGCGTTGCGATTGAACAGCGCCAGCGAGGCCACGGCCAGCCCGATCACAAGCGCCATGGGCATCCAGCGCGCCCGCGCGCTCGGTGGCAGCGAGCCGTTCGAGCGCTGCAGCATCGTGGGAAGGCCCACCAGCACCAGCGCCAATGCGAACAGCTGGAAATCGATGGCCACGTACCAGACACCCGTGGAGAGCGACTCGTAGCCCAGCAGGTCCTGCAACAGCAGTCCGTGGGCGACCAGTTGTCCGAATGTGGGCGACGCCGGCACCACTTCTTCGTCGAGCCACGGCCGTACGAACGCGGCGACCAGCACGCACACGGTGAGCGCGGCGAGGTACGGCATGATCAGCCGACCGTAGCGCTGCAGGATGCGCGACATAGGCCGCTCCACGCGCAGCGTGCCGTCCGGCGCGAGGCTCGCTGCGGCCAGGAAGCCCGCGATCACGAGGAACACCTGCACCGCCAGCCGGCCCTCGTCGGCCAGCCAGGCGAAGAAATCGGGCGCGAGCGCGTAGGCGCCGGCCGGCATCGGGCCGTAGCGCGAGAGATGGTGTCCGACGATCACCGCGCAGGCGATGCCTTTCGCCGCATCGAGCAGCGGCATGCGACCAACGGATGATGACGACGGCGCGCCGGCAACTGGCGCGGCGCCGTTGGCAAAGGCAGTCAAAGCGCGAGCCGCTGCCTTGCCTCCTGGTATTCGCGCTTGAGCTTCTCGATGAATGCGCCGGCGGTGGCCACTTCGGTCACCGCGCCGATGCCCTGGCCCGAGCCCCAGATGTCCTTCCAGGCCTTGGCCTTGCTGCCTTCGCCGCCGCCGAAGTTCATGGTCTTCACGTCGCCCTCGGGCAGGTTGGCCGGGTCCATGCCGGCCTTGACGATGCTGGGCGCGAGGTAATTGCCGTGCACGCCGGTGAAGAGGCTCGAATAGACGATGTCGTCCGAGGTGCCGTCAACGATGGCCTGCTTGTATTCGTCGCTCGCGCGCGCTTCCTCGGTCGCGATGAAGGCCGTGCCGATGTAGGCGAAGTCGGCGCCCATGGCCTGCGCCGCGAGCACCGCGCCGCCGGTGGCGATGGAGCCCGACAGCGCGATGGGGCCGTCGAACCACTGGCGGATTTCCTGCACCAGCGCGAACGGGCTCTTCACGCCCGCATGGCCGCCGGCACCGGCCGCCACGGCGATGATGCCGTCGGCGCCCTTCTCGATCGCCTTCTGCGCGAACTTGTTGTTGATGATGTCGTGCAGCGTCACACCACCGTAGCTGTGCACCGCGTCGTTCACGTCGGTGCGCGCGCCCAGCGAGGTGATGACGATCGGCACCTTGTACTTCACGACCATCTCCATGTCGTGCTCGAGCCGGTCATTGCTCTTGTGCACGATCTGGTTGATGGCAAACGGTGCTGCGGGCTTGTCGGGGTTGGCCTTGTTGTAGGCCGCGAGCTCCTCGGTGATCTCGGCGAGCCAGTCCTCGAGCTGCGCGGCGGGGCGCGCGTTGAGCGCCGGCATCGAGCCGACCACGCCCGCCTTGCATTGCGCAATCACGAGCTTGGGGTTGCTGATGATGAACAGCGGCGAGCCGATGATCGGCAGCGGCAGGTTCGCGAGGACTGGGGGCAGCTTGGACATGTCGTCTCCGGAGATAAGTTCGGTCTTGTAAGAGTAAGAGAGGAAGGCCGCCATCGCCCGTCAGATGGGCGACAGCGGCGCTGCTTCAGCAGGCTGATCAGAACGCTTCGAGCGCCAGTGCCGTCACGCTCTCGGCGCCGTCGACGATGCTGTCGCGGGTGCCCGGCACCTTGTTGAGGATGTGCTCGGCATAGAAGCGCGCGGTGGCGATCTTGGCCAGCATGAAGTCGGTGTCGAAGCTGCGCGAGGCGAGGTCCTGCGCAATGATGAGCGAGCGCGCGAGCTGCCAGCCGGCCACGAGGTTGCCTGCCAGCATCAGGTAGGGCACGCTGCCCGCGAACACCGCGTTGGGCGATGCCTTGGTCTGTCCGGCCACGAAATCGACCACTTCGACGAAGGCTTCGCGTGCCGCCTTCAGGCGCTTGAGCACGGCCGCCGCGGCGGGGTTGTCGCTCTTGGCCAGTTCTGCTTCGGTCTTCTCGATCTGCGCAGCAATCGCCTTGGCCGTCTGGCCGCCGTCGCGCGCCGTCTTGCGGCCCACGAGGTCGTTGGCCTGGATGGCGGTGGTGCCTTCGTAGATGGTCAGGATCTTCGCGTCGCGGTAGTACTGCGCCGCGCCGGTCTCCTCGATGAAGCCCATGCCGCCGTGCACCTGCACGCCGAGCGAGGCCACTTCGAGGCTCATCTCGGTGCTGTAGCCCTTCACCAGCGGCACCATGAATTCGTAGAAGGCCTGGTTCTGCTTGCGCGCATCCGCATCGGGATGATGGTGCGCCGCGTCGTAGGCAGCGGCAGCCACGCTGGACATCGCGCGGCAGCCTTCGGTGTAGGCGCGCATCGTCATCAGCATGCGCTTGACGTCGGGGTGATGAATGATCGGCGCGCTGGCGTTGATGGAGCCATCGACCGGACGGCTCTGCACGCGTTCCTTCGCATAGGCCACCGCATGCTGGTAGGCGCGCTCGGCAATCGCGATGCCCTGCATGCCCACCGCGTAGCGGGCCGAGTTCATCATGATGAACATGTACTCGAGGCCGCGGTTCTCCTGGCCGACGATGTAGCCCACGGCGCCGCCGTGGTCGCCGTACTGCAGCACGGCCGTGGGCGATGCCTTGATGCCCATCTTGTGCTCGATGCTCACGCAGTGCACGTCGTTGCGCTCGCCAAGCGAGCCATCCTTGTTCACGAGGAACTTGGGCACGACGAACAGGCTGATGCCCTTCACGCCTTCCGGCGCACCGGCCACGCGGGCCAGCACGAGGTGCACGATGTTCTCGGCCATGTCGTGCTCACCGTAGGTGATGAAGATCTTGGTGCCGAACACCTTGTAGGTGCCGTCGGGCTGCGGCTCGGCACGGCTGCGCACCATGGCGAGGTCGCTGCCGGCCTGCGGCTCGGTGAGGTTCATCGTGCCGGTCCACTGGCCGCTCACGAGCTTCTCGAGGTACGTCGCCTTGAGCTCGTCGGAGCCGGCCGTGAGCAGCGCCTCGATGGCGCCGTCGCTCAGCAGCGGGCACAGCGCGAAGCTCATGTTGGCCGAATTGAGCATCTCGCCGCAGGCTGCGCCGATGGTCTTGGGCAGGCCCTGTCCACCGAAATCCGCCGGATGCTGCAGACCCTGCCAGCCCCCCGACACGTACTGTGCGAAAGCTTCCTTGAAGCCCGGCGTGGTCGTGACCGCGCCGTCCTTGAACGATGAGGGATTGCGGTCGCCCGGCACGTTCAGCGGCGCGATCACGTCCTGGTTGAAGCGCGCGCATTCTTCGAGCACGGCCTGCGCGGTCTCGAGGCCTGCGTCTTCGAAGCCGGGCAGCTTCGCGATCTCGCCGATGTTGGCCAGGTGCTCGATGTCGAACAGCATGTCCTTGATGGGGGCGGTGTAGCTCATGTCTTGTCTCCAGATACAGCGGATACGAAAAGGGCATCGCGAACGATGCCCTCTGGCTCAGTGCAGCGATGCGATCAGAGCGCCTTCACGAGTTCCGGCACGGCCGTGAACAGGTCGGCCACGAGGCCGTAGTCGGCCACCGAGAAGATCGGCGCCTCTTCGTCCTTGTTGATCGCCACGATCACCTTGGAGTCCTTCATGCCGGCCAGATGCTGGATCGCACCCGAAATGCCGGCTGCGATGTACAGCTGGGGGGCGACGATCTTGCCCGTCTGGCCCACCTGCCAGTCGTTCGGGGCGTAGCCCGCGTCGACGGCTGCACGGCTGGCACCGAGGCCGGCGTTCAGCTTGTCCGCCAGAGGTGCCATCACTTCGGTG
>Ga0126362_10000214_pt1 | contig 41302 bp, 38 predicted proteins | sample ANMtaG_FD_126269 | JGI IMG/M metagenome (GOLD analysis project Ga0126362, IMG submission 126269) | Continental margin sediment microbial communities from North Pacific Ocean - ANME2c_DSS_Sorted | ecosystem: Environmental > Aquatic > Marine > Continental margin > Sediment | place: Pacific Ocean... | reverse complement strand
GGAAGACGGCAACCGTGCAGCCGGCCCAGTGGGTGGCGTCGTGGGCGGTGCTGTCGGGGCAGCGACCGGCACTGTAGGGGGTGTGCTCGGGGTCGATCCTGAGCCACGCCGCGGGGAGCGTATCGAGCGGCGCGAGGAGCGCACTGTCCGGGAGCGCCCAGCACGCTAATCGCAGCACGCAGAGTTACCCAAGCGGCGCGGCCTCAATGGGTTCGCGCCGTTTGTTTTGCTGTGCGCCTCAAGCCGGCACAGCGGTTTTGCCCGAGGCAAGAGCCCGATGCACAGACCCCTTGCCGATGCCGAGCTTGGTGGCGATGGCGCCCATGCTCAGACCCTCCGCCGCCAGCGCCTTGATCTCCTCCGCCTTGGCCCGTGCGGTCGGCTTGCGGCCCTTGTAGGCGCCCTCCGCCTTGGCCTTGGCGATGCCCTCGCGCTGGCGCTCCAACATCATCTCCCGCTCGAACTGCGCCACGCCCGTGAGGACGTTGAGCATCAGCTTGCCGGTGGGCGTGCCGGTATCGACGCCGAGGTTGAGGATGCGGAGCGCCACGCCCTTCGCCTCCAGGGCGGCCAAGATGCTGCCCATGTGCGTCACGCTGCGGGCCAGCCGGTCGAGCTTCGTCACCACCAGCGTGTCTCCGGAGCGGGCGAACTCCAGGGCGGCATCGAGCTGCTTACGAGGCGCGACCGATGAGACCTGCTCCTTGAAGACCTTCTCGCACCCGAGGGCGGCGAGGTCTCGGAGCTGGGCATCGAGCCCGGCCTCCTGCTCTAGGGTGGACGTGCGAGCGTATCCGATGAGCATGACGGCGATGGTCCCGGGCTTGTCGTTCCAGTGAAGTCTAAGACATGAAGCCTTAGCCCGTTCCAGAATGCAAGACGTTTCTTTTGGAACCGCTCTGCCTCCTATGTGGAACGTTCTGCTAGGGCAAGCCCTATTGGAACGCGGAGGCACTGGCGTTGCTCACCGCTCGCTTGGCCATCCGCTCAGCCCACAAGCCTTCTTTAGCCGCACATCGGCACGAGCGAGGCATCTCGCCGACTGCTCCGCATCACCCTTCGCATCGGCTCGGTCAGCACCGATCACGTCACGCTTGGCGAGTTGGAGGAGCACTTGGTTGTGAAGGCGGCGGAGGAAGACGAGCATCCTTGTCTCCAGGCAGAGACACTGTTGGCATGCAAACTCCGCGCTCAGCGCGGCCACTCACCTCTGGGCTCCTTGCCCAATCGGCATGCCGACAAGCCCACCCAGCCCCGGTCTCGCGCTCGCCTGGAGGGCCATCGGGTCACGGCCTAGGGGGGAAACCTCGCCGCTCGCGTCCAGGTATGGCCTGTCGTGTGCGTGACCCGGTGGGTACTTCGGGTCGCACCTCAGGCCGAACCTTGAGCACGCCCGCATGTTGCCCCTGCATGGTGCGCACTTCGCCTTCGTCGCCGCGCTTCGTCTCGCCGGCCTGCTCACCCACGGCAGTCGGCATCATGTGCCAGTAGTAGGCTCAGGGGTGCAGTTGGTCCGGCAGTGAGCAGACGCCTTATGCCTTCGTCCGACGCTTCGCCTTGCCCATCCGCATCTTCGAACGCCTCTTTGTCCGCGGACCTTTGGTCATCTCCGCCAGGGCAAGCTGTTGCTGACGGCGGGCCAGGGAGGTTGCGGTGCCGAGCCACCAGCCAGCAGCCTGGTTCGCAGCAGACAGCCAGAAGCTCATCGCAGGATTCTTCATCGGGGGCCTCAGGGCGCGACGCAGGTTTGCTCCGAGGTTAACGTCTCCCGTGCCGCAGAGTGGCATCGACGTGAGCTAAACCTCGCCGCCACCTGAGAGAGGTGCCTGAGCTGTGCCGGAACGCAGCACCTCAGCGTGGGTTGGCTTCAGCGTGCTCAACGACAATCACCACGGAGGAACGCCATGAAAGCTACAGCTCTTGCCTTAACCAGCATCTTGGCCCTCGGATCGGCCGCCTACGCTGCTGAGGGCGGCTCGGGAACCACCAAGTCAGGCACCATGAACAGCACGGGTGCCAATGATGCAGGCGCCGGGTCGTCTCCCGGTGCGGCAGGCAGCGGCCCCTCTACGGGTGACAAAAGCCGCTCCGGCACGTCGAACAGCACGGGTGCCAATGACGCAGGCGCGGGGTCCACGCCTGGAGCAGCCGGCAAGGGCACCACGGCGCCGACCCGCTAGCTTTGTAGCAGCAAGCTGACCGTGCGGCTGGACCCAGGCTCGGGCCCGGCCTCGCGTTCGCTTGGAGGGCCATCAGGCCAGGCATAGGGGGAAACCCTGTTCCCGCGTGTCTCGTATGGCCTGTGAAATGTGTGACCCCTGCGGGCAGTCAGGGGGCCTTCGTCATCTCCCGGACCTAGAGCACACGAAGCGATTGGTCTCGCCCGGAAAGCTGAGATCAGCTTGCCAGATCAGCACCTAGGTCCTACAAACCGAACCGAGGCCTCCGCTCTTAAGCGTTGATCTGAAACAGAAATTCAGGACGGTCGATCCTCCCTGCCGGGGACGCCATCTTTTCCCAAGTCCTTGCCGGGCGGGGATCCGGCCGCTATCCGCGCCGGCGTTTACGCCTCGCCGTCGAGCCCGGCCGACACCTCCGCCACCGCGGCTCCAGCCACCGCCAAGCCCGCGGCATAGTATTTCGCGACGGCCGACCAGAAGCCGCTCGCGGCCTCCTCCGGCAGCGTGCCGAGGCGCGAATCGATGGCGTCCCGCGCCGCCTTCGCGAACGCCTCGACTTCCTCCGCGGCGACTTCGAGCAAGGGCGGCATCGCGGTCTCCCGGGGTGGGCAGCCCTGTCTAACGCGCGGAACGGCGAAGGTTTCCAGGCGATGCCCGCATTGATCTGACATGTCCGGTTGTGACGCGTGGCCAGGCGCTCACGAAGAAGGGGACCTTAACCATTCACGCAGCACATTCCGTCGCCCGAGGGAGAGCACGCATGCTGCTGGTGGTGTTCGCCGCATTGGCCGGTGGTCTCGTGACGGGCGCAGCCCTCATCCCCCACGGCCTTCTCGTCGCGCTCCTGGCTGCTCCGCTCGGCGGCAGCCTCAGCGCGGTGCTCGCCGGCTTGGTCAACTTGCAGCGCAACGAGCCCACCTGGCGGTTCGAAGCAGCCCTCGAGGCCCAGACGGACGCCATGGTGGCCGACCTGCGCGGCCTGATGGCTCCGGGGCGGGTCGAGGATGGCATGCCATTACGACAGTCGCGACCATCAAAACTCGCCCTCTGAACAGTAAAGCTCTAATCTGCACACACATTCAGCAATGCTCAGCCGCAACAATCGTGCGGACAGCACGTTAAGCGCTGCATGAGCATCACATCGAACTCACCCACGATGCTTGGCACGGTCCTGCCGGCCCTGGTCGTCGGCCCGATCGCAGCCGCGATCGCATCATCCCATGGCATTCTGGCCGCTGTCGTCTCGGGCCCACTCGCCGCCAGTGCAGTGACGCTCGGGCTTGCCGCCTGGATCGGCCTCGGCAACAGCCCTCGGACCAAGCGTGCGACGCGCGCGAGGGCCACAGCCCATTTCGAGCCGGTCTGGCACGGCACGGCCCACGGCTGAAACCATACCCACCATGAAGCATCGGCGGCGGGCGTCTGTACTCCCGCCGTCGCCTGAACTTCATGAGACGGGCCGCGCTCACCCTCTCGCACCGCCCATCATCGCCTGCATCCGCGAGAGCTGCGAGACGTGCAGCCTGATGAGGGGCAGTGCTGCGTGCGCGATGCGGCGCAGAGCCGGGTCCTCGCCGGACTGGGCATAGGATCCGTGGATGTCGTACGCCTCGTGGTGCCCTTGAAGGGATGCGGTGACGAACATCGCGTCGTATTCGGGGCCGCCCTGTGTGCCGGTGAGCTGCGCCAGGATCCGCGCCTTCTGCTCATCCGAGGTCATGCCGCTCGGCGGGGGAGCACCCGCGCCCATAGAGGGATCGAGCTTCCTGGCGAGGCCGACCTGCTCGACGACCTCGGCCCGGCTGAAGGTCTTCACGCGAGGATTGCTGGTCTTCGCATGCGCGTCGCACGCCGTGTTCTCGAGGAACAGGCCGCCCTTCGTCGCCATGTCGAGATGGACTGGCGTCGGCATCGCCCCCGCCGGTGTCGGTTGCACGATGGCCGTACGGGTCACCGCTATCGCGGCGGTGGCCGTCATCATGCTGGTCAGGAAATCGCGGCGGCGCATGCTGCCCTAGCTCCCGGTGATATCCAGCACCCAGGCTCCGACCGACGGACAGCGCGGATGTACTTCAGGCGCAACCTGCCTTGCCGACTGATGCTGCTGATTTTAAGTGAACAATACTTCAGCAACGCAGACTATTATCGAGACAATTCGACCTCGATTACAATCACAGGCAGGACTAAACTATTTTAATCTTGCCACCGATCAGGACGCTCCCGTTCAGTGACGGACGGCCCGGCGAGAGGCAGCCTCGGCCATACCGGCAGCGATCGGCTTGACTGTTCGCAGGCAGGCGCCCTGGCCAAGCTCGGCGGCAGCCCTAGCTGCCGGCCCGTCAGCCGCGATCGAACATCATGCCCGTCTTCACCTTCCGCGCCCTCCGCCGCGAGCCCGATGGCATCCTCGGGCCGACCCTCTACGAGCAGCGCGTCGAGGCTCCCGACAAGCACGTCGCGGTCGCCGTGGCGCGGGCCATCGACATCGACATGGAAGCCCTCGGAGCCAACGCGGTCTACCTGACCAACGAGGAGGGGCGGGCCATCTGGAGCCTGCACGCCGCGCCTCCGCAGAGCAGGTCCACCTGAGGGACTGCGGCGGCTGAGGAACCGGTGCGCAAGAGGCCTCGACGCCGCCGTGCCGAGGCTGCTCCGCCAGTGCCGTGCCGGGCGCCGCAGCGCCACCCATCCGGATCTTGACAGGCGGATGACGCGGCAGCCGCCGCGAACTGCCCCGGATACATGCGGCAAACCCAGCCCAGGTGCGTTACCGCACCGGACGGTTCAGGCATGAACCATTTGCAAGGGCGATGTGCGTCGCACCCGATTGTGTTGTGCGCCGCGGGATGGCATACCAGTGAGGTCAGGCGGCGATGGCGTCGCGGCCTGGCAGCCCTTCACTGGGCGTTTCCTCCCTAGACTTCGGGCCGCTCCTTCGGGAGTGGCCTTTTTTATGGCTTGAGGCCAAGCGCGAGGTATCAGGCCTCCGCCTGCGGCGCAAGCAAGATCGTGCCGAGCCGGTCTCTTGCCCTGCATGGTTTTTCCACAGCCAGGGTCCGCACGTGCCGGCCCCATGCCAGCACCGCGCCCGAGGCCGGGGTGGCCGCCGCACGCCTCCCCCTCCCTGTGCTGTCTGAACCTAGCCCCGAAGCGGCGCTGCTCCCACCAAACCTGGCCCGGAGCTTGCTCAGGCGCCCGCGTTCGTAACCGAGACTACGGACCACCTTGCGGCGCGACCGTCATCGGTCGCGCCGCGTCCTTTTCGTCACCGCAGCGGCCGAGCCGCCCAACACGTTTGTCGTGCAGGCGTCATGGCGCCAGCGTAGCGTCCCCGCCTGTCCGGGTCCGATCCCCTGACCGCACGCGCCTGCCGGAGCCTCTCGGACCCGATTCTCCGGTGGGCGCGTCTCGCCTCCCGTCAAGGCCGAGCCATGTGGGTCGGCTCGGCAGTTCTGACCGCTCCCGAACGCCATCGATGGGCCGAGTTCCGGGCCGCGGCGCCTGTTCCGACGCACGTCCCGAGCCGGCCGCGACCTTCGCTGCGGGCGCTCATCTGCGCGTGGCTGCTTGTGGATGCCGAGCAACCTCGGCCGCTCCCGGTTGTTTGATCGAAGCTCAAGCCTGGAGCCTGCTCCAGGCTTGAGGCTGGGACTCTTACGGTCTTTCCGAGGGAGGCAATGGGGCAGAACCGCAACAGCACCGATGACGGCAGCCGCACGGTGACCTTTCTCGGCCGGGGACTGGGTCTGAGGACGGCCACCAAGCTGACGCTTCTGGTCTGCCCCCTCTGCTCCCAACGGAACGGGGACCGGATGGCGGACAAGGGCGTGTGCGAGTGGTGCGCCTACGAACCGGCCGAGCGCGACGAGGAGCCCTGCGGCACGGCGGGATAGGCGCCGTTCAGAGGAGATAGCTGCTTGGCCGGTTCTCCTGCGCCGAACCGGCATATCCGACTTCGAGTTCTGAGGGGCTCGAGCTGCCGCGTTGTTGGCAGGCTGGGACGCCGTCGGCCGTTCGCGACGGGCCGACCGGGAGAGGAGACGAAGCCGCTCCGGCCGACCCGCGGCCCCGGATCCCTGGGGTTGAGACTTGGGCGGGGCGCAGGTCGGATTGCATGCAGCGTGCCACGCCCCACGCGCCGTGACGGCCGGCCGCGGGACCGGCAAGGGCCCAATTTCGCAGCCGAGACCGCGGGTCCCTGGACCCGGCGAATCGGACGGGATCACGCCCGAATTCGCTTGACTTCCTCCAGGTTGCCCACAGCCTTCCGTACCCAGGCCCGGTATCGCCGGGTCCGCGCCCGAGGCATCTGGACCTTAACCACTGATCAAAAAGGATAATTCCGAACGGTCTGGTCAGCCCGCTCGAGAACTTCCAACGCATCGCCCGGGCGCAGTCATCCTAGTAATTTGAATGCAATTCGCTTACTCAGGGTGGGGAGCGCCGTGACAAACCCGAGCGGCGCGCCTAAGCTCGACCGTAACTCGTTCCGGGTTCGCGGGCAGATGCGGACTAGGGCACACTGCGAGAGCGTTCATGGCAGGCCAGAAGACCGATCAGCGTGACGTCTATGTCGGACAGCGCATCGCCGAGCAGCGGCGTAAGGCGTCACTGACCCAGAGGCGCGTGGCGGAAAGCTTCGGCATGTCGGCCGCTCAGCTGCAGAAATACGAGAAGGGCACCAACCGCATCAGCGCCGTCCATCTCGACATCTTCTCGCGCATGACCGGCGTCCCGCTCGAGTACTTCTTCCAGGGCGCGCCCCGACTCGACGATTTCCCGCAGAACGGGTTCGGGGATTCCGCCCAGCAGACCTATCGGGCCGAGAGCAATCTGCAGAGCCTCGCAGAGGCGGTCGCCAAGCATGTCAGCGATCATTTCCCGGATGCGGTGAAGCGCGACATCGCCGCCGCCGCCCAGGTTCTGAGCAAGCGACTGAGCGACTGATTTTCCGGCCACTTTGTCCGGAATAACGGAAGCGTTCGCTGTTTCGGCTTGACCTTGCAACAAAGCGGGTGCCAGAACGCCATCGTCAGTCCGGGCCGGACGCCTCGCATGAAGGTGGGCCTGCACATTTTTCAGGGGCTCGCAATGCCGCGTTCCGACTACCTCTTCACCAGCGAATCCGTGTCCGAGGGACATCCGGACAAGGTCTGCGACCGCATCTCGGATACGGTGGTCGACGCCTATATCGCGGCGATGCCCGAGGCGCGCCTCGGCGTCGAGACGCTGGCGACCACCAACCGCATCGTCATCGCGGGCGAGGTGCGCGGCCCCGACTCGGTCACCTTCAAGGATCTTGAGGAATTGACCCGCGAGGCCGTGAAGGACATCGGCTACGAGCAGGACGGCTTCCACTGGAAGAACAACGACGTCGCCATCCACCTGCACGCGCAGTCCGCCGACATCGCGCAGGGCGTCGACGCCGCCGGCAACAAGGACGAGGGTGCGGGCGACCAGGGCATCATGTTCGGCTACGCCGCCGACGAGACCCCGGCTCTGATGCCGGCCCCGATCTTCTACGCCCACAAGATCCTCAAGGATCTCGCCGACGCCCGCAAGGCGCGCCAGGGGGAAGCCGCCAAGCTTGGTCCGGACGCCAAGAGCCAGGTCACCGTGCGCTACGCCAACGGCAAGCCGGTGGAGGCCACGCAGATCGTGCTCTCGACCCAGCACATCGACGAGTCCCTCGACTCGGCCGACGTGCGCGCCATCGTCGAGCCCTATATCCGCGCCGCCCTGCCGGAGGCCTGGATCACCGAGGGCACCGTCTGGCACATCAACCCGACCGGCAAGTTCGTGATCGGCGGCCCCGACGGCGATTGCGGCCTCACCGGCCGCAAGATCATCGTCGACACCTATGGCGGCGCGGCGCCCCACGGCGGCGGCGCCTTCTCCGGCAAGGATCCGACCAAGGTCGACCGCTCCGCGGCCTACGCCGCCCGCTACCTCGCCAAGAACGTGGTCGCCGCCGGGCTCGCCAGCCGCGCCACGATCCAGCTGTCCTACGCCATCGGTGTCTCCAAGCCGCTGTCGATCTATGTCGACCTGCACGGTACGGGCAACGTGGACGAGAGCCGGCTGGAGGCGGTCCTGATGGACGCCCTCGACCTCTCGCCCCGCGGCATCCGCACGGCGCTCCAGCTCAACAAGCCGATCTACGCGCGTACCTCGGCCTACGGCCATTTCGGCCGCGAGCCGGACGCGGATGGCGGCTTCTCCTGGGAGCGCACCGACCTCGCCGCCAAGCTGAAGTCGGCGCTCGCCTGATCCGCCCATGACCGGGAGGGATCAGACCCCTCCCGGTGCGGAGGGCAGAGACCACGCGGAGGAGGCCGAGCGCGCCTTCTTCGGCCGCCGCAAGGGCAAGCGCCTGCGCGATGCCCAGGAGGAGCGCCTTGCGCGGCTGCTGCCGACCTTGCGCGTCGTGCTTCCACCGGGTGGCGCCGTGCTCGATCCGCGCGCACTCTTCCCGGACCTCGACCCGGACGAGATCTGGCTGGAGATCGGGTTCGGTGGCGGCGAGCACCTCGCCGCCCAGGCTCGCACCCATCCCAAGGTCGGCATCATCGGCGCCGAGCCCTTCGTGAACGGCGTGGCCAAGCTGCTCCGCACGATCGACGAGGAGGCTCTCGGCAACGTCCGCATCCGCGACGAGGACGTGACGGCCCTCTTGGACCGCCTGCCCGATGCCTGCCTGAGCCGGGTCTACCTGCTCTATCCCGATCCCTGGCCGAAGCGGCGCCAGCGCAAGCGCCGCTTCGTCTCCGAGGCGTCCCTCGCCGCCATCGCGCGGGTCCTGAAGGATGGCGGCTTGTTCCGCTTCGCGAGCGACATCGACGACTATGCGGGCTGGACGCTGGCCCGCGCCGCCCGCTGCGCGGCCCTGACCTGGACCGCCGAACGCGCCGCGGACTGGCGGCAGCCCTATCCGGGCTGGCCCGGCACACGCTACGAGGCCAAGGCGATCGCCGCTGGACGGCGCCCGACCTACCTCGAATTCGCGCGGGTGGCACGAACTTAGCTGTTGCTTCGATCCGTCGCCCCGCCTCGAACCTTGCTCCATCCCGCCGCTCTCGCCATCTTGGCCGCGCCGCGCTGCCGTAGCATCGCGGCGGGCGGCACGTTCGAGGTCGGGATTGGGCGAGGGCGTTGACCACGGTCCGGCCGCCGGGGCCGGGGACCTGCATCGCGCGGCCTTCGAGGCGGCGGCGATCGGGCTTGCCGTGCTGACGGAGGATCGCCGCCGCATCCGCGACGCCAACCCGGCCCTCTGCCGCCTGCTCGGCCACGCGCCGGGCACCCTCGCCGGGCGAGCGGTCGCCGACCTCCTGCCCGAATCCGAGTCGATCGAGGCTGGAATCCGCCGCTGGAAGCAGGCAGACGGCCGCGTCGTGGACGTGCGGGTGCGCGGCGCGGGCACCACGCTCGTGGTCGAAGGCGTCGATCCCGACGAGGCGGCGCGCTCCGACGAGAACCGGGATGCCCTTCTCGCCGCCGGCCTCGGCGAGTGGCGCTGGGATCGGGCGAGCGGCCGGATCAACCTGTCGCGCCGCGCGGCGCAGATCCTCGGCCATCCGCCGGGCGAGCCGGTGACCTGGGCCGTGCTGCGCGCGGCCATGCCGGAGGCGGAGGCCGCGCGCCTCACCGAGAGCGTGCGCGTAGCGCTCGCCCAGGGCGGCGCCTACAGCTTCGAGGGCACCCTCGGCCGGATCGGGGACGGGCGCCCGGTCGTCATCGCGTCGCGGGGTCAGGCGCTGCGCGGGCCGGACGGCACCGTCAGCGGGCTGGCGGGCGTGCTGCAGGACATCACCACCCGGGTCCAGACGCGTGACGAGCTCATCGCCCGCGATCAGCGCCTGCGGGTCGCGACCTCGATCGCCAGGCTCGGCATCTTCGAGTGGCACATGCTCGACGACCAGGCGATCTGGGAGAACGAGCGGATGTTCGAGATCTTCGGGCGCACGCCCGAGGACGGCACCATCGGCAAGACCGAGTTCCTCGACGACGTGCTGCATCCGGGCGACCGCGATGCCGTGCGGAAGGCGATCTCGCGGGCCCTGCGCGAGGACGAGATCCTGCACGTCACCGTCCGCATCCGACGCAAGGACGACGGGGCCTGGCGGACCATCGACATGGCCGGACGCTTCGAGCGCGACGCGCCGAACCGGCTGCCGCGCAGGCTGATCGGCGTGGTTGCCGACGTGACCGACCGGCTGCGCGCCGAGGAGCGGCAGGCGCTTCTGATCCGCGAGTTGCACCACCGGGTGAAGAACACCCTGGCCACGGTCCAGGCAATCGTCGGCTCGACGGCGCGCACCGCCTCCAGCATCGAGAGTTTCTACGAGGCCTTCGTCGGGCGCATCAAATCGCTCGCCCACACCCATTCGGTGCTCACCGAGGCGACGTGGCAGACGGCGAGCCTGCGCAACCTGCTCGCCAACGAGCTGCGTCCCTATGCCGAGGCGGAGGCGGAGGGCGGCGCGGACGGCCGCGTCACCTTCGAGGGGCCGGATATCGAGCTGCCCTCCGAGATGGCGGTACCGGTGGGCATGGCGATCCACGAGCTGACCACCAACGCCGCCAAATACGGGGCGCTGTCCAACCGTCGCGGGAGGGTCGCGGTGCGCTGGTCGCTGGAGCCGGGGGGCAAGGCGGGAATCCTGCACTTCGCCTGGCGCGAGAGCGAGGGCCCCGCGGTGCAGGCGCCACGCCGCCAGGGCTTCGGCACCCGCCTGCTGCAGCGGGTGCTGACCACGCAGGTCCAGGCCGAGGTGACCACCGACTACGCCCCGGACGGGTTCGCCCTCACCATGGTTGCCCCGATCCCGGCCCGGAACGAGGCGCTCAACCCGCTGATCTGAGGTCGGGGTCCGGGCAGGATCAGGCCGCCCCGCGCGCCGCCCCCTCCCCACCCGCGTCGATGAAGGCCTTCAATTCATCGAGGGACGCGAAGTTGAAGCGGCCGCGCGGGGTCTCGGCCTCGATCGAGCCGTCCGCGTACATCACGTAGGTGTTGCCGCCCGAGGCGTACTTGCCCACCACCTCGCGCGCCGGCTTCTCCGCAGCCTCCTCCGCCTCGGGCGCGGCGGTCTCGGGCGCGGCATCGAGGCTCGAACGCAGGGCCGGGGCCTCCGTCTCGGCCGGCGCGGGCTCGGGCGGCACGGGACCGGCGAGGAGGTCGTCCTCCGGCGCGATCCCGTCGTCGGGCTCCGCGGCGTGCGCGGGTCGCTCACGGTGCGGCTCGTCGATCGGGGCCTCCTCGAGGAAGGGCTCCTGGCGCCCCTGCCGATGCGCCTCGGGCGAGGCTTCGGGCTCGGGGGCGGGGATCGGAAGCTCGGGCTGACGCGGATCCGGCGGCGCGGGCGCGAACAGGCTGTCCTCGAAGGTCGGCTCGCTCGGGCGCTTCTCGGCCGTCGCGGCGGCTGTCCCACCCAGGGCTCCGGCGGCGAGGCCGGTCAGACCCGGCAGGATCGGGCGGGACGGGCGCGGCGGCTCGGGGAAGACGGCACCGAGCGACGAGACCGGCGGCGGGACGGGAACCGGCCCGGCCTCCGCCTCCCGGCGCATCTTGAGTCCCTTCTCGATCCGCTTGAGGCCGAGGCAGACCACGCCGAGCCCGAACAGGATCGCGCCGGCGGAGGCCGTGCTCGCCCCCGCGATCACCATGGCCAGGCCACTCTCCAGCCGGACGAAGGGAAAGCCCTGCACCACGGCGGCGCTCCCGCCGATCACCAGGGCCGCGGCCAGCGCGAACAGCGCAACAATCATGGAACTCTCAGCTTAGAAGGCGACCGGCGAGGCGACCGGACATCGGCCCGGACCCCGAACCGGGGCGCGGCGCACAGTAAGCACCTGCATTGGTTTTGCAAAACCCTGGTGCGCCGCCGGGGAAAAGGAGATGCGCCACGTTGCCGCCGCGCGCGCGCCGACTTACCTACCGGGCCGTCGTCGCTCGACGGCCCCTGGAACGGGTCTTGGATGAACGGCCCCCCGGCCGGGCCGCCGCGCGGGATCTCCCGCCTGGGCCGCCGAGATCGCAGCCGGATACCGACGCCGACGAGCCCGAGAACGGAGACGGACGCATGACCTTCACCCTGCCGGAACTGCCCTACGCCTACGACGCGCTGGCCCCCTACATGTCGAAGGAGACCCTGGAGTTTCACCACGACAAGCACCACAAGGCCTATGTCGATACCGGCAACAAGCTTCTCGAAGGAACCGATCTCCAGGGCAAGAGCGTGGAGGAGATCGTAAAGGCCTCCTACAACACCAACCAGGCGCTGTTCAACAACGCCGGCCAGCACTACAACCACATCCACTTCTGGAACTGGATGAAGCCCAACGGCGGCGGCACCCCGCCCGGCGCGATCGCCAAGAAGATCGATGAGGACCTCGGCGGCTTCGAGAAGTTCAAGGCCGACTTCATCCAGGCCGGCATCGGCCAGTTCGGCTCGGGCTGGGCTTGGCTCGCGGTCAAGGACGGCAAGCTCGCCATCCTGAAGACCCCGAACGGCGAAAACCCGCTTGTGCACGGCGCCAAGCCGATCCTCGGCGTCGATGTGTGGGAGCACTCCTACTACATCGACTATCGCAACCGCCGTCCCGACTACCTCAAGGCCTTCATCGAGAACCTCGTGAACTGGGAGCACGTGGAGAAGATGTACGCCGAGGCGACCGCCTGAGGCGGGCTGCCCGCATCCGGCCGAATCCCTCGGGAATGCGGATCCGGTCGGGTCGAACCGACCCGACCGACCTCGCCGCTCCGGGATCCGCGTCCGAGCGGGATCGAGCGGATCACGTCCCCGAGCCGCCCCCTGCACCGCAGGCGGGCGGCTCCTGCATTTCTGCAACTTCGCCGGGAACTCGTCACCGCGTGTTCATAATTCACTAGCCAAAACCTCTTTCGAATTTTTCTTATTTGTCCCGGTCGAACGGGGCGAGACAGCGCGCGAGGGAGGATTCGGCCCGTGACCGAACCGAAGGACATGTCGTGCATGGCAGAACCCGGCGCGCCCGGCGCGGCGCTCACGGCGGCGGTTCGCGACCATCTCGGCGCGCAGCTGCGCGAGACCTATGCCCGACTGATCGAGGAGCGGCCCGCCCATCTCGTCGCGCTGATCGAGCGCCTCACTACGCTGCTCGACGGCCAGGACGCCGCCTCGGAGTCCCGGTTCGGCAAGGATCTGATCGAGGTTCTGCCGGCCTTGCGCGCCTTCGCCCTGTCGCTGGCGGTGAGCCCGGCGCGTGCGGACGATCTCGTGCAGGAGACGCTGCTCAAGGCGTGGGCGAACCGGAACCGGTTCCAGCCCGGCACCAACTTCACGGCCTGGCTGTTCACGATCCTGCGCAACCAGTTCTACAGCGAGATCCGCAAGCACCGCCGCGAGGTGGAGGACGTGGACGGCGCCGCCGCTTCAGCCCTCGTCAGCCTACCCGATCAGGTGGAGCACATCGCCCTGCAGAACGTCTGGGCCACGATGGCGAAGCTCCCGGCGGCGCAGCGCGAGGCGCTGATCCTGGTCGGCGCGCAGGGCCTCACCTACGAGGCCGCCGCCGCGGTGATCGGCTGCCAGACCGGCACCGTGAAGAGCCGCGTCAGCCGCGCCCGCGCCTGGCTCACCGAGGCGCTCGGCCTCGACCGGATCGAACAGCCCTCGCTCTGACACGACGCCCCTTCGTCGGCCACGCCCCCCATCGCTCCGAAGAACGGGCGCCGAGGGCGCGTGCGATCTTTCGGCGGGTGTGGCCCAGGCACCGGCACGCGGGCGCCCTCCGATCTGATAGGGCTCGGCCATGATCGCGCCCTCGTCTCCGGCGCGTGAGCCCGGGGGCCGCGCGCGATGATCCGCTCCATCCTCTCCGTCGGCGGCTGGACCCTGGTCTCGCGGGTCACCGGCTTCGCCCGCGACGTGGTGATGGCCGCTGTGATGGGCGCCGGGCCGATGGCCGACGCCTTCGTCGTCGCGTTCCGCCTGCCGAACCATTTCCGGGCGATCTTCGGCGAGGGTGCCTTCAACACCGCCTTCGTGCCGGCCTATGCGGGGCTCGCCGAGGCCGGCGCGCCGGGCGCCGCCAAGGGCTTCGCCGACCGCATCTTCGCCCTGATGCTCATCGTGCAGCTCGCGCTGCTGGCGCTGGCCCTTCCGCTGATGCCCCTGGTGGTGCGGGCCCTCGCCCCAGGCTTCTCCGAGGATCCGGAGCGCTTCGCGCTCGCGGTCTCGCTCACGCGGATCACCTTCCCCTACCTGCTGTTCATGACGCTGGTGACACTCGTCTCCGGCATCCTGAACGCGCATCGCCGCTTCGCGGCCGCCGCCGGCGCGCCGGTGCTCCTCAACCTCGCGATGCTGGCAGCGCTGGCGCTGGCCGTCCTGTTCCCGAACGCGGCCTATGCCGCCGCCTGGGGCGTTGCCGTCTCGGGCGTGCTGCAATTCGCCCTGGTCTGGTGGGATGCGCGCCGGGCCGGCATCGCGCCCAGCCTCGCACGGCCGAGCCTGCGCGACCCGGCCATGACCAAGTTCTTCAAGGTGCTCGGCCCCGCGGTGATCGGCTCGGCCGGCTTCCAGATCGCGGCGTTTGCCGACACCATCATCGCGAGCTTGCTGCCGACCGGCGCGGTCTCGGCGCTCTACTACGCCGACCGGCTCTACCAGCTCCCCTTCGGCGTCATCGCCATCGCCGCCGGCACCGTGCTGCTGCCGGAGATGAGTCGCCGCATCGCCGCCGGGGACGTGGCGGGGGCGCACGCGGCGCAGAACCGGGCGGCGGGCTTCTCGCTCGCCCTGTCGGCGCCCTTCACGGTGGCCTTCCTCACCCTGCCCGGCCTGATCATGGCGGCTCTGTTCCAGCGCGGCGCCTTCTCGGCGGAGGATGCCGCCCGGGCGGCCGAGGTGCTGGCCGCCTACGGCCTCGCCCTCCCGGCGGTCGTGCTGGTGCGCAGCGCCGTGCCGAGCTTCACCGCCCGGCAGGACACCATGACTCCGCTCTGGGCCTCCCTCAGCGCCATCCTCGTCAACGTGGCCCTGAAGTTGGTCCTGACAGGGCCCTACGGCGTCACCGGTCTGGCGCTCGCCACCGCGATCAGCCAATGGGTGAACCTTGCCATCCTCGTCGGCCTCGCCTGGCGCCGGGGCTGGACCGCGCCGGGGCGCACGCTCGGGCTCACCGTGTTCGGCGTTGCGCTGGCCTGCGCGGCGCTCGCCCTCCTTGCGCTCTACGGTCTGCCGGTCGCCGACCGCTTGGTGCCGGCCCTGCCGCACGGACGCGAGATCGCGGTACTCGGCCTGCTCGGCCTCGCTGGCGCCACGCTCTACGGCATCCTGCTGCTCGGCTTCCTGCACGGCGTCGGGGTGCGCTTGCGGCGGCGCTGAGCGGGGCTGGCCGCGGGCCTGGTCCGGCCCCAGATGCGGGGGCACGGAACTGGAACCCGCCCATGACTCAAGCCCTGCTCGACGGCACCGACTGCGTCCTGTTCGACGCCTACGGCACCCTGTTCGACGTGCACGCGGCCGTTCAGCGCCACGCCGCGGCGATCGGGACCGACGCCCCCCATCTCTCGGAGGTCTGGCGCAACAAGCAGCTCGAATATAGCTGGATCCGCGCGCTCAGCGGACGCTACCGCAGCTTCTGGTCGCTGACCGAGGAGGCCCTCGACTACGCGCTCGCGCTCCACCCGAACGTGGACCCTGCCCTGCGCGAGCCCCTGCTCGACGCCTATCGCGATCTCGACGCCTATCCGGAGGTGCCGGACGTGCTGCGCGCCTTGCGCGCCCGCGGGATCCGCACGGGCGTCTTCTCGAACGGCAACGCCGCGATGCTGGAGCGCGCGGTCGCCTCGGCGGGCCTCGGGCCGCATCTCGACGCTTTGCTCTCGGTCGAGACCGCGCAGACCTTCAAGACGGCGCCCGCCGCCTATGCCGACGCCGTAGAGCGGGCCGGCGCGGCGCGGGAGCGCGTGCTGTTCTGCTCCTCCAACCGCTGGGACATCGCAGGCGCTGCCGCCTTCGGCCTGCGCTGCGCCTGGATCAACCGCCGGGGCCTGCCGGACGAGTACGCGGATCTCGCCCCCGCCGCGGTGCTCGGCAGCCTCGACGGGCTGCTCGCCTGATGCTCCTGCACAAGTCGATCGTGCCCGTCGCGTTGGCGGATTCTTAAACATCCGGGCGTTGAACTCCTGCGACCCCAGCGGGAGATTTCGAGCGTGCGCACCATCCCTGTCCTCGGGCCGATCCGGCATGGAGCGCGCCTCGCGCTCGTCGGCGCCCTCCTCATCGCAGCCGTCACGCCGGGCTCTGCCAGGGACGGCCAGAACGCCGCGATCATCGGCGGCCTCGCCGCAGGCGTGGTCGGTGGCGTCGCGGCGGGTGCCCTCATCAACGGCGCCAATCAGCCGCCGCCCCCGCCGCCGCCGGAATACCGCCCGCGCCGCGTCGTGGTGGAGGAGCCCGAAGAGGTCGTGGTGCGTCGCCCCCGCGGGCCGATTTGCCACTACGAGCGCCGCAAGGTGTGGCTGAACGACGAGGACTTCACCTACAAGCGCGTCGAGGTCTGCGAGTAGGGCCACTGTCTTCCCTCCCCCCTCTGCGGGGGAGGGTCGGAAGCTTCTCACTTCACCACGATCCAATCCTCCACCACCAGCGCGTCGAGGCCGGTGGTGTAGAACATCAGGATCGCGTCCTCCGCGCTGTGCAGGATCGGCTTGCCCATCACGTTGAAGCTCGTGTTGAGCAGGATCGGCACGCCGGTGATCTCGGCAAAGGCCGCGATCAGCCCCGCATAGGCCGGGTTGCGCGCCTGCGTGACGCTCTGAAGCCGGCCCGTTCCGTCCGCGTGCACCACGGCCGGGACGCGCGTCCGCACCGCGTCCCGCCAGACCAGGGTCCGCTCCATGTAGGGGCTGTCGGCGTAGTCCTCGAACCAGTCGGGGCCGGCCTCGGCCAGGATCGAGGGCGCGAAGGGGCGGAACGCCTCGCGATACTTCACCTTGGCGTTGAGCGCGTCCTTGGCACCCTCCGGTCGCGGATCGGCCAGGATCGAGCGGTTGCCGAGCGCCCGGGGCCCGAACTCGGCCCGTCCCTGGACCCAGCCGACGAGGCCGCCCTGGCTGAGGATCCGCGCCGCTTCGCGGGTGACGCCCTCATGGCCGAGGCGCCGGGCGCGGGGCTCCTGCTCGGCCAGCCGCTCCATCGGTTCCGTGGAGACGCGCGAGCCGAGATAGGGGCTGAGCGGTCGCGCTTCCGGCGCCGGGCCGGTCCAGTCCGGGTGATCCTCGGCATAGGCGAGCCACGCCGCGCCGATGGCGTTGCCGTCGTCGCCCGGTGCCGAGGGCACGTGCAGGCGGGAGAACGGCGAGCGCCCGAGGACGCGCCCGTTATAGGAGGAGTTGAGCCCGCAGCCGCCGGCGACGACGAGGTTCTCGTGGGGGCTGAGCGCGTGGGCCTCGGCCACGAGGACGTCCATGAGCTCGCAGAAGATCTCCTGGCCGCTGCGGGCGAGGTCAGCCCAGCCGCTTTCCGAGGCCGCGGCCGGGCGGCGCGCCAGGATCTCGGCGGCAACCGCCTGGACCGTGGCGTCGTCGGCGAAGCGCAGGCGCCCGTTCTCCACCGCATAGAGGCGGCGCAGAAGCTCCATCAACTCCGGATCGGGCCGGCCATAGGGGGCGAGCCCCATGATCTTCCATTCCTCGCCCTTGATCTGGTCGAACCCGGCGAGATCGGTGACGAGGCCGTAGAGGAAGCCGACGGAGCCGCGCCCGCGCTGACGGCGCACCTCCGCGATGCGCCCGTCCCGCAGGGCGTAGATCGCCGCCGCGCCGGTCTCGCCCATGCCGTCGACGACGAGCGCCGTGGCGTCCCGGAATGGGCTCCCCCAGAGAGCGTAGGCGGCATGCGCGAGATGGTGGGGGAAGCGGTGCTGCGCCACGATCTCGGCCCGTGCCGGCCGGCCCGTGCCCCGCGTCTCCTGGTTCAAGGCCAGCAGGGTGCCGTAGCCGGCCCGGGCCTGGGCGAGCGCCAGGTCGGCGATGAAGATGCGCTCGGCCCGCTCCGGCACGAAGGAGCGGTTGAGAGCCGTCGGGTGCTGGGCGAGCGCCATCAGGTCGAAGGCGCCGCTGCGCTCCTGACCCCGCAGGAACTCGCTGAACTGCGCCCCCCAGCTCGAGGCCACCACGATCTCGGAGCCGCGGGGCACATAGTCTTCCAGCAGCCCCACCATCCGGCTCGCGGGATCCGGCTCGCAATTCGGGGCGCGCTTGTATTGCAGGACGCGCTCCGCCCCCTCGGCGAAGAGCACGCCCCCATCCGGCCCGATCAGGGCGAGTGCCGGGTCGTGGAACGTGGTGGCGAGACCGAGATAATAGCGCATGTCTCCGGGTTAGTCCGCGTGGGCCGCGGCCGCAACGCGGACCCGTGAGCGTCGCGGGTGGTTCGGTCTCACGCGGCTGGCGAAACCCGCGTGAGCGTGCGAGCGAACGGGGTATGGGGCGTCCGGCCGGACCCGCCCCGATCTGGACCGGTCGCGGACCCCGTCATGCTCGGCACCATCGGATTCGCCCTCCTCGCCGGCCTGCTCTCGACGCTCTCGCCCTGCGTGCTGCCGCTTCTCCCGATCGTGCTCGCCACGGCGGCCTCGGAGCACCGGCTCGGGCCGGTGGCGCTCGCCGCCGGGCTCGCCCTGTCCTTCACCGGGATCGGGCTGTTCGTCGCGACGGTCGGCTTCGCGATCGGTCTCGACGGCGACCTGTTCCGCAGTCTCGGCGCGGTCCTCCTCGTCCTAGTCGGCCTCGTCCTCCTGATCCCGGCGCTCCAGGCCCGCGCCACGGTGCTCGCCGGACCGGTCGGCGCCTGGGGCGAGCGGCGCCTCGGCGGCGTCGCGGGCCGGGGGCTCGGGGGCCAGTTCGCGGTGGGGCTCCTGCTCGGTGCGGCCTGGAGCCCCTGCGTCGGGCCGACGCTCGGGGCCGCCTCGCTGCTCGCGGCGCGCGGCGAACATCTCGGTGCGGTGGCGCTCACCATGCTCGCCTTCGGGATCGGGGCGGCGGCGCCGCTCGCGCTGCTCGGTCTGATCTCCCGCGAGGCGCTGCTCGCCTGGCGGCGGGATCTCGGCCGTGCCGGCCGGGGCGCCAGGGCGGCGATGGGCGCCGTGCTCGTGGCGCTCGGCCTCCTCGTCCTCGGCGGACTCGACAAGCGCGCCGAGGCCTGGGCGGTTGCAGCCTCGCCCGACTGGCTCACCACGCTCACCACCCGCTACTGAGATCCGGTCCCGGGAACGTGAACGGGGAAGCCTTGGCCGTCCCCGGCAGGCCGTGACAGATCGGGACTCGTCGACGTTTCGACCGGAGTATCCGAGCCATGGCCCCGCGCGAACCCATCCTGACCCTGGTCCCGATCGCGGAGCTGCGCCCGACGCAGATGACGGTCGGCTTCCGCGAGGTCGAGGAGAAGCGCCGCCGCTGGCGCGAGCACGACCCGGAGAAGAAGGAGAAGTTCCTCGGCTCGCACACGATCCCGACCCTGCTCGGGCCGAAGAAGCGCCACTACGTCATCGATCACCACCACCTCTCCCGCGCCCTCCAGCTGGAGGGCGTTGAGGCAATCCAGGTCACCGTGGTGGCCGACCTGCACAAGCTCGACAAGGACGCCTTCTGGACCGTGTGCGACCACAAGGCCTGGTCGCACCCCTACGACGCGGAGGGCACGCGCCAGACCTTCAAGGACATTCCGAAGGGCATCGCCGACCTCGTCGACGACCCTTTCCGCAGCCTCGCGGGCGAGCTGCGCCGGGCTGGCGGCTTCGCCAAGGACACCACGCCGTTCAGCGAGTTCCTCTGGGCCGATTACCTGCGCCGGAACATCAAGGCCAAGCGCGTCGAGGGCGACTTCGCCGAGGCGCTGGAGGAGGCGCTTCGCCTCGCCAAGTCTCCCGAGGCCGGATATCTGCCGGGCTGGTGCGGCCCGGTTTCGGGCTGAGCGCCCTCGGACCACTCTGCCGATCCCATCAAACAACCTCATCCTGAGGTGCCGCGTCAGCGGCCTCGAAGGAGGCCCCAGGGATCACAGGGATGTCTGGAGGCTTCTTCGAGGCCTCCGCCTCGCTCCGGCTCCTCAGGACGAGGTGGAGGAGGGAATGCGCGGGATAAACACCCGAGCGATCTGCTCAATCAGGCTCTGCGTCGAGACCCGCGCCGTCCGGGGTCAGATCCCCCAGTAGGGCGCCGCGTTGTAGTAGCGGTGGACCTGTTCCTCCCAGGCCCGCTCGTCGGTGGGATCCGTCCCCTCCGGCGAGCGCGGCGGCGCGGCGCGCAGCTGGTCCTCGGTGATGTCCACCACATAGGCGTCGTGGCCCGGATCGAAGCGCAGCACGCTCCAGGGCAGCGTGTAGAAGTCGCTGCCGAGTCCCAGGAAGCCGCCGAAGCTCATCACCGCGTAGGCGACGCGGCCCGAGACCTTGTCGAGCATCAGCCGCTCGATCACCCCGACCCGCGCGCCGTCCGGGCGGCGGACATCCGTGCCGATCACCCGGTCGCTGGCGATGAGGCTGCGCGGCTCGCGCCGCGATTCGACCTCGGCCTCCATGCCTGTCTCCCACATGCGTCGGGGTCCGCCTGAAAAACGCCCCGAGCGGACGCCACGTTCCGGCAAGCTTCAGCCGCTATACCGCCACCCCCGGAAAACGCCGACCGGAGAGACGGATCCTCGATGCCGATCACGCCGCGCCTCCTCGCCGCCGCCCTCCTCCTGCTCGGCGCCGGTTCCGCCGCGGCGCAGGACAGGGGCACGCTCACCCCGAAGCCGCTGCCCCCGCTCGCCAATCCGGACGATCCCGCCACGCCGGCCAAGGCCCTGTTCGGCCGCGCCACCAGCCCCGCATCGGGGCCGGTGCGCGCCTACGGCTCCTATGCCAAGGGCTGCTTCGCCGGCGGCGAGGCGCTTCCCGTGGATGGGTCCCACTGGCAGGTGATGCGCCTCTCGCGCAACCGGATGTGGGGGACTCCCTACCTCGTGGATTTCCTGGAGCGCTTCGCGGCGCAGGCGCCGCGGGTCGGCTGGCCGGGGCTCCTCGTCGGCGACATGTCCCAGCCCCGCGGCGGGCCGATGCTCACCGGCCACGCCTCGCACCAGCTCGGCCTCGACGCCGATGTCTGGCTGACGCCGATGCCGAACCGCCGCCTCACGCGGCAGGAGCGCGAGGAGATGTCGGCCACCAACGTGGTGCGCGCCGACCGGCTCGACATCGACCCGGAGGCCTGGACGCCGGAGCACCTGCGCATCATCCGCCTCGCCGCGGAGCAGCCCGAGGTGGCCCGCCTCTTCGTCAACCCGGCGATCAAGAAGGCGCTCTGCCGCGAGACCACGGGCAGCCGCTCCTGGCTCTCCAAGGTACGCCCGATGTACGGGCACAACTACCATTTCCATATCCGCCTTGCCTGCCCGGACGGCCAGGGCGCCTGCGAGGATCAGGCGCCCCCGCCCGGCGGCGACGGCTGCGGCGAGGAGCTCGCCTACTGGTTCAGCGACGCGGTTCTGAATCCGAAGCCGCCGAAGGTGAAACCGAAGCCCAAGCCCCCGATGACCATGGCCGCACTGCCCGCCGCTTGCCGCAGCGTGCTGAAGGCGCCTTGATTTTTCCGTGCGCGGTCCGATCCTCCGGTCACGCTTGCGCTGCCCGCGCGGCGCCCACCGGAGACCGCCCGTGACCGAACCGACACCGCGCCAGCCCGACCACGCCATCGACCCGCTCTTCCTGGAGCGGCGCTCGCCGCGCGCCTTCACGGGCGAGGCTCTGCCGGAAGCAGAGCTGATGCGGATGATCGAGGCCGCGCGCTGGGCGCCCTCCTCCTACAACTCGCAGCCCTGGCGCTTCCTCTACGCGCTGCGCGGGGACGCGCATTGGGACACCTTCTTCGGCCTCCTCGTGCCCGGCAACCAGAAATGGGTGGCCAATACGGGCGCGATCCTGTTCCTCGTCTCGAACACGCGGATGAAGGTCGGGGACGAGCTGAAGCCGTCCTACAGCCACTCTCTCGACGCCGGCGCGGCCTCCCTCGCCTTCCAGTTGCAGGCGATCCGCCAGGGCTGGCACGCCCACGGCATGGGCGGGTTCGACCATGCCCGCGCGCCGGAGGTGCTGAACCTGCCCGAACACCACCGTGTCGAGGCGGCCTACGCGGTCGGCCGGGCGATCCCCTGGGACCAGCTCGGTGATGAGCAGCAGGGCCGGGAGCAGCCGAACGGCCGCCGCCCGATCACCGACTTCACCCATGCGGGACCGTTCCCGGCGCGGGATTGATCAGACGGGGCCGCGCGCCAGGAGCCGCGTCAGCCCGGCCCCGAGCCCGATGCTCTGAACCGGCGGCACCGTGGGTCGAACCCGGGTGCCGGCCGCTGCGAGCACCGCCCGCGTCCCGGCCTCGACCGAGCAGATCACCGGGCAGGGCACGTCCGGCTGGATCCGCGCGGCCAGTCCTGCGAGGCCGGCGCCGCCGAGGATCACGGCCTCGGCTCCGTCCTCCGCGGCGCAGGCCCGGCAAGCGGCGGCGAGCCCTGCCAGCGCCCGGTCCGGGTCGCGGGCGATCTCGCCACCGGTCGGCGCCACCGCGCGGATACCGGAGAGGCTCTCGCGTAGACCGAGGAGCGTGACGAATTCGGTGAGCATGGCCGGCCACAGCGCGCCGCCGGTGACGATGCCGAACCGGCGTCCTCCCTCCGCCGCCACTTGGCAGGCCGCCTCCGCCATCCCGACGACCGGCACCGGCGAGACCTCCTTGAGAGCCGCAAGGCCCGGATCGCCGAAACAGGCGAGATAGACGGCATCGCACCCGGCCCCATGCTCTGCCAGGGCGTCGAGGGCCGCGTGCCCCGCGACTGCGGCGGCCGCCCGGCTCGCGATGTAGCGCGCGCCGAAGCGCCCGGTGACGGGCACGATCTCCGCCCCCTCCCCGGCGATGCGGCGCACATGCTCCACGGCCAGCGCGGTCACGGATTGCGTGGTGTTCGGGTTGATCAGCAGGATGCGCGGCATGTCCGGTCCGGACAGAAAAAAGGCCCCCGGAGCATGCTCCGGGGGCCGGTCTCAGGCGAGGCCCGATCGGGCGATCAATGGGCGACGAAGGCGGCGCCGTCCTCGTCGCGGGCGGGCTTGGCCGCGGGCAGCGGCTCGTCCCACTCGATCGGCTCGGGCTGGCGCACCAGCGCCCGCTCCAGAACCTGATCCATCCGAGCGACCGGCACGATTTCCAGGCCGTTCTTCACGCTGTCGGGCACCTCGGCGATGTCCTTGGCGTTCTCTTCCGGGATCAGCACCGTCTTGATGCCGCCGCGGAGCGCGGCGAGCAGCTTCTCCTTCAGGCCACCGATCGGCAGGACGCGGCCACGCAGGGTCACCTCACCCGTCATCGCCACGTCGCGGCGCACCGGGATGCCGGTGAGCGTCGAGATGATGGCGGTCGCCATGGCGATACCGGCGGACGGGCCGTCCTTCGGGGTCGCCCCCTCGGGAACGTGGACGTGGATGTCCCGACGCTCGAAGAGCGGCGGCTCGATGCCGAAGTCGAGCGCGCGCGAGCGGACGTAGCTGGCCGCCGCCGAGATCGACTCCTTCATCACGTCCTTCAGGTTGCCCGTGACCGTCATCTTGCCCTTGCCGGGCATCATGACGCCTTCGATCGTCAGCAACTCGCCGCCGACCTCGGTCCAGGCCAGACCCGTGACCACGCCGACCTGATCGTCCGCGTCGATCTCGCCGTAGCGGAACTTCGGCGGGCCGAGGAAGACCGGCAGGGTCTCGACGTTCACCACGACCTGCTTGATCTTGGTGATCAGGATCTCCTTCACCGCCTTGCGGATCAGGTTCGAGATCTCGCGCTCCAGGTTGCGCACGCCCGCCTCCCGCGTATAGCGGCGGATGAGCATGAGCAGCCCTTCATCGTCGACCGACCATTCCTTGGTGTCGAGGCCGTGCTTCTTCAGCGCGTTCGGGATCAGGTGCTTGCGCGCGATCTCGAGCTTCTCCTCCTCGGTGTAGCCGGCGATGCGGATCACCTCCATGCGGTCCATCAAGGGCGCAGGGATGTTGAGGGTGTTGGCCGTCGTCACGAACATCACGTTCGACAGGTCGTAATCGACCTCGAGGTAATGGTCGTTGAAGGTCGCGTTCTGCTCCGGATCCAGGACCTCGAGGAGCGCCGCGGACGGATCGCCGCGGAAGTCCATGCCCATCTTGTCGATCTCGTCGAGCAGGATGAGCGGGTTCGAGGTCTTGGCCTTGCGCATCGAATGCACGATCTTGCCGGGCATCGAGCCGATATAGGTCCGGCGGTGACCGCGGATCTCGGCCTCGTCACGCACGCCGCCGAGCGACATGCGCACGAACTCGCGGCCGGTGGCCTTGGCGATCGATTTGCCGAGCGAGGTCTTGCCGACGCCGGGAGGGCCGACGAGGCAGAGGATCGGGCCAGTGAGCTTGTTCGCCCGCTGTTGCACGGCGAGGTACTCGATGATCCGCTCCTTGACCTTGTCGAGGCCGAAATGGCCCTCGTCGAGCAGCGCCTGGGCTCCGAGCAGATCCTTCTTGATCTTCGAGCGCTTGCCCCACGGGATGCCGAGCATCCAGTCGAGGTAGTTGCGCACGACCGTAGCCTCGGCCGACATCGGCGACATCTGGCGCAGCTTCTTCAGCTCGGCGGTGGCCTTCTCGCGGGCCTCCTTCGAGAGCTTGGTCTTCTCGATCTTCTCCTCGAGCTCGGCCAACTCGTCGCGACCGTCCTCGTCGCCGAGTTCCTTCTGGATGGCCTTCATCTGCTCGTTCAGGTAGTACTCGCGCTGGGTCTTCTCCATCTGCCGCTTGACGCGGGTCCGGATGCGCTTCTCCACCTGAAGGACCGAGATCTCGCTCTCCATCAGCGACAGCACGCGCTCCAGGCGCTGGGCCACCGTGGGGGTCTCCAGAATGCCCTGCTTGTCGGAGATCTTGACGAGCAGGTGCGAGCCGATCGTGTCGGCGAGCTTCGAGGGCTCGTCGATCTGGGTGACGGCGGAGACGACCTCGGGCGAGATCTTCTTGTTCAGCTTGACGTAATTCTCGAACTCCGAGAGCACGGAGCGTGCGAGCGCCTCGGCCTCGACCTTGTCGCCGAGCTCGTCGTGCAGCGCCTCGGCCTCGGCCTCGTAGAACTCGTCCGAGCGAGTGAATCCGGTGATCTTGGCACGGCCGGCTCCCTCGACCAGCACCTTCACGGTGCCGTCGGGCAGCTTCAGAAGCTGCAGAACGGAGGCGAGCGTGCCGATCGTGTAGATGGCGTCGGTGGCCGGGTCGTCGTCGCCCGCGTTGATCTGGGTGGCGAGCAGGATGTGGCGGTCCGTGCGCACCGCCTCCTCGAGAGCGCGGATCGACTTCTCGCGCCCCACGAAGAGCGGCACGATCATGTGCGGAAACACCACGATGTCGCGCAGCGGCAGGACCGCGTAGGTCCCTGTCGAGCCCGGGACGACAGGCTGGCGCGATTTCGACTGAGTCATGTCTGACTTCCTCATGATGGACGCCGGGCTCGCGCTCCTCCGATACGGGGAGCAAGCACCCTGCCAGGCGCCGACCGGGCCGCGAGGGTCGGAAAAAAGGTACGAGAACTTTGCGGCTGGTGGCGCGGCACCGTCCCCCGGAGTGGGCTGACGGCCACCGCGCTGAGCCTCAGGTGATGTCCGGCAGCACCGTTTTCAAGATGCCGCCGCCTCCGCCGCGGAGGGGGCCGAATCCAAATTCGGCCTGCCCTCTCAAGGCGTTACGCATGCACGGAGGGCAGCCCAGCCCTACGCGCTGACGCTAGCCGGCGCTTCCTTGTTGCGGTCGCCGTGGATGTAGAGCGGGCGTGACTTGCCCTCGACCACCTCCGGCCCGATCACGACCTGCTCCACCGAGTCGAGACCCGGCAGGTCGTACATCGTGTCGAGGAGGATCGTCTCCAGGATGGAGCGCAGGCCGCGGGCGCCGGTCTTGCGCTCGATCGCCTTGCGGGCGACGAGCGAGAGCGCCTCGTCCTGGAAGGTCAGGTCGACGTTCTCCATCTCGAACAGGCGCTGGTACTGCTTGACGAGCGCGTTCTTCGGCTCCTGCAGGATCTTCTTGAGCGCGGCCTCGTCGAGATCCTCCAGGGTCGCCAGAACCGGCAGGCGGCCGACGAATTCGGGGATGAGGCCGAACTTCAGCAGGTCCTCCGGTTCGACCGAGCGGAAGATCTCGCCGGTGCGGCGGTCATCGGGCGCCTGCACGCTCGCGCCGAAGCCGATCGAGGTGCCCTTGCCGCGCTGGGAGATGATCCGCTCCAGCCCCGCGAAGGCGCCGCCGCAGATGAACAGGATGTTGGTGGTGTCGACCTGCAGGAACTCCTGCTGCGGGTGCTTGCGGCCGCCCTGCGGAGGCACGGAGGCGACGGTGCCCTCCATGATCTTCAGGAGCGCCTGCTGCACGCCCTCGCCCGAGACGTCGCGGGTGATCGAGGGGTTGTCCGACTTGCGGGAGATCTTGTCGATCTCGTCGATGTAGACGATGCCGCGCTGCGCCCGCTCGACGTTGTAGTCGGAGGCCTGGAGCAGCTTGAGGATGATGTTCTCGACGTCCTCGCCGACATAGCCGGCCTCGGTCAGGGTCGTCGCGTCCGCCATGGTGAAGGGCACGTCGAGGATGCGGGCCAGCGTCTGCGCGAGCAGCGTCTTGCCCGAGCCGGTCGGCCCGATCAGCATGATGTTGGACTTCGCGAGCTCGACGTCGTTGTGCTTCGTCGCGTGAGCGAGCCGCTTGTAGTGGTTGTGCACGGCCACCGAGAGAACCTTCTTGGCGAAGTCCTGGCCGATGACGTAGTCGTCGAGGACGCGCCGGATCTCCTTCGGCGTGGGTACGCCGTCGCGGCTCTTGACCAGCGAGGACTTCGATTCCTCGCGGATGATGTCCATGCACAGCTCGACGCACTCGTCGCAGATGAACACCGTCGGGCCCGCGATCAGCTTGCGGACCTCGTGCTGGCTCTTGCCGCAAAACGAGCAGTACAGCGTGCTCTTGGAGTCGTTGCCGCCAGTCTTGCTCATATCGGTCTCCGATCGTGTCGTGCGCTGCCAGCCCGGGGCGCACGCGCATCGTTCACAGGTAAGGGAATCCGCTTAAAGAAAAAGTCACCTGCGCGCTTGTGACGGCTCCTCCCGGAACGCCGATGCAAACACGCTGCCGTGGCGGGATCAAGGCCATGGCGGGCGTGCCCTCAGCCGGCAAACGCCGCCGGGGGCACGCGAGGTTCCGTGGCTCAGGCCGCGGCGGGCTCGGGCCGCTTGTGGATGACCTCGTCCACCAGGCCGAACTCCTTGGCCGCGTCGGCGGTCATGAAGTTGTCGCGCTCGAGCGCCTGATGGATGGTGTCGTAGTCGCGACCCGTGTGCTTCACGTAGATCTCGTTGAGGCGGCGCTTCAGCGCCTCGATCTCGCGGGCATGGATCAGGATGTCGGTGGCCTGGCCCTGGAAGCCGCCCGAGGGCTGGTGCACCATGATGCGGGCGTTGGGCAGGGCGAAGCGATGGCCGGGCTCGCCGGCGGCGAGCAGCAGTGAGCCCATCGAGGCCGCCTGGCCGACGCAAAGCGTCGTCACCGGGCAGCGGATGAACTGCATCGTGTCGTAGATCGACAGGCCGGAGGTGACCACACCGCCCGGCGAGTTGATGTAGAAGGAGATTTCCTTCTTGGGGTTCTCGGCCTCGAGGAAGAGCAGCTGCGCCACGATCAGCGAGGCGCCCTGATCCTCGACCGGGCCGGTCAGGAAGATGATCCGCTCGCGGAGCAACCGGGAGTAGATATCGAACGCGCGCTCGCCGCGGCTCGACTGCTCGACCACCATGGGCACGAGCGCGCTGTTGTAGAAGTCGACCGGATCTCTCATCACGTCCTGCCCCAGGGCTCCAAGGGGCCCGGCGCCGCGAATCAGGCGGCGGCCGGGCATGTCAGCGAACACCGGCGGTGCTTAACGCCGCCTAACGATACAGCCCGCTGCCAGTCAGGACAGACGCCGGGCTTAGTCGGCCTTCGACTCGGTCGAGGCCTCGGCGCCGTCGGCTTCCGCATCCTCGTCGGCGAACAGCGCCTCCTTCGAGACGGGCTCCTCGACCAGTTTGACCTGCGAGAGAACGTGGTCAACCACCTTCTCCTCGAACAGGGGCGCACGAAGCTCGGCCAGCGCCTGGGCGTTCTTCCGGTAGAAGTCCCAGACCTGCTGCTCCTGGCCCGGGAACTGCCGGACCCGGGCGATGAGGGCCTGGTTCACCTCCTCGTCGGAGACCTTGATATCGGCGCTCTCGCCGACCTGCGCAAGCACCAGACCGAGTCGCACGCGGCGCTCGGCGATCTTGCGGTACTCGGCCTGCGAGGCCTCCTCGGTGGTGCCCTCGTCCTCGAAGGTCTTACCGCGGGCCTTCAGGTCCTGCTCGACCTGGGCCCAGACGTTGGCGAATTCCTGGGCGACCAGGGAGGGCGGCAGGTCGAAGGCGTACTTGCCGTCCAGCGCGTCCAGGAGGCCCTTCTTGAGCTTGCGCCGCGAGGCCGCCTCGTAGTCCGAGCCGATCGCCTGGGAGATCGCCTCCTTCAGCTTGTCGAGGCTCTCGAGGCCGAGATTCTTGGCGAGCTCGTCGTCGATCTTGGCCTCGCCGGGCGCCTGGATCTTGGTGACGGTCACGTCGAACTCGGCATCCTTGCCGGCCAGGGCTTCAGCGCCGTAGGCCTCCGGGAAGGTCGCCTTGACGACGCGGGCCTCGCCGACCTTGGCGCCGACGAGCTGGTCCTCGAAACCCGGGATGAAGGTGTTCGAGCCAAGCTCCAGGTCGATGCCCTCGCCCTTGCCGCCCTCGAACTCGACGCCGTCGATGCGGCCGACGAAGTCGATGGTGACGCGGTCGCCGGACTGCGCCTCGGCGCCCTCGTCACGCTCCGCGAAGGGCCGGGACTGGCCGGCCATGCGGTCGAGCGCCTCCTGCACCTCCGCGTCGGAGGGCTTGGCGACGTACTTGGTCAGGCTCACGTCCGAGAGGTCGGCGAGCTCGAAGGTCGGCAGCACCTCAAGGTTCACCTTGAAGGCGAAGTCGCCCTTGGCCTCGAGCGCCTTCTCGACCTCGGCCTTGTCCTCCGGGAACTCGACCTGCGGCTCGAGAGCGAGCTTGAGGTTGTTGTCGGTGATGATCTTCTGGTTGGCCTCGTTCACCGCGTTCTGGACGACCTCGGCCATCACGGAGCGGCCGTAGACCTTGCGCAGATGCGCCACCGGCACCTTGCCCGGGCGGAAGCCCTTGAGCTGCACCTTGTCCTTGAGGCCCGTCAGCTCGGAATTCAGGCGATCCTCGAGGTCCTTGGCCGGGAGCAGAACCTGATAGGCGCGCTTCAGCCCCTCGGAATGTGTCTCGGTCACCTGCATCGTCGTCGCTCTCAAAAACGGTCCGTGTGGTCGGGTCTTAAAACGTCGGTGATGCGCCGCCCTTCGGGCGCGCATCGGGACGGCGGATGCGGGCGGGGCGGAACGGTACGGGTCGGCGGTCGGCGTCCCACTCGAGGCTGAAGCCGATACCGGTCCCTGCGGCGGCGCTGGTGCGGGCGGAGGGGCTCGAACCCCCACGTCTTGCGACACTGGAACCTAAATCCAGCGCGTCTACCAGTTCCGCCACGCCCGCGCGCGCCGACGCCCGGCGCGAATCCGGCCGCCGGAGGGCGGCTCTATAGCACGCGCGCCGCGGCAAGCAGCAAAAAACTTGCACCGGGCGTCGATGGGCTTCGCGAAGGAGCAGCGGCGGTGGCGCCGGAGGGACGCCGCGGCTACAAGCGACGGCCCCGCTCGCGCAAGGATTCCGATGCCGCCTCGCCAGACGCCGCCTCGTCAGACGCCGCCTTGCACAATGCGGCTCTCCTCCGCTGGCAGGCCCGCAGATCCGGCTTCAGAGACGATCGCAGAAGAGCCCACAGGCACACCCACGCGCCGGACGCTCCTCCAGGGGGCGGCGCTGCTCGGGCTGGCGCCGGGCGCGGCCCTGGCCCAGGGCGGACGCAGGCCCGCCGCCGGGGATGCGGCGAAAGAGACCAAGCCCGAGCCCCCGAAGCCCGAGGCCGCCGCCGAGGCGCCGGCCCGCACGCTGACCGCCGGGCCCGGCAAGCTCCGCTTGCGCGACGAGCCCGCCGCCGAGACTGCGGCTTGGCGCTTCGACGGCAAGGCCGCACCGCCGGTGCTGCGGATCAAGCTCGGCGAGGAATTGCGCCTGAAGGTCGAGAACGGCACCGACAAGCCGCTCTCGCTGCACTGGCACGGGGTGCGCAACCGCAACGCCATGGACGGCGTCGGCGGGGTGACCCAGGCGCCGATCGCGCCCGGCGGCGATTTCACCTACGCCTTCACGCCGCCCGATGCCGGCACCTTCCTGATGCGCCCGCTCGTGGTGGGCGGCTCGAGCGAGCCCTCGGGACGGGGCCTCGCAGGGCTGCTCATCGTGGAGGAGAAGGCGCCGCCGGCTGTCGATGCGGATGTCGCGCTGCTGATGCAGGACTGGCGCCTGGAGTCCGATGCGAGCCTGATGCCCTTCGGGCAGACCTTGCTTGCCGCCTCCAACGGCCGGCTCGGCAACCTCGTCACCGTCAACGGCCGGCCGGTCCCCGACATCTTCGAGGCGCGCCCCGGCGCGCGCGTGCGCGTGCGGATCGCCAATGCCTGCAATGCACGGGGCACCCGCATCCGCTTCGACGGGATGAAGGTCTATGTCGCGGCGGTGGACGGGCAACCGACGGACACGTTCGAGCCCCTACGCGCCACGCTGCCGTTTCCGCCGGGCACGCGCTACGACCTCCTGGTCGACCTGCCCCCCGAACCGGGCGCCAAGGGGGCGATCAGCGCCCTGATCGGCCAGGGACTCGTCCTGGCGAGCGTCGTCACCAAGGGCGAACCCATCTCCGAGAAGCGCGGTCCGATCGCTCCGATCGGCGAGAACAAGCTGCTCCCCGCAGAGATCAAGCTGCAGAACGCCGTGCGCCGGGACGTCATCCTCACGGGCGGGGCGATCGTCCCCAAGGACGGGGCCCAGAATCCCGGCAAGGACGCGCCCAAGGACATATCGAAGGACGCGCCGAAGGACAGGCCGCAGCCGGAGCCGGTGTTCACGGGCGACCCGGCCAAGGTCTGGTCGGTGAACGGAGCGAGCGGCGCGCCGGGCCTCGCGCCGATCTTCTCGGTGAAGCGTGGACAGGTGGTGGTGCTGGCTTTGCGCAACGACACCGCCTTCCCGCAGGGCCTGCACCTGCACGGCCACGTCTTCCGCCTGCTCCACCCCCTCGACGACGGCTGGGAGCCCTACTGGCTCGACACCTTCCAGCTGCTCGAGGGCCGCACCGCCCGCATCGCCTTCCTCGCCGACAATCCCGGGCGCTGGCTGATCAGCGCCACGGTGCTGGAGCGGTTCGATACGGGCCTGTGGACCTGTTTCGAGGTCACCTGACCCGCGGCGGGAGGCCGCACGACAAGCCCGATAGCAGGGCGGACAACACCTGCGGCATCAGCTCGGGGATGTCCTCCGCGATCAGCCCCGGCCCGTGGCGCAGGCCCGCATCGCCGTGGAGCCAGACGCCGGCGCAGGCCGCCTCGAACGGTGCCATGCCCTGCGCGAGCAGCCCGGCGATCAGGCCGCCGAGCACGTCGCCCGCCCCCGCAGTGCCGAGCCAGGGCGTGGCGTGGTCGTTGATGGCGACGCGCCCGTCCGGATCCGCGATCACGGTGTCGCCCCCCTTGAGCACCACCACGGCGCCGCTGAGGGCGGCGGCGCGGCGGGTCTGCTCGACCTTACCGAGCCCCTCCCCCGCAGCCTCCGACCCGGCGAAGAGCCGGGCGAACTCGCCCGCATGCGGGGTCAGCACCGCCCGCGCCTCCCCGTCCCGGATATGCGCGGCGAGGGTGGCGGCCTGACCCTTGAAGCTCGTCAGCGCATCCGCGTCGAGGACGAGGGCGCGGCCCGCCGAGGCCGCCACCATCACGCGCTCCCGGGCCGGCTCGCCGCTGCCGAGGCCGGGGCCGAGCAGGACCGCGTTGAGGCGCTCGTCGGTGAGCAGATCGTCGAGATCGTCGGCACTCTCGCAGGGGCGCAGCATGATCGCGGTGAGTTGCGCGGCGTTCTCGGGCAGCGCGTCGGCGGGCGAGGCCACGGTGACGAGGCCGGCGCCCACGCGGAGCGCCCCGCGGGCGGCGAGCCGGGCGGCGCCGGTGCGCCAGGCCGGCCCCGACAGGACGAGGGCGTGGCCGCGCGTGTATTTGTGGCTCTCGCCCGTCAGTTGCGGGAAGGCCGCCCCCCAGAGATCCGGCCCGTTGCGGAAGAGCGCGGGACACGCCGCCAGCCCGGCCGAGAGCGCCGCCCCGGTGCCGATCTCGGCGCAGTGCAAGTCGCCGCAGAGCGCCCGTCCCGGCTGGAGCAGATGGCCGGGCTTGAACGCGACGAAGGTCACGGTCTCCGTGGCGCGGATGGCAGCGCCGCGCACCGCTCCGGTATCGCCGTCGAGGCCGCTCGGCACGTCCACCGCGAGGACAGGCAGGCCCGAGGCATTCACGCGCTCGACCAGGGCGCGGGCCTCCCCGTCGAGGTCGCGCGAGAGCCCGGCCCCGAACAGGGCGTCGATCACGAGGCTGCAGGGCGGCAGCGTCTCCGGCACGCCCTCGCGCACCCGCCCGGCCCAGGCGGCGGCCGCACCGGCCGCGTCGCCGGAAAGCTGGTCACGGTGCCCGAGCAGGATCACCTCCACGGCGAAGCCCGCCTTCGCCAAGTGGCGCGCGGCCACGAAGCCGTCGCCGCCGTTGTTGCCGGGCCCGCACAGGACAAGGACGGCGCCGCCCTCGCGGGCGCTCTCCGCGGCGCCCCCCTCCGCGAGGCGCGCGCGGGCGCGGGCGGCCACCGCGGCGCCGGCGCGCTCCATCAGCGTCAGGCCGGGCGTCCCGGCCGCGATCGCCGCCGCATCCACCCGCCGCATCGCCTCGACCGTCAGCAGCCGTGCACCCGTCATCGATATCCCCGCCGATCCCGACAGCCTGCCTGCCCGCCACCCAGCACTTGCCGCGAAAACAGGCCACAACGGACCGCCTGCCGAAAGCTTGTGCGGGAGGCGCCCATTCGATAGGCCGTTTTCCCCGCACCATCCGGAAATCGGCGTGGCGAAGGCGATGGCGCGGTGTTAGAAATCCGTCACGGCACGGTGCAAGTCAGGCCCTTTCCGGATGAAGAAGATCGAAGCGATCATCAAGCCCTTCAAGCTCGACGAGGTGAAGGAGGCGCTGCAGGAAGTCGGCCTGCAGGGCATCACCGTCATCGAGGCGAAGGGATTCGGCCGCCAGAAGGGGCACACGGAGCTCTACCGGGGCGCCGAATACGTGGTCGACTTCCTGCCCAAGGTGAAGCTCGAGATCGTGCTGTCCGACAACCTCGTCGAGGGCGCCGTCGAGGCGATCCGCAAGTCGGCCCAGACCGGCCGCATCGGCGACGGCAAGATCTTCGTCTCCACCATCGAGGAGGCGATCCGCATCCGCACCGGCGAGACCGGCGCGGACGCCATCTGACGCACCTCCGGGCGCCGGCGCGCGTCGAATCCGCTGCGATCATCCTCCGGTCCGAACCGTTCGTGTGATCCGGCTCCACGGGTCCGCACATTCGTCACGCTGCCGCGGCAGCTGGTCCCGAGAACCGCGCCCGCTCAAAGACCTCGAAGTCAGGGACGCAACTGTTTTGCCTGTGCTCGTCGGGCGCAGGCGCGTGTCGCGAAGGCACGAGCAATCGACACGACGCTTGGCGCGGATGGCGACGCGGCGAAGCCGGCGACCCCGGCCTGGGGGTGCGCCTTCACCCAGGGGTCGCACCCGGGCTCTCGATGCCGCATAAGCGGCGTAGGCCTGTCGCTCATGCCGTTGATCGCGTCCCGGCCCGGCCGCCGAGCCCGCCTCCCCGGACAGCTCAAAACCCCACCGCGACGCCGAACCTGCGAAGCAGCCGAAGCCCTCTGTCTGCGGGCGACCGTGACGCCCCTTCGAAGGCCCTATCGCCATCGCGCGATCGGGACAGGTCCTCGCTCTCTCACGCCGCGCGCCACGACAAGGTTGCGCTCATCCTGATCAGGGACGGTCTCGCCATCCCCATCGGCCACGCAGGCGGGCATCCCGCCGAAGGGCCTATGATGGGTGCCCGGACATATCCGAAGGGACTGATGGCGAGACTCCCATCCGGGCCGGTTGATTGAGGTGAGCCGCTTCGCGAAACGCGAAGCGGCTCAAAGCTCAGGCGCGGGCCAGTTTGGAGACCACGGCAAGCAGCTGCTCGGGCTTGAAGGGCTTGGTGATCCAGCCTGTCGCACCAGCCGCCTTTGCCTTCTGCTTGATGCCCTCATCCGACTCCGTACTGAGAAAGATGATCGGTACGCCCATGCAAGCGGGCAGACCACGGACCTTCACGATCATCTCCAGTCCGTTCATCACCGGCATGTTGAGATCGGTGATGATCAGATCGACGGCGTTGGCGCCCGCCTTCGCGAGACCCTCGGCTCCGTCGCCAGCCTCGATCACCGAATGGCCGGCCGGGCCGAGAACGACCTTGATCATCTGTCGAATACTGGGCGAGTCGTCCACTGTGAGGATGGTAGCCATGCTTGCGGGTCCGTTCGGCTGCGCTTCGGCCGAGATCCATGACGGCCTGACCGAAGCCCGTGGCAGAGAGGGTTCAGAGCGGATCGGAGCGCGATCCCGTCAGGCGCAGCACGCCTGATGAGCCGCGAGCGGGATGGTCCCGCCCGCCCTCCGGAAGGCTGTCTCGACCGGCGCGACGAGACTGGCGAGGCCGAGGTGCTTGCCGCGCCGGCCCGCCGTCCGACCGGCGGCGAGGACGAGTTGAACGAAGGCAATGTCGACCCGCTCGACCTGCGCGCAATCAAGGGCAATGACATCCGCGCCCGCAAGGGCGGCGGACAGATCCGCGTGCAGCGGCTTGATCGCTCTGAGGGTGCAGTCGGCGGGGAGCCGGAGGACAGTTGGACCGGACATGACGGGCCCTGATCATTGGGACGCCCCGGAAGGAGCTTTGCAGACCTGCAATTGGATGGACCACGCTGAAGCGTCCGTAAATGCGCGGCCGATTGCCGGATATCTGCCCTTCATGAGCCTATATGGCTGTGGATTGCCCGCAGCCGCCGCACTTTGAATATGACCAGAAGGCGTATTTTTGCGCGATACAATCGACGATTGCTTTTCGAGACGGATGAAATCTTTACGGTCGGCGTAATAATCGTTCCGTCAGGTCGACACCTCCAGTGTCGGTTCCGGGCCTGTTGAGCCTTCACCCTCCGCAGGCGCCTCCCGGCAGGTCGACCGTACTGGATCATACGGTCCCGGACGCGCGGGGATGCGCGTCTGCGGATCGCGCATCACGGGTGCAGGAAAGCCGGACGATGTCTCTGGAAATGGCCTATGACAGCCCGGTTCAGGCGCTCGACTCGGCCGACCCGGCCGACCGGGACTGGGGATCCGGTGGGGCGCGCACCGCGGCCGACCGGCTTCAGGATTGGCTCGGCCTGTCCGGACAGCAACGTGCGCTGCTCGACGCCCTTATCGGCGAACTCGGCCTCATCTCCGCAGAGTCCGAGGCCAGCGTCCATGGCCTGTCCGCGCGCTTCCAGAACATCGCCGCCACGACGCGCGACCAGTCCGAGATCATCGGCGGCCTCGTCTCCTCGATCCAGGCGGTCGAGATCGATGGCGAGACACGCCAGTTGTCCGATGTCGCGTCGGGGCTCGGGGAGACGCTGCGCGCGCTGATCGACAAGATCACGGCGATGTCGGCGAACGGAGGCACGATGCTACACACCCTCGACGGGGTGATGACGGATCTTGCGGGCGTCGAAGGCAGCGTCGCGGCGATCGAGACGATCAACCGGCAGACGAACCTGCTGGCGCTCAATGCCAAGATCGAGGCCGCCCGCGCCGGCGATGCGGGGCGCGCCTTCGCCGTCGTCGCCGACGAGGTGCGGGCACTCGCCGCATCGATCAACGGGCTCTCCGAGGTGATCCGCAAGCAGATCGGTTCGATCGCGACGGGCCTGCGCAGCAGTCACGGTCTGGTGCGCGAGATCGCCGCCATCGACATGTCGGACGAGAGCCGCAACGCGGAGGCCCGGGTCCGGATGGTGATGCAGGCGCTGCTGGAGCAGAATTCCCGTTTCGCCGGAGTGCTGCGGCAGACGGCGGAGACCACCCAGGCGATCACCGACGACGTGTCGGCGGCGATCGTGGCGATGCAGTTCCAGGATCTCGCCAAGCAGCGCCTGCAGAACCTCGAGATCGTGCTGGGCGCCGCCAGCGCGGAACTGCGCGCCCTGGAGACGAGGACGGGTGGCGGAGCCGGTCCGGCCGCGGGAAGCGGGCACGACACGGCCTGGATCGAGGCCATGATCGACCGTTGCACGCTCGGCGAGGTGCGCGAGCGCCTGGGCGCGGCTCTGCTGGGCCGGCTCCTCGCGAAGCCTGCGGATGCGGCCCCGGATCCGCTCGCCGGCATCGACCTGTTCTGAGACCTCGCCGAGCGGCTTTCCCGCGCAGGAATGAGCAGAGGTGGGGGCCAAAGCGCACCCCCACACTGAGCTTCCGCCCCGCAACCCATCCGGACCGGCGCCGCGCCCAAGCGAGCCGGGATGGACCGCCTCAGAATCCTGTGATCCTTGCATCAAATGATTACCGTATAACACTGTCCTTCTCTATTTATACCACCAGAATTTGAGTCTTAGTTCATTGTACAATTTGGTCCGTTCATCGAAAATTAGCCCGCCGTGCTGAGACTTGATTCCGGTCGAGCGTTGCATTGCGCCATGGTCGGTCGGACGAATACCACACATCCGCGTCCGAATTCGTCATGAACAATCGCGCCCGGCCTGCGTCGGGACACGCGTCCTGCACCCACGGATCCGGTACTTGGAATGACTGCTCTCGACCCCACGGAAGTGTTCCGCTCCGAGGCCGCCGACCTCCTGGCCTGCCTCGAGACCACGCTGCTGGACCTCGGCGACAAGCCCGACGACAGAGGGCTGATCGATACGGCCTTCCGCGCGCTCCACACGATCAAAGGGTCGGGAGCGATGTTCGGCTTCGACCGGGTCGCCGCCTTCACCCATGATTTCGAGACCGCGTTCGACCGGGTGCGCCGCGGCGAGGTCCCGGCGAGCGTCGATCTCGTGAACGTGTCGCTCGCGGCCAAGGACTTCATCCGCACGCTGATCGAAGATCCCGACGCCACCGCACCCGTGATCGGAGAGGCGATCCTGGCGGAGTTGGAGCGTCTGATCACCGGGCCGGGTCGCCCCGCGGCAGCCGCCTCAGCGGAGACCACCGCAATCGAGGCTGCCCCCGCCGAGGCCGCCGGCTGGCAGATCGGTCTCGCCTTCGATCCCGACATCCTGCGCAACGGCACCAACCCGCTCGCTCTGCTCGACGACCTGCGCGATCTCGGCCCCTGCACCGTGACGCCGCGTCTCGACGACCTGCCGGATCTCGACGCGCTCGACCCGGAAACGCTGGCGATCGGCTGGGACGTCACGCTCGCCGCGCCGGCAAGCCGGGAGGCCATCGAGGATGTCTTCCTGTTCGTTCGCGACGAGATGACCTTCCGCCTGGCCCCCCTCGACGCGACCGCCGCCCCGCCGCCCGCCGCAGCGACGGTCGCGACGCCCGTCGAGGCTCCAGCGGTTCCCCCCGTCCCGACCACCCCGGTCCCGCTGCCCGCACCCGATGCGCAGCGGGCGCCGCCGCGACGGTCGGACGAGCGGGCAGCCACCACGGTCCGTGTCGAGGCCCAGCGCCTCGACGAGCTGATGGACCGAGTCGGTGAGCTCGTGATCGCACAGGCCCGCCTCAGCCAGCTCGCCGGCCTGCAGGAGGATCCCGCCATCACGGCGATCTCGGAGGAGATCGAGCGCCTGTCCGCGCGGCTGCGCGATACCACGATCGGCATCCGCATGGTGCCGATCGGAACCCTGTTCGGCCGCTTCCGGCGCCTCGTGCATGACCTCTCGCGCGACCTCGGAAAGCCCGTCGTCTTCGTCACCGAGGGCGAGGAGACCGAGCTCGACAAGACCATGATCGAGCGCCTCGCCGACCCGCTCGTCCACCTGATCCGCAACGCGATCGATCACGGCATCGAGGAGCCGTCCCGCCGCGCCGCCGCGGCCAAGGCCGCGACCGGGCGCATCGCACTCACCGCCGAGCATGTCGGCGCGCAGGTCCTGGTGAGCGTGCGCGATGACGGAGCCGGTCTCGACGCCGCCCGCATCCGGGCCAAGGCGGAGGAGAAGGGCCTCGTCCAGCCGGGCACCGTGCTCACCGACCAGCAGATCTACCAGTTCCTGTTCGCGCCGGGCTTCTCGACCGCCCAGGAGATCTCCGCCTTGTCGGGACGGGGCGTCGGCATGGATGTGGTGAAGAAGACCATCGAGTCCCTCCGCGGCACGATCGACATTACGACCGAGCCGGGGGCCGGAACCACGGTCGCGCTGCGCCTGCCGCTGACCCTGGCGATCATCGAGGGCCTGCTGATCCGGGTCGGCGAGACGCGTTACGTCGTGCCGCTCTCCGCGGTGGAGGAATGCGTCGAGCTGCCCGAGAGCGAGCGCAGCGAGCGCGGCCGGGATTTCCTCAGCATCCGCGGCGAACTCGTGCCGTTCCTGCGGTTGCGCCAGCTCTTCGGCGCCGCCGGCGCACCCGATCCGCACCAGAAGGTGATCGTCGTCTCGGTCGGCGAGGCGCGGGTCGGGCTCGTGGTCGACCAGATCATCGGCAACCACCAGACGGTGATCAAGTCGCTGTCGAAGCTGCAGGCCGACGTCGCGACCTTCTCCGGCGCGACGATCCTGGGCGACGGCACCGCCGCCCTCATCATCGATGTCGGCCAGCTCGTGACGGGCGGCCGCGCGGACCCGGTCCGCGAGTTCCAGGAGGTCGCCTGATGTCCGACGCCGCCGAGACCGTCCGGGCGGACGGCACCCTCCAGGTCGTGATGCTGCGCATCGGCTCCGAGACCTTCGCCCTCGATGCCGGCATGGTGCGCGAGATCATCGATCCGATCCCGGCGACCCACGTGGCGGGCGCACGGGCGCATCTCGACCGCATCGTCAACGTGCGCGGCAACGTGGTGCCCCTGGCCGATATCCGCGAGCGTTTCGGCATGAAGCCGGCCGTGACGACGCCGGATACCCGCTTCGTGGTGATCGAGGTCGTGATCGACGGCGATCCCGTCGTGGTCGCCCTGGTCGCCGACAGAGTGTTCGAGGTGACCGAGATCCATCTCGACCAGAAGCAGCCGGTTCCGAAGATCGGCGCCTCGTGGCGGCCGGAATACATCCGCTTCATCGTCAAGCGCGACGATGACTTTGTCATCGTGCCAGATGTCGAACAGATCCTGATTTAGAGCTGGATCCGATCGCGCTGCAATCAGGAACGGCTCTCAATCTTTGGTTTGGCGCACTCTCTGTCGCCGAACCGGCATCCACTCAGGCAGAAGGCGCCCGAGTCAGAGGGGAAATCTCCAATCATGCGTGTCTCAATCAAGGCTAAGCTTGCAGGGGGCTTCGGTGCGGTCCTCCTGCTGGCCGCCACGGCGGGCGGGGTCGGCTACCAGAAGCTGCTGGCGGCCGACGAGGCGATGCGGTTCGTCACGGGGCGTGCCGAAGCCCAGAGCCTGACACTGGACGGCAAGGCCCAGGCCATCCGCAGCGTGTCCAACCTGCGCGCCGCGGTCATCGCCTCGGACGAGGCTGCGATCGCCGATTTCATCAAGCGTGCCGCGACGAACACCGCCGGCGCCCTGGATCTTCTGGCCAAGGCCAAGCCGCTCATCACCGTGGACGAGGACAAGCAGCTCCTCGCGGATCTCACCGACAAGTACGACAAGCAGCGGGCCATCGGTGCGCAGATCCTCGAATTCGCGCGCCAGAACTCCAATGCCAGAGGCTGGGCCGAGATCAACAAGGTGGCGCGCCCCGCGACGCTGGCGCTGCGCGCGGAGCTTGAGGAGCTGCTCGACGTCAAGACGAGCGGACACGGCGAAGCGCTGCTTCGGAGCACGGCGCTGTTCCCGCTCCGCTTCGAGCGGGCCTGGGCCCAGCTCCTGTCCGCCACCGGCACGATGAACGTCGCCATCGTCGAGGAGCGGTCCGCCACGGCAAGGAAGCTGCGCGAAGAGCTTGCCGGCTCCCTGAACGACCTCCTGCGGCAGCTCGCCGAGAACGGCATCCAGGCAGATACCCTGCGGCAGAAGCACGAGGCTTGGACGACCGCCTTCCAGAAGGTGGTCGCGATCGTCGAGACCGCCGCCACGGCCCGGGCCGCCACGATGACCGCGGGCGAGTATTCCGGTGCGACCACCGCCATGATCCGGGCCTTCGAAGCGCTGGCCGAGTCCCAGGGCCGGCGCATGAGCGAAGCCCAAGCCCGGGCAGAAGCCGAGACGGCCCAGGGACAGAGGATCCTGATCGCGGTCGTCGCCGGAGCGCTGCTGCTCGGCGCCGCCATCGCCACCTGGCTCGCCCTGTCGATCGCGCGCGGCCTCTCCCGCACCGTGGCGCTCGCCGATGCCGTCGCCCAGGGCGACCTGAGCCAGACGGTCACGGTGACCTCGCAGGACGAGATCGGTGATCTCGTGGCGGCCATGAACCGCATGACCCAGAACCTCAACGCGACGGCCGGTCTCGCCAATGCGATCGCCTCCGGCGACCTCACGGTCCAGGCCAAGCCGCTCTCCGACAAGGACACGATGGGCCTCGCCCTGGAGACGATGCTGACCAAGCTCCGCGGCGTGGTGGCCGAGGCGAGCGCGGCGGCCGGGAACGTTTCGTCGGGCTCGCAGGAGCTGTCGAGCTCGGCCGAGCAGCTGTCGCAGGGCTCGACCGAGCAGGCCGCCTCCACCGAGGAAGCCTCCGCCTCCATGGAGGAGATGGCCGCCAACGTGAAGCAGAACGCCGAGAATGCCGGCCAGACCGAGGCCATCGCCCGCCAGTCCGCCCTCGACGCCGAGGCCAGCGGCGCCGCCGTCGGCCGGGCCGTCGAGGCCATGCAGACCATC
>Ga0126362_10000211_pt1 | contig 41870 bp, 36 predicted proteins | sample ANMtaG_FD_126269 | JGI IMG/M metagenome (GOLD analysis project Ga0126362, IMG submission 126269) | Continental margin sediment microbial communities from North Pacific Ocean - ANME2c_DSS_Sorted | ecosystem: Environmental > Aquatic > Marine > Continental margin > Sediment | place: Pacific Ocean... | reverse complement strand
GCGGTGTGCCCCAAACCCGATCCCATCTCGAACTCGGCCGTTAAACGCACCAGCGCCCATGGTACTGTGTCTCAAGACACGGGAGAGTCGGTCGCCGCCAGGCCTGCCCAACGCAATCACACACACCCTCGACACGATCTCACCTATCAGAAAGGCCGCTTCCGTGAGGAGGCGGCCTTTCGTCGTCTCGGTCCCCTTACAAATTCGTCATGCGCCGGGAAGCCTCCGGCAAGCACGGCTCATCCAACCTGTCCGCTCTTCAGAGGGGAGGGGGCTTTGGCCGCTTCGCAGACGCACCGTTCTCAGCTCGCCCCGCCCGCTGTATGGACGGAATCCATGCGGCTTCTGATCATCGAGGACGACCGGGAGGCGGTCGCCTATCTCGCTAAGGCCTTTCGCGAGGCCGGGCATGTGGCCGACCAGGCCACCGACGGGCTTGACGGCTACGCGCTCGCCCGCGAGGGCGGCTACGACATGCTGATCGTCGACCGCATGCTGCCGAAGCTCGACGGGCTCTCGCTGATCCGGTCACTGCGCGAGCAGGGTGTCACGACGCCCGTCCTCATCCTCTCGGCCCTCGGTCAGGTCGATGACCGGGTGAAGGGCCTGCGCGCCGGCGGCGACGACTATCTGCCGAAGCCCTATGCCTTCTCGGAGCTCCTCGCCCGCGCCGAGGTTTTGGCCCGGCGTGGCGCGCCCGCGCAAGGGACAGCAGAGGCCACTGCCTACCGCGTCGGCCAGCTCGAACTCGACCGGCTCTCGCACCGAGTGTCGCGGGCAGGCCAGGAGATCGTGCTGCAGCCGCGCGAGTTCCGCCTGCTCGAATACCTGATGCGCCATGCCGGGCAGGTGGTGACCCGAACGATGCTGCTGGAGCATGTCTGGGACTACCATTTCGATCCGCAGACCAACGTCATCGACGTCCATGTCTCACGCCTGCGCGCCAAGATCGACCGCGGCTTCGAGCATCCGATGATCCACACCGTGCGCGGGGCGGGCTACGTGCTGCGGACGGATGAGCGCTGAGTTCGCAGCTCCCGAGAGCGTCTTCGCCCGGTTCCAGAAGCTCTTCCGGACAACCGCGTTCAAGCTGTCGCTCGCCTATCTCACGATCTTCGCGGCCTGCGCTTTCCTGGCGCTGGGCTACGTCGCCTGGAACGCGCGGCAGGTGCTGGACGACCAGATCGTCTCCACCATTGATGCCGAGATCAATGGTCTCTCCGAGCAATACAATGCCGGAGGCCTGCGCCGGCTGATCACCGTCGTGGAGCGGCGCTCGCGCGAGCCCGGCGCCTCGCTCTATCTCGTTACCACGGCGCTCGGGGAGCGTGTCGTCGGCAACGTCTCCGAGGTGCCGGCGCGCATCCTCGAACGGCCGGGTCAGGTAGAGATCGCCTATGCCCGCGGCAGCGCGGAGAGCGCGGAGCACCGGGCGATCGTGCGGATCTTCACGCTGCCCGGCGGCTTCCGCCTGCTGGTCGGGCGCGATACCGAGGAGCGCGATCGCCTGCGCGCCGTGATCGGGCGCGCCTTCGCCTCATCGCTCGCCGTGGTGGTGGTGCTCGGCGTAGTCGGCGGCTGGCTGGTGGCGAGCCGTGTGCTCGCCCGGGTCGACGCGATGACACGTACGACGCGGGCCATCATGGCCGGCGATCTCGACGATCGGCTGGGCGTGGCCGGCAATGGGGACGAGCTCGACCGGCTCGCCCTCAATCTCAACCTAATGCTGGAGCGCATCGGCGAATTGATGCGCGGCCTGCGCGAGGTTTCCGACAACATCGCCCACGACCTCAAGACGCCGCTGACGCGCCTACGCAACCGGGCCGACGAAGCCCTGCTCGGGTCGCGCGCGCCGGAGGAGCTGCGGGCGGCGCTTGAGGGTGTGATCGAGGAAAGCGACGGGCTCATCCGTGTTTTCAACGCGTTGCTGATGATTGCACGCCTCGAAGCCGGCAACGCCAGCGCGATCGTCGCGCAGCTCGATCTCGGTCCGCTGGTACGCGGTGTCGGCGAACTCTACGAGGTGCTGGCCGAGGAGCAGGGCCTCGCCCTCGACGTGACGGCGCCGGACGGCCTCGTCTGCACCGGCAACCGCGAGCTGATCGGCCAGGCGCTCGCCAACCTCATCGACAACGCCATCAAGTACGGAGCCGGCGGCGGGCGCATCGCCGTGACGGCCGCGCGCGGCGACGGGATGATCCGCCTCAGCGTCGCCGATCGCGGGCCGGGCATCCCGGAATCCGAGCGCGGCCGCGTGCTCGACCGCTTCGTGCGGCTGGAGGAGGCCCGCTCGCGGCCGGGATTCGGCCTGGGCCTCAGCCTCGTCAACGCGGTGGCGCGCCTGCACCAGGGCGATCTCGCCCTGGAGGACCATGCGCCGGGCCTGCGCGTCGTGCTAAGCATCCCCGAAACGACGGGGATCGTGCCCGATCACGCTGCGGGCGGGCCGGCATCTCCGTCCGCGATCTGATGCGCGTCCCGGCCGCCGAACGGCGTCCATCCTGATGGGACGCGCCTGGAGGAAGGCGCGCCATGACAGCGGACGCCCTGCACGCCCGGCTGAGCGCCGCCCCGGTCCTCGCCGACCCGGCCGGGGCCGAGGCGCGGTTCGCGGAGATCGCCGCCGATCTGCCGGCCGCCCTGCGCCGGGGCCCGGCGCGCGACCTCCTCCTCGGGCTCGCCGACCATTCCCCCTTTCTCTGGGGCATCGCCCGGCGCGACCCCGCGCGGCTCGCCCGCCTGCTCGCGGATCCGCCCGAGGACAGCCTCGCCCGCCTCGTCGCCGACCAGCGCGCGGCCGGCCGGCCGGAATCCGGCGCGCGCGTCGATCCCGACGCGGTCTCGCGGCGCCTGCGCCTCAACCGGCAGGCCCTCGCCCTGCTCGTGGCGCTGGCCGATATCGGCGGGGTCTGGCCCCTGGAGCGGGTGACGGGCGCCCTCTCGGATTTCGCCGACGCGTCGGTCTCCGGCGCCCTCGACGCGCTGCTCCTGCAGGCGGCGGAGCTGGGGCGCTTCCTGCCCAAGGATCCGGCGGATCCGCAGAGGGAGTCCGGCCTCGTGGTGCTCGGGCTCGGCAAGCACGGCGCCGGCGAGCTCAACTATTCGAGCGACATCGACCTGGTGGTCTTCTTCGATCCCGAGACCGTGCCGCTCAAGGACGGCACCGAGCCGACGCCCTTCGTCAGCCGGCTGGCACAGGGGCTCGCCAAGCTCCTCGAAGGCCGCACCGGCGACGGCTATGTCCACCGGGTCGATTACCGTCTCAGGCCCGATCCCGGCTCGACGCCGACCGCGATCTCCCTGAACTCGGCCTTCGGCTATTACGAGACGGTCGGCCAGAACTGGGAGCGGGCGGCCTTCATCAAGGCGCGGCCGGTCGCGGGCGACATCGCGGCGGGCGAGCGCTTCCTGGCCGAGCTCAGGCCCTTCATCTGGCGCAAGTATTTCGATTTCGGCTCGATCGCGGACGTGCACGCGATGAAGCGCCAGATCCATGCGGTGCGCGGGCACGAGACGCTGGGCGTGGCCGGCCACGACATCAAGCTCGGGCGCGGCGGCATCCGCGAGATCGAGTTCTTCGTGCAGACGCAACAGCTCGTCTTCGGCGGGCGGCGCGCCTCGCTGCGCGGTCGCCGGACGCTGGACATGCTGGCGGGGCTCGAAGCCGAGGGCTGGATCGATGCCGAGGCCCGCGACCAGCTCGCCGAGGCCTACCGCTTCCTGCGCGGCATCGAGCACCGCCTCCAGATGGTGGATGACGCCCAGACGCAGCGCCTGCCGGACGACGCCGACGCCCTCGACCGGTTCGCGAAGTTCGCGGGCTATGCCGACCGGGCGGCCTTCGAGGCGGCGCTTCTCGCCCAGGCCCGCCGGGTGCAGGCCCACTACGCCCTGCTGTTCGAGGCCGAGCCCGACCTCTCGGCGGGGATCGGCGACCTCGTCTTCAGCGGGACGGGCGACGATCCCGGCACCCTGAAGACCCTGCGCCAGCTCGGCTTCCGCGAGCCGGAGCGGGCGGTCGAGACCGTGCGCGGCTGGCATTTCGGCCGGCGCCCCGCCGTGCGCAGCCCGCGCGCCCGCGAGGTGCTGACCGAGCTCGTGCCGGCACTGATCCAGGCGCTGTCGGGCACGCCCGACCCGGACGCGGCCCTCGCCAGCCTCGACCGCGCCTTCGGCCAGATGCCGGCGGCGGTGGAGCTTCTGACCATCCTGCGCTCGCACGAGCGGCTGCGCCTGCTCTTCGCGGATCTGCTCGGCACCGCGCCGCGGCTCGCCGACACGGTCGCCTTCAGCCCGCACGTGCTCGACGCGGTGATCGATCCCGCCTTCGTCGAGCCGACGACGGATGCGGCCGTGCTCGAGGCCCAGTACCGGGCGCTGGTGGGCGCGCCCGCCGCGCACGAGGACTTCCTGGATCGCAGCCGCGACGCCGCCCGGCAGATGCGCTTCGTCACGGGGGCGCGGCTGCTCTCCGGCATCCTGCCGCCCTCCGGCGCCGGCCGCGCCTTCTCGGGGATCGCGCAGGCCGCGGTCGCGACGAGCCTCGAGGCGGTGATCCGCGCCTTCGAGGCCGATCACGGCCGGATCCCCGGCGGCCGGATCGCGGTGCTCGGCTTCGGCCGGCTCGGCTCCTGCCAGCTCACCGCCGATTCCGACCTCGATCTCGTGGTGCTCTACGATTTCGACCCGGAGAACCGGACGAGCGACGGGCGCCGCCCCCTCGACGCCGCGGTGGCCTATAACCGCCTGACGCAGCGGCTCGTCGCCGCACTCACCGCCCCGACCCGCCGCGGCGGGCTCTACGAGGTGGATCTGCGCCTGCGCCCCGGCGGCGGGCAGGGCATGATCGCGACCCAGCTGAAGAGCCTGCGGACCTATCTCGCCGAGGAGGTCGAGCTCTGGGAGGAGATGGCGCTGACGCGGGCCCGCGTGCTTGGCGGCGATCCCGGCCTCGGGACGGAGGCCGCCGCCGCGATCCGGGAGCGGCTGGCGCGCCCGCGCGACCCGGCGGCGGTCAACCGCGAGGTGCGGGCGATGCGCGACCTCGTCGCCCGCGAGAAGGGCGATGGCGGCCCGCTCGATCTGAAGCTCAGCCCCGGCGGTCTGCTCGACCTCGACTTCCTGGCGCAGAGCCTCGTGCTTGGCCATGCCGCCGACCATCCGGACCTGATCGGCCGGGACGCGCCGGAGGTCCTGTCGCGATCCGCGGAGCTCGGGCTGCTGGAGGGGGACGCGGCCGAGCGTTTGGGCCAAGCCTACCGCCTGTTCGACGACGTGCACCATTGGCAGCGCCTGATGGTGGAAGGCGATCCCGGCGAGGCGCCGGCTGCCGCCCTCGCCCGCCTCGCCGTCGCCGTGGGCCTGCCCGACGCGCGCACCCTCGCCGCGCAGCTCGATGCCGAGCGGGCCGGTGTCCGGACCCTGTTCGAGCGGCTGCTGGGATAGAGCATCGTCCCGAGGGGCTGCGTCCGACCCTTTGCGGATCCTCGGGCGGTCACAGGTCAATGATCGGAACTGAAAAATCGACCCTGCGGCTGGAATATCGATTGAGGCTCTACGCGGCCTCCTACATGCAGGCCCCAATTCCGCTGGACCGCCGCACGGCCCGCATCACTCGGATCAGCGGCGTCCTCCCACCTCGTCGAGATGCTTGAGCAGATCGGCCGGATCCTCGTAGACCCGCACAGCTCCGGACCGCTCCAGCTCGTCAGCGCCGTAGCCTCCCGACAGCAAGCCGACCCCGAGCCCGCGACAGCGCCGCGCCGCCAGCATGTCCCAGATGGAGTCGCCCACAATCACGGCCGTTTCGACGCCCCTGCCGAGCTTCTCGGCTGCGGCCAGGAAGAGGTCTGGATCGGGCTTGGCGTATTTGACCATATCGCGCGTCACCACCGGCACGCGTTCGGGATCGACATCGAGGGCGCGCAGGTTCACCCGGGCCGTCTCCATTCGGCCGCTCGTGGCGATGGCCCAGGGGATGCCGGCTGCAGTGAGATTGGCCAGTAGAGCGCGTGCCCCGGGCAATGGACGGATCTGTGCGGATAACCGTCCGTACGCATCGGCGTGGAGGCGGGCGAGGCGCGCGATGCGGTCCTCGCTGATGTCCTGACCCGTTTCCCGCAGGAGCTGGTTCGTGAAGAGGCCGCCGCTCATGCCGATCTTGCGGTGGATCCGCCAGACGGACAAGGCGATCCCCTCCTCGTCCAGCGCCTGGCTCCAGGCGAGTACGTGCTGGTAGACGCTATCGACGAGCGTGCCGTCCAGATCGAACAGAAAGCAGGTCTCGACGCGCATCGCTGCCTCCTTCATGCGGCCGCGGCCCGGGATTGCTTCGAGGCCAGCTCCACGGCTTCGACGACCTGTTCGGGCGCGAGGTGATGGATCATGTGCCCCATGCCGGGGACCTCGACGAACGTGCTGTTCGGTAATTCATCGTGCAGCCGCTGCGACTGACGTCCAACGTCGGCGATCTGGTCGTCGCCGCCAACGATGATCGCGACGGGCAGCTTGAGGTCGCGATAGTGCCTCTGCAGTTCGACCGTGACCGGCGTCATCATCGCCGCATCCTCGGCGGACGCGCGCAGCTGCAGCGGGCGCAGCATCATGTCGGTCGGGAACTCCCGGTCGAAGCGCTCGGGGATGGCGGCCGGCGCGAACATGCCCTTGATCATTGCCGGCAGGAGCGCACGCCCGACCGCGGGCGAGACGGTGTGGCGCAGGAGGTCGCCGAGGATCGGGATCGCGCTCGGGAACGCTAGAACCACGTCCGCACGCAGTGTCGGGTAGTAGTAGCCTGAAGCCAGGACGAGGCTGCGCACGAGGTGCGGGGCCTGCAGCGCGAGGGCGACGGCGACCAGCGCCCCCCAGGAGTGGCCGAGCACTACGGCCTGGGTGACGCCGAGTTGCTGAAGGGCCTTCTGGAACAGCGTCGCATGGGCACGCGGTGTCCAGACGCCGCGCGGCCGATCGCTATAGCCGTAGCCGGGGCGATCGATGAGGATGACGCGGAAGCGTTGGGCGAGGTCGTCGACAATGCCGCTGCTCAGGAAGTCCTGGATCATGGTGCCGTTGCCGTGGATGAGCACCAGGGCCTCGCCTTGCCCGCGCTCGACGTAGTGCAGGCGCACGCCGTCCACGGTGATGAAGTCTCCGATCGGGGGCGTTCGGCGCTCGGCCTCCCGGTTCTGGTAGACGGCATAGAGTGCGGATGCGCCCAGCGCGGCGGCGGAGCCGAGGAGCGCTGGGATCAGCCAGGAAGTTCTCGGGCGGTCTGTCATGAGGCGTGATCCTGTGTGAGCGGAAGGGCGTGCGCGATCGGAGGGGGGACCGGGTGCAGGGGCGAGCCCGCTACGGGGCGGAGACGCCTTCCAACAGCCTCGGCGTCATCGCGGCGAGGGCCAGGAGTGGCGCGGGCATCACGACGCCGGCCCGGCGCATGGTCTGCGCGGCCGCCCGGCAGGCCGAGAGATCATTAGCCGGCGCAGCGGCCTCGATCTGCGTCACGTTCCCGGCAGACGGCTTCGACGTGTCCGGCTGCGTGGACGAACCGCTCCGCTCCAATCCCGCGGCAGTGGCGGTGGACCCCGCAGGCGCTGCCGCGTCCTGTGATTGCCCCTGCGGGCCGGCGGCACCTGGGCCCGACGCGGTTATCTGGCCGCTCTGTCCGGAACTGTTCTGCGGCGTCCTGTCCGCGGCAGGCTTCGCCGACGTGTCACCGCTGTTCTTCGCCGACACGGCCGTTGCCAGGCGCGCAGGCGTGTCCCTGGCCTGCGTGCCGGCCGTCGACTGACGCACGAAGGCGACAAGTTCCTGGCAGAGGTTTGCCGGGCGCCCTGTGGTGGGCGTCGAGACATCGGATGGTTGAGCCGCAGCTGCCTGACTGAGCAGGCAGTCCGACACGGCCGGCCTCAGCATTCTCGTGACCGGCATGGGCAATTATCCTCGGATCGGACGAAACGGGGTGGCAGCACGAGACCGCCGCGGACCTTGTGGTGCGAACGGGATCGTGACGCTGCATCGAGACAGCGAAGCGTGGGCTCCGAGCGCATAGGGTCGGCAGCATCGCGGCCGGAGGCTCGAGCCATGCCATCGAATTCAGGATCTGGACCCGCCTGTCGTGACGACGGGTCTCACGCGCTGCGGCGTCATCTCGCGCGTGCCGCACTACCCTATGGGAAGGGAGCAGGCCCTAATTTGTTCCAAAGAACCGAGATCTCATACCAGTGTCTGGAGTAAGCCGGGATCTGTTTGTCTATTCGAGCGAATTGTAACGTTTGTTGCTCCAGGCGACACTGTTGCGGCTGCCTTCGATCCGGCCGGTAGCGTCACCGTGAACATTCTGAGGGCCATCACACGGTGACCCAGTCTCGTCACGAGGCGACGATCCATCAAGCGCAGGAAAGTCCGCAGAGAGGGCGATGCAGCCCATCGCGGTCGGCAGGCTGAATACCGGCTTCCCACCCACAGCGGCCCTTCGCACGGCCAAGCGGATTGGGGTCTGACCCTGGAGCCGATCGCGTCGCGATCGGGAACGGCTCCAAGTCCGTGTTTGGACGCGCTCTCCTGCGCCGAACCGGTATCCCCTTCGGCGCAGAGCGCGCTAGCTGTGCGCGCGGGGGGCTGAGCGGACATCCAGGGTGATGGGCATGAGCGGCACCGCACTGATCGTGGGGGCGAGCGGCATCGTCGGCAGCGCCTGCGCGGCGCTGATGGCGGCCGAGGGGTGGCCGGTCTACGGACTCGCCCGCACCCCGCCCTCCTATCCGGGCCTCCATCCGGTCCGGGCCGACCTGCACGATCCCGCATCGCTCGCGGCCGCGCTCGCCGATCTGCGCCCCAGCCATGTGGTCCTCGCCACCTGGACGCGGGCCCGGACCGAAGCGGAGATGATCCGGATCAACGGGCAGGCCGTGCGCGACGTGCTGGCGGCGTTGCGGCCGGGCGGATCGGTTCGCCACGTCGCCCTGGTGACGGGGCTGAAGCACTATCTCGGCCCCTTCGAGAGTTACGGAACGGGCCGCCTGCCGCAGACGCCGTTCCGCGAGGATCAGGGCCGGCTCGACATCGAGAACTTCTACTACGCCCAGGAGGATGCCGTGTTCGAGGCGGCCGCGCGCGACGGCTTCTCCTGGAGCGTGCACCGGCCGCACTCGATCGTCGGCAAGGCGGTGGGCAACGCCATGAACATGGGCACGACGCTCGCCGTCTACGCCACCCTCTGCCGGGAGACCGGCCGTCCCTTCCGCTTCCCGGGCTCCGCGGCCCAATGGAACGGCCTCGTCGACGTGACCGATGCGCGCCTGCTCGCCCACCACATCCTGTGGGCCTGCACGAGCCGGGCGGCGGCCAACGAGGCCTTCAACGTGGTCAACGGCGACGTCTTCCGCTGGAGCTGGATGTGGGGCCGCATCGCGGCGTGGTTCGGCCTGGAACCCGCCCCCTTCGACGGCACGGTCGCGCCGCTCGAGCCGCAGCTCGCCGGGGACGGGCCGGCCTGGGCCGCCCTCGCGGCGGCCCACGGCCTCGCCGAGCCGGATCTCGGCCGCCTCGCCTCGGCCTGGCACACGGATGCCGATCTCGGCCGCCCGATCGAGGTGGTCACCGACATGGGCAAGAGCCGCCGGCTCGGCTTCCTGCGCTACCAGGCGAGCGACGCGGCCTTCTTCGACCTGTTCGCGCGCCTGCGGGCGGACCGGCTGATCCCGTGAGCGCGCTGCTCCTGTCCTGGCGATTCTGGGCGCTGCTCTCGGCGGTCTTCGCGGCGCTCACCGCGATCCTGGCGAAGCTCGGCGTCGCGGGCGTGCCCTCGGAGGTGGCGACCTTCCTGCGCACCCTCGTCGTGGCCGCGCTCACGGCCGCGATCGTCGTCGCGACGGGGCAGGCGGCCGCCCTCGGCCAGGTCTCGGGCCGCAGCGCCCTGTTCCTGGTCCTGTCCGGGCTGGCGACCGGCGCATCCTGGCTCTGCTACTTCCGCGCCCTGTCGCTGGGGGATGCGGCCCGGGTGGCGCCGCTGGACAAGCTCAGCGTCGTGCTGGTCGCCCTGTTCGGCGCGCTGCTCCTCGGCGAATCGCTCGCGCCGGTGAGCTGGCTCGGCGTCGGGCTGATCGCCCTCGGCGCCGTCCTCGTCGCCTCTGGAGGATGAGGGAGCGTTAACGAGTCGGCCGGATCATGCAGCCCTCTGGACGGGAGGGATTCGGATGGACCGGCTGTATCGCGGCATCGAATCGGGCCTGCTCGGCCTCGGCTTCTGCCTCAGCCTGGCCGCCTTCGCGGCGATGGGCGCGCCGCGCGACGTGAGGATGAGCGCGCCGCGCGACGGGGGGCTGCAGGTCGCCGTCACCCTGCCGATGCTCTCGGTGACGGCCGACGCGCCCCATTGATAAAGCCCGCCGCGACGGGCGCGGCGGGCTCTCGATCGCGTCCGGACGGAGCCGCCCTACGAGGCGGCCCGAGCCGGCTTGCCCGGATCCTGGGGCCGAACGGCCGCAGCCGACTTGCCGCGGGCCAGGTAGGTCGCGAGGCAGGCGAGCGCGATCAGCACCAGCACGCCCTGCGTGGCGAGCGCCTCCCAGCTCCCGTTGAAGCCGAGGCTGCTGACGAAGCCGGGCACGCCCGCGTCGTGGAACGGGATGAGCGTCTGCTCCTGGAATTCCTGGAAGGCCTCGCCGACGAGCTTGAGGCCCATCACGAACAGGAAGGCCGAGGTGACGACGAACATCGGCCGGAGCGGCAGGCGGAGCGCCAGCCACTGCATGGCGACGAAGACCGCGGCGAGCGCCAGGGCCGCGACGCCGAGCCCCGCGAAGAGGGAGCCGTCGAAGCCGTTGTTGCTCTTGGCGAGCGCGTGCAGGAACAGGATCGTCTCGGCGCCCTCGCGGAAGACCGCCAGGAAGGCGATGCCGGCGAGCGACAGCAGGGTGCTGGCTCCGAGTGCCCGCTCGGCCAGGCGGTTCAGGTCCGCCTGCCAGGCCTTCGGATCCTGCCGCACGAACAGCCAGCCGCTCATGTAGAACATCAGCGCGGCGGCCGCGAGCATCACGGCCGCCTCGAACAGGTCGCTGTGATTGCCGTCGAAATAGGTCTCGAACACCCAGGCCACGCCGAGGCTCGCGATCACCGCGGCGCCCGCGCCGGCATAGACGGGCGTGATCCGGTCCGCGGCGCCGGCCCGGCGCAGGAAGGCCGCCAGAGCGGCGATGATCAGCAGCGCCTCCAGGCCCTCCCGGAACAGGATGGTGAAGGCCTGAACGAACGTCGAGCCGTCCGCCATGATGGATCTCCAGATTGGAAACGTTAAAAACAGGCGCGCCGTCGACAACGACGGGTTGTTTTGAATTAGAACCATTCTGAAAAGCGTGTTCGACTACCCGAAGACTTTGGATTCGAGGTCGATCTGCTTGTCGACGCCTGCCTAGTCCCAACCCGATGCTGCGGCAAGGTGCGGGCGCGCGGGACCCATGCGAAAAACCCGCACAGGGCGGCCGTGCCGCCGCATCGGGCGGTGGAATCCGATCGGCCTCTTGCCAGGGACGAGAAAACCGACTATGCGCCGGCCCTCACGTTCGCTCCGGCCGGGGGCTGAACGGACGGTGCCGCTCGCGGCACAGGGTCTTCCCGATCCGTCGTCCCGTGTCTCCGCCTTCGATCAACCGCTCGGGCCATCATCACGGCTCGAAGGGCTTGGCGCCGGGCAGACGTGTACGAACCGGCCCGGCCAGCGCGCATCGTCACGCCATCTGGGCCTCATCCACGATGAAAGGCCCGAAATGCCTCTCTACGAGCACGTGTTCCTGGCGCGCCAGGACGTGACGTCCCAGCAAGTCGAATCGATGATCGACACCTACAAGGGCGTCATCGAGCAGAACGGCGGCAAGCTCGAGAAGATCGAGATGTGGGGCGTCAAGTCCCTCGCCTACCGTATCAAGAAGAACCGCAAGGCTCACTTCACGCTCCTCAACATCGATGCCCCGCCGGCGGCCCTCGCCGAGATGGAGCGTCAGATGCAGATCTCCGAGGACGTGCTGCGCTTCATGACGATCCGCGTCGAGGAGCTGGAGCAGGAGCCGTCCGCGATGATGCAGAAGCGCGACCGCGACGACCGCAAGGATCGCGAGCGCGGCCGTCGCCGTGACGACGAGGGCTTCGGTGGCGGCTTCGGCGGCGACCGGGACCGTGGTGACCGCGACCGCGGCGACCGGGGCGACCGGTCCGAGCGCAACTTCGGGGAGAACTGAGCCATGGCTTTCGGTGCTGGTGGTGGCGGCGGCCGTCGTCCCTTCTTCCGTCGTCGCAAGACCTGCCCGTTCTCCGGCGCCAATGCGCCGAAGATCGACTACAAGGACGTGAAGCTCCTGTCCCGCTACGTCTCGGAGCGCGGCAAGATCGTGCCGAGCCGCATCACCGCGGTCTCGGCCAAGAAGCAGCGCGAGCTCGCCCAGGCGATCAAGCGCTCCCGCTTCCTGGGCCTGCTGCCCTACGTCATCAAGTAAGCCGTCACGGCTCGGCCGGCCCGGAGCGCTCCGGGCCGGCATCCTCGCGTGAAGGCGGCGGTCGCGGAGGCCGCCGTCATCGTTGGGGCGCAAAGCGCGCCTCTAACCCCGGCCGCGGAGCGGACCGGCGGGACAGCGGAACCCATGACCCAGTATCTCGGAATCGGCATCGGCGCGGGCCTCGTCTCGGCCCTCCTGTTCGGCGTGCTCCTCAAGGGGACGCTGCTCGCCTTCGTGCTGAACCTCGTCTCCCCCCTGCCGATTCTGATCGTCGGCCTCGGCTGGAGCCACCGCGCGGCCCTCGTCGCGGCGGTGACGGGCAGCCTCGCCCTGGCGCTCGCCGTCTCGGCGCCGCTGGGCCTCGGATTCGCCGCCTATCTCGCGCTGCCCGCCTGGTGGCTCGCCTATCTCGCGCAGCTCGGCCGTCAGACCGAGGCGGGCGTCATGGAATGGTATCCGACCGGGCGGCTGCTCGCCTGGGTGGGGGGCACCGCGGGCGTGGCCGTCGTCGTCATCGCGCTCCTGTCCTCGCCGAACCACGCGGCCTACGAGGCGCAGATGCGCGAACTCGCCGGCACCATGGTCCGGATGCAGATGCGCGAGCCCGCGGCCCAGGCCGACACCGCCAAGCCTGACACCGCCAAGCCTGATGCGGGCAAGGCCGACGAGGCCAAGCCTGACGCGGCCAAGCCCGGCCCCGCCGAGCTTCAGGCCGAGCTCGCCGACGCGATGGCCCGGCTGATCCCGGGGATCGCCGCGACCGGCCTCGCGCTGCTCCTCGCCTTCTATCTCTGGGCCTCGGCCCGGATCGTGCGGGCCTCGGGCCGCCTGCTGCGGCCCTGGCCCGACATCCCGGCGACCGCCATGCCGCGCCAGGTGCTCGGCCTCCTCGCGGGCGCCGTGATCCTCAGCTTCGCGCCCGGCTATGTCGGCGTGCTCGGCACGGCGCTGATCGGCTCGCTCTGCGCCGTCTTCGCCCTCCAGGGGCTGGCCGCCTTCCACGACCGCAGCCGCGGCCGGCCGGGGCGCGGGGCGCTCTTGTTCGGCCTCTACCTGATCCTCTTCGTGACCCAGGGCATCGCCCTCGTCGCGCTGACCCTGTTCGGCCTCGCCGATACCGCCCTCAACCGCCGCCGCCCCCGGGGCGGCACGGCGACCTGAGATCCTCGCAAACCGCAAGCACAAGGACTAGACCCATGGAAGTGATCCTCCTCGAGCGCGTGGCCAAGCTCGGCCAGATGGGCGAGACCGTGAAGGTCCGCCCGGGCTTCGCCCGCAACTTCCTCCTCGCCCGCGGCAAGGCGCTGCGCGCAACCGAGGCCAACAAGAAGCACTTCGAGGCCCAGCGCGCCCAGCTCGAGACGCGCAACCTCGAGCGTAAGAAGGACGCCGAGGCCGTCGCCGAGAAGCTCAACGGCCAGAGCTTCGTGCTGATCCGCCAGTCGGGCGAGACCGGCGTGCTCTACGGGTCGGTCTCGACCCGCGACCTCGCCGAGGTGGTGACCAAGGAGGGCTTCACGGTCGAGCGCGGCCAGTTCGTCCTGAACCAGCCGATCAAGACCCTGGGCCTGCACACCGTCCCGGTGGTGCTGCACCCCGAGGTCGAGGTGTCGGTCACCGTCAACGTCGCCCGCAGCCCCGAGGAGGCCGAGCGCCAGGCCCGCGGCGAGACCGTGACCGAGCGCGAGGCCTTCAACCTCGACGACCTGGGTCTCGAGGTCGGCCAGGCGCTGGCCGAGGCCGGCGAGGGCGCCGACGACCGCGGCTGATCCGTCTCCCTGGCGCGAGGGCGCAAGCGCCCTCGCGTCCCGGCGCATGGGCTCCGCCGCGCGGTCGCGCTTGCGCCCTCCGGGCGGGTGCCGCGGCACGAGGCGTCGGCGCCAGGATCGATCCACAGCCGTCCCGTCCCGCCCGGTGGACAGCGGGGATCGCGTCCCGCAAGGGTTGACAGGTTCCTAATATGTTCCAGCATGGACGCCCGTCGCTCCCGAGCGGCGGGCGTTCTGCCGTATGGAGCCCGGAAGGCTCGCGGCTAAGCATCGGTCAACCATACCGGTGCCATGGTCGCCGGATGTTGTCGTGTGCGCGGGTCACCGGGGCCCGCCTGATCGGAGCGAGCCGATGGCCCTGCCCAATGCCCTGACGGCCAAGCTCGAAGCGGTGCAGGCGGAATACCGCGTCCAGCCGCACAACATCGATGCGGAGCAGGCCCTGCTCGGCGCGATCCTCGTCAACAACGACGCCTATTACCGCGTCTCCGACTTCCTGCTCGCCGAGCATTTCATGGAGGATGCGCACCAGCAGATCTTCCAGGTCGCGGTGTCGCTGATCAAGGCGGGCAAGCTCGCCACGCCCATCACCATGAAGACCTATCTGGGCGATGCCGATTTCGGTGGCCAGACGGTGTTCCAATACCTCGCACGGCTGGCCGCCGACGCCACCACGGTCATCAATGCGGGCGAGTACGGCCGCACCATCTACGATCTCGCCATCCGCCGCCGGCTGATCACCATCGGCGAGGAACTCGTCAACGGCGCCTACGAGGCCCCCGTCGAGCTCTCGCCCCGCGACCAGATCGAATCGACCGAGCGCCGGCTCTACGAACTGGCGGAGGCCGGCCGGTACGATGGCGGCTTCCAGAAATTCTCGGAGGCCCTGACCACGGCCATCGACATGGCGGCCAAGGCCTACCAGCGCGACGGCAAGCTCTCGGGCATCGCCACGGGGCTCACCGACCTCGACGCCAAGATGGGCGGTCTGCAGCCCTCCGACCTGATCATCCTCGCGGGCCGGCCTGCCATGGGCAAGACCTCGCTCGTCACCAACATCGCCTTCAACATCGCCAAGGCCTACCAGGGCGAGAAGGCGCCGGACGGCAGCACGAAGACCGTCAATGGCGGCATCGTCGGCTTCTTCTCCCTCGAAATGTCGGCCGAGCAGCTCGCCACCCGCATCATCGCCGAGCAGTCGGGCGTTCCGTCCTACAAGATCCGCCGCGGCGACATCCGCCCGGAGGATTTCTACAAGATCACCGACGCGGCGCGGGACATGCAGACGATCCCGTTCTACATCGACCAGACCGGCGGCATCTCGATCGCCCAGCTCGCCGCCCGGGCGCGCCGCCTCAAGCGCCAGAAGGGCCTCGACCTCCTGATCGTCGACTACCTGCAGCTCCTCTCCGGCTCCGCCAAGAAGGGCGACAACCGCGTGCAGGAGATGACCGAGATCACCACCGGCATGAAGGCGCTCGCCAAAGAACTCGCCGTGCCGGTCATCGCGCTCTCGCAGCTCTCGCGTCAGGTCGAGAACCGCGACGACAAGCGCCCGCAGCTCTCGGACCTGCGCGAATCGGGCTCGATCGAGCAGGACGCCGACGTGGTGATGTTCGTGTTCCGTGAGGAGTACTACGTCGGCAATAAGAAGCCGCGCGAGGGCACGGAGGAGTTCTTCGCCTGGGAGGCGGAGATGCAGCGCGTGCACGGCAAGGCCGAGGTCATCATCGGCAAGCAGCGTCACGGCCCCACCGGCACGGTGGAGCTGCAGTTCGACGCCAACATCACCCGCTTCTCGAACCTCGCGACTGACGAGCGCCTGCCCGATCGGATATAGGGGCCCCCTTCGGTCAGCGAGGGAGGGCCGCATTGGCGTCAGGGGTGAAGGCAGAGGGGCCGGTCCGGCCGGCTTCGGGCATCGACCTTCACGCGGATCTCCAGGCGGACCTCCATGCGGACCTTCATGCCTGGGCCCTGGAACAGGCCGCGCATCTGCGCGCCGGCCGCTGGGACCGGCTCGACGCCCTGCACCTCGCCGAGGCCGTCGAGGGCCTCGCCGCGGTCCAGCGCCTGCGCCTCGCGGAGGGCCTGCAGGAGATCCTGCGCCACCTGCTGATGTGGGATGCGGATCCCGAGGGGCGTCGGCAGGCCTGGACCGCGGCGATCTGGAACGGCCGGCTCGATGTCGAGGCGGTCCTCCGCGAGAGCCCGAGCCTGCGCGGCAGCCTTGGCGAGCTTCTTGCCCAGGCCCATGGGCGGGCGCGCATCGAGGCGGCGGACGCGATGGGTGTGATTGATGACCGCGTCCCGCTGGCCTGCCCCTACGATGTCGAGGCCGTGATGACACGGCCGATCTCCTGGCCCGGCCTGTCCTGGCCGGCGACACGGACGGAGTAGCCGCGTGTCCGCTCCCTCCCTCGGCCACGGCGCGCGCCTCACCATCGATCTCGGGGCGATCGTTGCGAACTGGCGCCGTCTCGGGGCCGAGGCGCCCGGCACGCCCTGCGCCGCCGTGCTGAAGGCGGACGCCTATGGCTGCGGTCTCGCCGCCGTCGCCCCGGCCCTGTGGCGGGCGGGCTGCCGCATCATCTTCGTCGCCCATCTCGCCGAGGGCGAGGCGGCGCGGGCCGTTCTCCCCGAAGCGACGGTCTACGTGCTGAACGGGTTGCCGCCGGGCGCCGCCCCCGCCTTCGTGCGGCGGAACCTCCGCCCCGTCCTCGGCTCGCTCGCCGAGATCGAGGAATGGGCGGCGCTCTCGCAGGGGCTGCTGCCGGCCGCGCTCCATGTCGATACCGGCATGAACCGGCTCGGCCTCTCGGTCCCGGAGGCGCTGGCGCTCGTCCGGGACCCGCGCCTGAAGGCTGCCGGCATCGACCTCGTGATGAGCCATCTCGTCAGCGCGGAGCGGCCGGACGAGGCGATCAATCTCCGGCAGATCGCCGAGTTCGCGGATGTCCGCGCCGCCTTTCCCGGCATCCCGGCCTCGCTCGCCAACTCCTCGGGCATTTTCCTGGGCGAGGCCGCCCATCACGACCTGCTGCGGCCGGGCTACGCCCTGTTCGGCGGCAATCCCCGACCGGGCAAGCCCAACCCGATGCGGCCGGTGGTGCGGCTGGAGGCCGAGATCGTGCAGCTGCGCGATGTCGAGGCGGGCGCCGGCGCCGGCTACAACGCCCGCTGGATCGCGCCGGGACCCCGGCGCCTCGCGACCCTGTCGGTCGGCTACGCCGACGGCTATCCGCGCTCCGCCAGCGGGCGCGGCCGGGCCCTCGTCGGCGGCGTGTCCTGCCCGATCCTCGGGCTGATCTCCATGGATCTCATCATCCTCGACGTCACCGAGGCGCCCGCGGCCCGCCGCGGCGCTCCGGCCGTGCTGATCGGCGACGCGCTCGACGTGGACACGGTGGGGCAGGCCGCAGGCACGATCGGCTACGAGATCCTGACGGGTCTGGGTTCCCGGTATGTTCGCAACTATGTAGAGTGATCGGACCGATGCCGATCGGTCATCCCATCCTCCGCCTCGTCCCGAGGGGCGCGGATGTAACTTCGCGGACCATTCCCGGGCGCTCATGGCCAAGATCCACCAGACCTTCGTCTGCCAGTCCTGCGGGGCGGTCTACAATCGCTGGCGCGGGCGCTGCGAGGCCTGCAACGGCTGGAACACGATCGTCGAGGAGATCGCGGGCGGTCCGGCCCAGGCGGGGCCCGCCGCGACCCGGCCCGCGCGGGCGCGCGGGCGCGTCTTTCCCCTCGAAGGCCTGACCGGCGAGGCCAAGCAGGCGCCGCGCACCCCGTCCGGCATCGCCGAGCTCGACCGTGTCACCGGCGGCGGCTTCGTGCGCGGCTCGGTGATCCTGCTCGGCGGCGATCCCGGCATCGGCAAGTCGACGCTGCTGATGCAGGCCTCCGCCGCGATGGCCGCGACGGGAGAGCGCGTCGCCTACATCTCCGGCGAGGAGGCGGTGGGGCAGGTCCGCCTGCGCGCCGAGCGCCTCGGCCTCGCCAAGCACCCGGTCGAGCTCGCCGCCGAGACCAATGTCGAGGACATCGTCGAGACCCTGTCGCAGGGGAAGCCACCGGCGCTCGCGATCATCGACTCGATCCAGACCATGTGGACCGAGACCGTCGAATCGGCCCCGGGCACGGTCACGCAGGTGCGCTCCTCGGCCCAGGCGCTGATCCGCTTCGCCAAGACCACGGGTACGGCGGTGATCCTCGTCGGCCACGTCACCAAGGATGGGCAGATCGCGGGACCGCGCGTGGTCGAGCACATGGTCGACGCGGTCGCCTCCTTCGAGGGCGACCAGGGCCATCATTTCCGCATCCTGCGCGCGGTGAAGAACCGCTTCGGCCCCACCGACGAGATCGGCGTGTTCGAGATGACGGATGCGGGCCTGGCCGAGGTGCCGAACCCCTCCGCCCTGTTCCTGGCCGCCCGCGACCATCAGGCGGCGGGCACCGCGGTCTTCGCCGGCATGGAGGGCACGCGGCCGCTCCTCGTGGAGATCCAGGCGCTGGTCGCGCCCTCGGCGCTCGGCATGCCGCGCCGCGCGGTGGTCGGCTGGGATCCGAACCGGCTCTCGATGGTGCTGGCCGTGCTGGAGGCCCATGGCGGCATCCGCCTCTCCGGCCACGACGTCTATCTGAATGTCGCTGGGGGCTTGCGCATCACCGAGCCCGCGGCCGATCTCGCGGTGGCGGCGGCCCTGGTCTCCTCGCTCTCCGGGGCGGCGCTCCCGCCCGAGACCGTCTATTTCGGCGAGATCGGGCTGTCGGGGGCGATCCGACCCGTGGCGCAGGGCGCGGCCCGGCTGAAGGAGGCGCAGAAGCTCGGCTTTGCCCGTGCCCTGATGCCGCAGGGGCGCGAGACCGCCGACCGGGCGCTCGCCACGGAGTCGCTTCGCCACATCGCCGATCTCGTGGCCGGCATCGCCGCGAATGGTCCGAAGCGGGGACGGCGCAGCCACGCGCCGCGCTACGAGGAGACCGATTGAGCGGGGGCGACCCCGGCCTCCCGGTCTCCCTGGCAGGGAAGGCGCGCGGAGCGCCGCCGCAGCGCGCCACGTCCCGAACCGGGACGCAATCCCCGTGCAAGGGTGACGGCCGAGGTTCTGCACGATATACAGGCGCCGCGGCATCGGGGAGCCGCACTCGACTGTTCGCGTGGCCGATCCCTGGACGACCCGATTCCGCTGATGCCGTTCTCCATCCTCGATCTCGTCGTGCTCGGCATCGTGGTGATCTCCGCGCTGCTCGCCGCCGTGCGCGGCGTGACCCGCGAGGTCCTCGCCATCATCGCCTGGGTTGCGGCGGCGGCGGTCGCCTGGAAGCTCCACCCGATGCTGCTGCCGACGGTGAAGCAGCACATCTCCAGCGATACGGTGGCCCTCGTCGCCTCGATCGCGGCGATCTTCCTCGGCACCCTGATCGTGGTCTCGCTGATCACCGTGAAGATCTCGGACGTGGTGCTCGATTCGCGCATCGGCGCGATCGACCGCTCGCTCGGCTTCCTGTTCGGTGCCGCCCGCGGCTTCCTGATCTGCGTGATCGGCTGGGTGTTCCTGTCCTGGCTGGTGCAGGGCAAGGTGCCGGACTGGGCCTCGCAGGCCCGCTCGCGCCCCGTTCTGGAGAAGTCGGGCGACGCCCTGGTGGCGCAGCTGCCCGAGAACCCGGAAGGCTTCCTCAAGCAGTTCAAGAAGCCGAAGGTCGATACGCCGCCCAACGAGCCCGTGGACGCGCCCGCCGAGGACGCGCCCCAGCGCCGCAGCGACGGCGGAGCCACGACGGCGCCGCGACGCTGATCTGCGCGCCTCGGCGCTTGGTTGGCCGGGCAAGAACCCTTAAGTAACCGGCTGTTCACGCGAGCCGGTGGAACGATTCCATGACAGGGGACCCGAGTTCCCCGGCCCAGGAATCCGGCGCGCGCCGCCGGATTCCGGCGGCAACCAGGGATCGACCTTGAGCATGTCTGACCGCGCCGTTGTCCCGCCCACCGCCGATGTCGACCTCGACGGCGATACGCTGCGCGAGGAGTGCGGCGTCTTCGGCATCTTCGGCCACCCCGACGCCTCGGCGATCGTGGCCCTCGGCCTCCACGCCCTGCAGCACCGCGGCCAGGAGGCGGCGGGCATCGTCTCCTTCGACGGCGAGGTGTTCCATTCCGAGCGGCGTCCCGGCCTCGTCGGCGACTCGTTCTCGGACGGCGAGACCATCGCCCGCCTGAAGGGCCCCGCCGCGATCGGCCACGTGCGCTACTCGACCACCGGCGGCACCATCCTGCGCAACGTGCAGCCGCTCTTCGCGGAGCTCGCCAGCGGCGGCCTCGCGGTGGCGCATAACGGCAACCTGACCAACGCGCTCTCGATCCGCCGCGACCTCGTGCGCGACGGCGCCATCACGCAGTCGACCTCGGATACCGAGGTGATCCTCCACCTCGCCGCGCGCTCGCGCAAACCCCGCATCATCGAGCGCTTCATCGACGCGCTCCAGGCGATCCAGGGCGCCTACGCGATCGTGGCGCTGACGAACAAGAAGCTGATCGGCGCGCGCGACCCGCTCGGCATCCGGCCGCTGGTGCTCGGCGAACTCGACGGGCGCTACATGCTGGCCTCCGAGACCTGCGCGCTCGACATCATCGGCGCGAAATTCGTGCGCGACGTCGAGAATGGCGAGATCGTGGTCATCTCGGAGGAGGGCATCGAGTCGATCCGCTTCGCCGATAAGAAGCCGATGCGCCCGTGCATCTTCGAGTACATCTATTTCGCGCGGCCGGATTCCGTCGTGAACGGCAAGAGCGTCTACGCGGTCCGCAAGAACATCGGCCACGAACTCGCCCGCGAGACCAGCATCGAGGCCGACGTGGTGGTGCCGGTACCGGATTCCGGCGTGCCGGCGGCGCTCGGCTTCGCGCAGGAGACCGGCCTGCCCTTCGAGATGGGCATCATCCGCAACCATTATGTCGGCCGCACCTTCATCCAGCCGACCCAGTCGGTGCGCGAGCTCGGCGTGCGCATGAAGCACTCGGCCAACCGCGCCGCGATCGAGGGCAAGCGCATCGTGCTCGTGGACGACAGCCTCGTGCGCGGCACCACCTCGGTGAAGATCGTGCGCATGATGCGCGAGGCCGGCGCCCGCGAGGTGCATTTCCGCATCGCGAGCCCGCCGATCACGCATCCGGATTTCTACGGCATCGACACGCCGGAGAAGGAGAAGCTGCTCGCCGCCACCCACGACCTCGAGGGGATGCGCAAATATATCGGCGCCGATTCGCTCGCCTTCCTCTCGATCCCGGGCCTGTACCGGGCGATGGGCGAGGAGGCGCGCGACGCGGCCTGCCCGCAATACACCGACCATTGCTTCACCGGCGACTACCCGACCGGGCTGACCGACCTCGCCATCGCGGGGCCGAAGCGTTTCGCGCTGCTCGCCGAGGCGGATTGATCCCATGACCGATCCGAAGGCGGGCAAGAGCCTCGACGGCCGCGTGGCCGTCGTCACCGGCGCCTCGCGCGGCATCGGCCGCGCCGCGGCGCTGGCCCTGGCGGAGGCCGGCGCGCACGTGATCGCGGTGGCGCGCACGCAGGGCGCGCTGGAGGAGCTCGACGACGCGATCCGCGCGCTCGGATCGAGCGCGACCCTCGTTCCCCTCGACCTCACCGATTACGACGGGATCGACCGGCTGGGCGCCGCGATCAACGAGCGCTGGAAGCGCCTCGACGTGGTGGTGGGCAATGCCGGCATCCTCGGCAACCTCATGCCGGTGGGACACGTCACGCCGAAGGTCTGGGACCAGGTGATGGCGATCAACGTCACCGCGAACTGGCGCCTGATCCGCTCCTTCGATCCGCTGCTGCAGATGTCGGATGCCGGCCGCGCGATCTTCGTCTCCTCGGGCGCGGCCGCGAAGTGCCGGGCCTATTGGGGACCGTATTCCGTCTCCAAGGCCGCCCTCGAGGCGCTGGTGCGCACCTACGCGGCCGAGACGGTCAACACGAAGATCCGGGCCATGCTCGTCAATCCGGGTCCGCTGCGCACCAGCATGCGCGCCGCGGCGATGCCGGGCGAGGATCCGCTGACGCTGAGGACGCCGGAGGATCTCGCGCCCCATATCGTGCGCCTCGCCGCGCCGCAGTGGAACGAGACCGGCAGGCTCTACGATTTCCCCAGCGACCGGGTTCAGGAATTCCGCATCCCCGCGTAAGGGGAGGCGGGCCGAGCGGCCCGTTCCTCCTGTTCCGGGGTCGCGTTCCATGATCGACGTCCGCTGCATCTGCGCCATCGGCCAGCGGGGCCAGCTCGGCCTCAACGGGCACCTGCCCTGGGAGGGCAACACCGATCCGCTCTTCGTGGAGGACGTGACGCGCTTCTTCGCGCTGACGATGGGCCACGTGCTGATCGCCGGCCCTAAGACGGTCGCCTCGGTCCCCGAATTCGCCTTCAAGGACCGCACCATCGACGTGATCCGCTCGCACGAGGATCCCGAGCAGGTCCTCAAGCGCTATCCCGGCCGGCGCATCTTCGTGGGCGGCGGCATCGCGGTGTGGAACGTCTACGCTCCCTACATCCAGCACTGGGACGTCACCCGGCTGCCCTACGACGGCGAGGCCGACCGCTGGTTCGACCCGGCCTGGCTGGTCGGCGGCCCGCTGCGCACGCCGTAGCGCGGCACCTTTCGGTCCCCTCGCGCGTTGCGCGGACGCGTTCCCGAGGGTTTCGATGAGTTCAGCGTCCTACCGCTTCGGCATCGAGGAAGAGTATTTCCTGGCCGATGCCGAGACCCGGGGCACGCCCCGGCGCTCTGTGAAGCCGTTCCATGTGGAGGTGGCCGAGCGCCTGCCCGAGACGGGGCGCGAGCTTCTGCAATGCCAGGTCGAGGTCTGCACGCCGCCGGTGACGGATTTCGCCGCGGCGCACGAGAGCCTCGCCGGCCAGCGCGCGGCGCTCGCCGACCTCGCCGCCAAGCACGAGCTTCTGGTCTTCGCGGCCGGCACGCATCCGGTGGCCGACTGGGCCCGGCAATTGCCGACCAAGGGCGACCGCTACCGCGGCATCCTGCGCGATGTCGGCCTGGCTGGGCGGCGCAGCCTGATCTGCGGCATGCACGTCCATGTCGAGGTGCCGGACCCGGCGGCGCGCATCGGCCTGATGAACCGGCTGCTGCCGTTCCAGCCGCTGCTCTTCGCCCTCTCGGCCTCCTCGCCGTTCTGGCAGGGCAAGCCGACGGGTCTTCTCGCCTATCGCCTCAGCGCCTTCGGGGAATTGCCGCGCACCGGCCTGCCGGAGCTGTTTGCCGGGTCCGAGGCCTATGAGCGCTACGTCCGCATCATGACGCAGGCGGGGTCGATCCAGGATCCGAGCTTCCTGTGGTGGTCGCTCAGGCCCTCGGTGAAGTTTCCGACGCTGGAGCTGCGCATCGCCGATTCCTGCACGCGGCTGGAGGACGCGCTCGCCATCGCCGCCCTGTTTCGCTGCCTCGTGCGGCTCGCCGTGCGCCGGCCCGACCTCAATGCGGCGCTCGACGGCGTCTCGCGGGCGCTCGCCGAGGAGAATCTGTGGCGCGCCCAGCGCAGCGGGACCGGGGCCGAGATGATCGACGAGGCGCGGGAGGAGGCCTTCCCCTATGCCGAGGCTCTCGACGGCCTCCTCGACCTCGTCGCGGAGGATGCGGCGGCCCTGGGCTGCGCCCGCGAGGTGGCCCATGCCCGCACGATCGTCGCCGAGGGCACCAGTGCCGACGCGCAGGTCGCCGCTTTCGAGGCCGCGCGGGAGGCGGGCCTGACCAACCGTCAGGCCCTCGATGCGGTGGTGGACTGGCTCGCCGAGACGTCCCGCGGCCGGGTCAGCGCAGCAGCTGAGACAGGTTGAAGGCGCTCAGCCCGACGATCCGCGGACCGACCGTGATCATGAGGACGCGAGGCGGCAGGGCGCGCACCAGGACGAGGCGGTTCCAAGCGCCGGGCTGGATCGCGCTGGACGCCATCGTTCCGGGCCCGATCGAGCGCGGAACGCGCTCCCGGACAGGTGCCTCGGGCGACGCCTCAGGAGGTCTTGCGCAGCCGCGTCGGCAGGGCGGGGCGTGCCGCCGGACGCTCGGCCGCCGCAGCGCGGAGCTTCGCCGCCTCGGGGGCGTGATGCGGCTGGTAGGCTTCGGTGGGCCCGGCGCGGTCGCGCAGGGGCTGGTCCGTCACCGCCGCGACGAGGTCGCGGGCCGCCGCCCGGCTCGTGGTCCGGAACAGGCGCACCAGCTCGAACACCCGCTCGGCCGAGCGCGCGACGCCCTCGTTGAGGGTGAGAAAGATGTAGACCACCTCCTCCTCGTGGAGGTCGAGGGCGCGCAGGCACAGGGTGATCAGGTCGTAGCGGCTACCGGGATCGGCGGCGGCGCCGAGGAAATCGCGGGACAGGCCCAGCGCCTCGGCGAGCGTGCCGATGAAGCCGGTCACGTCTCGGGCCGCCGACAGACCGGTGAGGATGGGCCCGAGCCCGCGTGGCGGGGGCGGGCAGGGCCGCAGGGCCGCGGTCGCCGCGACACCGTCGCAGATCGCCTCGCGGCGGATCGGGTCGGCATGGAGGAAGAGCGGTGCCATCTCCGCTGCCGAGAGGTCGGGCCGCACGAGCAGCAGATGGGCGAGGTCCGGATCCCGGCGACCGCGGCTGACGAGATCGTCGGCAGCCCGCCCGCGCAGGGTGATGCCGGTATTGGCCGCGAGGGCCCGGTCGATGGCCGGCTCGGCACGGCGGGCCAGATCCTCGATCGTGGCGCGCTCCAGGTCGGGGCGGCCCGCGATGGCGCCCGCGATGTCCGTGCCATCGGAGAGTGCCGCCTCGATCAGGCGCGGCGAGAGATGGGGGGCGCCGGCGACCACAGCGTCCCGTACGGGGCCGCCGCGGGCGGCGAGGGCGGCCAGGACCGGCTCCGGCGTGCCGGGAAACGGGCCGAGCTTTTCCGCGACGATCAGGGCGGTCTCGTCGTCCACGCGCGGGATCAGGCCGCACGCCAGCGCCTCGAACGAATCCCGCTCCGCCCGGTCGCGGCTCTCGGCCTGCACGAAGAGGTCCGTCTGCACGCGCAGGATCACCGGCTTCAGGTCGAGATGCGCGACGCGCGACAACTCGATGAGCCCGGACAGGTCCGGCGCAGCGTCGACGGAAGGGGGCATGGCACTTCGGATACGCGGAACTGAGGCTAACCGCAGGCTAACGAGACCGGCGTGAATCGATCTTTAAGCTGGGCCATGATGCGGCGTGCCGTCCTGCGCCATCCTGCGCCGGATGGCCGTCAGACCGTGGCGGGCGGCTCCGGCTCGACGCCCGCGAGGCCGAGCAGGGCCGCGATCTCCGGGCCGGACCCATCCTCGAGCAGGTCGGCCAGGGTGTAGCGGTCGAGGATGCCGAGGAAGGCGGACAGCGCCTCGCCGAGGACGCGCCGCAGCCGACAAGGCGCCGTGATGACGCAATGGCCCGATCCGAAGCATTCCACGAGGGCGAGATCCTCCTCGGTCAGCCGCACCACCGCGCCGATGCCGATCTCCGACGGGGGCCTGGCCAGCCGCAGGCCGCCGCCACGCCCACGGATGGTGCGGACGAGCCCGAGCCGCCCGAGCTGGTGCACCACCTTGGTCAGATGGTTCTCGGAGATGCCGTAGGCGCGCGCGACCTCGCCGATCGAGCTCTGACGCGGCTCGTTCAGGCCGACATAGATCAGCGTGCGCAGGGCGTAATCGGTGTAGCGGGTCAGGCGCATGTCAACTCCGGCATACCCCCTAAGGTGAGTGTCGCTTGCACCTTTTCACCGCCTCGATAGAAGGTTCATATTAAATGCACCTTTGAGAGCCAACGATGCCCGCTCCACTTGCCCCGGCCACCATCGCCCTCGTCAAGGCTACCGTCCCGGCCCTCGAGTCACATGGGTTAACGATTACACGACGGATGTATGAGCGTTTGTTCGAGAACGCCGAGATCCGCGACCTCTTCAACCAGTCGCATCATGGCGAGACCGGCTCCCAGCCGAAGGCCCTGGCCCAGGCTGTGCTGGCCTATGCGCGCAACATCGACACGCTCGACGTGCTGGCGGGCGCGGTCGAGCGCATCGCGCAGAAACACGTCGCCCTCAACATCCTGCCCGAGCACTACCCGCACGTGGCCAACGCCCTGCTCGGCGCGATCGCCGACGTGCTCGGCGAGGCCGCGACGCCGGAGATCGCGGCCGCCTGGGGCGAGGCCTACTGGTTCCTGGCCGAGATCCTGATCGGACGCGAGGCGGCGATCTATCGCGAGCAGGCGGCCAAGCCCGGCGGCTGGACCGGCTGGCGCCACTTCCGGGTGGACAGCGTGACGGCGGAGAGCGAGACGATCCGCTCCTTCGTTCTGGTACCCGTCGATAGCGCGCCGGTGCTGCGCCACGAGCCGGGGCAGTATCTCGGCTTCCTGTTCGACCTGCCGGGCCACGGCGTGCTGAAGCGCAACTACTCGATCTCCTGCGCGCCGAACGACCGCGCCTACCGCATCACCGTGAAGCGCGAGGGCCGGCCGGGCGAGCCCGCGGGCATCGTCTCCACCTGGCTGCACGAGACGGTCGCGCCCGGCACGGTGCTGAAGGTCGCGCCCCCCGCGGGCGATTTCGTCCTCGACCGGGCCGGCGACGCGCCGGTGGTGCTGGTCAGCGGCGGCGTCGGGCTCACCCCAATGGTGAGCATGCTGGAGACGGTGGCCGCCACCGCGCCGGGGCGCCCGCTCTGGTTCGTGCACGGCGCCCTCAACGGCCGGGTCCACGCTCTGCGCGAGCGGGTTCGCGCGCTGACCGACGCCAACCCGAACCTGCGCCGGCAGGTCTTCTATGCCGAGCCGGCGGCCGAGGACCGCGCGGGCGAGCATTACGACGCCGCCGGCCTGATCACCGCGGACTGGCTGGTGCGGCATACGCCCCACGCGGCGGCGACCTATTATCTGTGCGGCCCCAAGCCCTTTCTCGCCGCCCTGGTGAACGGGCTCCTGCGCCGCGGCGTCCCGGCCGAGCGCGTGCGCTACGAGTTCTTCGGCCCGGCCGACGAGATCCTCGAGGCGCCGCTCGCCGCCTGATCTCCGCCGGGCGCGCCGATCCCGACCCCGGTCGGGATCAACCGCTCTCGGTCCGAGACGCACCCGCCCCGAGCACGCGGCCCACCAGCATCCGGGCGAGCAGCCGTGGCGCCTCCGGTGTCAGTGCGGCGAGCTTGCCCGAGGTCGAGAGGGCGGCGAGCCCGTGGAGCGCGGCCCACAGGGCTGCCACCACCCGCTCGCGCTCGGCCGCATCCGGCAGGAGCGGGGCCAGGACCCGGCCGACGAGGCCGGTCGCCTCCGCCAGCGCCCGTGGGTGCTCCTCGGGGATGGCCGTTCCCGGGGCCGGCACGTAATCGTGCACGAGACTCCAGACCGCCGGATCCGCCGCCACGAAGGCGAGGTAGGCGTCGGCGAGAGCCAGGGCGTTGGTCTGCGGCGGCGCCTCCGGGTCGAGGGCGGCTTCGAGGCTCGCGTGCAGGCGGGCCAGGGTGCGGGCATTCACCCGCAGCACCACCTGATCGAGATCGCCGACGGCATTGTAGATCGAGTTCGGCGCGTAGCCGATGGCCGCGGCGAGCGGGCGCATGCCGAGCCCGCGCAGCCCCGATTCCCGCACGATGCCCTCCGCGGCCTCCGCCACCAGGGCCTGGAAGCCCGCCCGGTCGTGCTCGCCCCGCGGACCCGCCGCCCGCTTCCGCCGCGGCTTTCCCATGCCAGACCCCTATCCCCGTGCGCCCGCGCACCGGGTGGACGCCTAGATTGCACGCCGTGCAAAATCAAGCTTGCGGGCGCGCTGCCGCCGGGTAATTTGAACATCGTGCAAACAGGTGGACGGGCCTGCTCCCGTGCAACGGAGCGTTGGGACGTTTCGCCCGAGATTTGACGCCACCGTACGGGCTGGGCCAGTCATGGCTGAGCCGGAGAGACCGCCATGTTCCGATCGCTGATGACCGCGCGGCGTTTCGCGCCGCTGTTCTGGTGCCAGTTCTTCTCGGCGTTCAACGACAATTTCCTGAAGAACGCGCTCGCCTTCCTGATCCTGTTCAAGGTCGGGCAGGAGAGCGGCGGCCATGCCGGCGTGCTCGTGACGCTCGCGAGCGCGGTGTTCATCGGCCCGTTCTTCATCCTCTCCGGGCTCGGCGGCGAGCTCGCCGACCGCTACGACAAGGCGCTGATGGCGCGCCGGCTCAAATTCGCGGAGATCTTCGCGGCGGCCACGGCGGTGCTCGGCTTCGTGCTCCATGCCGTGCCGGTGCTCTTCGTCGCGCTCGGCCTGTTCGGGGTGATCGCGGCCCTGTTCGGCCCGATCAAGTACGGCATCCTGCCCGACCATCTGAAGCGCGAGGAATTGCCCGCCGGCAACGCGCTGGTGGAGGGCGCGACCTTCCTGGCGATCCTGCTCGGCACCATCGTGGCGGGGCTCGCCAGCGCCATGGGCGGCTCGGGCCTCGCCTTCGGCGCCCTGATCATGGGCTTCGCCGTGCTGTGCTGGCTCTCGGCCCGGATGATCCCGGCGACCGGCGAGGGCGCGCCGGACTTGCACGTTGACCGCAACGTCGCCCGCTCCACCGCGGCACTCCTGCGCGACATCTGGGCCGACACCCGGCTCTGGCGCGGCTCGGTCATCGTGAGCTGGTTCTGGCTCGTCGGCGCGGTGGTCCTGTCGCTGCTCCCCGTCCTGGTGAAGGAGCGCTTCAACGGCTCCGAGACCGTGGTCACGCTGCTGCTCGCCGTGTTCTCGGTCGGCATCGCGCTCGGCTCCGGCCTCGCCTCCTGGCTGGCGAGCGGGCGCATCGTGCTGCTGCCGACCCCGGTCGGCGCCGTGCTGATGGGCGTGTTCGGCCTTGACCTCGCCTGGACCGTGGCGAGCCTGCCCCCGGCCTCCGGCCCGATGCTGGACGCGTTCGGCTTCCTCGGCACGGCGGAGGGCCTGCGCGCGGCGGTCGACTTCCTGGGCCTCGCGACGGCCGGCGGCCTCTACATCGTGCCCTCCTTCGCCGCGGTGCAGGCCTGGACCGACAAGGCCAAGCGGGCCCGGGTGATCGGCGCCGTCAACGTGCTGACCGCCGCCTTCATGGTGGGCGGCACCCTGGCGCTCGCCGTGCTCCAGGGCCTCGGCCTCTCGCTCGCGACGCTCCTCGCGCTCGTGGCCGTGCTGAACCTCGTCGTCGGCGCCGTGATCTTCGCGACCCTGCCGACGAGCCCGTTCCGCGATGCGCTCTCGATCCTGTTCCGGGCCTTCTACCGGCTGGAGGTGCGGGGCCTGGAGAATGTCGAGCAGGCGGGGCCGAACGCCATCGTCGCGCTGAACCACGTCTCCTTCCTCGATGCGCCGCTCGCCCTGTCGCTCCTCGACACCGAGCCGGTCTTCGCCATCGACCACGGCATCGCGCAGCGCTGGTGGGTGAAGCCCTTCCTGAAGATCACCAAGGCGATGCCGCTCGATCCCACGCGGCCCCTCGCCACCCGCACGCTGATCAACGCCGTGAAGAGCGGCGAGACGCTGATCATCTTCCCCGAGGGCCGGCTCACCGTCACCGGCAGCCTGATGAAGGTCTATGACGGCGCAGGGCTCATCGCCGACAAGTCGGGCGCGATGGTGGTGCCGGTGCGCATCGAAGGCCTGGAGCGCACCGTGTTCTCGCGTCTCTCGCGCGCCCAGGTCCGCCGCAAATGGTGGCCGAAGGTGGTCGTCACGATCCTGCCCCCGGTGCGGCTCGAGGTCGATCCGGCCCTGAAGGGCAAGGCGCGGCGCCAGGCGGCGGGCGCGGCCCTCTACGGGATCATGTCGAACCTCGTCTTCCGCACCACGGATTTCGACCGCGGCGCCATGCAGGCGCTGTGCGAGGCCGGCGAGCGCCACGGCTGGCGGCGCGTCGCGGTGGAGGACCCGGTCACCGGCTCCCTCACCTACGGCCGCCTCGTGATGGGCGCCAACATCCTCGCCCGCAAGCTGATGCCGCTCTGCGCCGAGGGCAAGGCGATCGGCGTGATGCTGCCGAATGCGAACGCGGCCGCCGCGACCTTCTTCGCGCTGAATTCCAGTGGCCGCGTGCCGGCGATGATCAACTTCTCGGCGGGCGCGGCCAACATCCTCTCCGCCTGCAAGGCGGCGGAGGTGACGAAGATCCTGACCTCCCGTGCCTTCATCGAGAAGGGCCGTCTCGGCGCCATGGTCGAGGAGGTCGGGCGCCAGATCGAGATCGTCTACCTCGAGGACGTGCGCGCCACGATCGGCACGGGCGACAAGATCCGCGGCCTGCTCTCGCCCCGCGCGCCGCTGGTGCGTCGCCGCGGCGACGACCCGGCGGCGATCCTGTTCACCTCCGGCTCCGAGGGCGCGCCGAAGGGCGTGGTGCTCGCCAACCGCAACATGCTGGCCAACACCGCGCAGGTGGCCGCCCGGATCGATTTCGGGCCGACCGACAAGGTCTTCAACGTGCTGCCCGTCTTCCACGCCTTCGGGCTGACGGCCGGGCTCGTCCTGCCGCTGGTCTCAGGGGTACCGGTCTATCTCTACCCGTCGCCGCTGCACTACCGGATCGTGCCGGAGCTGATCTACGGCTCGAACGCCACCGTCCTGTTCGGCACCGACACCTTCCTGCGCGGCTACGCGAAGGCCGCCAATGCCTACGATCTGCGCTCCCTGCGCTACGTCGTGGCCGGCGCCGAGGCGGTGAAGGCCTCCACCCGCCAGACCTGGTCCGAGAAGTTCGGCCTGCGCATCCTGGAGGGCTACGGCGTCACCGAATGCGGGCCCGTGGTCGCGCTCAACACGCCGATGTTCAACCGCTTCGGCACGGTCGGCCGCATCCTGCCCGGCATGGAATGGCGGCTGGAGCCGGTGCCCGGCATCGAAGAGGGCGGCCGTCTCTCCGTGCGCGGTCCCAACGTGATGCTGGGCTACCTGCGCGCCGACACGCCCGGCGTGCTGGAGCCGCCGCCGGAGGGCTGGCACGACACCGGCGACATCGTGGCGATCGATGGCCTCGGCTTCGTGACGATCAAGGGCCGCGCCAAGCGCTTCGCCAAGATCGCGGGCGAGATGGTCTCGCTCGCCACCGTCGAGGCGCTCGCGGCCGAGCTCTGGCCGGAGATCCCGAGCGCGGTGGCCGCCGTGCCGGACGCGCGCAAGGGCGAGCGGCTGATCCTGTTCACCGAAGCCAGGGACGCGACGCGGGCCGCCTACCAGAGCTTCGCCAAGGGCCGCGGCGCACCCGAGATCGCGATCCCCGCCGAGGTGGTGGTGCTCGACCGGATCCCGATGCTCGGCACCGGCAAGGTCGATCAGGTCGGCGTGGTGAAGCTCGCCCGCGAGCGCGCGGCGCAGGCCGAGGCGGCGTGAGGGGGCATTCCGTCCCCTCATCCCATCCACGCCCCTCCTCCTGAGGTGGCCGCTTCGCGTCAGCACCTCAGGAGGAGGTCGCGGACGGGAATGCTCGGGCGGGTGGCCTCCTACTTGTCGTGGTGGCCGGCCGCGATGCGGTCGGTGAGCGCCATCAGGATGCCGGAGACCACGAAGACCATGTGGATGCCGACCAGCCAGTACAGCTCCCGGTCGGTATAGGCCTTCACGTCCATGAAGGATTTCAGGAGCTGGATCGCCGAGATCGCCACGATCGAGGACATCAGCTTCAGCTTCAGCCCGGTGAAGTCGATCGTGCCCATCCATTCGGGCCAGTCCTTGTGGTCCGTATGGTCGAATTTCGAGACGAAGTTCTCGTAGCCTGAGAACATCACGATGATCAGCAGCGAGGCCGTGAACGAGAGGTCCACCAGCGTCAGTACGCCGAGGATGGTCTGAGCCTCGTTCGACTCGATGGCGTGCAGGATGAAATGCGCGAGCTCCTGCAGGAGCTTCACGAGCAGCACCACGAGGCCGATCGCCAGCGCCGCGTAGAACGGTGCCAGCAGCCAGCGGCAGGCGAACAGCGCCCGCTCGAACGCGCGTTCCAGATTGTGCATCTCATCCCCAATCGGTCGAATCGGCCGGGATGTGGCACGCGCACGCTACAGCGGCAAGACGAAGCGCGGCCGTCGGCTCAGGCCGCGCGCCGCGCTCGTTCGAGGAAACGGAACAGCGGCGCGGCGTTGGCGTGGGCCACGTTGAAGCGCAGGAAGGGTGTGGGCTCCTGATGCGCCCGGAACAGCTGGCCGGGCGCCAGCATGATCCCCTCCGCGGCTGCGCGCTGGGCGAGGCCGGGCACGTCCGGGCAATCGTCGAAGCCGGCCCAGAGGAACATTCCGTTGGTCGGCCGGTGGAACAGGCGCATGCCGACCCCGATGAGTGCGTCGGCCACGCTCTTCTGCTCGGCGGCGAGCTTCTCCCGGAGCCGCGCGATGTGCAGGCGGTAATGCCCCTCGGCGAGGATCGCGTGGACCAGGCTCTCCGCGATCTCGGAGCTGGTCAGGCCCATCGCCATCTTCAGATGCAGCAGGCGCTGGGCGTTCTCGGGGCTGCAGGCGAGATAGCCGACCCGGAGCGAGGGCGAGATCGTCTTCGAGAAGCTGCCGACATGGATGACCCGCCCGAGCTGATCGAGGCTCGCGATGCTCGGCGCCGTCTCCGCCGCGAAGGAGGAGAAGATGTCGTCCTCGACCACCAGCATGTCGTGCCGCTCGGCGATGCGCAGGATCTGGTAGGCGGTGCCCGGCGCGCAGGCCGTGCCGGTCGGGTTGTGGAAGTTGGTGTTGGTGAAGAACAGCTTCGGGCGGTGGCGCTCGGCCAGCGCCTGGAGCGCGGCGATGGAGGGGCCCTGCACCGTGCGCTCCACGCCGACGATGCGCACGCCCATGGCGTGGAGCAGGGGATAGAGGTTGCAGTAGCCGGGATCGTCCACCAGGGCGACGTCGCCGGGCTGCAGGAAGGCGCGCATGGTCAGGTCGAGGGCCTGGCTGGCGCCGTGGGTCAGCACGATCTGGTCGGGCTCGCAGCCGATGTCGCGCTGGGCGAGCAGGAGCTGGATCGCCCGGCGCAAGGGGGCGTAGCCGAGGGGGTGGCCGTAGCGCAGCACCAGCCGGTCCGGCCGGCGGGCGAGGCCCGAGAGGGCCTGCTTGATCCCGTCGGCGAACAGGTGGCTGTCGGGCAGCCAGCCGCAGCCCGCCTTGATGGTCGGCGCGTCCTCCTCATAGACCCGCTGCAGCAGCCAGCCGGAATCGAGCGAGACCGGGACGGGGCGATCGCGCGCGGGCCGGCGCTCGGCCGTGCGGGGCGGGATGAGGCGCGCCGAGACGAAGTAGCCGCTCGCCCGGCGCGCCTCGAGCAGCCCGTCGGCGACGAGTCGGTTATAGGCGTTGGACACGGTGAGCGTGCTGACCCCGCACTGGGCCGCGAGCCTGCGGACCGAGGGCAGGCGCGCTCCGGGCGCCAGCCCGCCGCCGCGGACCCGCTCCGAGACGCCTTCGACCAGCTGCGTGACGAGCGGCGTCGCACTGTCCGGATCGAGTGTGAACATAGACAGTGTCCATCCGCAGACCGGCCGCTTGCCTAGCCTGGATCATCCCCACGGCAAAGCGGAGAGGCGCGCGCGGCCGCGGAGAAGCCGAACTGTCGATATCTCGCCGGCGATACAGCTGCACGCCTCAGGGCCAGAACTGTCGATAGGCAGGTCGCCCTGTTCCGGGCGATAACAGGGCATCCCGATCGAGGCGGACGCGAGGACGGCATGGACCAGCATATCGAGGCGCAGGGCGACGACCGCCAGCTCAACGTCGAGCCCTACTGGCTGCCGTTCACCGCGAACCGCCACTTCAAGGCCGATCCGAGCCCGCGCATCCTCGTCTCGGCCAAGGGCGCCTATTACCGCACGGCGGAGGGGCACGAGCTGTTCGACAGCCTGTCCGGCCTGTGGTGCTGCCCCATCGGCCACGGCCATCCGCGCATCGTCGAGGCCCTGACCCGGCAGGCCCAGACCCTCGACTACTGCACCGCCTTCCAGATGAGCAATCCGGTGACCCTGCGGCTGGCCGAGCGCGTCGCCGACATGGCGCCGGACGGGCTCGACCATGTCTTCTTCGCCAATTCCGGCTCGGAATCGGTCGATACCGCCCTCAAGATCGCCTTGGGCTATCACCGCCTGCGCGGCGAGGCCGGACGCTTCCGCATGATCGGCCGCGAGAAGGGCTATCACGGGGTCGGCTTCGGCGGCATGTCGGTCGGCGGCATGGTCGCCAACCGCAAGATGTTCGCGACCGCGATGATCCCGGGCGTCGACCATCTGCGCCACACCCACGACTATGCCGAGATGGCCTTCTCGAAGGGCCAGCCGGAATGGGGCGGCCACCTCGCCGACGACCTTGAGCGGCTGGTGGCGCTCCACGATGCGGCGACGATCGCCGCCGTCATCGTCGAGCCGGTCCAGGGCTCGGCCGGGGTGATCGTGCCGCCGCGCGGCTACCTGCAGCGCCTGCGCGAGATCTGCACCAAGCACGGCATCCTGCTGATCTTCGACGAAGTCATCACCGGCTTCGGCCGCATGGGCGCGCCCTTCGCCGCCCAGCGCTTCGACGTGATCCCGGACATGATCACCTTCGCCAAGGGCATCACCAACGGCATCGTGCCGATGGGCGGCGTCATCGTGCGCAAGGACATCTACGAGACCTTCATGCAGGGGCCGGCCGGCGCGGTGGAGCTGTTCCACGGCTACACCTATTCCGGCCACCCGCTCGCCGCGGCGGTGGCGCATGCCACCCTCGACGTGATGGAGGAGGAGGACCTGTTCGGCCGCGTGCGCGAGCTGGAGGGCGTGCTGGAGAGCGCGGTCCACGACCTGCGCAGCGAGACCGGCCTGCGCGACATCCGCAATATCGGGCTGACCGCCGCGATCGACCTGGAGCCCCGCTCCGAGCCCGGCGCCCGCGCGCGGGCGATCTTCGAGCGCGGCCTGCGCGAGGGCATCCTGCTCCGCTTCACCGGCGACACCATCGCCATGGGCCCGCCCTTCATCTCCACGCCCGACGAGATCCGCCGCATGGTCGAGATGCTGCGCGGGCTGATCCGCGCGGAGCGCTGAGGGGCTCTCGACCCTCCCCTCCGCGGGCGTGGAAAACCCTGCTTCCGGAACCCCGCGGAACCGCAACGAGCCCCCTCTCCCGTTCGGGAGAGGGTTGGGGTGAGGGATGAGAACTTTCAGGGAAGGGCTCGACGGAGCCGCTTCACCCTCGCGACCTATCCGTAGAATTCTCACCCCTCACCCTGTCCCTCTCCCGAACGGGAGAGGGGACCCGAGCCTCACTTGAATCGCTTTCTGGACCGCTGGCCGCCCCCTTCCAGGCAAGCGGCCCTCAGGATCCGATGAGCGCCCGGTCGAGCACGCGGGCCACATGCTCCGCCTGCCGGCCGAGGCCGTCGTGGATCTGGTGGCGGCAGCTGGTGCCGTCGGCCACGACGAGGTCGTCCGGACCCGCCTGGCGCAAGGCCGGGAACAGCGACAATTCGGCCATCGCGAAGGACACGTCGATCGTGTCGGCCCGGTAGCCGAAGGCGCCGGCCATGCCGCAGCAGCTCGATTCGATGACGCGCACGTCGAGGCCCGGCACCCGGCGCAGCACGGTCTCGACCGGCCCGAACGCCCCGAACGACTTCTGGTGGCAGTGCCCGTGCAGATGTGCGACCCGTCCGCCCTGGTCGGCGAGGTTCAGGTCGATCCGGCCCGCCGCGAGATCGGCGGCGAGCAACTCCTCGAACAGCACGGCCTTCTCCGCCAGCGCCCGGGTCTCGGTGCCGGGCAGGAGCGCCAGGAACTCGTCGCGGAAGGTGAACAGGCAGGAGGGCTCGAGCCCGACGATGCGCGCCCCGGCCCGTGCGTAGGGCAGCAGCGCGTCGCGGGTCCGCCGCGCCTCGGCCCGGGCCCGGTCGGTCTGGCCGGAGGCGAGATAGGTCCGGCCGCAGCAGAGCGGGCGGCGCCCCGTCGCGGGGCCGACGCGATGCAGGCGGTAGCCGGCGGCGCGCAGCACCCGCTCGGCGGCCTCCAGATTCTCGCGCTCGAAGGCGCGGTTGAAGGTGTCGCCGAACAGGACGATGTCGCGGAAGTCGCCGGTGACGTCGTGCGGGTGGGCGAACTCCCCCGTCTCGCGCCAGGGCCGGCCCCAGCGCGGCAGGGAGCGGCGGGCGGAGAGGCCCGCCATCTGCTCGGAGAGCCGGGCGAGCACCGGCAGTCGGTCGCGCAGGTTGAGGAGTGGGGCGAGCTTCCCCGCCAGGCCGGCATAGCGCGGCAGCTCGGCCACCAGCCGCTCGCGCAGGGGCAGGCCGTGGCGGGCATGGTAATGATGCAGGAACTCGATCTTCATCCGGGCCATGTCGACCCCGGTGGGGCATTCCCGACGGCAGGCCTTGCAGGAGACGCAGAGGTCGAGCGTCCGCTTCATCTCAGGTGAGGTGAAGGCATCGGCCCCAAGCTGGCCGGAGATGGCGAGCCGCAGTGAGTTGGCGCGTCCGCGGGTGAGGTGCTGCTCCTCGCCCGTCGCCCGGTAGGAGGGGCACATCGCGCCCCCTGCGAGCTTCCGGCAGGTGCCGTTGTTGTTGCACATCTCGACGGCCGGGCCGAACCCGCCCCAATCCGACCAGTCCAGCACGGGCTTGGCCGGCGCCGCGACCCGGTAATCCGGCTTGAACCGGAACAGGGCGCGGTCGTCGAATTTCGGGGCGCGCACGATCTTGCCGGGGTTGAGGCGGTTCTCCGGGTCGAACCCGTCCTTCACCGTCTCGAAGGCCCGGGTCAGGCGCGCCCCGAACAGCGGCTCGACGAATTCCGAGCGCGAGATCCCGTCGCCGTGCTCGCCGGAATAGGAGCCGTGATAGCGGCGCACCAGCTCGGCGGTCTCCTCGGCGATGGCGCGCATCCGGGCGACGTCGCCGCCCTGCTTCATGTCGAGGATCGGCCGCACGTGCAGGCAGCCGACCGAGGCGTGGGCGTACCAGGTGCCGCGGGTGCCGTGCTTCGAGAACACCTCGGTGACGGCATCCGTATAGTCGGCGAGATGCTCCAAAGGCACCGCGCAATCCTCGATGAAGGAGACCGGCTTCGCGTCGCCCTTCATCGACATCATGATGTTCAGGCAGGCCTCGCGGACCTCCCAGACGGTGCGCTGGCGGGCCGGCTCGACCACCTCGACCACCGCGTCCGGGAAGCCGTGATCGCTCATGCAGGCGTCGAGGCGCTTGAGGTCCCGCCTCAGGGCGGCGAGGTCGTCGCCTGCGAACTCGGTCAGCAGCAGGCAGTTCGGCTGCCCCCTGGTGATGTCGGCGAGCGTCGTGCGGAAGAGCGGGATGTCGGCGCCCAGCACCAGCACGTTGTTGTCCACGAGCTCGACCGCCACCGGCGCGAGGTCGACGATGGCTTTCGTGGTCTCCATCGCGGCGCGGAAGGAGGGGAAGTGGCACACCCCCATCACCCGGTGCGCCGGCAGCCGTGAGAGCTTCAGCGTCACCGCCGTGGTGGCGGCGAGCGTCCCCTCCGAGCCGACGAGGAGATGGGCGAGGTTCGGGCGCGGCTCGATCAGGCTGTCGAGGTTGTAGCCGCCGACCCGGCGCTGCACCTTCGGGTAGACCCGCTCGATCTCCTCGCGGTGGGCGCCGGCCAGGGCCAGCATGCGCCGGGCGAGATCGGCGGCCCGGCCCGAGCCGATGACGCCCTCCGCATCGTTGCCGGTGAGGCCGAAGCCGAAGGGCTCGCCGTCGTGGAAGAGCGCCTCGAGGCCGAGCACGTTGTCGCTCATCTTGCCGAAGCGCAGCGAGCGGGCGCCGCAGGAATTGTTGCCGGCCATGCCGCCGATGGTGCAGCGGCTCGCGGTGGAGGGCTCGACGGGGAAGAACCAGCCATCCGCCTTCACCCGCGCGTTCAGCCGCTCCAGCACGATACCGGGCTCCACCGTGACGGTGCCGGCGTCCGGATCGTAGGCGCGGATCCGGTTGAAGTGGCGCGAGCAGTCGAGGATCAGCCCCGCGCCGATCGGCTGCCCGTTCTGCGAGGTGCCTCCGCCCCGCATGACGACCGGCACGCCCTGCTCGCCCGCGATCGCCAAGCAGGCCGCCACATCCTCGGCGTCCCGCGGCAGCACGATTCCGGTCGGCATGATCTGGTAGATCGAGGCGTCGGTGCTGTAGCGCCCGCGGCTGAAGGCATCGAAGCGCACCGCGCCCCGCACGCCTTTGGCGAGGCGCCGTTCCAGCTCCGAGACCTCCGCAGAGGGGCCGTTGGTCGGCCGGGCGCTTGCTCCCATGGTCTCGCCTTCGATCTGGGCCAGGAGCGTGTTCTATAAGACCTGCGCCGGGCGCGGTCTGCCCGGCACCGTTGCCGCATGCCGCGAGAGAGTGACCGTGACCGTCGATCTGTTCAGCGATACCCAGACCCGTCCGACGCCCGGCATGCGCGAGGCCATGGCCCGGGCCGAGGTCGGCGACGAGCAATCGGGCTCGGATCCGACCACCAACGCCCTCTGCGCGCGGGTCGCCGACCTCCTCGGCATGGAGGATGCCGTGTTCATGCCCTCGGGCACGATGTGCAACCTCGCCGCGATCCTGGTCCAGACCCGGGCGGGCGACGAGATCATCGTCGACGACCAGTCCCACATCTACAACACCGAGGCCGCGGGTGCGGCGGCGATCGGCGGCGTTTCGGTCCGGCCCCTGCCGACGCGCAACGGGCTCTACACGCCGGAGCAGGCGGAGGCCGCGATCCGCGCGCCCCAGCGTACGGCGCCGCGCTCGGCCCTGATCTCGGTCGAGCAGACCACGAGCTTCTCCGGCGGCTCGATCTGGGAGCTCGACACCATGCGCGCGATCCGCGACCTCGCGCGGGACCGGGGTCTCAAGGCGCATATCGATGGGGCGCGGCTCCTCAACGCCGTCGCGGCCACCGGTATCCCGGCGCGCACCTATGCGGAGGGGTTCGACAGCGCCTGGATCGACCTCAGCAAGGGGCTCGGCTGCCCGGTCGGCGCCGTCCTGTGCGGGACGAGGGATTTCGTCACCGAGGCGTGGCGCTGGAAATACCGGCTCGGCGGGGCCATGCGCCAGAGCGGCGTGCTGGCGGCGGCCGGGCTCTACGCCCTCGACCACCATCTCGACCAGCTCGCCGAGGACAACGCCAATGCCCGCCGCCTGCGCGAGGGGCTCGAAGGCGCGCCGGGCCTCGCCTTCGAGCCGGAGGCGGGCCAGTCGAACATCCTCAGCTTCTCGGTGGCCGGGCTCGGCGTGCCGGCCGCCGCCTTCGCGGAGGCCTGCCGCGCGCAAGGGGTGCGCGTGCGGGCGATCGGCGAGCAGATCCGCGCCACCACCCATCTCGACGTGGACCGCGCCGGCATCGCCCGCGCCGTCGCGGTGATCCGCGCCCAGGCCGACGCCTTCGCCCGAAATCCGGGATCCCGAAGGGACTGAGTCCCTTCGGTGGGGTGTCGGGGCGAAGCCCTGACGAGAGGCCCCAGGGCTCTGCCCTGGACCCGCCAAAGGGATGATCCCTTTGGAATCCCGGATTCAGTAGAGGGCGGGCAGGCGCACGTTCGGGATCTGGAAGGGGCCGAACAGGAGGCGCCCCTCCACGAGGCGCAAGGGGGGCAGGGGCTTCAGCGGCGCCTCGCCCGGGGCCGCGGCCTCGGCCCCGCGCGGCTTGGCGAGGCCGCCGAGGAGGCCGCCGATCAGGTTGCCGACGAGGGCGCCGCGATCCGCGCCGTAGCGCTGGCCGACGAGGCCGGCGACCAGCCCCTCGACGCCCGCGGCGCGCAGCTCGATCTGCCCGGCGGGGCGGTGGGCCTCGTCGATGTCGAGGCTGCCCTTGGCCTGGATGCGGTTCGGCCCCTTGACCAGCGACAGGCCCGCGATGTCGAGGCTGCCCTCGGCCTGGCGCCACGTCTCGAGTTCCCGCGCCACGGTTCCGGTGCGCAGCACGGTCGCCCGGGTCAGGGTCGCGTCGAGGGCGAGGTCGGCGGGGTCGCGGTTGCCGACGAGCGCGTCGGCGATCGGCGCGAGCGCCTGGGTGAGGCGCAGGCTGATATCGACCGCCCCGTCGCTGTCGAAGCGACCGGGCGTCGGGCGGGCATGCAGTTCCAGATGCTGGGCCGAGACCGAGACGGGCTCCGGCACGGCCCCGGCCACGTCGATCTGCGGCTTGTCGATCGCCAGCGAGGCGCGCAGGAAGCCGTCCGCCGTGCCGTGGAAGCTGCCGCGCAGGGCGCTCCAGCGGGCCTCGCCGGTCAGGTCGCCCTGGCGGGCCTGGAATGGGCCCGCCGCCTCGAACAGGGCGTGGCGCGGCTGGTAGATCTGGACGAGGACGGTGAGCGGCCCGAGGGTGAAGCCGCCATCCGAGCGGGCCAGCGCCAGGGAGGCGCAGCGCAGTTCCAGCCGGAACGGGTAGCCGGTGATCGCGCGGTCGGCGCATGTCCAGGTCCGGCCGGCGGCGGCCTCGCGGGCGAGCCAGAGGTCGATCTCACGGCCCGCCCGGTCGCGGACGTAGAACCAGCCGGCCGACCAGAGCGCGACGACGAGGCCCAGCAGGATGAAGGGCAGGAACAGGCCGAGGCGGCCGCGCCGCCGGCTTGCGGGAGGCGGGGCCTCGGTGAGGCCGCCGGCCGGGTTCGCGCCGTTCTGCGCCATGAATCCTCGCCTCGTCGCCGCCGGCACGCGGCCGGCCCGTTCCCCCTCCCGCAATGCGCGGGACGATGCAAGGGGTGGAGGGCAGGGCGCGGCCTCGGGCGGGGTGCCGGTCGGTTCAGGCTCCCTCGACCGACAGGTCCTCGACGATGGCGGCACGGGCGGCCTCGTCCTCGGCGAGGCGGTGGACGTGCATCTCGGTCGCGCCGGAGGTCCGGACCCGGGCGAGCCAGGTGCGCTGCAGGTGCTCGCGCGGGCTCTCGCCGGAGCTCGCCACCGAGACGAGCTGGGCGATGCCGGCGGTGTCGCGCCGCACGGCCATGACCACGGCCTCGCCGATCTCGGAGAGGTCCGGCTCCTCGAGGGCGTGCACGCCCACCACGTAGCGCTTGCCCGAGCGGCCCCGCCAGGCCGAGAGCGCGAGCGCCGGGCTGCCACGCAGGCCGGCCGTCGTTCTGAGGCGTTCTTCCCGCACGTCCTGCCTCCGTGTGCGATCGTCCTTCAGGTCGCGGAGCGCGGCCGACCAGGACAGGGCTCGTTTGTTCGCCATTTGTTCCGTTCTACCCTGCGTTCTCCACAGGCGTCAAGGCCGCCGGATCATAGGCCTGAGATGGGATTTCCCTGGGCGCACGCAAGCGCGCACGAGGCCGGAGCGGCAGCTTGCCGCGTGCGCTGGCGCACAGGGGAGCGCGGAGCGCGCTTGGCTCGGAGCGTGACCTTCTCCGGATCTGTCCCTGCCGGGAATGTGGTCCCGAACCGGTGTGAAGGGGGCCTGTCGCGAATCCGGACGCGCGCCCCCTCTCCCCTCTGCGGGAGAGGGTGGCCCTCGCGTGAGCGAGGGTCGGGTGAGGGGAGCAAGGGGTCCGGACGGGGCGCGGGTCCCCTCTCCCGTTCGGGAGAGGGACAGGGTGAGGGTCGAGAATTATCAGGACAGGGCTCGACGGCGCAGCGGCATCGGCGTGACAGGCCCTGAAGCTTCTCATCCCT
>Ga0126362_10000203_pt1 | contig 44664 bp, 45 predicted proteins | sample ANMtaG_FD_126269 | JGI IMG/M metagenome (GOLD analysis project Ga0126362, IMG submission 126269) | Continental margin sediment microbial communities from North Pacific Ocean - ANME2c_DSS_Sorted | ecosystem: Environmental > Aquatic > Marine > Continental margin > Sediment | place: Pacific Ocean... | reverse complement strand
GAATCGCAGATTTGAAAGTGAACAGGAAAGTCAATGAAATCAACGATCTACCAACACCACCTCCGCGCCAGTGCTAGCTTTTCGTACCGTCACTTATTGCACTGAAAACGAGGAGACCCCGAACCCGGTCTTGTTGCTGCCTTTGACCAGACCCGAGCCGAAGCGGCTCACTCTTCCGGCTTGAAGCCGGAACTCCTGACGATGGGGTTCCAAAAAAGAAACTCCTGCTTCTGCAATGCCGCGAGCTCTGAGGATGTGCTCGGCGCTGAAACCATGCCGAGACCGAGCAGTTTCGTGATCACCTGGGGAGTCATCAACGCCTTCTGAACTGCGGCGTTCAGATCAGCGAGCCGGGCCGCAGGGATGCCCTTGGGGCCATAAAGGCCGTTCCACCCCGGGACAACCACGGGAATCCCTGCCTCCTGGAAGGTCTGTACCTCCGGCACGAGCGTGCTGCGTTCCGCGCCGGCCGTGCCGATGATGCGCAGTTGCCCCGTGCGGTGCTGCTGCAGGGAATCGGCCATGGTCGCGACCATCGCGGGAACACGGCCCGCGATCAGGTCGGGCAGAGCCTGGGCCGAACCCTTGTAGGGAACGTGTGCTCCGGGTGCACCGGCCGCTCGATGGAAAGCGACGCCGACGAAGTGGGGCGTAGTGCCGGCGCCCGCGGACGAATAGATCGCGTTCGCTGGATGCGCAGCGACCCAGCTCACATATTCGGCAAGGTTGCGTGCCGGTGTGCCGGGTCCGACGGTGAGCGCGTAGTCGAAGGTGATCAGGCGGGAAATGGGAGTGAAATCGTCGACAGGGTCGTATCGCAGGTTCTTGTAGACATACGGGAATAGCGTGAGTGAGCCTTGCGGCGCCACCACGAAAATGTCTTCACCGGGCTTTGAGGCACGGACAAGCTCCATCGCCAGTCGTCCGCCCGCGCCGGGCCTGTTGTCCACGATGACCGAGCGCCCTAGAACGTCCTGCAGCGCGGCCGCGACGATCCGTGCCAGCATGTCCGTGGAGCCACCTGCCTGGAATCCCGCGAGGAGGCGAATGGGCGGCTGGGCGTCGGCCCATGCTCCGACGCCCACCATGCTGGCGGCACCGGCGCTCAAGAAATGCCTACGTTTCATGCTGGCCAGCATAGGCGGGGTGCAGGTTGCAGCGCCATCAAGCATGTGATTTCCGCCATATGGTTCTCGTCAGTTGGCGCCATCCGGTGCGCGGGTCGATGGCAGTTCAAGAGCATCGAATATCCCCTTTTTTGTTGTCGGCCTTCACGAACGGATCGTAGGTGCCGCGGCGCGGCCCATGTAATCATGAATGTGATGCTTTGCAGTGAAGGAGGGTGTGCTTGTGACGGTCAAATCAGCCCAGCGCGTGCTGGAGGTGCTCGAATACTTCGCCGCCACCCGCGATCCCGCCACCGTTGCCGAAGTGAGTCGTCAGCTCGCCTTTCCGCAATCGAGCACGTCGATGCTTCTGAGTTCCCTTGAGACGCTCGGGTACCTGACCTACGACGCGGACGACCGCACCTTCCGGCCCACTGTGCGCGTGATGCTACTTGGGAGCTGGATCCAGGACGAGCTTTTCGGCGAGGGCAGCCTGGTCTCGGCCCTGGACGCACTGCGGCGCTCGACCGGCCAGACCGTGATGGTCGGACTGCGTCAAGGCATCCACGTGCGCTCCATCATCGCGCTGCGCGGCACGAGGGCTGACGCCCTGCCGGTTCGCACCGGCACCCTCGCGGCCGTGTGTCTGTCGTCGATGGGGAAAGTCCTCCTCTCACGTGAAAGCGACGCAATGATCCTGCGCATCGCGCGGCATGCCAATGCGGTCGATCCGGTCTCGAGGAACCGCGTGCACCCGCAATCGTTGCTGGAGCAGATACGCGTCTCCGAGGCGCGGGGGTGGGCCGAGTCGCACGAGTTTCCGTCGCCCGGGCACTGCTCGATCGCCGCGGCGCTCCCGGTCATTCCTCGCCAGCCGCTGCTCGCCCTGTGCATCGGCAGCAGCACCGCGATCATGCACCGCGAAAGGCAGGCACTCGTGACGGCCCTGACGCACGCATGCGAAAACTTCGCCCAGATGACCCAGCGTGCGGCTTCCGAATGAGTAAGTGGCTGCCGGACCAGGTACGAACACGTCGCTGACGAAGCACTGTGGCGCTAGCCGCCCTGCCCACGGGGAACACCACCGCGGGTGAACCGCCGCACTAAACCTGTGGCATGCCAGGTCCGCGACGAGATGCCGAACGGCGGCGACTGTGCGGCCGTGAATTCTGAGAGAGAGCGCCCGTGCGTCTCCCGTCTTCCTGATTGGGTTCGACGGTGAAGCCGGGTAGCAGCTACTTACTCCTCGCACAATAATTGGCGCATGGCCTTCAGACAGAGCAAAGATTTCGTGGCATCCCTGGAGAAGGGATTGGACGTGCTGACCTGCTTCAACAGACAGAACGCCAAGCTCACTTTGTCCGAGGTGGCGCGGTTGACTGGAAGCTCGCCAGCATCCGCTCGTCGTTCACTGCTTACGCTGCACGCTTTGGACTTTTTGGAGAGTGATGGGCGGCGGTTCTGGCTGGGGCCCCGGGTTTTGCTGGTGGCGCATGCCTACCTCGCATCCCGCCCCACCCCCCAGTTGGCCCAACCGCTGCTCGATGCGCTCTCGGAGCGCACGCGGCAGTCGGCGTCCTTGGGCAAGCTGCAGGATGATGACGTGATCATCATCGCGCGCTCCACTGCGCGCCGCAGCCTCTCCACGGGCCTGGGGATAGGTTCTCGCTTGCCCGCCTACTGTTCCTCCCTCGGGCGCGTGGCCTTGGCAAACCTTCCGCAGACCGAGGCCGCACGGCGAATAGGCGACATGCGGCGCGGGCCTCTGACGCCAAAGACGATCTACGAACTTGCCGCAGTGCTTGAGAAAGTTGATCGGTGCCGCCGCGACGGCTGGACGGGTGCCGATGGGGAACTCGAACTGGGCGTTCGATCCATTGCTGTGCCTGTATGCGGCCAGGACGGCAAGTTCATCGCCGGGCTGAGCATATCGGTCGGGGCAGAGCGGATGTCCATGACCGAGTTCACGCGCACCCTGCTTCCCGTGCTCATGCAAGCTCGTGACACGCTGCAGCGTAGCCTGTTCGGAGCCTGCTCTTAGTACTAGCCCGGTGGCAAGTGAAACCATGCGCCACGCGGCGCATATTTTCGCTCGCTGGCGTTGACAGCTCCTGTTCGTCGCATTAATAATAGCGAATCGCTAGTATTACTCGACGGAGATAGAGCATGTTGACTTCCGAGAACAATCAGATCCTCACCCGCGTCGGCCCTGGTACCGCCATGGGAGGGCTCTTCCGACACTTTTGGCAACCGGCTCTTCTGTCCGAAGAACTGTCCGGACCCGATTGCCCCCCCGTGCGTGTGCGTTTGATGGGAGAGGACTTTGTGGCCTTCCGTGATTCGGCCGGGCGGGTGGGGCTGCTGGACTCACACTGCCCGCATCGTCTGGCCGACCTCTACTTCGGACGAAATGAGGAGGGGGGACTCCGATGCGTCTACCACGGCTGGAAATTCAGCGTGACGGGGGAGGTGCTGGACATGCCCAGCGAGCCCTCCGAAAGCCCGATGCGATGCAACCCGAACGTCCGAGCCAAGGCCTACTCAGTGCATGAGGCTGGTGGGATCGTCTGGGCATATCTCGGGCCCGTGGAATCGATTCCTCCCCTTCCACAGATGGAGTTCATGGGCCTGCCCGCAGCGAACGTGTATGCCTCCAAGTGTCTGATGAAATGCAACTACCAGCAGGCACTGGAAGGCAGCATCGATACGGCCCATTTGACCTTTCTCCACCGGTCGATCGGGCCGATGGAAAAGGATGTGTTCGGGGTGGGCGAGCTGCAGGAATTCGGCGATGCAGACGGTGCGCCCAGGTTCTTTTGCGAAGACACCGAGTACGGAATGAGAATCTCGGCACGCCGCGAGGGATCACCGGACGCCTACTATTGGCGCATCACGCAGTGGCTGATGCCCACGAGCGTCCTGGTACCCACCGGAGACGACCTGGTCTGCAGGGCAAATCTGTTCATTCCCATCGACGACGAGAACTGCTGGTGGTATCGCGTGCGATACCACGCCGGTCGTCCTCTCAGCAGCGAGGAACTTGCCGAGTACAGGCACGGAACACTTGACTACGCGAAGCTGCTGCCGGGAACCTACATCCCGGAGGGCAACCGTGCGAATGACTACCTGATGGACCGAACCCTGCAGAGGAGTGGCTCATTTACCGGTATTCCGAGCGCGCAGCTGCAGGACCTCGCCGTGCAGGAGAGTCAGGGCGCTATCGCTGATCGCACGAAAGAGCACCTCGGTACCTCGGACACCGCAATCGTCAGATGCAGGCGTCGTCTGATCGAGTCGGCAAAGAAGTTCGCCAGTGAAGGAATCGTTCCCGTGGCGGCTGCCCGTGGCGACCTCTACAGACGCAGGGCCGTGGCCATGCTGCTCCCGAAGGACGTGACCGCGGAACAGGCGGGCAGTCACCCGGCCACCGTACCGTCTGCCTGACGCCCTTCAGCGAGCACTCTGACCCCTGCGTCTCAGACGAGCATGGTGTCGGGCGACTCGCCGGCGGTGAGTGGGACAGATCAATCCAACCCTGAAGGACATTACAGTGAAAGTGATTACGAAGTTCGGAACGATCATCAGCATCGCGGCCGTATTGATGGCAACCTGCGGCGCCATGGACGCCCAAGCCCAAGGCAAGGACGTCTGGCCCTCGAAGCCCATTCGCTTTGTCGTGCCCTTCGCAGCGGGTGGCTCCATCGATGTTCTCGCGCGCTTGATGGGGCGGCATCTCGAAACGAGACTAGGGCAGTCGATCGTGGTCGAAAACCGCACGGGCGCCGGAGGCACGGTCGGTGCCGATTTTGTCGCAAGGGCTCCCGCTGACGGATACACGTTCTTGTTCACCGCACAGGGGCCATTGGTCCTCAATCCATTCCTCATGAAGCGGCTCCCGTACAACGCGGAAGCCGCTTTCGCGCCCGTAACGGTGGTGGCCGAGGCGCCGAACGTGTTGGTCACGAACCAGGCGTTTCCCGTCGCCAACTTCTCGGAGCTGCGCGGATTCGCCAAAGCGAATCCGGACAAGATGACCTTCGGTACCCAAGGCGTCGGAACGACCGGCCATGTTACCGGCGAGCTAATCAACCAGCAAACCGGAATCAACCTGACGCACGTCGCGTACCAGGGCTTTCCACCGGCTCTTACGGACGTTCTTGCCGGGCGGGTGGGGATGATGATCGCGGACACCATCAATCTGTTGCCGCGAATCCGTTCAGGTCAGCTGCGGCCGATTGCAGTGGCGTCCGCCAAGCGAAGTTCGGTATTGCCGGAAGTTCCGACATTTGCCGAGGCAGGCTACCCGGAGATCGTTTCAGGACCCTGGTTTGCAGTTCTCGCTCCGGCAGGAACAAAGCTTGAATTCCGCAGAAAGCTGTCGGAAGAAATGCGTCACGTGCTCGCGCAACGCGATGTGCAGGAGAAGCTCACTGAGCTGGGCGTAGAAAGCCGCGGATCAAGTCCCGAGCAGTTCGACTCATACCTGAAGTCGGAGTTCAAGCGCTGGGGTTCCGTGATTCAGAAGGCAGGCATCACGCTGGGCAACTGAGAAATCATGACGGTATGGATGCCAGAGCTCCGGTCCGATCCTCCAGCACCGACATCACGCGAAAGAAGATCGCTGATTCGTCTGAGGGTATCCCGGCCAAGAGCTCTGCTTCCACAGCATTGATCATGTCCTCCACCTGCCGGTGAACCTTTTTTCCTGAGGGTGTAAGGCTGAGTCGCAAGCGCCTCCTGTCTTCGTGGTCCACGTCCTTCTGCACATAACCTTGCTCGACCAACTTATCAATGGCGCGGGCCACGAAGAATGCGTCCGTGCTTGTGCGCGCTGCGACCTGCTTGGCCGAGACAGGCGCGAACCGGCCAATGACCGCCATGACTCGCCAACTGATCACGGTCAGGCCGAATTCCGCCTTCCACGCAGGCGAAAGATGGCGGGTAATCCGGGCGGCAATCGAAAGGCATCGATAGGAGATCCGGTTTTCAAGAGAGACACGAGCAGCCTTGGACATGCATGGATTGTACGTATCGAACAAGGCCCGGAATCCACTATCGACCCACTGCAAGGTCGGCGCTTATCTTTGCACAAGAAAATCCGATACGACACGGGTTATATGCGTCAGCCAGGCATCGCGCGCGTCTTGCTGCTTCATGTCGAAATCCAAGAAGTTGGACATCGTCGCTGCGTTGGACAGGTAGTAATAGCAGAGCGAGACAATGGTGAGGTGCAGTTCCATTACCGTCACGTCGCGGCGGAAATGCCCTTCGGCCACGCCTCGCGCCAGCAAGTCTTCGACGATCTTCAGTTGCGGGACTGCACTCTGCCTAATGCGCTCGGACTGCTTCACGTGGCGCGCTCCGTACATGTTCTCTGCGTTCACAAGGCTGATGAATTCCGGGTGTTCCTGGAAGTAGCGCCAGATAAAGGCGATCAGCCGCTTAAGACCCTCTCTCGGGTCGAGCTGCTTCAGGTTGATCCGCCCCTCGGCCAAGAGCATGTCGTCATGAACTTTTTCCAGGGCGGCCAAATAGAGACTTTCTTTGCTGTCGAAGTGGTAGTACAGCATGCGATCGCTGGTCTCCGCCCGTTTACTGATGCGCTCAATGCGAGCACCGCCGAGACCTTCCTGCGCGAACTCCTGGACAGCGGCGTCCACGATTGCCTCGCGAGTTCCGTTGGGCGGACGGCCCACTGCACGCTGCCCAAGCGCATCGGCTGCCGGGCGAGACGGGGTCGCTCGTTGACTCTTAGCCAAGGGTCCTCCTGTTTATTGCAGTGTAAGTGAATAACCACATAAGACGGCCCATAGAGGCGTTAAAACCGAGGGTATCTACTAGTATGTGGGTCGATCGGCCCGAAATATTATTGTTAGAGACGACTACCAATATTCGTCCTTTCAGGAGATCGCTCATGGCCCGCCCATTCCAGTTCCTCGCTAGGTTCTCACTCCAATTGCTCTTGGGCGTTGCAGCATTCGTGACAGCGCCGGCACACGCGGAACAGATCATCACGATCGGTTTCGTGAACCCGCAGACCGGTCCCTTTGCGGCATTGGGGAAGGCGGCCCGCAAGGGTATGGATCTCGCGCTCGACGGTGCGAAGTCGAACCCGGCGCTCAAGGGAGTGAGCTTCAGAGTCGTCGAACGTGACTCCGCAGCAAAGGTGGCCGATGCCGTGCGCTATGCGCGGGAGCTTGAGTCGCGCGAGAAGGTCGATGTCCTAATGGGCGGGCTTTCCAGCGCGGAATGCTTGGCCCTACAGCAATTTGCGGGCGAGGAAAAGCTCCCATACATCGTCGCGAGTGGCTGCTGGGTGGACGACTTTGGTGACGCCGGACGCACTAACCGCTATTCCTTTCGCACCACGCCGAGCAACAAAATGCGCAACGTTGCCTTCGTTTCATGGTTGACGAAAAACGTGGGCAAACGCTGGTACGTGATGTACTCGGACACTGCCTACGGACAATCCGGCCTCAAGGCGTTCAAGGAGACGGGGGCAGAAGTCGTGGGTTCCGTGGGGGTGCCGTTCGGCGCGACCGATATGGCGGCATATGTCAGCAAGGTAGATCGAAACGCAGACGGTGTGTATTTTGTCTTCGCTGGCCGCGATGCCACGCTGGCTCTGCAGGAGGCGCTGTCGCAGGGACTTGGAAAGAAGCTAAGGCTCGCCGGGATGCAGTCACTGATCATTCCCGAGGCTTTCCCCAAGCTGCCCGAGGCCACCGAAGGCTTGGCATATATCGGCTCCTATCCGCGGGAAGCGAGCGGCCCACTCGATACACCGGCCAACCTGGCCTTCCAAAAAGCCTATGGCGCGGTGGCCGGCGGCGAGCCGGTCGGGCTGAACGCGTTTGAAGCGTATGTCGCCACAAACGCGCTGCTCAAGGCGATCGAGAAGTCCGGCTTCCGAAATCGGGCAGACAGCGAGAAGCTGATCGCAGCGATGGAGACCCTCGACGTCCCCGCGAGTGCGCAGTTCCCAGGTGGCGCGCTCAGCATGCGCAAGCAGGACCGCCAGGCGATCGTACCGCTGTACATCGGGACCGTGAAGGGCGGCAAGGAGTCGGTGGTCCACATGATTCCGGCCGCAGACGTTGCAAAGATCAAGTGAGCAGAATCGTGCCGTTGACCAGCTTGCTTGAGACCAGAGCGCTGGAACAGCGCTTCGGCACGTTTCAGGCACTCTCAGGCGTGGACCTGTGCGTACAGCGGGAGGGCGTCCATGCGCTGATCGGCCCCAATGGGGCGGGTAAAAGCACGCTAATGAATCTGCTGGCGGGCGCCGCCCGGCCAACGGCAGGTTCGGTGTGGTTCGACGGCGAGGAGGTCACCCATACACCAGTGCACCAACGCGCCCGCATGGGGATCGGGAGGTCTTACCAGGTAGTGAAGTTGTTTGCGGGATTGACCTGCGGCGACGCCGCCGAGCTTGCTATACAGCGGGACCGCCCGGTTCTCGACTGGATTCGACCAAGCGCGCGGAAGGAGATTCGCGCCGCGGCACGCGAGCTGCTCGCGAAGCACGGTTTGGTGGAATGGGAACGGCATGAGACCACGGTGCTCGCCCATGGCATACAGAAGCGGCTGGAAATCGCATTGGCGCTCGCCAACTCCAGCAGGCTGCTGCTGCTGGACGAACCAATGGCTGGCTTGGCCGCCCATGAGCGCGCCGAGCTTGCCGATTTGATTCGTGCGCTGGCACAAGAACGGGCCGTCGTCTTTGTTGAGCACGACATAGACATGGTGATGGCCCTCGCTGATCGTGTGACGGTGTTGCACAACGGCCGCATCCTCGCCGAGGGAACGCCGGCCGAGATCCGCAGTAATGCCTTGGTGCGCGAGGCCTATCTGCACCGCGAGGCCGTCCATGCTTGATGTCTCTCGCCTGCAGGCAGGGTATGGCCGCGCCCGCGTGGTTCACGATTTCAGCCTGTCGGTTGGCCCCGGCGAGGTGCTTGGCTTGGTGGGCCGAAATGGGGTTGGGAAGACCACATCGCTCAAGGCCATCCTTGGGTTGGTGGATGTGTTTGGCGGAACCGTGTCGGTGCGAGGACATGTGGCCGGCCCAATGTCTCCGGTATCGGCCTGCCGACTGGGAATTGGGTACGTGTCACAGCAGCGCGAGGTATGCCCTGAGTTGACCGTGGAGCAGAACCTAATGCTCCCGCTGGTGGCCAACCGGCTGTCGACGGCAGCAGTTGACGGCGCGTATCAGCGCTTCCCGCGGCTCGCCGAGCGCCGCCGCCAAGTGGCCGGATCGCTGAGTGGAGGTGAGCGAAAGCTGCTTGCGTTCGCGCGGATCATGCTGTTGACCCCAAGTATCTACTTGATCGATGAGCCGACGGAAGGCCTGATGCCTAAAGCGGTCGATGAGATCGGTCACCTGATCGCCACCATCGCGAGAGACGGTGCGGCTGTCGTTGTTGTGGAACAGAACCTGGCGCTTGTGCGCGCGGTAGCCACTCGCGTCGCGCTTATGAACAACGGCCGCATAGAGGCCACCGTGGATTCGCTTGGCGCCGAAGAGGCCGAGCGCTACCTGGGAGTCTGACTTTGGAGTCCTTCACCATCCAGCTCACGAACGGCCTACTGGTCGGCACCACCATCGCTCTCACGGCTCTGGGTCTTAGCTTGGTCTTCGGCATCCTGCACATCGTCAACCTCGCACACGGCGAGTTCTACATGACGGGGGCGTACCTTTGCTGGGCATTCAATGCATGGCTGGGGAATTTCTGGCTCGCAGTGCCGCTTGCGACCGTGTGCACAGCCCTATTGGGCAGCGCGGTGCTGATGATGTTCTTTCGCCGAATGCTGGGCAGCGGGCCCTTGCGATGGGCGTTGCTGACGTTGGGATTCGGCTATGTACTGCGTGAGGTCGCGCAGCACGTATTTGGTATTGATTTCAAACTAGTCGATTTGCCAGTCGAAGGAACGTTGCCCTTTCTCGGCGGCGCCTATCGCTTCCTTGTCATGTGTCTGGGGCTGTCTTTGATCTTGGGCCTGTACCTCTTTCTTGCGTACTCGCGTCAGGGCCTGCTGATCCGAGCTGTTGCAAGCAACGAGGAGGCCGCCACGGTGGTTGGCGTTTCGACGGCGCGCGTGTACTTCCTTGTCTGCCTAGTTAGCGCGGGGCTTGCAGGCGCGGCGGGCGCCTTCATGCTGCCAGTCACAAGCGCCTATCCAACGATGGGTCTGGAGATCTTGATCATGGCCTTCGTTGTCGTGGTGGTCGGCGGTATGGGCAACGTGCGTGGCACATTGTTGGCAAGCCTTCTCGCCGGGGTGATGCAGGCGATGCTTTCGCTCGCGTTGAGGCCGTCGGTTGCATCTCTGATCACCCTCGTCACCCTGATTGTCATCGTGGTCGTGCGCCGCGCGGGAGCGAGCCGATGAAGACGGGAGTGCGCGATCTCATGCGGGTACTTGCATTGTCGGTGCTGGTCGTCGTGCCCTTCGTACTGCGTGACTACGGGCTCTTCATCGCCACCGAGCTGCTGGTCTGGGCGCTTTTCGCCGTGTCGCTTGATTTGCTTCTGGGCTACACGGGCCTCCCGAGTTTCGGGCACGCGGTCTTCTTCGGCTTGCCTGCATATGCGCTCGGCATCATGCTGGTGCGGCAAGACAGCTTCGCGCTCGCTCTGTTTGCTGGCTACGCAGCGGTATTGGTGGCGGCGGCGGTGATCGGCTATTTTGCGCTTCGTACAGGTGGCACTGGCTACATCATCGTGACGCTCCTGGCCTCGTTCGCGCTGTTCACGTTGGCGCTCACGGTCACCGGCGTGACCGGAGGCGAAGACGGCTTATCGATCCCACGGGTGAAATCTTTCAGCGCGCTCTCGCCACGCGAGGCCTACGCCATCGTCGCCGTGGTCACGCTCACCATGTACCTGTTGGCCAGAATGCTGGTTCGCTCCAGCGTCGGTCACCTGCTGCTTGCGATCAAAGGGAACGAGCAACGCGTGCAAGCTCTCGGCTACAACGTTGACTCCGCCAAGTTGCTCGTAACGCTCGTGTCCGCTTTCATCGCGGGCACGGCGGGCATGCTCTACGTGCTTCTCACACGCACGCTGTCTGCCGAACTCGTCGGACCCGCACTCTCGACCGAGGTGGTGATCTGGGTGCTCCTCGGCGGCGTGCAGACCCTCTTCGGGCCGATTGTTGGCGCGGCCGCATTCATGACGCTCAAACAGCTCCTGAGTGCCACGACGTGGTATCCGCTGCTGTTGGGGCTCGTCTTTATCGCAATTGTCCTGTGGGCGCCAAAGGGCCTTGTGTCCCTGATGCCGGCCTCCATTCGACGCACTCCTGGAGGTTCAGAATGAAATCGGAAGACAACTACGAGCTGACGCGAGTCGGAGCCCACACTCCCGCAGGTCGCATGCTGCGCCGCTATTGGCACCCTGTCGGGGTGTCTGCCGACCTGAAGGACACGCCCAAGCTTGTGAAGATTCTGGGCGAGGAGCTGGTCCTGTTCCGCAAGCCTGACGGGCAGTGCGGCCTGCTCGACTCCCGCTGCCCGCACCGGGGCGCCAACCTCGCCACTGGGTACGTGGAAGCAGAAGGGCTTCGCTGCCCGTACCACGGCTGGCTGTTTTCGGTGAGCGGCGCATGTTTGCAGCAGCCCTGTGAGCCGGCGGACAGCCGTTTCAAGGAACGCATCCAGCAAGTGAATTACCCGGTGCAGGAGCTCGGCGGCTTGGTGTTCGCGTATTTGGGCCCTTCGCCGGCGCCTGAGCTGCCGCGTTGGGATGTGTTGGTGCGGGAGGACGGCACGCGCCGCGCGGCGTTTGCGCGCTTTGTTCCTTCGAACTGGCTGCAGCTGGTGGATAACCACCAGGATCCGGCCCACACCACTTGGTTGCACAAGCAGATGCAGCCTTGGCAGGAAACGCCAGAGTGCCACTACTTCGACTCTGCCATCGGCTCAATCGCGGTTGCCGTCCGGCGCGGCCCGCGCGACGAGACCCGCTACGTCCGCGAAGTGCACTTCATCGCGCCCAACGGCATGAAAGTGCCGATCCCCGATCCTGACGAATCAGCATTCAACCAGCCATCGACACTGCGCCATGTGTGGGTGGTACCGATGGACGACTTGAACACCGTCGAGTGGGAAGTGCTGTTCGCCCCTTTCGACGACGACGGTCGTCCCACGCAATTCAAGTACGACGCTGACCCGGCGCTCTACGACATGCCGCGCCCCGTGCCCTACGCGGAATACATCAGGCCGGGCGCAGATGCGTATCCCGACTATGCCAAGGGAGGAGCGCGCGGCGCGACGGTGATCCTTCGACAAGATACGCAGATTCAGTCCAGTCAAGGTGTGATTCAGCCCCGGGAACATGAGCATCTGGCGACGTCCGACCGTGGCGTAATCAAGCTCCGCCGCATCATCAAGGAGTGTATCGACGCTGTTGCCCGGGGAGATGACCCGCGCGGTGTCTTCCGCACGCCACCTCCGGACGGGGTGATCCACGTCGAAGCAGCCGAGACGATCGTCTCGGAGGACGAGTACCGACAACTGCTTGAACACGAGAGCCTTGATGCTGCTCGATCCGAGCGAGGCGCCACCGAGAAGGCTGCTTGATGCCAGTCGAAGCTGGAATCGACCTGCGGGTCCGCGCGATGGAGCGCCTGGCGGATGGGATCCTGTCCCTCACACTCGAACACCCGGACGGCGGTGATCTACCGCCGTGGAGCGCAGGCGCGCACGTGGACCTGGTCTTCGAAGGTATTGGTACTGCGCAGTACTCGCTGTGCGGTCCGCTCGGGGCCCGAAGGTGGCAAGTTGCCGTGCTGCATCGGCCAGAGGGGCGAGGCGTTTCACGCCACGTTCATCGTGCACTGCGGCCCGGTGACCGCGTCCGTGTCGGTCTTCCGCGCAATCACTTCCCGCTTCAACCCGCTCCGGGCTACCTGTTCGTCGCTGGCGGTATCGGCATCACGCCTATCCGGGCCATGATCGAAGCTGCGGACTCCATAGGTACGCCTTGGCAGCTTGCCTACTGCGGAAGGAGCCGCGCCGGTATGGCGTTCATGGACGAGCTCGAAGATCGCGCCGGCCGAGTCCGTGTGTTCCCGGCGGACGAAGCTTGCCGACTTCCCGTGGGCAAGCTCCTCGCGGAGACAGCGGCCGCCGCGGAGGTGTACTGCTGTGGGCCCGAGGGACTCATTGCCGCCGTCCAAGCGGAAAGTGAACGGCTAGGGCGCCCGGCGCCGCATTTCGAACGCTTCTCAGCTGCACCTGCGGCTCTTCAAGGTGAGAACAGACGATTCTCTGTGGTGCTGGCCAGAAGCGGCGTTACGCTCGAGATCGGTCCGGGCCAAAGCATCGCCGATGTGCTCGACGCGCGCGGGGTATTCGTACCGACCTCGTGCCGGCAAGGGGTGTGCGGCTCTTGTGAAACGCGGGTATGCGCCGGCCGAATCGACCACCGGGATTCCATTCTGTCCGAGGCGGAGAAGGAGCGGGGTGACACCATGATGGTCTGCGTTTCACGGGCTCGCGACGACCGCTTGACTCTGGACCTCTGAACCCTCGCCTGTGTCCATCCCTGCTGCGGCTGCCATCGGAATCATTGCCGTGGCCGAGTTGTTCTGTACATCGCTCTGGTTCAGTGCCAATGGCGCCGCAGCCGAACTTCTGCGGGGTTGGGGGCTGCCCCCTTCTTCCGTCGGGGCCCTGACGTCGGCTGTGCAGGGCGGCTTCATCTTCGGGACCCTAGCCTTCGCGCTCTCGAATCTGGCCGACAGGGTGCCTGCCAGCCGCATCTTCTTCGTTTCCGGGTTGCTTGGCGCCCTCGCTAACGCACTGTTCGCATTCGGCGGCTTCGGCTTCGCTCCGTCGCTCGCTCTGCGCTTCGCGGATGGTGTGGCGCTTGCGGGAATTTACCCCCTGGGCATGAAGCTGGTGGTCGGGTGGAATCGGGGCCGGACTGCGGACACGCTCGCAGTGCTGGTAGGCATGCTGGTGCTAGGAACAGCCTTTCCGTACGGGCTACGTGCCTGGGCCCCCGGACTAGACTGGCACTCCACCGTCGCGGCTGCCTCGCTGCTGTCTGTCGTCGGAGCCATCCTCGTTTTGGTCACCGGGGATGGTCCCGATGCCAGATTAAACACCGTCGGCGTTCATCCCAGATTGGGCAGTGTGCTGCAGGCATTCCGAGTGCCCGCCTTCCGCTCGGCCGCGTTCGGATACTTCGGACATATGTGGGAGTTGTACGCCTTTTGGACGCTTGTTCCTTTTTTGGTCGCGCCACTGATGCCAGCCTCTCTAGGCCCCGCCGCCAACTTTGGCGTGATCGCAGCTGGTTTCGTCGGCAGCTTGGTCGCAGGCAGGTTGGCGCGTCGCTTTGGCAGCGCGCCCGTCGCCGCAGTCGCACTGTCCGCTTCCGGAACGATTTGCGTGATCTATCCTTTCACCGCGGCTTGGCCAGACTTCCTGCGGCTAGCAGTGCTTGTGTTCTGGGGCGCCACAGTTGTGGCGGACTCGGCGCAGTTCTCCAGTCTCTCGAGCCAGGCCTGCTCCGCAGATCTGATAGGCAGCGCGCTGGCGGTGCAAAACGCGATCGGCTTTGCCATCAGCATCATGTCGATCAGCCTGGTCACTGAGCTGTTCGGCTCAAAAGGAGAAGCGGCCGTGACCTGGCTTGCGCTTGGTCCTGCCTTGGGATTGGTGGCGATGTTCCTGCGAGGATCGACGAAGTTGCGCTGGCCGAAGTCGTCGCGCTATGAATGAAAATGGGGTTCAGTTTCGACGATTCGCGACTGCCTTGTCGCACGAGGGACGAGAAGATGCCAGCCTTGCGAGTCACTGGCGGTGGAACCCCGATGCATGGAAATTCGGCAGATCCAAAATGACTCAGGCGGGATCGTCCAGGAAACATCTGAGCGGCCGGGTGAGACCTAGTGCGTCCGCAAATACGTCCCCGAGGCTGGGCGACAATTGATTCCGACTACCTAACAGACATTCGCTATGAATCATCCGCTGACGCTTGGCGACTCCGTGCTCGATGAGGACCATCTGAGACTTGAGGACCTTGTTCTCCAACTCCGCGATGCACCCTTAGATGAAGTGTCTCGCCGTCTCGAAGCGGTGCGCGAGCACGCCTCAAGGCATTTCGCTCTGGAAGACATTGAGCTAAGGGCCATGGCGGATGGCAACGCCAAGTGCCACTTGGACGAACATGCGGCGGTGTTGAACTCACTTGACGAGGTGATGGTGGTGCTGACTCAGGTCGATGTCGCGGCAGAGAAGAAGGCACTGCTCATCAATCGCCTCGCGACCGAATTGCTCGTGTGGCTGCCGGGGCATGTTCATGAAATGGACGCCGGTGTGGCGTCGCATCGGTCTAAGCAGCGTTTCGGCGGCGCGCCAGTGAAGATCGCGCGGAGGCCGGGCACTTAGCCCACTTCCCACGCTGATCGCTGGAGCTTCGGGCTTCGGTAGCTTCCAGCCCATGTGACGACGCGTCCTCTTCATCACCCAGGCGTTGAATCACCGCGTCCGCGTATCGCGCAGGGTTGCTCCATAAACGAAGGTGCGGCCGCGTCCATGATGTCCCCGTCCGGAAGGCCGTGAAGCAATTCGAACGTTCAGTAGCTGTGGTCCGCGATTAGTACGTTGCGCCTTAAGCACAATCCGAGCGAGCTGCACTCCTAAACCTTCCGAGCTTCCGCCGTCGCGACTTGTTCGACACGCCACATCACGTAGGTCCCGTGTGCGCAGAATCCGGTTGATTGTTGATTTCCGAGCAAATCTGACCCCTTTGAGCTGAGTTTTTTCATCCAAATTTGACCCCTTGAATAAAGTCCTCTGCTTAACTTTTGAGCAGAGGGAGTCAAGGAGTGATCAAAGTGGGAACACTTGCGAAGATCCGGAGGCTGCACCTGCGAGAAGGCGTGCCGATCAAGGAAATCGAGAGGCGCACGGGGATTGCGCGAAACACCATCAAGAGCTGGCTGCGTAAAGGCCAGATGGTCGAGCCCAAATATCCGCCGCGCGAGGTGGCTACAAAGCTGGACGGCTACACCGAGCAGCTGGCCACCTGGTTGAAGGCGGACGCACACCGCGGCAAGCGTGACCGACGCACTGTGAAGTTGATGTACGAGGAGCTTGCTGCCCAGGGCTACCGGGGCGGCTACGGCCGCGTAGCGGCCTTTGCCCGCCGCTGGCGCGAGGAGCAAGCCGGCAGTGCCAACAAGGGCGCATTCGTTCCCCTGAAATTCGTGCTGGGCGAGGCGTTCCAGTTCGACTGGAGCACGGAGTACGCCTTTGTGGGTGGCCTGCGCCGGCGCCTGGAAGTGGCGCACACGAAACTCTGCGCGAGCCGTGCGTTCTGGCTGGTGGCCTACCCCACGCAAAGCCACGAGATGCTGTTCGACGCGCATGCCCGCTCGTTTGCGGCCTTTGGCGGTGTCCCCCAGCGCGGCATCTACGACAACATGAAGACCGCTGTCGACAAAGTCGGTCTTGGCAAGAAGCGCGTCATCAACGCGCGCTTCGAGACGATGACCGGCCACTACCTGTTCGAGCCGGAGTTCTGCAACGTGGCCAGCGGCTGGGAGAAAGGCATCGTCGAGAAGAACGTGCGCGACCGGCGAACGAGCATCTGGCACAAGGCGGTGAAGTTGCGCTGGGACAGTATGGAAACGCTGAACGCCTGGCTGGCCGATGAATGCCGCAGCGCGTGGAGCGAGTTGAACCACCCCGAGTGGCCCGCGCTCAAAGTGGTCGACGTGCTGCAGGACGAGCAGACGCGCCTGATGCCCAACCCCAAACCCTTCGACGGCTACGTGGAGGTGCCAGCGCGCGTGTCCAGCACAGCCCTGGTACACCTGCAGCGCAACCGTTACAGCGTGCCCAGCGAGCACGCGCACGAGGTGGTGAGCCTGCGCCTGTACCCGGATCGCCTGGAAGTGGTCGCCGAGAACGCGCGCGTGGCCACGCATGTGCGCAGCTTCGAGCGCAGCCAGACCTTCTACGACTGGCGCCACTATGTGAGCCTGATCGAACGTAAGCCCGGGGCGTTGCGTAACGGGGCGCCGTTCGAGACGCTGCCCGAGGCGCTGAAGAAGTTGCAGGGCATCCTGCTGCGCCGCGAAGGAGGCGACCGCGTCATGGCTCAAGTCCTGGCGGCTGTGCCGGTGCATGGGCTGGACGCGGTGCTGGTGGCCGCCGAGTTGGCGCTGGAAGCTGGCAAGCCCAGCGGCGAGCATGTGCTCAATGTGCTGGCGCGGCTGAAGGCGCCGAGTGAGCCGGCTTCGCTGGAAGCGGCCAGTACGCCGCTCAAGCTGGCCGTGGAGCCGCTGGCCAACGTGCAGCGCTACGACCGTCTGCGAGGCGCGGCCGGGGAGGCTACACCATGAGCGCTGAAATCATCTCGGCCCTCAAGGCCATGAAGCTGCACGGCATGGCGTCCAACTACCCAGAGGTGGCCGCGCAGGCGCGCCACACCGACTTCACGCCCGAGGCGTTCCTCACGCAACTGCTCAAGGCCGAGACGGCTGAGCGGGCGGTGCGCTCCATGGCCTACCAGATGGGCGCGGCGCGCTTCCCGGCGCATCGGGACCTGGCGGGCTTCGAGTTCGCGCAGGCCAACGTCGATGAAGCCTTGGTTCGAGTCCTGCACGCCGGCCAGTTCATCGAGGCCGCGCACAACGCGGTGCTCATTGGCGGGCCAGGCACGGGCAAGACGCATCTGGCCACGGCGATCGGCATTGAGGCGATCCAGCGCAACGGCAAACGGGTGCGGTTCTTCTCGACGGTGGAACTGGTCAACGCGCTGGAGCAGGAGAAAGTGCAAGGCAAGGCCGGCCAGATCGCGCACCGGCTTATGTACACGGACCTGGTGGTGCTGGACGAGTTGGGCTACCTGCCCTTCAGCCAGGCCGGCGGGGCCTTGCTGTTCCATCTGCTCTCAAAACTGTACGAGCACACCAGCGTGATGATCACGACCAACCTGAGCTTCGGCGAATGGAGCCAGGTGTTCGGCGACGCGAAGATGACCACCGCGCTGCTGGACCGCTTCACGCATCACTGCCACATCGTGGAGACGGGCAACGACAGCTGGAGGTTCAAGAATTCAACGGCCGCAACGGTGCCCGCGCCCAAATCACGGGGCAGAAAAGCACAGACGAAAGGAGAAACAATACCGTCGACGTTAGACTTATCGAGGGCAAGCCGGGATAAAGCCAGTTTTGACTCATAAGCCTTCAGGTTATTTAGTCAAAACCTTTTATGCAATTCCGTCGCTCAATCGCGAGGCTGAAGGCTCTCCAACGGTTCGATCAGCTTCACCCATCTTTGCAGCGTAGAGATCGTTTGCAGAATCTCCGCAGTCGCATCGAAGGCTAGCTCCGGTAGGCTTTCTTGGCTCGTGGAGACTGACAACCCTGCTCCGTTGATCACGGCGTGGGCCATGCTGTGCAGACGCAGCAGGCTGTCCCGAAGGCCATCCTGCCCTCGCACACTCCCGACAATCCTGTCCAACTCCTCCACCGCGCTCAGTAGTGCTGTCGTGTCGTAGCTGCTCTGCGCACGCGTCAGCGCAGCCCGGTCCAGCCGGCCGTAGGCCGTGACGACGGTGGCGTCCAGATTGCTCATGTGCCTGCTCCTGTCTGGCCGGCGCGCTGCGCCTCCGCAGCCGCGGCGCGCGCGCGCTTGGCCGCCTCCCTGAACTGCGACTCCTTGACCCAGGGCTCCGGCGGCCGTTTCAAGTCAAGGTGATAGCTGCCGAAACGCTTGATGCCCGACGTCATGTACGGACTCAGGTATTCGACGTCGGCCGCAGACACCGGCTCCCCGTCGGCGTACATCTCCTGCAACACCCGCATCATGTCCACCGTGTTCTGCAGGATCACCGAAGACGCCACCAGGTCGATGAAGCGCACCCGCTTCTGCTGCTCGTTGGGGTCGTTCTCGTTGATCACGTCACCGCCGAAGTCCAGCCATTTTGTGAATGCGTGGTACGACTCGATCTTGTTCGTCGTGGCGCTCACCTCCTGGCGCATCTCCTTGCTGGAGATCCAGCGCAACAAGTAGACGGTGCGCAGCACGCGGCCGAGCTCGCGTGCCGCGGCAAAAAGCCGGTTGTGCTGCCCTTCCTGGCTGAGCTTGCGCAGCAGCATCGGCGAGGCGATCCGTCCGGCCTGGATCGAGATGGACACCTGCATCAAATCCCGCCAGTGGTCCCGGATCAGTTTCCAGTCCACCACGTCGCTGAACAGGCGGTCGACATGACGGTAGCGCGTGCCCTTCTCGGGTCGGTAGAAGCGCAGGTCCTTCCAGTTTCGGATGCGGGGCATCAGTTGGATGCCCGCCAGGTGCGTGAAAGCGAAGACAGTTTCCGACTGACCATGAGTATCCGAATACACCGTGTCGGCCTGCACGCTCAGGCCTGCCTTCATCAGGCCCTCGATGACATAGACCGCTTCGAGCACCCCTGGCGGTATGAAATGGCGGAACACCGCGATATAGTTGTCGGCCACATGCCGATAAGCCACCGCACCCATGCGCCGGTACCGGAAATGCATGCCTACCAACAGGTTCTGGTCGTAGAAATCGTGCTGTGTGCCATCGGCCGCCACCTTCTTGCCCTCGCCCCACAGTTTGGGCAACTCAAGCCGCAGGTACAGCTCGGTCAGATCGCGGCAGGCGTTGTCCAACTGGTCCAGGCTCATGTGCCGCTGGTTGGCATAGGAAAGCTGATGTGGCGTCACGCCATTGGACAGATGGCGCGCGGCCTGGTTGGGCCCGAGGTTGCAGCCCATCGCGAACACGGTCAGCAAGTAGCGCTCACGCGCGTTGCGCAGCTTGGGGTCATCGCCTGACTGCGGACCGAAATTGCGGGTGAATCCGGTCCAGTGCTCGATGTTGGCCAGAACATCCAGCAGGTTGCGCGGCGCCGTACGATTTTCTATGGCTGCGTGCAAAGCAATGGCCGACGCCGGCACTTCGCGCGCGGCGACACGCCGCAAGGTCGGCTCGCCGGTGCTGCCGATCACCACGTCGCCGGCGTGCTGCGGGAACTCCTCATCGACTTTTGCCGCTGTCTCCGTGAGCAGCTGCTTGAGACCGTCGACGAAGTCGCCCGCCGTTGCCGGGATGCCGATCCGGTCGCAGTACGTCGGCAGGAGCGTTTCGCACTCTTTCCAGGGCAACAGCTGCGCGCGATAGTCGGCAAAGGATTCCGAGCCTTCAATGCACACGTCGCCTGAGCGAAGATCGCCGCTCAGATAACTGAACACGCACACCTCGAGGTAGCGCCGGTTCGTCGGAGGGCCCAGGCCATGCGAACGGCGCACCAGCTTGCGCCACCGCTCGGAGGCGAATGAAAGCGTCAGGTCGTCTGCGATCCACTCGACCTTTCGGTGTTCGTTGGCCAGCACGACCTCCAGAGCATCGAGCAGATTGCGGTCCTGTGTGGCCGCTTCGAAGCGCAGCGCCTTCGCCATCCGGAACATCGCCGCGCGCCAGCTGCTGAAGGCCTTCCAGATCAACGGCAGGTGGTTGCCGCCGCTCCACACGCGAATGGCCTCGCAGTCCGTCCTCAGCTGATCGAGGTTGCCGTGCGGAGCGAGCAGATCGCGCACGCGTTGTCCGGTACTCGCGTCATCCAGATTTTCGGCGAGGATCTCGAGAACCTGTTCGAGCGTGGCGACCAGCTCCTCGCTCAGTTCGCGCTGGCGCGCCTGGATCATCTGCAGTTCCTCCTTGGCGCATTTGTGAATGGCCCCGATTCGGCGGATGAACATTTCTGCCACGTCGTCACGCGCCCTCACACGCATCTGACGGACCAATGCCAGGATCAGTGTGTAGCGCTTGGCGGGCAACAAATCCTTCATGTCGCCCGCATCGAGCGCGGATGCCATGTCGGCCATGTGCTTGAGCTTGGTCGCCGGCACGCCGTCGAGCAGCGCATCGCTGTCGGGCAAGGACTCGAGCCAGGTCAACTGGTCCAGCAGCAAATCGAGATGCTTGCGCGAGGCCTTTTTCGCGGACCTCTTGATCTGGTTGTACAGCGTGCGTCGGGCAGGCAGCTCGGCGGCCAATAATCGATCAAGCCAGTTTCGCTGGGCCAGCGTCAGGCGCTGTGTGATCCGCTTGTGCAGGGCCGCCTCGGCGGCCGAATGCGCCTGCTCGGCGATTTCGTCGAGCGTGCGAAAGACCGGCAGTTCGTAGCCCAGCCGCACCAGCTCCTCGATGGTGATGTTGATGATGTCCGCCCGGGTCTCCACGATACCGGCGGCCTCCTGGGCGATCTGAATGGTCAACTTCCGTGTCTGCCCATCGGTATAGGGCCTGACACCGAGCAGTTCGCGTATTGCCTTGTGGTGGCGATACAGCGTGGCCAGCGACGCGAACTCGATCTTCTCGGTCGGCGCCATGCCCAGGGTGGCTGAAACATGCGCGACGAGTTCGACAGGAATGACTTCGAGCGCCGGAAAGTGGCGCAGGAACTCGAAGCATTTGAGCAGCACGAGCAAAGCAAGGCGGCGTTCCGGCGTTCGCGAATGCCGCTGCGCCCATTCGATTTCCTCAGGCCTCGGCGTGAACGACGCCTGCAAATCCTTGAGCGTCAGCGTTCGAGGAAATCGAGGGTAAGCAGTACGTTCGATGCTCGCCATAGCGCAAAAACTCCCGCTGGTCAGGGTCGATCTGGACACGAAGCGTAGCCGATGGCGGCCATCGTACGCGGTGCGAACACATTTCGGCTCGCTCTCATGCCGCAGTCGGCAGGCCTGAACGCGCCCCGCCGTGGACGTCCAAGAAGGCCGCGAAGATGGGGCAAGGTTCATCGCGCATGGACGCATGACCGATAACCCGTTCCTCGAGCAAAGCGGTCAAGCGAAGCGCGAGAGCCGAGCGTAGTCGATGCCCACAGCCCATCACCGCCGGACCGCGCCACGTGTGGGCACATCATCTCAACATTGCTGCGTCGTCAGGACTTGTCTCGACCGGTCTCAGGACTAACAGGTGGCGGTTCATCCGCCTTGGGCTTGGCGTTCTCACCTTTCATTGCGAGCATCATTGCGCCCATTGCCAAAGGGCAGATGAGCACCAGGAGCAGCGGCGAAATTGCAAGGATGAAAGCCCGCGCGTCGGGCAGCGCGACGTACGCCACCACGAAGCCAAAGCCCAACCCGATCGCAAGCTTGACGATGGTTTTCATATCGCATTTCATATGCTTAATCCTTTTGCGTCTTGAGAGGATGGGCCCAATCTGTGCAATGCGCTACCGCGATTCCTGGGGGGTCACGCCTTGCGTGGAATCCTGGTGAGGGCGAGCCTCGCGCGCCACCTTCCGGTTTTCACCAGCCATGGCGGGTTTGCCCGTTTCCCACACGCCCGAGCCCTGACCAAGGGCGGTGCTGCCGTCCTTGATTTGGACGACACCCGGCAACCTCGCGTTCTTGCGGGCTTCGGCCACGGCTTGCGGTCGGGTGTCGGTCGGCGGAGTCGCTTCCTGCGACTGCCCCTGTGCATGGGCGCCGGAGAACAGCAACGTTGCGGTGCCAATGGCGAAGAGAATTTTTTTCATTTCAGGCTCCTTCAGAGTTAAGTGACGCATCGCGCCTCGCCGATCAGCGAGGCTGTCGTTCATCCGATTTGCATCACAGTTGCGACTCTAGAAATCAGGGCACCACAACAGACTGACGGACCCATGACGATTTCGTCATTTACGTGCCCCCTGTCTCAATGCGACGCCCGAGCAGGCGCAGAGCGTATTGGCCTCCAACGATGGTCTCGAGGACGTTCGCATCAAGCATCGAAAGACGGATTGCGACAGCCAATGCACAAGTAAGCCTGCTCGACTGCCGCCTCGCAGGCCGGGTCGGACTTCGCCAATTCCTCCAGTGCGCACATGAGGAATTCAGCCACCGCCCATCGCTGTTCGGCGACCGCTTGCGTGTAAAGCCGTAGCACCTCCTGACCAAGGCTCCGGTGAGTTTCAGATCCGTGTTGCATGGCAATACCTCCGCTGCGACGTCTTTGTCGCTACGTGCAGCCTAGGCCTTGTCACCATGGCAAGGTCAAGACTATTGAGGTTGCATGACCTCACCTTGAGGCGAAGGTTTATTCTCAGGGCGTTGCAATGAACACAACGCTTCTCGACTCGTTGCTGACTTGCCCGCATTGCGGCTACGCCAAACGCGAGCTGATGCCGGCCGACGCCTGCCTGTTTTTCTATCAGTGTGAAAACTGCAAGGTGGTGTTGCGTGCCAAACCGGGAGACTGCTGTGTTTTCTGCTCGTTTGGGTCGGTGCCATGCCCATCGGTCCAGGCGCAACGCATCGGCGGCAGTTGACCAAGCGGCGCATCTCCCGGCCACGTCCTTTCTCCCCCAAGCAGTCAATCGGCCACTTTGCTCGCTCGCAGCCGCAGTGAATTGGCAATCACGCTCACCGACGAAAGCGCCATCGCCGCTGCCGCCACCACCGGCGACAGGAGGATGCCGAAGAACGGGTACAGCACGCCAGCTGCGATCGGAATTCCGACGACGTTGTAGAAGAAAGCGAAAAACAGATTGGTCCGGATGTTCTTCATCGTCGCCTGCGAGAGCCGGCGCGCGCGCAAGATTCCCATGAGATCGCCCTGCAACAACGTTACCCCAGAACTCTCCATGGCCACGTCGGTGCCGGTTCCCATGGCGATCCCAACGTCCGCTGCAGCCAGCGCCGGGGCGTCATTGACGCCATCGCCGGCCATGGCGACCACCCGGCCCTCGGCCTTCAGCCGTTGCACCACGGATGCCTTGTCTTGCGGCAGAACGTCTGCAATGACTTCGTTGATGCCGAGTTCGCGACCTACGACCTGCGCGGTGGTCTTGCCGTCCCCTGTGAGCATGACCACGCGTATGGCCTCGCGGCGCAGTGCCGCGATGGCTTGCGGTGTGCTTGGCTTGATGGGATCGGCAATGCCGACAAAGCCCGCCAGGCGGCCGTCGATGCCCACAAAAATGACCGTTGCCGCCTGCGCGCGTACACCCTCCGCCAGTGAGCCCACGCTGCTCACGTCAATATCGTTCTCAGCAAGAAACTTAGCACTGCCGCAGATCACCCGCGCACCATCGACCCGGCCGACCACACCCTTGCCGGTGGGCGAGTCAAAGTCCAGAACCGGCGACAAGGTCAGTTGGCGCTCCTCGGCGTCGGCGACGATGGCGGCGGCCAGAGGGTGTTCGCTCGCCCGCTCCACGCTGGCAAGCTTCTGAAGCACCGCGGAGACATCGAATCCGGGCGCCGGTTCGACGCGCACCACCTTCGGCCGCCCCTGCGTCAACGTGCCCGTCTTGTCTACTACCAGCGTATCGATCTTCTCCATGCGCTCCAGCGCCTCCGCATCCCGGATCAGCACACCATGTTGCGCGCCCTTGCCAACGCCCACCATGATGGACATCGGTGTGGCCAAACCCAAGGCGCAGGGGCAGGCGATGATGAGCACCGCCACGGCCGAGACGATCGCATACGCGAATGCCGGGCTGGGTCCCCAGGCCAGCCAGGCGGCAAAGGCCAGAAATGCGATCACGATCACGACAGGTACGAACCAACCCGCTACCTGGTCGGCCATCCGCTGAATCGGGGCGCGGCTGCGCTGAGCGGAAGCGACCATCTGGACGATCTGTGCCAGCAGGGTGTCAGCGCCCACCTTTTCGGCCCGCATGACGAAGCCGCCCGTCTGGTTCAGTGTGCCGGCAGTGACCTTGGAGCCGGGCGCCTTGACGACCGGGATCGGTTCGCCCGTGATCATCGACTCGTCGACCGTCGCCTTCCCTTCCACAACCTCGCCGTCCACCGGCACCTTCTCGCCCGGACGCACGCGCAGTCGTTCCCCCACAAGCACAGCGTCGAGCTCCACAGTCTCGTCAGATCCGTCGCTTCCAACCCGCACGGCTGTCTTCGGGGCGAGGTCGAGCAAGGCCCTTATTGCTCCCGAAGTCTTTTCGCGTGCCCGCAGTTCCAGCACCTGTCCCAGAAGAACCAGGACGGTGATGACTGCTGCCGCCTCGAAGTAGATTGGAACCGCCCCATCCGCCGTGCGTAACTCCGACGGAAATAACCGTGGCGCGATCGTGCCGACCATGCTGTACAGCCAGGCGACACCAACCCCCAGCGCAATGAGGCTGAACATGTTGAGGTTGCGCGTCTTCACGGAGGCCCATCCCCGAACGAAGAATGGCCAGCCCGCCCACAGCACCACCGGTGTGCCGAACAGCAGCTGTAGCCAGTTCGATGTCTGTTGACTCATCAGGCTCTGCAGATTGACGAAGTGGCTGCCCATCTCGAGCAGGACCACCGGAACGGTGAGCGCCAGTCCAATCCAGAACCGACGATTCATGTCCCTCAGCTCCGGGTTCTCTCCCGTTTCCCGCGTCGCGACGACCGGCTCCAGAGCCATCCCGCAGATCGGACAGTTTCCGGGCCCCATCTGCCGCACCTGCGGGTGCATGGGGCAGGTGTACGCAACGTCTGCATCTGCGGCATGCGGGGTCGGAGTACCGTCATGACGAGTGCGCCCGTCCGTCCCACCAGGATGACGAAGCGCGTGCTCGTCGGATTTCGTCGCGTCTGGCGTGTGAGGATGCAGATGCATGATGGGCTCCTGTTTCAAGGCAGTGTCAACCTTCTGACCGTGTCAAGGTCAAGGGGCATCGCGGAATTGCAGGACGGGCACCGACCTCCCGCTGGCGATCCCCCCATCCGCATTCGAATCGCGACAGCCGACTCCCCCGGGCGGGGCAAGCCTGAGCGTCTCGACCACTGCGCGAACGAGGCCCGCAGGCTTCCTATGTGAATTTCAGAAGCCCGAGGATCAGTCAGCGGCCCTGATCTCCACGCGGAAAGCAAAGCGTGAAGCGCGTTTCGCCACTTCCACTGCTGGTGGCCGCCACCTCTCCGCCATGCAATCCCATGATCGCTTTGACGATCGCCAGCCCGAGTCCGGTACCGCCCAAATCGCGTGCCCGTGAGCTGTCCACGCGGTAGAAGCGGTCGAAGATCCGCCCCAGGTGCGCAGGCGCAATCGGCTCCCCCTGATTCGCCACCTCGAGGGTCGCATTCTGCGCATCGGAGGATACGGTCACGGTCACTGGCGTCCCCTGTGCACCATGACGCACGGCATTGGACAGCAGGTTGGTGATCGCCCGCTGCACCAAGCCGCCGTCGGCGGTCACGCGCGCGCTGCCCTGCACCGAGATCTTGATGCCGCGCTCGTCGGCCAGCAGTTGCAGAAATTCGGCGACGGTGCGCGCCTGGTCGGCCAGGTCCAGGTCGCGCCGCGCCACGGCCGTTTGCGCATTGTCGGCCTGCGCCAGAAACAGCATGTCCGACACCAGCCGGCTGAGTCGCTGCAGTTCGTCGACGTTGTTTTCAAGCAGGTCTGTCAGCTCCTCGACCGTGCGCGGCTGCGACAGTACGACCTGGGTGCGCCCCAGCAGCGTCGCCAGCGGCGTACGCAGTTCATGCGCCAGGTCCTCCGAAAACTCGGACAGCCGGCGCACGCCGTCGTCCAGGCGCTCCAGCATGGCATTGAACGCGTGACCAAGGCCTTGCAGCTCGGTGGGCAGGCCCCTCGAAGCGATCCGCGCCGAGAGGTTGCGGGCCGTGATGTCGGTGGCGGTCTTCTGGAAGCGCCGCAACGGCCGCAGGCCGAGAATGACGATGGCCAGCGCACTGCCGATCGCAACAGCCAAGCCGAATGGTGCCGCTGTCAACGCGGTGACCAGCAAACTGCGCAGCAGCCGCTGGTCTTCGCTGCGGTCGATGGTGACGACAATCTCGTAGGCTTCACCGCTCTTGAGTTGCACCGCCCCGGCCTGTGACAGCATCGGCGCGTCGCTGGTCTGCGCCCGCCATTCCAGGAATGCGTCGGTTCCCCAGATGTCGTCCTTCAACCGCCTCAGGGATTCGCTGGCTTCGCGGCTGAACGCGACCGTCGGCTCGGTGGACCCTTGTCGCGCAATCGCCAGATGCAACTCGGCATGTCCGGTGACGAGATCCACAAGCTCGAAGGCCTTGCCGCGAATGGCCGCATCGTCCGGCATGTCGCCAATCAACTGCTGAGCGTGGTCGACCTTGTCACGCAGCACGAGCCGCCGTTGCGAGCCCAGTTCCTGCTGCATCGTGAGATAGGAAAACCACAGGACGCCGGCACCCTGCAGCAGGCCCAGCAAGCCGACCCACAGCGCGAGCCGCACCGACAGGCTCTTGAGCCTCATGGACGGTGCTCGAAGACATACCCCACACCCCGCACGGTGTGGATCAGCTTCGTCTCGAATGGGTCGTCGATCTTGATGCGCAGGCGGCGCACTGCCACGTCCACGACGTTCGTGTCGGAATCGAAGTTGATGTCCCAGACCAGCGAAGCGATCTGCGTTCTGGACAGCACCTCGCCGTTCCTGCGCATGAACAGGACCAGCAAGGCGAACTCCTTGGCCGACAAGTCGATGCGTTGGCCGGCGCGGGTCGCGCGGTGCTTGACGGAGTCGATCTCCAGGTCCGCGATGCGCAGCACGTCGTCGGTCGCCACCTTGGTTCCGCGCTTGAGGAGTGCGCGGATTCTGGCAAGCAGCTCCGGAAACTGGAACGGCTTGACCAGGTAGTCGTCGGCGCCGAGATCGAAGCCCTTGACCTTGTCATCGACCTTGGAACGCGCGGTCAGCATCAGCACCGGCGTTTGCTTGGACGTTCGAAGCGCGGAAAGCACCGCGAAACCGTCGATGCCAGGCAGCATCACGTCCAGGACCACGAGGTCATGGTCGCCGTTCATGGCCGCGTGCAGGCCGTCGCTGCCATTGGTGGCGATCTCCGCCGTGAAGCCGCTCTCGGTGAGGCCTTGCTTCAGGTAGGCGGCAGCGCTCGCTTCGTCTTCGATCAACAGGATTTTCATATTCTTGAACGGTTTGCGGACACCCGACAAAGTCTTCCCGCATTACAAAAACGTCATCGAAGCATCAGATTCTGGTGCCTCACCGGATTTCAAACTCTCCCTCATCACGACGCACACCGATCGCTTCGGAACGCGTGAGGCTGTCAGCCCTGGCTGACGTTTTCAGCAACCAATGATGAGGGTTCAGACCGTGTCCAACAAATTTTTTGCATCCATTCTTGCCGCAGCACTGTCGCTGGCTTCCGCCGCCTCTTTCGCCGCCCCCTCCGACAATGAAGCGCGCGATCAGGCATCGCCGCCCAAGACGCAGCTCAATGAGGGGAAGACGCACTACTGGAGCCATCCGCGGCTCGGCATGGTCAAGGTCGACGCGGCAGGACGCATGCTGACGGCGCGCTCGGCCGCAGACGACGCTGCGCGACCCGCCGCGCCGTCGGGGCATCCTTCGACCCGCACGCGCTGAGCCATCTGGCTGACCTGGCAAAACACTCATCCGGCGCCCGGCCTGGCAGGGCGCGCGGAAGGCGGCACGGCGGCATTGACTCCCGCAGCGAGAGGGGCTATCAGACATGGCGCCTGTGCGTCAGCGCGGCGCGCCCAGGTGGTTGCGCCGTGGCTCGTCGTTGTTCTTATTTCACCGAGGTGACGACGTACTTGCCGTCCTCCTGAACGAACTCGAACTGGACCTTCTTGCCGACGGAGAGCTTTTCCATCAGCATCTTGTCCTTGACGACGAAGCCCATCGTCATCGCCGGCCAGCTGAGCGTTTTGATCGGCTCGTGCGCGACGGTGACCACCTGGCCCTTGGCGTCGACGCTCTTGACTTCGCCCACGGCCATGTGAGTGGCCTGGCTCGATGTCCCCGCCTTCTTCGGCATGTTCATGTCTTTCATGTTGGACATGTCCATGCCTTTCATGTCGTCCATCTTCTGCTGCGCCAACACGGCGGCGGGCAACACGGCGGCGAGCACGAGGGAAACGAGTACGGATTTTTTCATAGAGACTCCTGGTTTAAGGTTGGCTGGGTGAATTACTCGAAGCGACCGCGCGGCGGCCTGCGATGCGAAGATCGTCCAGTGCTCACTTGGACTTCATCATCATCTCGTGGCACCGGGCCATCATCTTTTTGTCCTTGCCACTCATCTTCATGCTGGACGTGTCATGCCCTTGCATGTTGTGCTGAGGCATCGATGTGCCCGGCGTGGCGCCCGAGACACCGATGGGCTGCACCTCGTTGATGGCGATTCCGTCGCTCGACGGACTGAGGATGAAAGCGATCGGCTGACCGATGCTCAAACCCTCGGTCGACAGGCTTTTGTCCAGTCGAAAGTCCATGGTCATGCCCGACATGTTCATGCGGGGAATGGCCTGGTGTTCGATGGTCAGAATGTGCTGTGCGGCGTCGATTCCCCTGATCGTGCCGACGGCCAATGCGCTGGCACCTGCGCCGCCCGCGCCGGAAGGCGCCGGCATGGAACTCTGTGCCAGAGCGGGCAGCGCAAGTGCCGCGCAAAGCACGGCGGCAAATGCCATCCGTTGGGTTTTCATTGTGTTTCCTTTCATTGGTAGGACTGGTATATCGTGGTGCTCGCGTCTTTGTGAACGAGCAGCACATTGAATGGATCTCTCTTGCCGCGGTACGCCGGCCCATCCATCCCGGGCGAGCCGCGCGGCATGCCGGCAACGGCGAGTCCGATGGCGTCAGGCCGCTCATGGAGCAGCCGTTGAATCTCCCGCAGCGGCACATGTCCCTCCAGGACATAGCCAGCAGCGCTCGCGGTATGGCACGCGCGGTACTTCAGCGGCATTCCGAGGCGAGCTCGCGCCTCTGCGTTGCCGCCGTCGTGGACCATGACATCAAAACCGCCGCGTTCCAGATGCCGGACCCACGCCTCGCAGCACAGGCAGCCACGCCCCCGCCAGACCTCAACCGCCGGCGAAGTCGCCCTGGCCCACATTGGTTGGAGGGCCAGGGCGATCGCCGTCGCCGCGCTGAAACGACGGCGAAGTGGGTTCATCGAGCCACCCCCTTTGCAGCTGCCGCCCTGCAGGCCTTCATTTCGGCATCGAAGCGTTGCTGACGCAGCTTGTTCTCGTAGGGCGTCGTCTGCGGGCGCGGACCATGATCCAGGGGCAGGACCAACTGTTTGGCCGCGCATTGCTCCATGGGACTGAGCGCGGCGCTCTGGGCGTCGTCTCGCCAGCCGGGCCCGGCACAGGCGCTCAGGCCTGCGCCCAACACCACCGTCCCGGCCGAAAACATGAGCAGCTTTCTCATGCCGGGGTGCCCTGCACCCCGGCATCGATGCAATGATGAAATCGTCTTCATGATGGACTCCTGTGATTGATCAAACTGTGAAACGGCTGTTGCTGTGACCTGTGCCGTTGATCAATCGAGCCACCGGCAGAATGCGATGCGCACAGGCAGTCGCTGTCGCCAGCCTCCGGTATCCTTGAACAAAGTGGTGTCGTCAACCGAAGTCGTGCGCTCCTGCCGCGCCGTGGTTTCCCGCAGCCCGCTCTCTGCGCTGACGCCATCCGCCGCCGGTCCGGGGGCGGCGTAGCACTGCGCACAAGGCATGTCGTCCAATGCCTTCGGCATCGGGTGCAGTGCCCCCTCCGTTCCCGGTGCCGTCGCCGGCGCCACCATTGGCCGCTCGTCGGCGACGCGTCCTGTGGATGCCTGGCTACCGCCCGAGAAGAGCACGAGAAGCAGACACGCGCCAACGGCAACGCAGGCAAGCCGATGACCACGGGAGTCACTCGGCCACATGGCCTTTTCTCCAGAAACCGGGCTTCGCGGCACGCCGCTCGCGCTTCTTGCGGATCAAGAAGTAGACGGCCGGGATCACGAACATGGACAGCAAAGGCGCTGTCACCATGCCACCCACCATCGGCGCAGCGATGCGTTGCATCACCTCCGAGCCTGTGCCGGAACCCCACATGATCGGAACCAGGCCCGCCAGGATCACGGCCACCGTCATCGCTTTCGGGCGCACGCGCAAGACCGCGCCTTCGCGGATCGCGTCCAAGAGGTCTTCGTTGCTTGTCGTGCCGCTCGCGATGCGCTCATCCCAGGCGTGCTTGAGGTACAGCAGCATGATCACACCGAACTCGGCGGCAACGCCGGACAAGGCAATGAATCCGACCGCACCGGCCACCGACAGGTTGTAGCCGAGCAGGTAGAGCAGCCAGATCCCGCCGACCAACGCAAAAGGCAGGGTGGCCATGAGCAGAAGGGCTTCGTCGAAGCGCTTGAAGGTCAGGTACAGCAGCACGAAGATGATCAGCAGCGTGAACGGCACAACGATCTTGAGCTTGGCGGTGGCGCGCTCGAGGAACTCGAACTGCCCGGACCAGGAAACGGAGTAGCCCGGCGGCACCTTGACCTGCTCGGTGACCGCTCGCTGCATGTCGTGCACTGCCGAACGCAGGTCGCGGCCGCGGATGTCCACATAGATCCAGCCTGACAAGCGCGAGTTCTCGCTCTTGAGCATCGGTGGTCCGTCCACAACCTCGACCTTTGCAATGTCGGACAGCACGATGCGGGCGCCGCGGTCGGTCACGATGGGGAGTTGGCGCACCCGCTCGACCGAGTCCCGATACTCACGCGGATAACGCACGTTGATCGGGAACCGGGACAGACCTTCGACCGTCTCGCCGATGTTCTCGCCGCCGATCGCCGACGCAATGATCGACTGCACGTCGGCGACGTTCATCCCAAAGCGCGCTGCAGCGTCCCGGTCGATCTTGACGTCGACATACCGCCCGCCCGACAAACGCTCGGCCAGCGCCGAGGAGACCCCGGGGACGGTTTTGACGACGCGCTCGATCTGCGCGGTCACCCGGTCGATTTCCGCCAGGTCGGTGCCGGCCACCTTGACGCCGACCGGGCTCTTGATGCCGGTGGCCAGCATGTCGATGCGGTTGCGGATCGGCGGCACCCAGATGTTGGACAGGCCCGGCACCTTGACGATGCGGTCGAGCTCTTCGACCAGCTTGTCCTGGGTCATGCCGGCGCGCCATTGATCCTTTGGCTTGAACTGGATGGTGGTCTCGAACATCTCCAGTGGCGCGGGGTCGGTGGCCGACTCGGCGCGGCCGGCCTTTCCGAACACGGTCGCCACTTCGGGCACTGTCTTGATCAGGCGGTCGGTCTGCTGCAACAGCTGGGACGCCTTGCCCGCCGAGAGGCCTGGCAAGGCCGAGGGCATGTACAACAGGTCGCCTTCATCCAGCGGTGGCATGAACTCGCCACCGATGTGCTGCAACGGCCACAGGCTGGCCACCAGGAGCACGGCGGCCACGCCGATCGTCAGCTTGGGTGCTCTGAGCACCGCATTCAGGAGCGGGCGGTACACAGCGATCAAGGATCGGTTCAGCGGGTTCTTGTTCTCATCCGGGATCTTGCCCCGGATCAAGTAGCCCATGAGGACCGGGATCAGCGTCGCGGACAACCCTGCAGCCGCTGCCATCGCATAGGTCTTGGTGAACGCCAGCGGCGAGAACAAGCGACCTTCCTGCGCTTCCAGTGTGAACACCGGGATGAATGACAGCGTGATGATCAGCAGCGAGAAAAAAAGTGCCGGTCCGACCTCGGCTGCCGAATCACCGATCACGCGCCAATGTGTCTCGCCCTTGAGTTCTTCATCGGGGTGCTCATGGTTCCATTTTTCGATGTGCTTGTGCGCGTTCTCGATCATCACCACTGCGGCATCGACCATGGCGCCGATCGCGATCGCAATGCCACCCAAGGACATGATGTTGGCGTTGACACCCTGGTAGCGCATCACGATGAAGGCGGCCAGGATTCCGATGGGCAGTGAAACAATCGCGACGAAGGCCGAGCGCAGGTGGAACAGGAAGATGAAACACACCACCGCGACGACGATGAACTCCTCGATCAGCTTGTGCGAGAGGTTTTCGACCGCGCGCTCGATCAGGTTCGAGCGATCGTAGGTCGGCACGATCTCCACGCCCTTGGGCAGGCTGGCCTGCAGGCTCTTGAGCTTGTCCTTCACGGCGTCTATTGTTTCCAATGCGTTCTTGCCGGAGCGCATCACGATGACGCCGCCCGCAACTTCGCCTTCTCCGTCGAGTTCGCCGATGCCGCGCCGCATCTCGGGCCCCATCTGGATGCGGGCCACGTCGCCCAGACGCACCGAGACGCCTGCCTCGGTGGTCATCAGGGGAATCTTGCGGAAATCATCCAGGGTCTTCAGGTAGCCCGAGGCCCGCACCATGTACTCGGCCTCGCCCAATTCGAGCACCGAGCCACCGCTTTCCTGGTTGGCCTTTTGGATGGCCTCGACCACCTTGCTGTGCGTCAGGTTGTAGCCTCGCAGCCGGTCCGGATCGAGCACGACCTGGTACTGCTTGACCATGCCACCGATCGAGGCAACCTCGGCCACATTGGCAACGGTCTTGAGTTCGTATTTCAGGAACCAGTCCTGCAGCGCCCGCAATTGCGAGAGGTCGTGGTTGCCGCTGCGATCCACCAGCGCATACGAGTAGACCCAGCCCACCCCGGTGGCATCAGGCCCGAGCGAGGCCTTCGCGCTGGCCGGCAGGCGCGATTGCACCTGGTTCAGGTACTCCAGCACTCGGGAACGAGCCCAGTAGAGGTCGGTGCCGTCCTCGAACAGCACATAGACGAACGAGTCGCCGAAGAATGAGACCCCCCGGACCGTCTTTGCACCCGGAACCGACAGCATCGTCGTCGTGAGGGGATAGGTGATCTGGTTCTCCACGATCTGCGGCGCCTGTCCCGGATAGGTGGTGCGGATGATGACCTGCACGTCCGAGAGGTCCGGCAGCGCATCGAGCGGCGTACGCGTCACGGAATACACGCCCCAGGCGCTGACCATGACGGTGGCCAGCAGCACCAGGAAGCGGTTGACGATCGACCAGCGAATCAGCTTGGCGATCATTGCTTCTTCTCCATCGATCCCATCGGCATCGTGTCCTTGGCGGCGGGCGCGGGTATCGGCATGGGCGTTGCTCCCGGGCCGGCAGGTTCGATCCGCGTCAGCACCGGCAGGCCCTCCTTGCTCATCTGGAAAGCGAAGTTCACGGTCTGACCCGGCTTCAGGCCCGGTGCAACACCGCCGGCCGGCTTGCCGAAGTCCATCGTCATGGCACCCCACTGCATCGAGGGGATCGGTTCATGCGACAAGGAAACGGTGTCTTTGCCGACGGCCTCGACCTTGGCCTTGCCGGTGTGCTCGACGGCCGCTGTGGCCGCGCCACCGCTGGCTGCACCACCTGCGGCTTGCCCGGCATCCTCCATGCGCGTGGCAGTGCCCCTGAGGCTGGCCTCGGAGTCGATCAGGAATTGGCCGGAGGTCACCACTTTTTGACCGGCTTGAAGACCCCGCTTGACCTCGGTCTGGCCGTTGGACTCGCTGCCGATCTCGACGTCCACTGGCCTGAACTTGCCGTCGCCTTCGGCGACCATGACCACCATGCGCCGGCCGGTCTGGATGATCGCCTCGGTCGGGACCATCAGCCCTTGCTCGACCTCGGCATTCAGCGCGACGCTCACAAACATGCCGGGGGCAAGCTGCCCCTGTGGGTTGGCCAGTTCGACGCGGGCCTTGATAGTGCGTGTGCCTTGATTGACCTCCGGCAGGATGGCCTGGACCTTGCCCTTGAACACCTTGCCCGGAAGTGCAGGAGAGCGCGCTTCCACGACCGCTCCGGGACGCAGCAAGGCGGACTGGCTTTCCGGCACGTCGGCGTTGGCCCACACCGTCGACAGGCCGTTGATGCGGAACAGCGTTGCGCCCGGCATGACCGTCATCCCCTCGCGCGCCGTCAGTTCGACGATCACGCCACTGGTGGGCGCGACCAAGGTGATGCGCGGTTGAACCCGGCCGGCGTGCTCGACGAGGCGGATCTGCTCGTCGGTCATGCCTACTTGGCGCATGCGCTGGCGTGCGCCGTCGACGAGCACGGCCAGATCGGTTCCCTGCATGCGACGCACCGAGAGGAATTCCTCCTGCGCGGCAACCCAGTCCGGCACGTACAGTTCGGCGAGCGGCTGACCTTTGCTCACAGGGTCCAGCGTCGCGCGAACGAACAACTTCTCTACGTAGCCCGTCGATCGGGCTTGCACGAAGGCTTGGTCTCTTTCGTTGAACGCGATGCTGCCGGCCGCCTCCACGCGTGGCGTCATCTCCCCGCGTGCAACCTCGGCGGTTCGGATACCGAGGTTTTGTTGCACGCGAGGGCTGACAGCGACGGTCCCCTCGTCGCCGGACTCACCGGCGTAGACAGGCACCAGCTGCATGTCCATGAAGGGCGATTTGCCCGGCTTGTCGAATTTCTGGCCCGGCACCATGGGGTCGTGCCAATACAGCACCTTCCGCCCGGTGGCGGGATCCACCTTGTCGCCGGCGACGTTTGATGCAGCCGCCATCGGAGCTACCGAGCCATCGCCGCCGTGGCGCTTGCCAAGCGCATAGAGCCCGTAGCCGCTGCCGGCGAGCACGCCCGCGGCCATCAGTCCGAGCACGAGGGATTTGAGTTTCATGAATGTTTCTCCGGTTTTCAGGACTTCAAGGCTGCGTGGCGGTCGCCACATGGCCTTCGGGGATCAAGTAGTTCAGTTGTGCCCAAAGGCGCCCAGCATCCATCTCGAGGCGAATGCGCTCCAGACGGACCTCGATCTCGTTTCGGCGCGCTTCAAGGACGCCATAGAGGGGCGCCGCACCGCCTCGGTAGGCGGCAATCGCCGCCCGTGTCCGCTCGGCGGCCAAGGGAATGAGCGAGTTGTCGTACCGGCCCAGGCGGTCGCGATCGCTTTGCCATTCCTGCAGCATCGCCATCGCCTCGGACACATGGCTGCGGGTCGCTTCCTCGCGTTCGGCGCGCATGCGCTCGACCATGGCCAGCTTGGCGGACAGCTCACGGTCCTGCCGATTCTTCTGGTCCCACTGCAACGGCACCGACAGGTTGACCGACAGCATGTTGGAATAGGCGGAGCCGCGCTGGCTGTACATCACCTCCACCGTCCAGTCCGACTTCTTGTTGGCGCGCGCCATCTCCGCCTCGGCTTGCGCCGTCTCCTCCTGCTTGAGCATCAGTTGAATCTGCGGGTGATGCGCCAGGCGCGACTCCAGATCCCGAGGGGTGAGGGGAATCTGGTCGATCTTCGGCAGCGGTCCCAAGGGTGAGGTGGCCGGTGCGCCGACCCAGCGCGCGAGCGCGGTCGTGGCGGTCGCGATCTGGCGATCCGCCTGGACGATGCGATCCTCGATTTGCGCCACCGCCGAGCGGGCCGTGAAGACGTCGGCCTGATTGCCTTTGCCTCCACGGTAGGCGGCGTCTGCCGCCTCGACCTGAAGACGCGCCTCGTTGCGCTGTTGCGACAGCACCTCGCGCGCGCGCTCCTGAAAATAGCGATCCAGCCAGGCGGCCGCGGCACCGGCTTGCAGTTTCGTCAGTGCCAGGGACCGACCAGCGTCGGCCACCTCGGCTTCCTTCTCGTAGCGCGCCGAGCGCGCGCTCAACTTGTCGCTTCGCGTGAACTCCTGCATTACGCCCACGGAGCGCATGGTCATGAAGTCGCGGGTCAGGCTGAAGCGGTCTTCGCCGTTCACCGGCAGATTGCTGATACCCGCGCGCAGCGCGGGATCGGGTCGCTGGCCGGCGGCGACGGCCATTTCGCGGGACGCCGTCGCGAGGGCATCCTGGGCAACCAACTGTTGCGAGCGGTCTTGTGCCATGCGCAGCGCGTCCTGCAGCGCCAGAGCACTGGGACTTGGCGTCTGAGCGTGCACGCTGGCGCTGAGCGCCATGCCGAGCAGCACGCCCGCCAAGGATTGACGGATCGCCGGTCGGCTCCGCGGTGCAAAAGCAGCTTGATTGAGAAACATGAACCAATCTCCAAACAATGAGGGGCGTCGTTCTTCGGCCATCTGTCGCCATGCCATAGGCAAGCGTCAAGGAGCCAAACCGGCGCGACAAGCATAGGCCGCAGGCCTAGGCTCAGCTCGCTATTCGGGGGAGATCAGGTTCGCAGGCAGCAGTGCTCTATCGCGTGCGGTGGGGCCGCAGCCTGCAAGAGCAATCCGGGCGCGTAGTAGGCGGCCTCGGCAGTGGGGGTCTCTGTGGAGAGCGTCACGCGATACAGCGCTGTAAGAAGCGCCGGCGCAACGGCTGGGCTCGGGGTGTGGTCGGCGCTTTGCTGCCCCTGTTTGCAGTGTTCAGCACAGAGGTTTGGCGCCTCTATATCAACCTGACCAAAGTCCGCCGGCATGGCTTGCGCTGCATTGGGCGCCATGGTCGGACTGACTTTTTCCGAATGATCCGCACCGGTGGGTGCAACCATTGCTTGCGGTTGCGAGCGCGTGCCTTGACCTTCGGGCATTGCACTGGACGCGTTCGGACAAGCGTACGCCGCGATGGCCATTTGCGCAAACAGCAGAACACCGATCATCGCGTGGATGACCGGACGCCGGAGCGAACGCAACGTTCTCATCTCCGTACGCCGGCGCGGTGATTGCGCAGGTTGTCGTGTCGTTCGCTCGAGTCGCCTGCATGCCCCGCACGCAGCGCAGCGACAGCTGCGACCACGACGCCTCCCGCGCCAACGCCGGAAGCGTCAGCGACTTTGCAGGGGGCGCAGGCGCAGGTTGTCACGATGAACTCTTGGTTGAAACGACATGTTTGATCGACGCGATCATTATGCTGGGACTTTGCAATTGTCAAATGGTCTGGCCGCCTGGGCCATGCGCCACTCCGAGTGCCATTGCGGCCTCCATATGCCTTGGACATGGTTACGGACTATTGCCGCACGATCTCCACGATGAACAGCGTGCCGTTGGTCTTTTCCGCCCTGAACTGAACCTTGTCACCGGTGTACAGGTTTTTGAGTTGCGAGCGCTCTGACACGCGAAAGAGCATGGTCATGCTGGGCATGCCGAGGTTCTCGATGGGGCCATGTGCGATCAGCACTTTGCCTTGGTCCCAATCGATGCGCTGGACCTGTCCGGATGAATAGGGTCCGCTACCGTTCGGTCTGACGTGCAAACTTGTCGCCTGTGATGCTTGCATGTTGGCATCGACAGGCGCAGCGCCTGCCTCGTGAATGCCAATAGCAAGAATCATCATCACTATTGAAGAGCGAGCAGCGTATGTCATACGTGTGAATCTTTGATCGTTTTGCCGGTGGCAGCGCATGCGATCAGCTCTTGTGCACGCCCGCTGAGGGCCAAATGCGACCAGAGTGCGCTGCTGCGGTCGATCGCTGCGATGGTGACCTTGTATCAGGTGCTCAGTTGAGCTTGCGGACGAACCCGGTGGTGGCCGGAACACCCTTGTGCTTGATGTCTTCCACCAGCGCGGCGAACCCGGGACCGGCGCGACGCTGTGCGTAGTCTGCCGCAGCTCGTTGGTAGACAGGTCGCGAGATGTCGGCGCCGGCCTCGCCCAATTGCGCGGCTGCCAGGCCAGATCGCATCCAAATCATCGTGTCCGCTTGCACCACCGCGCGGCTGTTGCTCGAGACGCTGACGACCGCCCGCGGATTGCCTTGGGGGTAGCCCTGGTCCGGCGCGGTCTGGAGCCAGCGCTGCGTATCGGCCATGACGGCCGCACGACTGGTGGAGGCAGTCAGCGGCGCAGGCCGGGGGTCTCCCTCCGCATAGTTTCCGGCGAAGGCGGGGCCAGCAATCGCCGTCAGGAGAATGGCAAGTGCCGCGGGAGTTTTGAGAGAGCGCTTCATTTCGGGTCCTTTGGTGAGAATGCGGTTGAGTCTCCGGCCGAGGTGAGCCCGACGGTGTCGCGGTTCATTTCTTTCGGTGCAATGGACTGTATGAAGGCGGCTCAACCATCGCTCTGACCGAATGATTACGGTTTCGTCATCAAAACGGTATCGGTCTTGGTCGCCGTTCGCGCGTTCCCAAGCACAGTATCGGCCGAAGGGCGATGAACTTGGGCGAACGAAACTGAGGTTGATCTGATGGTGTTGAACTGACCACGAGCGTCTTGCCCTGCGTGGGCCGCCTGACCCGACGGACGGGTGAAGTCCCCCCCTCTGCCCACTGGGCGAGCTCACGCGGTTCTGCCACTGTGGGGTGGTTGTCGGGCTCCGCATCTGGCAGTGTCAGTACGCGGCTGTAGGAGCGTTCACGATCGACGAGGCTGAAGCTTTACGGCGTGCGCCAGCCAACCCGATGCCCGGCCGCCGTCGCGTCGTGACGGGCATCGTCTTCGGTATGCAAGTAGATGCTGGTCGTGCTGATGTTGGCGTGACTCAGGTTGTCGCGAACCACCTTCAGGTCGACCTTTTCGCTCAGGTGGCTTCCGGCCGTGTGCCGAATCCAGTGCGTCGATGCCTGCTCGAGGTGGGTGGCCGCAGCGTCGAAGTCAGGACCACGCTGCCGCAGCGCAGCCGCAGCGGCGTGCATCACCCCCTTGACGAGCTCGTGAATGGCGCTTCGTGCCATCGGCTTGATCGGGGCGATCAGCGTCATCACCAGTGGTGCGTCTTCGCCCTCCAGTGGAAGCGGGCTCAAGGCATGGGCTTTGCGGTAGCGCATCAACTCGGACATCAATTCGCCGGTGGCCGGCACCAGGCGGGTTTTGCTGCCTTTACCGGTGATCTCGAGCCACCAGCGCTCGCGCCCATCGGTGCCACGCCGACTGAAGAATCCGCCCATGCGGGCGTCGCTGATCTCGGACACGCGCAGTCCACCGATGTAGAGCAGTGAAAACAGCCATCGGCAGCGCGAAGCGTGCAGCCTTTCGCGTTCGCTGCCGATTGGCATTGCTTCGATCGCGGCCTTCACCAAGTCCCAGTGCTCCTGCGGCAGAAAACGGCTCACACGAGGTGCTGCCTGCCGGCGCTTGCGCCGGCTCAGCGCCAGCGGATTGCCGGCCAAGTGCCCCGCCTCCACGAGCCATGAAAACATGGCATTGAGGATCGACAGCGCCTGGCGAAGGCTCGAAGGCCCCAGCGGGCCGGCGAAGGGCCGCCAGCGCGGGGAATTGCGTCCCGGCTTCTGGCCTGGCGCCATGACCCAGCGCTCGGCCGGCTGCGGGTCCCCGAGGAAGCGCTGGTAGAGCAGCAGATCTTCGTGCGTGAGGTCCGAGAGGGCCGCGCCGCGCTGCAGGATGCACCACAGCAGGAGGCGCTCGGCCTCCTTGCGGTAGCTGGCGAGCGTGGCGGGTGAATCGGCGTAGCGGGCCAGCCAGGCCAGAACAGCCGAGCGGTCATCGACCGCGGCCAACTGCGATCTGGAGCTGGCGCGATTGCGGCCACGGCTGCCATCCAGGTGGGCCGGCACCATCATCTGATCCAGGCTGACGAGAGCATTCATGCGGAGCTACGCGCAAAAGGAGAGCATCGCCAGATTATGGACATTAGATTACTTATGTCCATAGATTTGGAATTACATCAATAAATTCAACGTATTACGTTGTATTATTTATTCATGAACACCGAAACCGAACTCCAGAGTGACATCGAAGCCCTCAGGGGGCGATTTACGGAAACGAAAGACCTCTATCGCGAGGTTTGCGCGTTGCTGTTCTTTCGCTATGGCATCACGCCCACGGCAAGCAAGCTGTACCAGTTCGTGCGCAAGGGCTCGATGAGCGCACCGGCGGAGGCGCTGGCCAAGTTCTGGGAAGACCTGCGCGGCAAGGCACGCGTCGAAATCGATCATCCGGATCTGCCGTCCGAACTCAAGGCGACGGCGGCCGAAGCCATCGCCGAGTTGTGGCGGCAGGCCACGGCCGCCGCGCGCCACGAGCTCGCGGTGCTGCGCCTGGAGGATCAGGCCGCGGTCGAGCAAGCCCAGGGCGAGGAAACCCGGGCCCGCCAGGCCGCAGAGGAGGCGCTGGCCAGCGCCGACACCCTACGTCAGCAACTGAGCTCGGTCCAGGAATCGCTCCAGCAACGGCAAACGGACCTGGAGGCAGAGCGGCGCGCCCATGCCGGCGCCATGGCCAGGCTGCAGGAGCTGCAGCGCCATCTCGAAGAGGCGCGTAGTCAGCAGGAGCGAGTGCGGGCGGATTTCAGCGCCGAACTGTCCAAGGCACGAGAGGCCGTCGACGTCGCGAACAGTCGGTCGGATGCCGCCGAGCGGCGCGCGCTGCTGGAGATCGACCAGGAGCGTCAGGCCCGGATCAAGGCCGACAAGCAGCTCGAGGCGCTGCGCGGCCAATTGGCACAGACCGAGGGCCGTCATCGCGAGAGCATGCTGGCTCAGGCCGACGTCGTCACGCGACTGCAGGTCAGGGCCGATGTGGCTGAGGATTCGCAACGAGAACTGACGGCCAGCAACCGAAACTTGGCTACCGAGCTTCAGGCCGCGCGCGAACAACATGCAGCAAGCCAGCAGGAAGCCTTGCAATATCGCGCTGAAGTGCAAACGCTGCGCTCGCTACTGGAGCAACTGTCGCCAATACACCAAGCGCCGCAGCAGGAAGCCGCTGCTTCGAAGACCTCCAAGGCCAGCGCACGCAAGGCTCGATGACGCTCTTGGCTGTCACCACCAAAAACCGCCCGGAGGCGGTTGTTGCTTCCCGGGCAGAAGCCAACTGAATAACGCCACAAAGGAGGAGTGGTGGTCGCCGCCTCAAGCGCTGCGAGAGTAGATCGCACACTGTCTCGCACTGCGCGCGTGCGGTTGACGCACGGATCCGAGCCCTCCGTCAGAATCGAGGCACAACACGAGCAACAACAGGCCTCCAGGCAGTGAGCGATTTCGCCAACAAGACATTCGAGGGACAGGTCTACACCTTTCCCCATCTCGCACAGATGACGCTCCCGGTCGAGCTCGTGGTCCAGCAGGAGCCGATTCGCATCCCGGTCCGAGTCACGTTCGGCTGCCACTGTTTCACCGAAGAATTCGATCCCGAGAAGCATGGCGGGCACCATCGCTACAGACATCTCGGTGAAGAGCGGGCTTTCGACGTCGAGCGCTATCAATGCTCCCTGCAGCTGCCCCAAGTGATTCACGCGATGTTGAGCGGGACGATCTATCGTGCCGACAGGAGCTATACCTACGTCGCGCAAATCGTGCTGCCGCATATCACCGGACTGCAGCCTTACTCAATCTTCTTCAGTCTCGAGAAGGCCCGAAAATCGCCGTCGCCCGCAGTGGAAATGTTCGTCAAAAGCGCATACCTGAGTCCGCTGAAGCACAGTCCCAACGCTCAAAGCTGGCGTTTCAAGGCGCTGGTGGGCGAAAAGGCGGAGGTGTTCTCGCCGAAGAAGCCCAAGGGGCGCAGCTAGCCCCGCCTGATGCCGCTAATTGACGGTCCCGTCAGCAGCTGTTATCATTGGGCCTTCAAAGACAGTTCGAGAGCGAGTGCGTATACGAACTAGCTGCCTGGAGTGATCCAGGTCCTGCACACCAGCAGGGGTAACAGAGCCTCGCAGCGATGACTGGCAACGGTTATCAAGGAAAGGGCCTTCGGGCCCTTTTTCTTTGTCCGATTCCCTTCAGTGTCTCACGCAAGGCCGAAGGCCGCCCGGATCTCCTCGCCGGCGCTTCCATCGCCGTTCGCCGACGGCATCCTGCGCAGAGATTCAAGAATGGGCGCCGGCACGATTTCTTGAACTCACCAGGCCCTTCCGTCTTATGCTTGCCGCTCCAAAATGAGGAGCGGACATGACAACGGAAAACTTCCATGCAAGTGTTCAGTACGGCGATTTCAAAGGCACGGCGCAGGCCGACGGCCACGACCGAGTTGATTTCCGAGCGCATCTTGAGCAAAAGGGACTGATCAAGGAGAACGAGTTTCTCGTCGGCATCGAGGCTTGGTCGGGGGAGGTCACCGCACAGCCCAGTGACAAGCTTCTCCAGGTCACGGCGCTTCTGGCCGAAACACGCAGCCACGACAGTGTCAAAGCCGCAGTCGACACCGGTATCTGACAAGTCGAGCCAGAGCAATCACGCCTGTGAGATAGATCGATAACGAGGAAGCAAGCAATGATCGGCTGGTGGATAGTTGTGGCGGCTCAGACGCCCGAGGACCGCGACCGGGCAATCGATACCAAGCCGGCAGTGCTGGCGAATTGGGAGGTTGGACCAGGCGGAATCGAGTGGCTGCATCAACTCGTCAAGGCGGGCAAAGCCAGCCAGTTGTCCTTCAGCGGCTACCCGAACCGCTACACCGCCAAAGCGGTTGATGTGCTGCCGCTGCTTGCCGGCGGTCCGCCTGCACACCGAGGTCCCCCGATCATCGGAGACAACTACGTCATGCCGGCGAACTGGAAGGGCAACGTGATCTTCCATCAAGACAAGATCGCAGCTTGTCCGCCCGATCAGGTACTGACCATCGACGCCTGGGATCAATCCTGATGGTCTAGTTCGCGCAGTTGTCTAAGCAAGGCCTCTCTGACCACGGCATCCCGCTCCCAGGCCGCATCACGGCCTGTCAAGTCACGATGACAGCGCAACTAGCGTCGCGGCCATTTCTAGGGGGAAAATCATGGGCATGACCAAGAAGGCAAGACCACAGAAGGTTCCGCATCAAGCTTCGCGGCCGCGAGCGCGCGACGTTTCTTCCCAGCCGCGGCGGGAGGGACACACGCTGGAGAACCTGCTTGCTCGGCTCGATCCACAGCTGCACGGTGGAGAGGTGATGGCCTGGCCTCCCATTGGGGTTGAGGTGCAGTCGTGAGCACGACGCAAGAACGTTGCGATGCCATGGCCCAAGCACTTGCCACCACGCGCATTGCGGGCCACGAACCAACACCTCGATTTCTGGAGGACGTCGCGGCGGTGGTCGAGGGCACGATGACGTATGGCCAAGCCATTCGCGCCAGCGCGGCCAGGGCGAGCGATCGAGATGGGGTAGAGCTGCCCGAGCACCCCGAGACATAGAGCGGGTCCCGTGTGCTAGCGATAGGGGGCCGATTCCGCGTGACCGGCCGGCAGCTTATCGCATAAGCAAGTCGCCTTTAATTACTTCGAGGCTTATGAGCTAAAACTGGCCGTATCCTGGCTTGCCCTCTTATCCACAACCGAGTAGCCCGGCTACTCCACCAAGGGTGGGGTCAAGTTGAAATGAAAAACCGGGGTCAGGATTCAGTGGAAATCAACAGCCTTGATCACCGAAACCCAGAAACGCAAACCACCGAGCAGGGCCTCCCTGGTCCGCGAGGGATTGATTGATGGAATTCGCCCCGTGCGGTCGTTGCTCGTCGCCATTGCAAAGCTGCCCTGGCAGGCCACCGGCGAGCATCCTGCCATCGAGTACCTTGCCAAGCTGCAAGCTTTATATCTCAAAGGATCCAGAAAGCTGCCAGTTGAAGTGGTGGCACCAAGTCTGGGAATGATCTGGCAGGTTTCGATCTCCAGCCCAGACCGGGAACGGGCGTTTCAGGCGTTGGAGGTGGCCACCCTGTTTGCCCTGCGCCGCGCGGTGCGCAATGGCTCGGTCTGGATTGAGCACAGCCTGAGCTTTCGGGGTCGTGCGCGCTTGTTCTTCACGGACGAGCGTTGGCAGGCAGAGTCCAAGAAACACTATGCCCGTCTATCGTTACCCAGCAAGGCTGCCACTTTCTTGAAGCCTTTGCTGGCCAGAGTAACTGCCGGTGTCGATGCGGTGGCCGCTGCAGCCCGCAGTGGCGTACTGCGCGTGGATGATGAACTCCATTTGTCGCCATTGCCCGCAGAGGACGAAGACCCAGAAGTGACCAAGCTG
>Ga0126362_10000198_pt1 | contig 45757 bp, 43 predicted proteins | sample ANMtaG_FD_126269 | JGI IMG/M metagenome (GOLD analysis project Ga0126362, IMG submission 126269) | Continental margin sediment microbial communities from North Pacific Ocean - ANME2c_DSS_Sorted | ecosystem: Environmental > Aquatic > Marine > Continental margin > Sediment | place: Pacific Ocean... | reverse complement strand
GTTCTCCGACATCGGCCTGCCGATGATGAGCCGCGAGGCCGACCGCTTCATGCTCTGCGGCTCGCCGGAGATGATCCGCGACACCCGCCAGCTCCTGGTCGAGGGCGGCTACGAGGAGGGCAATCACGGCGAGGCCGGACATTTCGTCATCGAGAAGGCCTTCGTCGAGAAGTGACCGCCGGGACTGCCCGTGCCCGGCTCACGCCTCCGCGTGATCGGGCACGAGCTCCCGCACCGTCCGGGCGAGGTCGGCGAGGCTGACGCTGCCCTTGGCGAGCACCCGGTCGGCCTGACCGGCGAGGCGGCGCCGGTCCTCCGCCGTCACGTCCTTGGCGGTCAGCACCACGACCGGAATGTCGGCCCAGTCCGCCCGGGCTCGCAGGGTCCGCAGAAAGCCGAACCCGTCGAGTTCCGGCATCATCAGGTCGAGCAGCACGAGGCTCGGCCTCTCGCGCTCCACCGCCTCCAGGCCGAGCCCGCCATGGGCCGCCTCGCGCACCGGCAGCCCCTCGCGCGAGAGGGCCGTGACCAGCCGCTCGCGCGCATCCGCATCGTCGTCCACCACGAGGACTGGGCCGTCCCCGGCATTCGGACGGAAGCGGTCGGTCACCGCCTTCAGGCTGAGCCAGTCGATCGGCTTCTGGAGATAGTCGCTCGCGCCGAGCGAGAAGGCGAGGTTCTGCTCGTCGAGGACCGTGACCATCACGATCGGCGTCGCCCCGAGATCGGGATCCGCGCGCAGGGCCCGCAGCACCGCCCAGCCGTCCATGCGCGGCATGGTGACGTCGAGCAGGATGGCGCGGGGGCGTAAGGCACGTGCCCGTTCCAGCCCCTGGCGGCCGTCCTCGGCAACCGCCACGCGGAAGCCCTCGCGCTCCAGGAAGCGGGCCAGGAGATCGCGCGTCGCCGCGTCGTCGTCGATCACCAGGATCGTGCAGCCGTCCGACACCGCCTCCACCGGCGGGGCGACCGCGGCTTCCGGCGCCTGCAGCGTCGCCGGAAGCGCCAGGGTGAAGGTCGTGCCACGGCCTTCCTGGCTCTCGACGGTGATCCGCCCGCCCAGCATCTCGGCGAAGGCGCGGGTGATAGAAAGGCCGAGCCCGGTGCCGCCGAACCGGCGCGTCGTCGAGGCGTCGGCCTGGATGAAGCGCTCGAACAGGCGCTCGACCTGCTCGGGCGTCATGCCGATGCCGGTATCCGACACCGCGAAGCGGAGCTCTCCGTCCTCGCGCGTCACGGCGAGGTCGATGCGGCCGTTCTCGGTGAACTTGGCGGCGTTGCTGAGCAGGTTGATCAGGCACTGCCTGAGCTTGGTCACGTCGGTGAAGGCCTGGCCCGCCTCCTCGGCGACGGTGACCTGCAGCGCATTGCCCTTCTTGGCGACGAGCCCCTCGACGGTGACGGCCACGTCGCGGACGACCTCGGCCACGTCGAAGGGCTCCGCGTAGATCTCGACGCGGTCGGCCTCGATCTTCGAGAGGTCGAGAACGTCGTTGATCAGGCCGAGCAGATGGCGCGCATTCGCCTCGATCTTGCGCATGTCGGCGATGAGCGAGGCCTCGCCGAGATCCTCCAGCTCCTCCTGAATCATCTCGGAATAGCCGATCACCGCCGAGAGCGGCGTGCGCAGTTCGTGGCTCATGTTGGCCAGGAACTGGCTCTTGGCGCGGTTCGCCTCCTCGGCGGCCTCGCGCGCGGCGAGGATCGCCGCCTCCGCCTCCTTGGCCTCGGTGATGTCGGTATGGGTGCCGACCCATTCCCGCAGGCCGCCGCCCTCTTCGAGGATCGGCACGGCGCGCACGGCCATCGCGCGATAGCTGCCATCGGCCCGGCGCAGGCGGTGCTCGACCTCGTAGGGTGTCAGCGCCGAAACGGCCTGCGTCCAGGTGGCGCGCGTCGCCTCGCGGTCGTCGGGGTGGACGGCGTCGAGGAAGCCGAGGCCGGCATAGGCGGTCTCGTCCTGGCCGGTGAAGCGGGTCCAACCGGTCTGACGCGGATGCAGGGCCCCGTCCGGCGTGGCCGTCCAGACGATCGACGCGCTCGCCTCGATGAGCGAGCGGAAGCGCTCCTCGCTGTGCCGGGTGCGGGCTTCGGCGAGGCGGCGCACGGTCTCGTCGAGGACGACGAGGCCGACGCCCTCCACCGCGCCGTCCGCCTCGGCGGAGGCACGCAGCGGGTAGAAGCTCATGGAGAAATGGCGCACGCCGCCCGGCGCGCTCGGCGTCGGCACGGCCACCGGCACGTCCGGGGTGACGAGGCCGGCCTCGAGGGCGGCGGCGAGCTTCGGGGCGAGCTGATCGCGCAGCGTCGGCAGCATCGCCCAGATCGGCGCGCCGAGATCGGCGCCGAAGCCGCGCTCGCTCATCACGGCGAGTGCCCGGTTCATGTGGCGGATCTTGAGATCGCGGTCGAGGAAGCCGAGGCCGACCGGCGCGTTGGCGAGCACCCCGTCGAGGAGCGCCGACATCCGCAGCGATTCCCGCCGCCGCACCAGGGCGAGCCGTGCGAGCAGGGTGATGGCGCCGAGGGCGCAGAGGCCGGAGAGCAGCGACAGGACGAGGGACCGCCAGGATTCGCTCGTGCGCAGGTCCGCGAGCCGACGCTCGGTCACCGCGACGATGCCGGCGCCCTCGGCCCGGATCGCGTCCATCAGCCTCTTGCCCTCGCCGGTCCGGACCAGAGCGGTGGCCGGCTCGAAGCCGCCGCTCCGCCGCTCGGCGACGACACGGGCGGCGAAGGCGCGCTTCTCGGCGACGAGCTTGGCCAGCGCGGGACTTCCGGCCCGCAGCGGCTCCTGTGCCGCTCCACCGAGCACCGCGAGCCCGGCATCGATCGCCTGCAGCGCACCCGCATAGGGCTCGAGATAATCCTCGCTGCCCACCAGCACGTAGCCGCGCTCGCCGGTCTCCAGATCCTTCACCGCCGAGAGGACCCGCTCCACCCCGGCGATCACCGCATTGCCCCGTGCCGTCGCGGCCCTGTTCGCCTCGCCAGCGGCATAGTTCCAGGCGCCGGCCGCGAGCGCGGCCACGAGCAGGACGAAGGCGGCGGGTGAACCGAGCAGGGCGGCGAACGGCCCCGCACCGCGCCAACGGCGCAGGCGGAAGATCGACGAGGTCATGGGAAGCTTCGCGGGCGGTCTCAGGGCCCGCGGGAAGATAGATCGCGCGCAGGCGAGATCGACTCTCCCCCGTGCCTTCCGCTCAGGTCTCGACGAGGCCGGTGCTGGCGCCGCTCGGCTCCCCCTTGCCATGCGGCAGGGCGAGGTATTCCGAGGAGCGCATCTCGATCAGCCGCGAAACAGTGCGGTCGAACTCGAAGGCCTCACGGCCCTCACGGGCGGTGTAGAGGTCCTGCGCCTCGGCCTCGGCGGAGGCCACGAGCTTCACCTGCGCATCGTAGAGGGTGTCGATCAGCGTGATGAAGCGCTTGGCCTCGTTGCGCTGAGCCTCGCCCATCACCGGGATGTCCGAGACGATCAGCGTATGGAAGCGCCGGGCCAGCGCCATGTAGTCGGAGGCGCCGAGCGGCTGCGCGCAGAGGTCGCGGAAGCCGAAGCGGGCGACGCCCATCGCCTCTTCCGGCACCGGCACGTCGCGGCCCTGCACGCGCACGCTGGTCGGCGCCCCCTTGGCCTTGCCGGTCAGGCTGCGGAAGGCGGCATCCAGCGCCTCCTTCGCCGCCGCATCGGCCGGGACATGGTAGACCGGCGCGCCGCCGAGCTTCTCCAGGCGGAAATCGGTGCGGGAATCGAGGCGCATCACCGTCACCCGCTCCTGCAGTTCCGCGATGAAGGGCAGGAACAGCGCACGGTTCAGGCCGCCCTCGTAGAGCCGGTCCGGCTCGACGTTCGAGGTCGCCACCACCGTGACGCCCCGGGCGAACAGCGCCTTGAACAGACGCCCCAGGATCATCGCGTCGGCGATGTCGGTGACGGTGAACTCGTCGAAGCAGAGGAGCTTCGCCTCGGCGGCGAGCGCCTCGGCCACGGGGCCGATCGGATCGTCGCCCTTCACCTCGCCGCGCTTCAGCGCCTGGCGGTAGGCGTGGATGCGCTCGTGCGCGTCGGCGAGGAAGCCGTGAAAATGGACGCGCCGCTTCGCGCCCGGGGCGGCCTCATGGAACAGGTCCATCAGCATGGTCTTGCCGCGGCCCACGGAGCCCCAGAGGTAGAGCCCCTTGGGCGGCGGCCCGGTCTCCTTGCGGCCGAACAGCCAGCCCAGCGCGCTGCCCTTGCTGGCCCGCTGACGCCGCTGCAGCGCCTGGATCAGCCCATCGAGGGCGCGCACCACCGTGACCTGGGCGGGGTCCCGCTCGATCGCCCCGGAGGCGACCAGGGCCTCGTAGCGCTGCTGGACCGGGCCCGAGGCCGCGATGCCGGCCGATGGCGCGGAGGTCTGGACCTGTGGGCTGACTGTCACGGTTCTGCTCTCCGGGCCGCGCCGCACGCTTCGGGCCGACCCTCGCGGCGATCTGCCGTGATGCCGCCTGCGGATCAACCGGCACGGGGGCCGCAGCGTTGACAGAAGGCCACGGCCGGCACTGAGTGCGCTCACGAAACGCCCGGCGGCCAGGCGATCTCCTTCTGGGCACGACGGCGCAGCTGGCGTTTCGTGAGTGTCTCCGCGGCGACCGTGCGACGCACGGGCATCGGCATTTCCGCTGCATTGCACAAAATTGGCAGCGGTGCCACAGTGCGCCGGCCTTGGGAGGGGACGTCCGGACCCGCGTGCCGCGTGCGCGTCGCAGACCGGAGACCCGATTTGGCAACGCCAGCAACCACCTTCTCGCCGGGCCCTGCCGTCCGGCGTCTGTGGCCGAGCGATCAGCCGGCCATCCTGGACTATTTCCTGCGCCTCGACCCCGAGACGCGTGCCAACCGCTTCCTGGGCGGCGTCGGCGAGGCCGGCGTGCGCGCCTATGCGGAGCGCGTCGTCGCGGCGGAGGGCCTCGCCTTCGGCGCCTTCGTGGACGGGGCCCTGCGCGGCCTCGGCGAGTTGCGGCCGGCGGGGCCCCACGCCTCCGCCTTCAGCCTCGGGGCGCAGGCCGAGGCTGCCTTCGCGGTGGAGCGGGCCTATCGCCGCCGCGGTCTCGGCACCGCCCTGTTCGCGCGCATCGCGCGGGCCGCCCGCAACCGCGGGGTCGGCAGCCTGCACGTGCGCTGCCTCGCACGGAACCGTCCGATGATCCGGCTCGCGGCAAAGCTCGGGGCCGAGTTGCGCACCGGCGCCTTCGAGGCCGAGGGCGACGTGTCCCTCGCCCAGCCGACGCCGTTCTCGCTCTGGTACGAGACCATCGCCGAAGCCTACGACTTCACCCTCGCCGTGGTGCGGCCGCCCCTGCGGACGGACGAGGCCGCCTGATCCGGGGTTCCGGTTGATCCCAGTGGAACCCGTATCGGCAAGCCCGCGCGCCGATTGAGCGCCATCGCCATCCGCCCTCCCGAAGGGATCGATCGCGGATCGTCGGAGGCGTCACCCCAGCGGCTCGGCCACCAGGGCGAAGGTGAGAAGATCGACGCGCGCCGCGCCGCCCCGCAGCAGCGCGCGCGCGGCGGCGTTGGCGGTGGCCCCCGTCGTGGTCACGTCATCGACGAGCAGGACATGCCGGCCCTGCAGCCGCGGGCGCGCGGACCGCGGCACCGTGAAGGCACCCTGAAGGTTCTCGGCGCGGGCCGCCCGCGACAGACCGACCTGCGAGCGCGTGGCCTTGGCGCGCGCGAGCAGCCCCGGCTCGAAGGGCAGCCCGGCCGTCTGGGCGATCGGCCGGGCGAGGAGCGCCGCCTGATTGAAGCGCCGCCGCCACAGGCGCCAGCGGTGGAGCGGCACCGGCACCACGCAATCGGCCTCGGCGAGCAGTTCGGCGCCACTCGCCGCCATCATGCGGGCCATCGCCCCGGCGAGATCGTGACGATCCTCGTATTTCAGCCGGTGGACGAGGCGGCGCGCCACGGCGTCGTAGAGGGCCACGGCCCGGGCCCGCGCGAAGACCGGCGGCTCGCTGATCGCGCGCGGGGAGAGCAGGGGCGGGCCACCGAAGTCCACGGCGAAGGGCGTGCCGTAACGCGGGCAGAGGGGCGGCGCGATCAGGCGCAGGGATGACCAACAGGCCGGGCAGAGCGCACCGGCATCCATGGTGGCGCCGCCGCAGCCGGCGCAGGTCGGCGGGAAGACCAGGGCGAGGGCGAGACGGGCGAGGCCGCGCGCGGCGCGGCGGCCCTCCGCCAACACGGCACCGGGCCGGACCTTGCCGATCCTCGGTCGCCCGGCGATCGTGCCGGCTTCGTCGCGCAGGTCAGGACAGGGAGAGACAGGCCGGTGCATGCGAACCATCACCATCCCGCGCTGCGGTTGCGCGCCAACGCAGCACGGCGGCGGCCCTGCCGCAAGCGCGCGGCCATCCTCGTCCCCCTGATCCTGGCGGGCCCCGCATGGGCCGGCCCCAACCTCGTCGATGCGAGCCGGATCGTGCCGGGGCTCGCCACGGAGATCCGCTATGCGACCGGCCACAACTTCGTCGGGCGGCCCATCGACGGCTACGAGGCACCGCTCTGCCTGCTGACGCCGGAGGCGGCGCGGGCGCTTGCCCGGGCCCAGGACGCGCTGGCGCGGAACGGCCTCGGCCTCAAGGTCTTCGACTGCTATCGGCCGCTCAGGGCGGTCGCCCATTTCGTGCGCTGGGCGCGCGACCTCGACGATCGCGTCGGCGAGGCCGAGTTCTATCCGGAGATCGACAAGCGCGACCTGTTCCGCCTCGGCTACATCGCCGAGCGATCGAGCCATGCGCGCGGCTCGACCGTGGACATCACGCTGATCGACCGGGCAAGTGGGGCGGAATTGCCGATGGGCACGCCCTTCGACCTGTTCAGCCCGCGCTCGGGGGAGGGGGCCGAACTCCCGTCGGCGGAGCGGGCCAATCGGGCCCGGCTCCGGGCGGCCCTGGAGGCGGCGGGCTTCGCGCCCTATCCGCAGGAATGGTGGCACTTCACCCTGCGCGACGAGCCGCATCGCGGCCCGGGCTTCGATGTGCCGGTGACGGCGCGCTGAGCGGCAGACGAGACGGGCCGCGGACGCCCTGTGGCATCCGCGGCCCGGATCGGTCGCGCCGGCCACCCCGCGGGCGGCCGGCGGACTCGGGCGTCACTCGGCCGGCTGAAGAACCGGGGCGGAGGTCTCCGCCGGTACCGACTTGCCGCCCAGGGCTGCGGCGAGCTTGGCCTCGTCGCACTCGCCTTCCCAGCGGGCGACGACGATGCAGGCCACTGCGTTGCCGATGAAGTTCGTCAGAGCGCGGCACTCCGACATGAACCGGTCGATGCCGAGGATCAGCGCCATGCCGACCACCGGGACCGAGGGCACCACCGCGAGCGTCGCCGCCAGCGTGATGAAGCCCGAGCCGGTGACGCCGGCCGCGCCCTTCGACGAGAGCATCGCCACGAGGAGGAGCAGCGCCTGCTCGCCCAGCGACAGCGGCGTGTCGGTGGCCTGGGCGATGAAGAGCGCCGCCATCGTCATGTAGATGTTGGTGCCGTCGAGGTTGAACGAGTAGCCGGTCGGGACCACGAGGCCGACGACCGGCTTCGAGCAGCCGGCGCGCTCCATCTTCTCGAGCAGCGAGGGCAGGGCCGACTCGGAGGACGAGGTCCCGAGCACCAGCATCAGCTCTTCCTTAATGTAGCGGATGAGCTTGACGATCGAGAAGCCGTTGTAGCGGGCGACGGCGCCGAGGACGAGGAAGACGAAGATCGCCGAGGTCAGGTAGAAGGCGCCGACGAGGTAGGCGAGGTTGGCGAGCGAGCTGATGCCGTACTTGCCGATCGTGAAGGCCATCGCGCCGAAGGCGCCGAGCGGGGCGACCTTCATGATGATGTTCACGACGCCGAAGATCGCCTCGGACAGCACCTTGATGATGTCGAGGACCGGCTTGCCGCGATCGCCGAGGAAGGCGAGGCCGAAGCCGAACAGGATCGAGAAGAACAGGACCTGCAGGATCTCGCCGCCCGAGAACGCGCCGACGGCCGTCGTCGGGATGATGTTCATCAGGAAGTCGGTGATCGACTGCGTCTTCGCCTTCTCGGCGTACATCGCGATCTGCTTCGCATCGAGCGACTTCGGATCGATGTGCATCCCCGCGCCCGGCTGGACGAGGTTCGCGACGATCAGGCCGACGATCAGGGCCAGCGTCGAGAAGGTGAGGAAGTAGATCAGCGCCTTGCCGCCGACGCGGCCGACCTTCTCGAGGTTGGTCATGCCGGCGATGCCGGAGACGACGGTGAGGAAGATCACCGGCGCGATGATCATCTTGACGAGCTTGATGAAGGCATCGCCGAGCGGCTTCATGTCCGCGCCGAGTTGCGGATAGAAGTGGCCGAGCGCGATACCGATCGCGACGGCGACCAGCACCTGAAAATACAGGGTCTTGTAGAGCGGCTTCGGGGCCGGCGGCGCATGCGGCGCGGTGAGCGGGGACGGTACGGCAGCCATGGCGGCATCTCCTCGTGATCCAGGTCGGTTCGACGCCTCGGGCTCCGTCGCGGACGGGCTTCGGTCGCTCTTGCTTTTGGCCTGCAGGCTTGCAGTCATGCGCGGGTGGCAGGGCTGCGTTACGGATCGGGAATGGCAACCCCCGTGCCAGCCGGCAGCCGCCGGAAATATTTTGTTAACGCCCTGATCTGACAGTGTTTTTCTGCAACCTTTTCCGCCCGGTCCGCGGCGCCCTTCCGAGATCCCGCACGCGGGTCCGCATTCCGTTCCGGAATCCCGGAACGGCGGGCAGCGCGCCATGACGGCGCCGCGATCCGGTTCGCGCCGGCTGCGCACGCTGCTGATCGGGCTCGGGCTGCTCGCCATGGCGTCCTCCGCCTGGCTCGCCGGAGCGATCGCGGAACGCCGCGCCCTCGCGGATCTGCGGCGCGCGGCCCAGTCGACCCTGGTCATCCAGGTGGGCGCGCTGCACACGGAGATGCGCCGCCAGAGCGCCCTGCCGCTGGCGCTCGCCGCCGACCCGGAGATCGTCGCCGCGGTCGGGCCGGATCCGGCCCCCGGCCTCGCCGACAGGCTGAGCGCGCGGCTCGCCGAGATCGTCGAGGCGACGGGCTCGGCGGTGATCTACGTGATCCGCGCGGACGGGCTGACGGTGGCCGCCAGCAACGCCGCGATGGAGCGCAGCTTCGTCGGACGCAACTACGCCTTCCGGCCCTATTTCCAGGAGGCCATGGCGCGCGGGGCCGGCGCGCAATTCGCCCTCGGCACCGTGAGCGGCCGGCCCGGCCTCTACCTGTCCCGCCGCATCGGCGACGGGGCGGGCGTGGTCGTGGTCAAGACCGAGTTCGACGGGGTCGAGGCGGCGTGGCAGGCCGCCCGCGAGCTGGTCTTCGTTGCCGATCCCCGCGGGATCGTGCTGGTGGCGAGCGACCCCGCCTGGCAGTTCCGGACCCTGCGGCCGATCGAGCCGGGGGCGCAGGCCCGGATCCGCGAAGCGCTGGAATTCGGAGAGGCCGCCCTCGCGCCGATGCCGCTTCATCCGGCTGCGGACGGACTGGTCAGGGTCGGCCGCGGCGCGCAGCCGGCCCAGCTCGCCCTAATGCTCGACGCGCCCGTGCCCGAGACCGAGTGGCGCCTCCACACCCTGACGCCGGTCGGTGGCGCCGTGGCCCGCGAGCGCAATCAGGCGCGGGCCATCGCGGTCCTCGCCACCGGCCTCGCCTGTTTCGGACTCGGCACCCTGCTTGCCCGACGCGCCCGCGTGCGGGCCCGGCTCGCGGAGGCGGCAACCCGCCGCGCGGAGCTCGAGGCCCGCGTCGCCGAGCGGACCCAGGCGCTCAGTGAGGCGAACGCGCAGCTGCGCGACGAGATCGAGGAGCGCCGCCGCTCGGAGATCGAGCGCGAGCGGCTCGGCCGCGAGCTCGCCCAGGCCGGACGCCTCGCAGCCCTCGGCCAATTCGCTGCGAGCATGGCCCACGAGATCAATCAGCCCCTCGCCGCGATCCGTTCCTATGCCGACAATACCGGCATCCTGGTCCGGCGCGGGCGGTCCGACGATGCCGTGGAGAACGTCGCCGCGATCGGCCGGCTGGTGGATCGGATCGGCGGCCTGACCCGCCAGCTCAAGGGCTTCGCCCGGCGCGCCTCGGGCCGACGCGAGCCGGTCTCCGTCGAGGCGATCCTCCGGGGCAGCCTGGAGGTCGTCGCCAGCCGCGCGCAGAGCCAGGGCGTGCTCCTGAACGTGGAGAGCGCGCCGGACCTGTCCGTGATCGGCGACGGGCCGCGCCTGGAGCAGGTGCTGATCAACCTGCTCCAGAACGCCCTCGACGCCGTGGCCAAGCGGCCCGATCCGGAGGTGTCGGTGACGGTCTCGACGGTCGTCCCACGGCGCGCGGCCATCGCGGTGCGCGACAACGGCACCGGCATCCCGGACGCCGAGCGCGCCCAGATCTTCGATGCCTTCTTCACCACCAAGCCGGACGGGCTGGGGCTGGGCCTCTCGATCAGTCGCGGCATCGTCGAGGAATGCGGCGGCACCCTGAGCGTTCAGGATGCAGAGGGCGGCGGCACCGTGTTCCGGATGGAACTCGACCGGGCCGTCCCCGCTGAACCGGCATCCGCCCTGCAGACCGAGGCGACATGAGCGAGACCGATCCCGCCGAGCGCATCGTCTTCGTCGACGACGAGGAGGATGTGCGCCGCGCCAACCGCCAGAGCCTGGAACTCGACGGCCTCGCGGTCGAGGCGTTCGGCGATGCGGAGAGCGCGCTCGCGGCGATCGAGGCCGCGCCGCCGGGGGTCGTCGTCAGCGATATCCGCCTGCCGGGCCTGGACGGGCGCGCCCTGTTCGAGCGCCTGCACGCCGCCGATCCGGATCTGCCCGTGATCCTGATCACCGGCCACGGCGACATCCCGATGGCGGTGCGCTCGCTGCGGGCCGGCGTCTACGACTTCCTGGCCAAGCCGTATGCGGCGGAGGCGCTCATCGGCTCGGTGCGCCGCGCCCTGGAGCGGCGCCGTCTCGTGCTGGAGAACCGCCGCCTGCGGGCGCGGCTGGAGGAAGCGGTGGACGAGGACCCGGCCTTCCTCGGGATCTCGCCCGAGATCGTCCGCTTGCGCCGCCTCGTGCGCGACGTGGCCCAGGCCGATGTCGACGTGCTGGTGCTGGGCGAGACCGGCTCCGGCAAGGAGGTGGTGGCGAGCGCCCTGCACCGCTGGAGCCGGCGCGCCTCCCGCAACTTCGTGGCGATGAATTGCGGGGCGCTGCCCGACAGCGTGGTCGAGAGCGAGCTGTTCGGCCACGAGGCGGGTGCCTTCACCGGGGCGGTGAAGCGCCGCGTCGGCCGGGTCGAGCACGCCCAGGGCGGCACCCTCTTCCTCGACGAGATCGAGAGCATGCCGCTGCCGATCCAGGTGAAGTTCCTGCGCGTGCTGCAGGAGCGCACCGTCGAGCCGCTCGGCTCGAACGAGATCCGCCCGATCGACATGCGCGTGGTGGCCGCCACCAAGGTCGATCTCGGCCAGGCCTCCGTGCAAGGCACCTTCCGGGACGACCTCTTCCACCGTCTCAACGTGATCACCGTGTCGATCCCTCCCCTGCGGGAGCGGCGGGAGGACGTGATGCTGCTGTTCCAGCACTTCCTCACCCGTGCGGCCGACCGCTTCGGACGGGAGGCGCCGCCGGTGACACCGGCGATCCGCGACCATCTCGCGCGCCATGCCTGGCCCGGCAACGTGCGCGAACTCGGCCATTTCGCCGAGCGCTGCGCCCTCGGCTTCGGACCGGAGGAGCGTGCCGCCCCGGCTCCGGGTCCGGCCCCGAGCCTTGCCGAGCAGGTCGACCGTTTCGAGCGCGACCTGATCCGGGACGAGCTGATCGTGGCGGGCGGCGACGTGAAGCTCGCGGCCGAGGCCTTGGGCCTCCCGCGCAAGACCCTCTACGACAAGCTCGGTCGCCACGGCCTCGTGGCGACGGATTTTCGATAGAGCACGATGCGGAAACGCGGAATCCGGCTCTCCGAAATCATCGTGCGATCACAACAGGATAAAGCATGCTGCTCTTTCACAGAAGCAGCAGCATGCTTTAGGGGTCGCGGCGCGACGGGATTTGCGTTGCGCCGCGCGAGCGGCTACGCCCGGTTGCGATGGGGATGGAGTTCCCCGACAACCGCCCGCGTGGGCTGATGACTCCTACCGCGAAGCCAGCGGTAGGCGTGTGCCCGGAGCCACCCGCCGCGACGGCGGGTTTTTTCATGCCCGCCGCAGAAGCCTGGAGCGCGCATGTCCTTCACCACCTGCCTTTGGGTCATGATCGGCGGTGCCCTCGGCACCCTGGCCCGCTACCTCGTCTCGGTGCTCGCGCTGCCGATCAGCCGCGACCTGCCGTGGGGCACGATCATCATCAACGTCACGGGCTCCTTCGTCATCGGACTGTTCGGCACGCTGACGCTCGCCCATGGGCGCTTTCCCGCCTCCGAGAACCTGCGCCTCTTCGTGATGATCGGGTTGTGCGGCGGCTACACCACCTTCTCGTCCTTCAGCCTCCAGACCCTCGATCTCATGCGGAACGGCGCGACCGTGCGGGCCCTCGTCAACGTGGCGGCCTCCGTGGTGCTCTGCATCGGCGCGGTCGCCCTCGGTCACGGCATCGCGGCCCGCATCAACGGGAACGCCGTGCAGATCGCTCAGGCCGTGATCGAGGAGGAGGGCTGAAGACCGGGGCCGCCCTGCAGGGCACCCCTGCAGCGGCCGGGGGCGGCCGAAGCGGAATGCCGCGCTAGATCGATCAGGCGCTCCCGCGACGCCAGATCCCATGCGAGGACCCGATGGAATACAGGCAGTTCGGACGCTCCGGCCTGATGGTGCCGGTGCTCAGCTTCGGGACCGCCACGTTCGGCGGCACCAACGAGTTCTTTCAGCGATGGGGCCAGACCGACGTCGCCGAGGCGACGCGGATGGTCGATCTCTGCCTCGATTCGGGGGTGAACTTCTTCGACACCGCCGACATCTACTCGCAGGGCGCCTCGGAGGAGGTCCTGGGTCAGGCGCTCAAGGGCAAGCGGGACCGGGCGATCCTCTCGACCAAGGCGACGTTCCGTTTCAACGACGACCTCAACCAGGTCGGCTCGTCGCGCTACCACCTGATCCGCGCCTGCGAGGCCAGCCTGAAGCGGCTCGGCACCGACCATATCGACGTCTACTTTATGCACGGCTTCGACGCGCTCACCCCGGTGGACGAGACGCTGCGGGCCCTCGACGACCTCACCCGGTCGGGCAAGATCGGCTATATCGGCGCCTCGAACTTCTCCGGCTGGCAGCTCATGAAGGCGCTCGCGACGTCCGAGCGCCACGGGCTCGCCCGCTACGTCGCCTATCAGGGCTACTATTCCCTGATCGGCCGCCACTACGAGTGGGAGCTGATGCCGCTTGGCCTCGACCAGGGCGTCGGGCTGATGGTCTGGAGCCCGCTGGGCTGGGGCCGGCTCACCGGCAAGATCCGGCGCGGACAGGCGAACCAGGGCGGCCGGATCGCCGCCGGAGGCGCCGAGGGCGGCCCGCCGGTCTCCGACGACTACCTCTACGGCGTGGTCGATGCCCTCGACGCGGTCGCGGCCGAGACCGGCAAGACCGTGCCGCAGGTGGCGCTGAACTGGCTCCTGTCGCGGCCGACCGTGTGCAACATCGTGGTCGGCGCGCGCACCGAGGAGCAGCTCAAGCAGAATCTCGGCGCCGTCGGCTGGTCCCTCACGCCCGAGCAGGGCGCGCGGCTCGACGCGGCGAGCCGCGAGACGCCGATCTATCCCTATTGGCACCAAATGGGGTTCGACGAGCGCAACCCGAAGCCGACCTCCTGGTAGGGCCCGTCCCCCGCATGCGCGACAATGCCGAGCGCCAGCGCTTCGAGCTCGATGTCGACGGTCAGATCGTGTTCGCCGATTACGAGCGGCAGCCGGGCCTGCTCGTGATCCGTTACGTCTACGCTCCGCCCGCCCTGCGCGGCACCGGCGCGGCCAGCCGCCTGATGGGATTGGTCGCGGGCCGGGCCCGCGAGGAAGAGCGTCGGATCGTGGCGCTCTGCGGCTACGCTCGGGGTTGGCTCGCCAGGAGCCGAACCCACCGCGACCTGCTGGCCTGAGGCGCACCCTCGCTCAGTAGCGGTCGGGCGCGATCATCGTGTCCGGCACCGGGGCCCGGATGTAGTCCGCGTGGCGCACCCGGTCCGGCAGGTGGACCGGCGGGTGGTCGACATGACCGTAGGGCACCTGCTCGAGGAGATGCGCGATGCAGTTGAGCCGGGCGCGACGCTTGTCCACCGCCTCGACGACCCACCAGGGCGCCTCGGGAATGTGGGTGCGGGCCAGCATGTCCTCCTTGGCGCGGGTGTAGTCCTCCCAGCGGCGCCGGGATTCCACGTCCATGGGCGACAGCTTCCACTGCTTCAGGGGATCCTCGATCCGCATGCGGAAGCGGAAGGCCTGCTCGGCATCGGTGATCGAGAACCAGTACTTCACCAGCACGATGCCGGAGCGGACCAGCATGCGCTCAAATTCGGGGACCGAGCGGAAGAACTCCTCGACGTCGGCCTCCGCGCAGAAGCCCATCACCCGCTCGACGCCGGCGCGGTTGTACCAGGAGCGGTCGAACAGCACGATCTCGCCCGCCGCCGGCAGATGGGCGACGTAGCGCTGGAAGTACCATTGCGTGCGCTCGCGCTCGTTCGGAGCGGGCAGGGCGGCGACACGGCAGACGCGGGGGTTCAGGCGTTGCGTGATCCGCTTGATCACGCCACCCTTCCCGGCGGAATCGCGGCCTTCGAACAGCACGACGATGCGCAGCTTCTCGTGCTGCACCCAGTCCTGCAGCCGCACCAGCTCGTGCTGCAGACGCAGCAGCTCGCGGAAATACAGCCCGCGGCTCAGGGCCGGCTCACGCCCCTCCAGCGGCACGCCATCGAGCCGGTCGAGCCGGTCCTCCTCCATCTCCTGCTCGAGCTCCTCGTCGTAGCTGTCAATCAGCTCGGCGCGGATGGCGGCCAGGGTCGCGGCGTCGGCCACGCTCGAATCTTCGGACATCGGTCTGCTTGTCGTGAGATCGCGGTCACGCGTTCGGTAGCAGGCGCCCATGACACCTCCGAGACGCCGAGGCCGAGGTTCCCGGCCTGAGGCGGCGCGCGACGGGACACGGCGCCTCCGCGCCGAACCGGATCGCCCGCGGCCGGGTTGGCGCAAGGGGGTCCAGCCGGACCGGGGGGGGCCGGCGCCACGACGAGGAGCGTGCCATGCCAACCCAGAGCCGCGATCCGGCGGCAAACAAGGCGAGGCCCGAGCCGCGCAAGCCTGTTCGCGACACGTCGGAGCGCGACAAGGAAGCCGCAGACCGTTGCCGCACCACGCCGAGCGGTCGGCTCGACCCGAGTCCGCACCGGACCGGCAGCGCGCGCTGAGCCCGTCGCGGCCGGCGGGCGGGCTCAACGCGGTCCGCCTCCAGCGTGCGGCAGCGCACCGAAGCAGAGCCACCAACCTGTGTGATTGCGAGAGCGGCGTGGCTGCGGACCATCAGCACCCAGGCCACAGGGAGTGACGCGATGGTCGATCGATCCAGCAGGACGGCGGAATTCTGGGCGTCGGTGACGGATCTCGTCACCACCAAGGTCGAACCCGTGCTCGGCGCCGATGCGACGGCCCGCGCCCCGGTCCGCGCTTATCTCCGCGACCTCGAAGCCGTGGCGCGCTCCGAGGGCGGCAGCCGTGAGGCGCTGCAGGTGATCGCCTCCGGACGCCGCCTGCTCGGCGACCGCAGCGACATCACCGAGGCGGACCGGCGCCGTCTCAGCTAGCACGCCCTTCCGCCGAGGCGGATGCCGGCTCGGCAGGCGAGGACGCGCCAACCCAACGGCTTGGAGCCGTCGAGGCGGCCGTGGGACCGGCCCTCCGATCCGCGGATGTCGCGCTCTACCGGACCGGCTCGATCTGGAGGCCGACGGGCAGGACGATCCGGCAGGCCAACCCCTCCGGGTTGAAGCGCACCGCGGTGTCGGCCTTGAGGTCGTGGACGAGCATCCGCTCCAGTACGTCCATGCCGAAGCCGCTGCGGCGCGGCGGGCGTACCGCGAGCGGCACGCCGCTCTCCGTCCAGTCGAGAACCAGATGCTCGGCGCCGTCGATCTGCTCCAGGCGCCACGCAACGTCGATCCGGCCGGCGGGCTGCGCCAGGGCCCCGAACTTCAGGGCGTTGGTCGCGAGTTCGTGCAGGGCGAGTCCCATCCGTTCGGCCGCCCGGGCGCGCAGGAGCACGAGCGGCCCAGCGATCCGCACCTGCCGGTCCTCGTTGGCACAACAGGCATCGAGCTCATCCGCGGCGAGCATGGCGAGGCTGATCCCGGCCGACGGGTTGCGGATCACCGCGCTCTGCACCCGCGAGAGGGCGTCGAGGCGCCCGTCGAGATGCATCGCATAGGTCTCGACGCTGTCGCTGGTCTCGGCGGAGCGGCGCGCGATCACCCGCACGGCGGCCAGCGTGTTGCGCACCCGGTGCTGCAGCTCGAACAGCATCTGGATCTGCTGCTCCTGCAGCGATTTCATGTCGTGGATGTCGGTGGCGGTGCCGCACCATTCCGTCACCCGCCCGCCCGCATCGCGCACGGGCAGCGCGCGGCACTCGAACCAGCGGTAGGTGCCGTCCGCGGCGCTGCGCAGCCGGTGCTCGACCTCGAGGCGCCCCCCGGCCTCGGCCCCCTGCCAGGCCAGGGCCGTCCGCGCCCGGTCGTCCGGATGCACGGCAGCGAGCCAGCCCTGACCCTCGAACTGTCCTCCGGTCTGGCCGGTATACGCGGCCCATTGCCCGCTCGCCCAGATCCAGTCGCCGCCGGGCAGCGCGCGCCAGACGAGCTGCGGCAAGGTTTCCACCAGCAGGCGCAACGCCTCGGGCCCATCCTGCCCCAGGGCCGGATGAGTCCCGGGAAGGTCTTCGCGCCGCTCTGTCATGCGTCGGCACCCTTCGGCTGCCTCAGAATCGGATCGAGCCTGCCGCTGCCCGGTCTTCGGGCCGCGACAACCTGTGCAATCGAGAGCAGCCGCACACGGATCCCGATCGCGCGGGATGCGGGCTGCCCATCCAAGAAGATCCTGCCCTGCGCCCCGCGCTCCGCCCCCCAGCGCCTCGCGCTCATGATTCGGCGACCGCGCCCGCGTCGAGATGCCGGCCGACATGGTCGAGATGCAGGTAGTTCGGATTGAACAGCGAGGCGACCTGCAGCGCCTTCAGATCCGGGACCGTCAGGTGCCGGCCCTTCAGCACGATCAGCCCGGCGCCGCGCAGCTCCTGCAGCGTGCGGTTGATGTGCACGGTCGAGAGGCCCATGGCATCGGCGAGATCCGCCTGCGTCACCGGCAGCAGGCAGCCATCGCCCTCGGTCAGCCCGACGGTGCGCAGGCGCACGAACAGCTCGCAGAGGAGGTGGCCGACCCGCTCGGTGGCCGACCGCTGGCCGAGATTGACCGTCCATTCCCGCTGGATCGAGGCCGAGACCAGCGTGTCCCACCACAGCGCCTGCATGATGCGCGGCTGCCGGTTCGTGATCTGGATCAGGCTCTCGCGCGACATCTCCGCGAAGGTGACGGGCGTCAGCGTGCCGATCGAGTGATCCATCGCCTGCAGCACGTAGACATGCGAGTCGCAGAGGTCGCCCGGCAGGAAGAACGAGATGATCTGGCGACGCCCGTCCTCCAACTGCTTGTAGCGGCAGGCCCACCCGTCGAGGATCAGGTTGATGTGGCTCGGACGGTCGCCCTCGCAGATGATGTCCTCACGCGCGCCGAGCCGCCGCTGCTTCTCGACCGTGATCGACTCCAGCGCCTGCCGGTCGAGGACCGAGAGACGGGTGAAGGATTCCAGCTTGCGGATGAGGTGCAGCGGCATCCCGTTCCCCGACCGTCCCGGCGCCGGAAACTAAGCCTGCTCGCAGTGGTAGAAATTCAACTGCGTTAATTTTCTAGTAGCATCCGGGGGAGGGACAAATCCTCAACCCATGGAGCGCTCCCGCGGCGCTGTCCTGGCGTGGCCGACCGGGTCAGAGACCGAGGCCGAGCTGCGTCGGCGCCGTGTCCTGCTGCGTGCTCAGGCCCGACAGGCTGACGCCGATCAGGCGCGCGCTGCGCCGCAGGGGGAAGAGGTCGCGCAGCAGGCTCAGGGCGACCGCCTCGAAGGCCGTGCAATCGGCCAGGAAGGCGGCACCGGAGCGGGCTCGGGTCAGGATCGCGAAATCGGAGAACTTGAGCTTCAGCGTCACCGTCCGTGCACGGACGCCCTTGGCGAGACTCGCTCCCCAGACCCGCTCGACCAGCGGGCGCAGGCGCTCGGCCAGGGCGTCGTAGGCCTCGACATCCGTGAAGAAGGTAGTCTCCGCGCCGATCGACTTGCGGATCCTGTGCGCCCGAACCGGCCGCTCGTCGATGCCGCGGGCGACGGCGTGGTAATAGGCGCCCGATGAGCCGAACCGGGCGACGAGTTCTTCGAGCGGACGCGCCTTCAGGTCGCGCCCGGTCTCGATGCCGAGGCCGCGCATGCGCGCCTCGGTCTTCGGCCCGACGCCGTGGAAGCGCCCGATCGGCAGGTCCTCGATGAAGCGTGTCCCCATCTCCGGCGTGATCACGAAGAGGGCGTCCGGCTTGCGGTGGTCCGAGGCCACCTTGGCCAGGAACTTGTTGTAGGAGACGCCCGCCGAGGCCACGAGGCCGGTGCGTGCGAGGATCGTCGCCCGGATGGCGCGCGCCACCGCGGTGGCGGTCGGCAGGCCCTGGAGGTTCTCGGTGACGTCGAGATAGGCCTCGTCGAGGGAGACCGGCTCGATGATCGCCGTATGCTCGGCGAAGATCGCCCGGATCTCCTGCGAGATCGCGGCATACACGTCGAAGCGCGGCTTCACGAAGATCAGGTCGGGACAGCGCCGCCGTGCGGTGACCGCCGGCATGGCCGAGCGCACGCCGAAGGCGCGGGCCTCATAGCTCGCCGCGGCGACCACGCCGCGCTCGCGCGCGCCGCCCACCGCGACGGGGCGCCCGCGCAGGGCCGGATCGTCCCGCTGCTCGACGGAGGCATAGAACGCATCCATGTCGATATGGATGATCTTGCGGGCTCGCGCGCCGTCGCGCCCGGCCTCGCCGGCCGAGACCACGCTTCCGAGCGCCGCTTCCCCCAAGTTCGACATATGTTCTGGATGGCTCCGGCAGGTCCGACGGGTCAAGCGGCTCTCCGTCGGCCATCCACCGCGATCTCGGCCACCGGCGGCGGCGCCGGGCTTGGCGGCGCGGCGGGACGCCCTATCACCATTGGAGGGGATGGACCGTGTAGGGATCGCGTAAGGCCATGACGTATCGGAGACATCGCGCCCGCCTCGCGGTCGCCACCCTCACCGTCGCTGTGAGCTGGGGCGCGGCCTGGAGCACGGCAGCCGAAGCCGGCTGCCTGCGCCGGGTCTACAACCGCTCGGCCTATGTCCTGGTGGCGAGCCGGGACGGCGGCCCGCCGGTGACCCTGTTGCCAGGGCGTTCCGTCCCGCTCCGGCTCGAGCGTCCGGGCCGGCTCAGCCTCTCGGCCTATTGCGCCGTCCCGGGTTCGGGCAGCCGCCCGGTCGCGGAGGCGAGCTTCGACTACGAGGCGGTGCTCGACCGCTGCTTCATGCGCTTCGGCGAGCGCCACCTCCGACCGGAATTCGGTGGCGGCTTCCTCGGCCGGCAGGGCACCGCGCCCTTCACCGTCAACAATCCGGCTCAGGGCGACGTCGTCCTGGGCCCCTTCACCGCCGATTGCCCGGTGCTCAGCCGCGGCGGCTGAGGCCGGCCGTCAGAGGGCGTGCCGGAGCATGACGCCCGACGGGATGATCGGCAAAGGCTCGGACGCGGCGAGATCGGCAGCGCCGCGCCAAGCGACGAGCACACCGCCGAGGATCAGGCTGAGCGAGACGAGAAGCGGGCTCGCCAGGGGCACGACGACGAGCGCCAGCGCAGCGAAGACGAGGCTCAGGAAACGGGTCGATCGGGAGAGAGTCATCGGGCCGCCTCCGCTGCGACGGCGCAACCCTTGACGTACGGCCGTTTCGCTCCCGTTTCCTGCGCTCGTTCCATCCGCGGCGAGGTGCGCCGCCGCACACGAACACGTCCGGGCGCGATCGGTGCCGTCAGAGCCCGACGCGGCCGACCCCTGGCAGTTTGAGGGCTGGACGCCGCAGATCGAGCCCGGCCACCGCACCCAGCAGGTTCAGCTCGACCCCTTCGACCCAGCCAATGGTCAGCCCGAGATAACCGCCGAGGTTGAGACGCAGACCCGTTCCGGACGGGGTCCGGCCGAACCAGCGCCCGTCATAGGGAAAGTCCTTGCCGATGGCGGTGGCCGGCAGGCTCGCGCCCATCGCGGGCACTGCGGCCATGATCGCGGCAACGAAGGTGTTCGAGTTCGGCCCCGGCCAGACCGTGTAGTCGCCGGGCTGCGCATAGCGGTAAGACGCGATCACCGCACGGATGTCGGGGATCATGGCGGCGGCCTCGTCCCCATCAGCCGCGAACACGACCTCCGGCGTGCTGCCGAACCAGCGTCCGTCCGGCACGAACCGGTCGACCCAGATCGGCCGGCCCCAGGCCGTGTAGTCGAAGCGACTGTAGGTGCGCCCCCCCGCCTCCTTGACGACCACCCAGGCATGGGTCGCGAAGATGCCGCGCCAACTCACCGTACGCGCGGACAGGATCCGCACGACGGCTGCCGGATGGCGAGCCGGATCGGGCAGCAGGCCGGCGCTGGAGCGGTCGGCCAGGCGCCAGTCGCCGCGCTCGCGCACTGCGTAGAGCAGGGCGGAGACGGCGATGGGGGCGATGAAGGCGAGGACGAGCGCGAGGACGGTGATCCGGAGAACGACCACGGAGAAGACCGGTTCGGGAGGGGACGACGGCCATATGGGTATGGCCAGGCCGGCCGACGAGAGCCGTGAATGCGCACGCGTTGTTCATTGGACGCGGGGGAGGGCGTACTTTTCGTCAACCCGCAAAAGCCGTTATGAGGCGCGGACCCGAACGGGCCCGGCGGCGGGCCTGGCGGATCCGGCGAGGTTCGCGGCTCTGCCGTTTCTGGGGCCAAAGGGAACGAGCAGGCATTGGATCTCCTGAAGTACCTGAGGCGCCTGTCCCTCGGCGGCCAGCGCTGGCTGCCGATGCAGAGCGGCCCGGTCGCGTGGTTCGCGGTCTTCAACGGCGGCGTCGTGGTCGCGGTGAGCGCAGACGTGCGGCCGGAGGAGGTCCGTGTCGCGGCGCGCGCGGGCCGAGGTCCGGATCGGGTCCTGCCCATCGCGCGGATCACGCGGACCGAGAGCGAGGCTCTCGTCACCGCAGCCCTCGACCCAGCGCTCTTCGGGACCGCCTCGGCCGTCACCGTCAGCGTGACCGTCCGCGGACGCACGCGCCGCCGCCGCTTCACCACCGGTCCCGGCCTCTATGCGGGGCATCTCGACGGGGTGCGCAATTACGGCCTCGAAGGCTGGATCTCTCCGCTCTTCTCGGACCCGGCTCCCCAGGTGCAGTTGCTCGTGGACGGGGTTGCGGGCGAGCCGGTCGGGCTCGACCGCTTCCGCCGGGAGCTCATGCTGCCCGGAGGCCAGGGCGGCTGGAACGGCTTTCGCCTGCTGCTCCCGCACCACGTCCTCGATGGATCGGCGCACCGGCTCGGCGTGCGGGCGGGGGACACCGTGCTCGATCTCGGCCATTGGAGCGCGCGGCCGAAATTCCACATCGAGGCGGCCAACGCCCTGCGCCTGTCCGGCTGGTATTTCGACCGCTCGACCGGAGACGTGCCCACCACGATCCGGATCGTCAGTGACGGCATCACACGGGCCGAGGTGAAGACCCACGCCCGCCCGGACATCAAGGCGACGTTCGGCCGGAACTGGGCGAGCTTCTCGTTCGACGACGTCGCGTTCACCGAGGGCAGCACCCTCGTCGCGGGGCCGGAGGGCACCGGCGTCGTGGTCGGCCAGATCGGCGATGCGGTGCTGGCCCGGGTCGCGGCCCGCCGGGGCGAGGCCCGCGCGCTGCTGCTCGGCGGCGAGGGCCGGCCGAGCGAGCCGACCGCGACCCTGCCCGAACGCAGTGCCCTGCGCCGGCGCATCCGCGAGGAGGACCGCGTCTGCGACGCACGCATCGCCTTCCGCCCCTCGACGCGCGCCTCGATACAAGCCGCGCCCGTTGCGCCGCGCGCGCATGCGCTGCGCGTCAATCCCGGTCCGCTGCCGCCGGTCTGCGCGATCGTCCCTGTCTATAACGGCCTGGACGACCTCAAACTCTGCCTCGCCTCGCTGATCCCGCAGCTGCGCGTGGGACGGATCCGGGCGCTGGTCATCAATGACGGTTCGCCCGATCCGGCAGTCGCCACCGTCCTGGCCGACCTCGCCGCGCGTGGGGTGCCCGGGCTCACGATCCTCCACAATCCGGAGAATCTCGGCTTCATCGGCACCGTCAACCGGGGTCTCAGCCTGCTCGAGCCCGGCGAGGACGCCCTTCTCGTCAACGCCGACACGATCCTGCCGCCCGGCGCCGTGGAGCGCCTGAGCCGCCATTGCCACGGCCGGCGCGGCATCGCGTCGGTCACGCCGATGTCCAACACGGCGACCCTGCTGAGCTTCCCCAGCCTGACGCTGCGGAACCGGCCCGCCCTCGGACTCGACGTGGAGGCGCTCGACCGCGCCTTCCAGGCCGAGGGGGCCGAGCCGGCGGAGATCCCCACCGGCGTCGGCTTCTGCATGCACATGAACCGGGCGGCCCTCGACGAGGTCGGCCCGCTCTCTCCCGATTGGGGCCGGGGCTATTGCGAGGAGGTCGATTGGTGCCTGTCGGCGCGCGATCTCGGCTGGATCCACCTGGCGGCGACGGACACCTTCGTGATGCACGAGGGCTCGGTCTCCTTCACCAATACCACCCGGCTCGAACTGCTCGCGACGAACCACGCCCGGCTCGAGGCGCTCTACCCCGAATACAATGAGGAGCTGACCGCCCTCACGCGGTCCGACCCCTTCGAGCGCCTGCGCATCGCGGTCCTGCTGCGCCTGCTCGCCGGACGGTTCCGCAGGTTCACCCTCCACCTGACGCACGGGCTCGGCGGCGGCACCAAGCGCTACGTCAACGACCTGCGGATGCTGCCGCGCGAGCAGGACCACGAGGTGGCGATCCTCGCCCCCGTCGACGATACGGGCGAGGACACACGCCTCGAACTCGCCTTCGACGGGGCTGAGACGACGCTCACCCTGTCACCGGATCGCGTCCCGGATCTGCTCTCCGCGCTCGAAGCATCGGGCGTCTCGGTGAGCCTCCACGTGAATTCGCGCCTGACCTACGGGAGCGGCCTTCTGGAGCGGCTCCTCTCGGGCGACCGCCCCTATGTCGTGATGCTGCACGACTTCCAATGGTACTGCCCGCGCGTGAATCTGACCGACGGGCGCAAGTTCTATTGCGGCGAGCCGCCGCCGGACGTCTGCCAGCTCTGCGTCGGTGGCGGGGTGGACTACAACTTCGCCGATCAGGCGGCGCTGATCGAGACCGATCTCGACGCCTTCCTCGGCTTCAACACGCGGATCCTGCGCGGCGCGCAGCGGCTGCTGGCGCCCTCACAGGACACGGCCGACCGCTACCGGGCACGGCTCGGCCTCGACGACATCGTCGTGGTGCCCCATCCCGAGCCGCATGCGGGCCAGGGGCCGCAGCCGTCCGGCCGGGTCGCTCCTGTTCCGGCCGCGCCACCTGCCGCCGGACCGCTGCGGATCGCGGTCGTCGGCGCGATCGGCGCCCATAAGGGGTTCGAGCTCCTGCTGCGCATGGCCGAGCGGGCTGCGCGCGACCGGATCCCGTTCTTCCTCACGGTGATCGGCTACACGCCCGACACGCCGAGCCTCGTGCGCTACGGCAATGTCGAGGTCACGGGCGCCTACGCGCCCGCCGAGCTGGGCGCCCGGCTCGCCGCCGCCGAACCCGACTTCGTGCTCCTGCCGAGCGTCTGGCCCGAGACCTATTCCTATGTCCTGTCCGAGATCTGGGACGCGGGCTTTCCGGTCGTGGCCTTCGATTTCGGCGCACCGGCCGAGCGCATCCGGAGCGCGGGCGGCGGCGTTCTGATCCCGCCGACCCGCGACCCGCGGGCGCTCCTCGACACGCTGTTCGCCTTGCGCGACGGGCCGATCCCCGCGGAGGTCCCAGCCCTGGACCCCACCCGCTATGCCAGTCTCGATGCCTATGCCCGGGCCGGCGGCATCGGCCCGGACGGGTTCGCCCTGGAACCGGGCTGACGGCCGGATCGCCTCAGTCCGGCCGGGGCCCGCTCTCGGCCCGCAGCTCCGGGAAATCCGACTGGGTGAAGGCACGGCCGCGATAGGGATCGTCGGTGCGGCCCTCATGCTCCAGCCGCCGGAGCTGGACGCGCCGGATCTTGCCCGAGATCGTCTTCGGCAACTCGCCCACGAATTCCAGAGCCCGCAGGCGCTTGAACGGGGCGAGTCGGCTGTTGGTGAAGCGGAAGATCTCGAGCGCCGTCTCGGGTGTCGGCTCCGCGGAGCCGACGAGGGCGAGATAGGCCTTCGGCACGGTATGGCGGATCGCATCGGGGGCCGGCACCACGGCCGCCTCCGCGACGGCCGGGTGCTCGATCAGCACGCTCTCCAGTTCGAACGGGCTGATCCGGTAGCCCGACGACTTGAAGACGTCGTCGGCGCGGCCGACGAAGGTGAGCCGTCCCGCCTCGTCCAGGAACGCGACGTCGCCGGTGCGGTAGAGCGCCCCCTCCGCGCCCGAGAGCCGGCCCGCGCCGTCGTCGTAGCCCTGCATCAGGCCCGCCGGCCGCTCCCCATCGAGGGGCAGGCAGACCTCGCCCTCGCTCGCCGGGTTGCCGTCGATATCGAGTACGCGCACCCGGTAGCCCGGCAGCGGGCGGCCCATCGAGCCGGGGCTCACGGCCTGCCCCGGCGTGTTGGCGACGATGGCCGTGGTCTCGGTCTGGCCGTAGCCGTCGCGGATGGTGAGGCCCCAGGCCTCGGCCACGCGCTCGATCACCTCCGGGTTCAGCGGCTCGCCCGCCGCGCAGACCTCGCGCAGAGCGAGCCTGTAGGCGGTGAGATCCTCCTGGATGACGAGGCGCCACACGGTCGGCGGCGCGCAGAGCGTCGTGGCGCCGCAGCGTTCCAGAACGCCGAGCAGCGCCTTGGCGCTGAAGGGCGCCTGATTGACCACGAAGATCGTGGCACCCGCGTTCCAGGGCGCGAAGAACGAGGACCAGGCGTGCTTCGCCCAGCCCGGCGAGGACACGTTGCAATGGATGTCGCCGGGCTGAAGCCCGAGCCAGTACATGGTCGAGAGCGCGCCTGCCGGATAGGAGCGGTGGCTGTGGCGCACCAGCTTCGGCTTCGCCGTGGTCCCGGAGGTGAAGTAGAGCAGGAACGGATCGTCGGCCTGCGTCGGCGCATCGGGCGCGAAGGCTTCGGATTCGGAGAAGGCCGCGTCGTAGGGCTGCCAGCCCGGGACGGCCGGGCCCGTCACCACCTTGGTGATGCCGCCCGTCTCCACGCCCTCGAAGCGCGCGACCTGCTCGGGACCGGCCACGATCATCCGCGCCCGGCCGCGCTCCAGCCGGTCGGCGAGCTCGTCCGCCGTCAGCAGTGTCGTCGCCGGGATGACCACGGCGCCGAGCTTCATCGCGGCCAGCATGGTCTCCCACAGGGCCGGCACGTTGCCGAGGAGCAGGAGGAGGTGATCGCCGCGCCGCAATCCGAGCCCGCGCAGGTGGTTGGCCACCTGATTCGAGCGCCGGCTCAATGCGGCGAAGGTGAGCCGGATCTCGGCGCCGCTCGCCGCGTCGACGATCCAGAGCGCGGTGCGCTCGCGGCTCTCGGGGGATCCGGCAAGATCGGCGTCGAACCAGTCGAGCGCCCAGTTGAACGGAACCGGATCCGGCCAGCGGAAGGCCGCCACCGCGGCCTCGTGGTCGGTGCGGTGGGCGAGGAGCAGGTCCCTCGCCTCGCGGAAGCTCGGCATCGGCGTTCTCCCAAGGGTACTTCGCGGCTTCTTGTTGTGCCTGTCCTAATCCGTCTCGCGGCTCGCTTCCTCCCCCCTCATGGGAGGAGCGCGGCGTCATTCATGCGTGAACCTCGCCGGCCGCTTCTCCACGAAGGCGGCCATCCCTTCCTTCTGGTCCCGCGTCGCGAACATGGCGTGGAAGACGCGCCGCTCGAAGCGCACGCCCTCGGTCAGCGTGGTCTCGTAAGCGCGGTTGACCGCCTCCTTGGTCATCATGGCGATCGGCAGCGACATCGCGGCGATCGTCTCGGCCGCCTTCATCGCCTCGTCGAGGAGCTGGTCGGCCGGCACCACACGCGAGACGAGGCCGGAGCGCTCGGCCTCGGCCGCGTCCATGTTGCGCCCGGTCAGGCACATCTCCATCGCCTTCGACTTGCCGACGAAGCGGGTGAGGCGCTGGCTGCCGCCGATGCCCGGCATCACGCCGAGCTTGATCTCGGGCTGGCCGAACACGGCGGTATCGGCGGCCAGGATGAAGTCGCACATCATCGCGAGCTCGCAGCCGCCGCCCAGTGCGTAGCCCGCCACCGCCGCGACGATCGGCGTGCGCACGGCGGTGAAGCGCTCCCAGTCGGCGAAGCGGTCGCCGCCATACATCTCGGCATAGGTCGCCGCCTGCATCTCCTTGATGTCGGCGCCCGCCGCGAAGGCCCTGGCCGAGCCGGTCAGCACGATGCAGCCGATCTCGGGATCCGCGTCGGCCCGCGTCGCGGCGTCGATCACCTCGGCGGTGAGCTGCCGGTTGATGGCGTTGAGTGCCTTCGGCCGGTTCAGGGTGATCAGCAGGACGCGCCCGCGCGTCTCCGTGAGAATCGTCTCGTAATCCATCAGGCCGCGTCCCCCGCCTCGCTGCCGCGCAGCATACGGATGATGCCGGAAAAGTCCTCGGCTCCGTGCCCGAGGGCGTTGAAAAGGGCGTAGAGTTGTGCGGCCTCGGCCCCGAGCGGCGTCGCGGCGCCCGCGCTCGCCGCAGCGGCCTGGGCGAGGCGGAGGTCCTTCAGCATCAGTCCGGCGGCGAAGCCGGGGCGGTAATCGGTGTTGGCGGGCGAGGTCGGCACGGGCCCCGGAACGGGACAATAGGTGGTCAGCGACCAGCACTGGCCGGAGGAGACCGAGGCCACGTCGAACAAGGCCTGGCGCGACAGGCCGAGCTTCTCGCCGAGCGCGAAGGCCTCGCAGACCCCGATCATCGAGATGCCGAGGATCATGTTGTTGCAGATCTTGGCCGCCTGACCGGCGCCGGCCGCGCCGCAATGGAACACCGACCTGCCCATCGCCTTGAGCACCGGTTCGGCCCGCGCGAAGGCCTCGGCCGAGCCGCCGGCCATGAAGGTGAGGGTGGCGGCCTTGGCGCCGCCCGTTCCGCCCGAGACCGGCGCGTCGATCGACGGGCAGCCGCGCGCCTCGGCCAGCGCGTGGGCCCTGCGCGCGCTCTCCACGTCGACGGTCGAGGAATCGATGAGCAGCGTGCCGGCCGGAACGGCTCCGGTGAGCTGCGTCCAGACCTCGACCACGTGCTGGCCCGCCGGCAGCATGGTCACCACGATATCGGCGCCTTCGGCCGCCTCCAGGGCGGATCCCGCGACCGCGACGCCGGCCGCGCGCGCTGCATCGAGGGAGGCCGGGACGAGGTCGAAGCCCCGCACCGCGTGGCCGGCCCCGACGAGATTGGCCGCCATGGGGCCGCCCATATTGCCGAGCCCGATGAACCCGATGGTCTGCGCCACGCGCGCCTCCCTGTGTTGGGCGGGATGATCCCGCTCGTTCCGCTTCGAGATTTCCGGGCACCGACCTCATTCTGAGGTGCCCGCGTCAGCGGGCCTCGAAGGAGGCCTCCAGAAATCCCGGCGTCTCATGGAGGCCTCTTCGAGGCCTCCGCTTCGCGTTGCACCTCAGGCTGAAGTGGTCGAGGGGACATGCCGATCGGGCTGGCCGGGGAAGACCGGCGCCGCGCGCGGCTCCAGCCAGCGCGCGATCCGGGCCGGATCGACCTGATCCAGCCTCGGCGGCGACCAGCGCGGGTTGCGGTCCTTGTCGATCACCGCAGCGCGCACGCCCTCGCGAAAATCACCCTCGGCGAGCATGGCGAGGGAGGCGTGGAACTCGCGCTCGAGACAATCCTCGAGGCTCGGGGCGGTGCGTCCGCGGCGCAGCAGGCAGAGCGTCAGCACGAGGCTCGCGGGCGCCTTCTCGGCGAGGGTCGCGCGCGTCGCCGTCGCGAATGCGGACCCATCCGCCTCCAGCGCCGCGAGGATCTCGTCCATCATGTCGAAGGCGAAGCAGCGGTCGATCACCGCGCGATGCGCCTCCAGCGGGGCGGGGCCGGGATCGCGCGCCAGGGCCCGGATCGTCACCGCGGCATCCTCATGGTCCGATTCGGCCGGCAAGTCCGCCAGGGCCGCGATCAGGCGGGGGAGGGCGGTCGTCGGGACCAGGGCGTCGGCGAAGCCGGCATGGATCGCGTCGGCCGCCTCCATCGGCGCGCCGGTCAGGCCGAGATAGGTGCCGATCTCGCCGGGCGCCCGCGGCAGCAGCCAGGTGGCCCCCACATCGGGCAGGTAGCCGATCCCGGTCTCCGGCATCGCGACGCGGGAGCGCTCGGTGACGACGCGGTGTCGGGCATGGGCCGAGAGCCCGACACCGCCGCCCATGGTGATCCCGTCCATCACGGCGACGAAGGGCTTCTCGAAATGGGCGATGCGCGCGTCGAGGCGGTACTCGTCGCGCCAGAAGCGTTCCGCGAAGGCGGTCCCCTCGCTCTCGTAGAGCGAGCGCACGTCGCCCCCGGCGCAGAGGCCGCGCTCGCCCTCGCCGGTCAGCAGCACGCAGGCGATGTCCGGATCCTCGGCGAACCGGTCGAGCGCCCGATCGATCAGGCCGACCATGCGGTGGGTCAAGGCATTCAGCGCCTTCGGCCGGTTGAGGCGGAGCCGTCCCAGCCTGCCGACGGTCTCGACGATGACCTCGTCCATCAGCGCCCCCCGATCAGGTGGCGCGCCACGATCACCCGCATGATCTCGTTCGTGCCTTCCAGGATCTGGTGCACGCGCAGGTCGCGGACAATCTTCTCGATGCCGTACTCGGCGAGATAGCCGTAGCCCCCATGCAGTTGCAGCGCGTCGTTGGCGACGCGGAAGGCGGCATCCGTCACGTGGCGCTTGGCCATGGCGCAGAGCGCGGTCGCCTCCGGTGCGCCGGCATCGAGAGCCGAGGCCGCGTGGCGCAGGAAGGCGCGCGAGGCCTCGAGATCGGTCGCCATGTCGGCGAGGCGGAACTGCAGGGCCTGGAAGTCGGTGAGCACGCGGCCGAAGGCCCGCCGGTCGGCCATGTAGGCCAGCGTCCGGTCAAGGGCCCCTTGCGCGCCCCCGAGGGAGCAGGCGGCGATGTTGAGCCGGCCGCCATCGAGTCCGGCCATGGCGATGCGGAAGCCCTGGCCCTCGGCGCCGACCCGGTTCGCCACCGGCACCCGCAGGCTGTCGAAGCGCACGGACCGGGTCGGCTGCGCGTTCCAGCCCATCTTGCGCTCGTTGGCCCCGAAGCTGAGGCCGGGCGTATCCTTCTCCACCAGGATCGCCGAGACGCCATCCGGCCCCGGGCCACCGGTCCGCGCCATGACGAGGTAGAGGTCGCTGGCACCGGCACCCGAGATGAACTGCTTCTCGCCGTCGAGCACGTAATGGTCGCCGTCGCGCTCGGCCCGGGTGCGGAGCGCCGCCGCGTCGGAGCCGGAGCCGGGCTCGGTCAGGCAGTAGCTCGCGATCCGATCCATGCGCGCCAGGGCCGGGAGCCAAGCGCGGCGCTGCTCCTCGGAGCCGAAGCGGTCGAGGATCCAGGCGGTGAGGTTGTGAATCGAGAGGAAGGCCGCCACCGTCGGGCAGGCGGTGCTGAGCGCCTCGAAGATGAGGCTCGAATCGACACGGCTCAGCCCTGAGCCGCCGACATCCTCGCGCACCGTGATTGCGGCCATGCCGAGGCCCGCCGCGGCGCGCAGGGTCTCGACGGGGAAATGCTTGCGCTCGTCCCAGTCGAGAGCGTGCGGCGCGATCTGCTCGGCCGCGAAGCCCGCCGCCATGTCCCGGATCGCGACCTGATCCTCGCTGAGGCCGAAGCTCATGGCGTGTCCTCCATAGTCTCCGTCGCTCCTCTGCGGGGGCGGGTAGCGCCCGAACGGCGTCGGGAGAGGGGGCGACGCGACCGGATCGAGCGCGGCATCGCCGCTTCGCCCTCTCCAGAGGCGGGGCTCCCCTCGCCCGCCCCGCCTCCGCCCTCTCCCGCAGAGGGGGGAGGGCCGACCGTCAGCGCATGGTCGGGATCGAGAACTCGGCGCCGCTCTTGATGCCCGAGGGCCAGCGCTGCGTCACCGTCTTGGTCTTGGTGTAGAAGCGGATCGCATCCGGGCCGTGCTGGTTGAGATCGCCGAAGCCCGAGCGCTTCCAGCCGCCGAAGGTGTGATAGGCGATCGGCACCGGGATCGGCACGTTCACGCCGACCATGCCGACATTGACCCGCGCCGTGAAGTCGCGCGCCGCGTCGCCGTCCTGGGTGAAGATGGCGACGCCGTTGCCGTACTGGTGCGTCGAGGGCAGCGCCAGCGCCTCCTCGTACGTGTTGGCGCGGACCACCGAGAGCACGGGGCCGAAGATCTCCTCCTTGTAGATCGTCATCTCGGGCGTCACGCGGTCGAACAGCGAGCCGCCCATGTAGAAGCCGTTCTCGTAGCCCTGGAGCTTGAAGCCGCGTCCGTCGACGGCGAGATGCGCGCCCTCGCGCACGCCGGTATCGATGTAGCCCTTCACGCGCGCCACGGCCTCGGCGGTGACGAGGGGCCCGTAATCGGCGCTCTCGTCGTGGGAGGGGCCGATCCGGAGCGACTCGACGCGGGGAATCAGCCGCTCCATCAGGGCGTCGGCGGTCTTCTCGCCCACCGGCACGGCCACCGAGATCGCCATGCAGCGCTCGCCCGCGGAGCCGTAGCCCGCACCGATCAGCGCATCGACGGCCTGATCCATATTGGCATCGGGCATCACGATCATGTGGTTCTTGGCGCCGCCGAAGCACTGCGCGCGCTTCCCCGTCTGGGCGGAGCGCACGTAGATGTACTCGGCGATGGACGAGGAGCCGACGAAGCCGACCGCCCGGATGTCCTCGTCGTCGAGGATGGCGTCCACCGCCTCCTTGTCGCCGTTGACCACGTTGAGCACGCCCGGCGGCAGACCGGCCTCGAGGAACAGCTCGGCGATGCGCATCGGCACGCTCGGGTCGCGCTCCGACGGCTTCAGGATGAAGCTGTTGCCGCAGGCGATGGCCGGCGCGCATTTCCACAGCGGGATCATCGCCGGGAAGTTGAAGGGCGTGATGCCCGCGACCACGCCGAGCGGCTGGCGCATCGAGTAGACGTCGATGCCGGTGCCGGCGGCCTCGGTGTACTCGCCCTTGAGCAGGTGCGGGATGCCGCAGGCGAACTCCACCACCTCGACGCCGCGCTGGATGTCGCCCTTGGCGTCCGGCACCGTCTTGCCGTGCTCGGACGCTAGAAGCTCGGCGAGGCCCTGCATCTCGCCGCGGATCAGCTCAAGGAAGCGCATCATCACGCGGGCGCGCTTCTGCGGGTTCTGTGCGGCCCAGCCGGGCTGCGCGTCGCGCGCGTTCTCGACCGCCCGGCGCAGCTCGGCCCGGCTCGCCAGAGCCACCCGCGCCTGGACCTCACCGGTCGAGGGATGGAACACGTCGGCGAAGCGCCCGCTCGTGCCCTCGACGACCTTGCCGTCGATGAAATGACCCACGCTGCGCATGCGGCGCCTCCTGGTGCTTCCTCGTGATTTTGGCGCGAGCCTACCAGCCTTTGATGGGCGATAAAGTTGGACGGGCTCGCATCCGTTGTGCATCAATGCACATTGCAGCGGGGGTCGGCATGGTCGCGCGGAAGAGGTCCGGGCAGAGCTGGGACGACCTGCGCTTCTTCCTGGCGGTGGCCCGCTCCGGCACGCTCACGGCCGCCGCGCGCCAGACCGCGACCGAGCACACGACGGTCGCCCGGCGCATCCTGGCCCTGGAGGAGGCGCTCGGCCGCAGCCTGTTCCACCGGAGCCATGTCGGCTACGCGCTGACCGAGGCAGGGGAGGCGCTGCTCGGCGTCGCCGAGGCGATGGAGAGCGCGTTTCTCGGCGCACGAACCGGGCCGGCCGGGGAGGGGCACGGCGTCTCCGGCACGGTGCGGATCGGCGCGCCGGACGGTTTCGGCAGCCTGTTCCTGGCCCCGCGGATGCACCGTCTCACCGGACGGCATCCGGGGCTCGAGATCGAGATCCTGGCGACCGCCCGCATCTTCAGCCTCTCGAAGCGCGAGGCCGACATCGTCATCAGCCTGTCGGCCCCGCAGCAGGCGCGGGTGGTGGCGCGGCGCCTGACCGATTACCGCCTCTGCGTCTACGGATCGTCGGCCTATCTGGAGGCCGCCGCACCGATCCGCAGCGCGGCCGACTTCGTCCGGCATCCCTTCGTCGGCTATATCGAGGACATGCTGTTCGCGCGGGAGCTGAACTACCTCAACGAGGTCGATCCGCCGCCGCTCGCCCGCCTCCGCAGCACCAACCTGCTGGCCCAGGTCCACGCGACGCTCGCGGGGGCGGGCCTGTGTATCCTGCCGGCCTTCATCGCCGCGGGCCATCCGGGGCTGGTGCCGGTGCTGCCGGAGCGCCTGTCGCTGACGCGCACCTTCCACATGCACATCCACGAGGATTACCGGAAGGCTGCGCATGTCCGGGCGGTCGCCGGCTTCATCGCGGCCGAGGTGCGGGCGGCGCAGGGGCTGTTCGCGGGAGCCGGGCTGTAACGCGGATGGGTTTTCGCGGCCTTCGGCACCCTCTAGCCTTCCCGAAAGCCAGCAGAGACAACACGGGAGGACCCCATGGTGAGCGCGATCGCCCTGCCGCGCCTGATGCGGATCGGGGCCGGTGCCTCGGCCCTGCTGCCGGAGGTGCTGGGACAATTGGGCCTGTCGCGCCCCTTCGTCGTCACCGATCCGTTCCTCGCCGGCAGCGGGCGCGTCGAGAGCCTGATCGCGGGCCTGCGCGCGGCGGGCCTGTCGGCTGCCGTGTTCAGCGAGACGGTGCCGGACCCGACCGTCGCCTCGGTGGAGGCCGCGCTCGCGGCGCTCAAGGCGGGCGATCACGACTGCGTCGTCGGCTTCGGCGGCGGCAGCCCGATGGACACGGCCAAGGCCGTCGCGGTACTCGCCCGGTTCGGCGGGCCGATGCGCGCCTTCAAGGCCCCGCACCTGCAGGACGAAGCAGGGCTGCCGATCGTGGCGATCCCGACCACGGCCGGCACCGGATCGGAGGCGACGCGCTTCACCATCGTCACCGACGCGGCGACCGACGAGAAGATGCTCTGCATCGGGCTCGCCTATCTGCCGGTCGCGGCGCTCGTCGATTACGAGCTGACGCTCACCAAGCCGCGCCGCCTCACCGCCGATACCGGCATCGACGCGCTGACCCATGCCATCGAGGCCTATGTCTCGAAGCGGGCGAACCCGTTCTCGGACGGATTGGCGCTCTCGGCCATGCGCCTCATCGCGCCGAACCTGCGCCGGGTCTGGGCGGATGCCGGCGATCGCCGTGCCCGCGAGGCGATGATGATCGGCGCGACGCAGGCGGGGATCGCCTTCTCGAACAGCTCGGTGGCGCTCGTCCACGGCATGAGCCGGCCGATCGGCGCGCATTTCCACGTGGCGCACGGCCTCTCGAACGCGATGCTGCTGCCCGCCGTCACCGCCTTCTCGGCGCCGGCCGCGACGGCGCGCTACGCCGATTGCGCCCGTGCCATGGGCGTGGCGGAGGAGGGCGAGGCGGACGACCGTGCGGTCGAGCGGCTGATCGCGGCGCTCCGTGCCCTCAATGCCGATCTCGAGGTGCCGGGGCCGCGCGCCTACGGCATCGATGCGGGCCGCTGGTCGGACCTGCTGCCGACCATGGCCCGTCAGGCGCTCGCCTCCGGTTCGCCGGCCAACAATCCCCGGGAGCCCTCGGCCGAGGAGATCGAGGCGCTCTACCGCGCGGTGTGGGCAGGCTGATTCCGCGTCCGGTTGCTCGGGCCGGAGGCGGGATCAGCCAAGCCCCGGCGGCGTCAGAGCGAGGACGCCATCCGACATCCGAACGGATCAACGGGATGCCGGATGAACCCTCACTTCACCCGCTTCCAGGTCTGGCGCTTGCAGAACACGCTCATCACGCAGCCGGACACCACCACGGTGTCCGGTCCCGTCATCTTGAGCGAGCCGGAATAGGTCTTGCCGTCCTTCGGGTTGTAGAGCGTGCCCTCGTAGCCGTCCGAGGTTGCGCTCGCGGCGTTGACGATCTGCACGCCGACCACGCTGCGCGTGCGGAGCGCGGGGTCGGGATTGTTGGCGTCGAGCCCCTTGCCGGTCACGCTGACCAGCGTGCCGCAGAATCCGGCGCCGCAGCGGGCGAGGCGCACCTTCGAATCGCCCGTCTCGGTGAGCCAGATGCCGCTCGGGTCGCCGCCCGCGGCCTGGGCGATGCCGCCCGCGAGCAGGCTTGCGACGAGCGCGGAGGCGTGGATCAGGGGTCGCAGATGCATGAGGTCCTCCCTTGCCCGTGCTTCGGCGCGGGCCGGAGGGATTAGCCGGGGGGGCGCGGCCGGAGCAAGGGCCGCGGGCGCCTCAGCGCAGCCGGGACCCGAGCACGGCGCCGAGATAGATCTCGGCCACCTCGCAGAAGGGCAGGCCCGCGCCGGTGGCGAGCACCGCGTCCACCTCGAAGAGCGGCGTGTCGCGGCCCGGCCGGGGACCCGGATCGGCGGCCGGCCGCAGCGCGATGTTGCGCCGGCTGGGACCGAGCGGCCGAACCACACGGCCGAAGGGCGCGTCCGTGCCGTCGAGGGCGGCGTTCATGGCCGGCGTCAGCCGGGCCGGAACGTACCAGTTGTCGGCCTCCGACAGGACATGCTCGCCGCAGGCGAGGCGCACGCGGCGATAGCGCACCGGCTCGTCGGGCGCGATGGCGAGGCGCTGGCGCTGCTCGGCCGAGAGCGGCTTGTCCGGCGCGGCGACGCGGCGCGCGACGAGGCGCGGCTCGGCTGCCAGGCCCCGCTCGGCGCACCACGCCTCCAGCACGGCCGTGGCGCTCGGCGCGGCGAGGATGCGCGCGCGGAGATCCGCCACGAGCCCGGCCGCGTCGTCGGCGCGCGGCGCCGTGAGCGGTTCGGCCGAAGCGAGGGACAGGGACATCACCAGCGCACCGCAGAAGGACAGGAGGGCGGCAAGCCGCGTCCGCGCAGCCTCCGCACGCCATAAGGGGCGGGCGACGCGGCGTCCATGCAGTCTCTGTTGTTTCGAAAGGGGAAAGATGGTGGAGCCTAACGGGATCGAACCGATGACCTCTTCCATGCCATGGAAGCGCTCTCCCAGCTGAGCTAAGGCCCCACTTTCATCAGCCGCCGCGCTCTGGTCGCTCGCGGTGGCGTCTCGCCGGCGGCGCTGTCGTCCGTCGGCGAGGCGGTGTTTAGGCGGGTCTCGACCCGGACTCAACCCCCTTTTTGCACCGGCCGATCATTTTTTGGATCGGCGGCCGCCGCTCATACGCGGACGGCCCGGCAGGGTCGCGTCAGTTCTCCTCGTCGCTCTCGATGTCGCCGTCGATCAGGTCGGACACGTCGTCGTCGCCGGCATCCTCCTCCTCGAGGAAGGTGTCGGCATCGTCGTCGCCGCCCGCATCGTCGCCGGCCTCGTCGTCGGTCGAGGTATCCGCATCGTCCTCGGCAGCCTCGACCTCGTCGAGGGAGACCATCTCCGGGCCCTTCTCGTCCGTCTCGTCCTCGTCCTCATCGGTGCTGCGCGAGAGCGCGGGAGCCGCGACACGGCTCGGGGCGGCGCCCTGATAGACCGAGCCGCATTTCGGGCAGGTCGCGGGATCGCGGGCGAGATCGTAGAATTTCGCGCCGCAGTTCATGCACTGGCGCTTCAATCCGAGTTCCGGTCGGGCCACGGGGAAAACCTCGTCACGGTGCTGTCTGGGGAGGGGCCCCGTTAGTCGCGGCGCACGGACCTGTCAAATGGAACGGATTCCGGCCCAATCCTCAGCGGGTTCGGCCCGGATGACCATCCGCGGGAGCAGGCCTCCACCCGGTCCAGGATGACGGCGGACGGCATTGGTGCTAACCGGCCCCGCGCTCCTGCTCCACAGCACGTCCGCGCGCCCGCCGCGCACCGGACGACATCGAGATTCGCGCCGAGATTCGCCCCGTGCCCCACGCCTCCGACGATCCGCAGCCGCTCACCGCCTCGCCCGGCGCGCCCTTGCGCGGCGCCCTGAAGCCGCCGGGCGACAAGTCGATCTCGCACCGGGCGATGATCCTCGGGCTGCTCGCCATCGGCGAGACCCGCGTCGAGGGCCTGCTCGAAGGCGACGACGTGCTGCGCACCGCCGCCGCGGCCAAGGCGCTCGGCGCCGGGGTCGAGCGGCTCGGCGAGGGGCGCTGGGTGGTCCGCGGCGTCGGCATCGGCGGGATGAGCGACCCGGCCGAGACCCTCGATTTCGGCAATGCCGGGACCGGCTCGCGCCTGATGATGGGCGTGGTCGGCGGCCAGCCCGTCACCGCGACCTTCGACGGCGACGCGTCGCTGCGCAGCCGGCCGATGCGACGCATCCTCGATCCCCTGGTGAAAATGGGCACCGAGGTCGTCTCGGAGGCGGCGGGCGGACGCGTGCCGCTGACGCTGCGCGGCCCCCGCGAGGCGATCCCGATCACCTATGAGACGCCGGCCGCCTCGGCGCAGATCAAGTCCGCCGTGCTGCTGGCTGGCCTCAACGCGCCCGGCACCACCACGGTGATCGAGGCCGCCGCGACGCGCGATCATACCGAGCGCATGCTGCGCCTGTTCGGCGCCGAGGTCGCCGTCACGCCGCACGGCCCCGGTGGGCATGGCCGCGCGGTGGCGCTCACCGGCCAGCCGACCCTGCGCGGCACCGACGTCATCGTGCCCGCCGACCCGTCCTCGGCCGCCTTCCCGCTGGTGGCGGCGCTGATCGTGCCGGGTTCCGAGGTGACGCTGCGCGGCGTCATGATGAACCCGCTTCGCATCGGCCTGATCACGACGCTTCTGGAGATGGGCGCCGAGATCGAGCGGATGGACGAGCGCGAGGAGGGCGGCGAGACCGTCGCCGACCTGCGCGTGCGGGCGAGCCGGCTCAAGGGGGTCGCCGTGCCGCCGGAGCGTGCGCCGAGCATGATCGACGAGTACCCCGTCCTCGCCGTCGCCGCCGCCTTCGCCGAGGGCACCACGCGGATGGCTGGCCTGCACGAGCTGCGCGTCAAGGAATCCGACCGCCTCGAAGCGGTCGCGGCGGGGCTCAAGGCGAACGGAGTCCGCTTCGAGGTGCAGGGCGATGACCTCGTCGTGCACGGCGACGGCGCCGCCCCGCAGGGCGGCGGCACCGTCGCCACCCATCTCGACCACCGTATCGCCATGGCCTTCCTGGTGATGGGCCTCGCCACCCGCGAGCCCGTCACCGTGGATGACGGCGCGATGATCGCCACCAGCTTCCCGAGCTTCCTGCCGACGATGCGGGACCTCGGCGGACGGATCGAGGCCTGACGCACGATGCCGATGGTCATCGCGATCGACGGGCCGGCGGCGTCCGGCAAGGGCACGCTCGCCCGGCGGCTGGCCGATCATTACGGCCTGCCGCACCTCGACACGGGGCTGCTCTACCGCGCCGTGGCGCTGACGCTGATCGATGCAGGCGCCTCCCTTGACGACGAGCAGGCGGCGGCCCAGGCCGCGGCGTCGCTCATCGCCGACCGGCTCGCCGATCCGCGCCTGCGCGAGCGGGCCATGGGCGAGGCGGCCTCGCGCATCTCCGGCATCCCGGCCGTGCGCGCCGCGCTGCTGGCCTGGCAGCAGCGCTTCGCCGGCACGCCGCAGGGCGCCGTCCTCGACGGCCGCGACATCGGCACCGTGATCTGCCCGGAGGCGCGGGTGAAGCTCTTCATCACCGCGAGCGCCGGAGAGCGTGCCCGGCGCCGCCACCGCGAGCTGACGGGACGGGGCGAGAGCGTGACCCTCGCGGCGATCCTGGCCGACATCGAGGCCCGCGACGCCCGAGACGCCTCGCGCAGCACGGCCCCGCTGAAGGCGGCCGCGGACGCGGTGGTGCTCGACACCACCGAGCTCGACGCGGACGAGGCCTTCGCGGCGGCGCGGGCCGTCGTGGACCGCGCACGCACGCAGTGAGGATCGCGCCGCGGGCCGCCTGATGTCGGATCGACAACCGGAGGCGGCCCCGCGCCGCGCCTCGTTCCCGCTCCTCGTCGCGGTGACCATGACCGGCACCGTGGCCCTGCACATCTTCGTGCCGGCGCTCGCCGCCGCCGCGGGGGATCTCGGCACCACGCCGACCGCCGCGCAGCTCACCATCACCCTCTACATCGTGGGCCTGGCGGGCGGCCAGCTCGTCTACGGCCCGCTCTCCGACCGCTACGGCCGGCGCCCGGTGCTCATCGTCGGGCTCGCCCTCTACCTCGCCGGGCTGCTCCTCGCGATCCCGGCGCCCAACATCGCCACCCTCGTGGTGGCTCGGGTGCTGCAGTCGCTGGGCGCCTGCAGCGCCCTCGTGATCGGGCGGGCCATGGTGCGCGACGTCTCCGGCGCGGCGGATGCGGCACGCAAGCTCGCCCTCCTCACCATGGCGATGACGCTGACCCCGGCGCTGGCACCGGCCATCGGCGGCCTCGTCAACGAGGCCTTCGGCTGGCGCGCGGTGTTCGGCGTGCTCGCGGCTTTGGTGGCGGTTCTCGGCACGCTCGTGGTGCTGACCTTGCCGGAGACCAACCGGCACAAGGTGGCGTTGCCGGGGCTCACCGCCATGGCCGCCGCCTATCTGCGCCTGCTGCGCCATCCCGTCTTCCGGGCCTATCTCGTCGCCGGAGCCTGCGCCGGGACCAGCCTCTACGCCTTCCTGGCGGTGGCGCCGTTCCTGCTCGTCGACCGGCTCGGCCGCTCGTCGCAGGAGGTGGGGCTCGATTGCCTGCTCGTGGTCTTCGGCATGGTGGCCGGCGCGGTGCTGGCGAGCCGGCTGGCCCTGCGCGTGCCGATCCGCCGGGTGGCCCGAGCGGGCAACATCCTCTGTCTCGCCGGCGCGGCGACGTTGCTCGCGATCGATCAGGCCGGCTATCTCACGGTGGTGAGCCTGATCCTGCCGCTTCTCGTCTACGCGATCGGGGTCGGGCTCGTGGGTCCGAACGCGGTGGCGGGCCTGATGAACGTCGATCCGCGCGCCTCGGGCTCCGCCTCCAGCCTCTACGGCTTCACGCAGATGACCTTCGGCGCCGGCTTCACCGTGGCGGTCGCCCTCTGGCACGCCGATTCGGCGACGCCCGTCGCGGCGACGCTTCTCGGCGCGGCGCTGATCGCGGCCGTGGCATTGCGGAAGGCTTAGACCGATCCGGCGGTCGATCCGTTTCACCCACCGCCTCGTCCTGATGTGATGGGACGAAGGCCATGCGGCTTGCGGCCCGGACCGCCGGGATCACCCCCCCGTCATGGGCGGGAAGAACGCGATCTCCGCGGCACCGCGGATCGAGGCGTCGTGCTTGGCGTGGACCCGGTCGATGGCCGCGCGGACGACGCCCGGATTCTCGAAGGCGTAGGCGTATTCCTCCCCGCGCCCGCGCAGCCAGCCGACGAGGTCGGCCACGGTCGCCACCTCGTCCGGAGGCGCCACGACCTCCTCGGGGCGGCCGACGCGCTCGCGGACCCAGGCGAAATAGACGAGCTTCATCGGCGTCCTCGGGTCCTGCGGCGGCCCGCTCAGCGCGGGTCCTCGATGGCGTGCTTCACGCCCGCCCTCATGTAGTCCCAGCCGGTCCAGAGCGTCAGGGCGGCAGCGAGCCACAGCAAGATGATGCCGATCCGCTCGGTGCCCGGCAGGATGGTCTCGCCCGCGGGCCCGGCGACGAGGAAGCCGAGCGCCAGGAGCTGCACCGTGGTCTTCCATTTGGCCACCCGGCTCACCGGCAGGCCGACCTTCAGCTCGGCGAGGTACTCGCGCAGCCCCGAGACCAGCACCTCGCGGCACAGGATGACGATGGCGGCCCAGGTCGAGACGCCGCTGATGGTGCGGTCGGCCACCAGCATCAGAAGGCAGGCGGCGACGAGCAGCTTGTCGGCGATCGGGTCGAGCATCCGGCCGAGCGCCGAGGATTGCGCGTAGGTGCGGGCGACGTAGCCGTCTAGATAATCGGTGATGCCGGCAGCGGCGAAGACCGCGAAGGCACTGAAGCGCGCGGGGATCGACTCGGGCCAGAACAGCAGGCCGACCATGACCGGAACCGCCACGAGGCGGCCGTAGGTGAGGCAGTTCGCGAGCGTCCAGGCCTGCGACCGGCGTCGGGGGAGGACGGCGTTCATCGGCGGGGTGAAATCACGGCTGCCCCCGAGCGTCAACGGGTCCGGCGTCTCGCTCACCTCAGGCTCCGGCATGGAAGAAGTCGTAGACGGCACGCGCGGTGGCGGCATTGACCCCCGGCGCCTTGGCGAGGTCCTCCAGCGCGGCGCGCTGGATCGCCTTCACGGTACCGAAATGGTGCAGGAGCGCCCGCTTGCGAGTCGGCCCGATCCCGGCGATCTCGTCGAGCGGGTTCCGGACCATCTCGCGCTTGCGCTTGGCCCGATGCGTGCCGATGGCGAAGCGGTGCGCCTCGTCGCGCAGCCGCTGCACGAAGTAGAGCGTCGGGTCCCGCGGCGGCAGCTTGAACGGGCTGCGACCCGGCACGAAAAAGGTCTCGCGGCCGGCATCGCGGTCGCGGCCCTTGGCGACGCCGACCAGGGGCACGTCGGAGACGCCGACCGCCTCGAGCGCCGCACGCGCGGCGTCGAGCTGGCCCTTGCCGCCGTCGATGAGGACAAGGTCGGGCCAGGCCGGAAAGGCGTCGGAATCCGCCTGCGGCTCCGGCACGGGCTCGGCCACGCCGCCTTCGAGCGCCGAGGCCGCGGCCTCGCCCGCGTTGCGCGGCGCCTCCTTCACCAGCCGCTTGAAGCGGCGCTGCAGCACCTCGCGCATCATCCCGTAATCGTCGCCCGGCGTCAGTTCCTCGGACTTGATGTTGAAGGTGCGGTAATGCGTCTTCATGAAGCCGGTGGGGCCCGCAACGATCATGCCGCCGACCGCATTCGTGCCCATGATGTGCGAGTTGTCGTAGACCTCGATCCGGCGCGGCGGTTGGGCGAGCCCGAAGGCCTGGCCCAGTGCGGCGAGCAGCTTGCCCTGCGAGGCCGTGTCGGCGAGGCGGCGCGCCAGCGCCTCCTTGGCGTTGCGCTGGGCATAGTCGACGAGATTCTTCCGCTCGCCGCGGCGCGGCCAATGGATCTCGACCCGGTGCTCGACGCGGCTCGACAGGGCTGCGGCCACGAGTTCCGCATCTTCCACCGCATGGCTTGTGAGGACCGTGCGCGGCGCCGGCTTGTCGTCGTAGAACTGGCCGATGAACGAGCCGAGCACCTCCTCGGGGGTCATGGTGCGGTCGGCCTTGGGGAAGTAGGCGCGGTTGCCCCAGTTCTGGAAGTTCCGGAAGAAGAACACCTCGATGCAGAACTGGCCGGCCTGCTCGTCGAGGGCGAACACGTCGGCCTCCTCGACGCCTTGGGTGTTCACGCCCTGCACGCCCTGGATGGCGGAGAGCGCGCTGATCCGGTCGCGGAAGCGGGCAGCCCGCTCGAACTCCATCGCATCGGAGGCGGCCTGCATCTCGTCGCGCATGCGGTCCTTCACGGCGTTCGACTTGCCGTCGAGGAAGGTCTTCGCGGAATCGGCGAGCGCACGATAATCGTCGCGGGCGATCTCGCCCGTGCAGGGCCCGGAGCAGCGCTTGATCTGGAACAGCAGGCAGGGCCGCGTGCGGTTCTCGTAGTAGCTGTCCGTGCAGGTGCGCAGGAGGAAGGCGCGCTGCAGGGCGTTCACGGTGCGATTCACGGCCCAAACGCTGGCGAAGGGTCCGTAATAGCTGCCCTTCCGCCGCCGCGCGCCGCGGTGCTTGACGATCTGCGGCGCCGCGCCGTCATCGGTGACGAGGATATAGGGGAAGGACTTGTCGTCCCGCATCAGCACGTTGAAGCGGGGCTTCAGCTGCTTGATGAGGTTCGCCTCGAGGAGCAGCGCCTCGGTCTCGGTCGCGGTGGTGACGAACTCCATCGCCGCCGTCTGCGAGATCATCCGCGCGATGCGGTTCGAATGCGCCTGGCCGCGGGCATAGGAGCCGACGCGGGCCTTCAGGTTCTTGGCCTTGCCGACGTAGAGGACGTCGCCCTTGGCGTCGAACATCCGGTAGACGCCGGGAGAGAGCGGCAGCGTCGACCAGAACCGGCGGATCACCTCCGTTCCGGCCTGGACCGCGCCGGGCTCGAAATCGAAGTCGATCTCGGGCCCGTCGTCGGGCAGGTCCGCGACCTCGTCGTCGCGGCCCTCCGGCAGGCCATCGTCGAAACTGTCGGGCGGAAGATCGGACGGGACGCGCCGGCTCATCCCGCTCACTTAAGCCGCCCGGAATCCGCCGGAAAGGGGCGGCGCCCGCATGGCGCCATGCGGGATCGCCCGAGGGTCAGTCGAACAGGGCGTCGATGTCCGACTGATCGACATGGCCCGGATCCTCGTCAAGCTTCGGCCCGTTGAGGAGCGACTTCTCGTCGTCCGGATCGACGGATTCGGATCCGACGCCCAGCACGTCGCGGAAGCTCTCGAGTCCGCTCCAGGCGGTGATGACCCGATCGAGATGATCCTCGACGAACTTCATCACGTTGACGATCTTGCTGATGCGCTGGCCGGTCAGATCCTGGAAGTTGCAGGCCTCGTAGGCGATCACGACGCGCTCCAGGATGGCGTCGACGTTCTCCTGGGCCGCTTTCGACAGGCGGGTGGCGCGCAGCATGTTCGCCTGTTGCTCGATATCCTCCATCGCGGTGAGGAGCGTCGAGGTGGCGTGCTCGGTCGATTCCACGACGGCGTCGAGCTCGTCGGCGGCGCGGCGCATGCCCTTGCCGTTGTGCTCGGAGCGGTAGAGCGCGGCGATCTCCGTCTTGGTGCGGGTGATCGCCTCCTTCATCAGATCGAGCTCGCCGCGCATCGCGAAGACCTCGTTCAGCTCGCGGCGGCAAGCCTCGACGGTCTCGCCCGCGCTCGCCTGGGTGATGCGGCGCAGGTCATGGATGGCATTCAGGATCTCGTCGAGCCGGGCACCACCCGCGGGCGCGGATTCAATCTGAGCAACGGGCTGCTGCGCAAGGCCGAAGCTGTCTTCGATACGGTAGCGTTTCTGGATCATCGCTTCGCGCGGCCGAATTCTCTCGAGTTCCGCCGCCAGGATGCCGCCAACTGGTTTCCAGACCTTCAACGGAAACGGCGCGGTGAGCGATTTAACCGCCGATTCACGCTGGTCGGTCCGCGCAGGGGGACGACAGTTCGATTCACCATGTTCCTTCACCGGATTCGCGAAGGATCCTGGGGATCGTTCCGTCAGCGGTGACCCGGGGCGTGACCGGGCCGCACCCTTCCGGAGAGCGGGAACGATGCGTGTGCGTGTGTGCGCGGCGGCGCTGGCCGCCGCAGCCTGGACCGGCGCGACCTGGGTCGACGCGGCCTGGCTCGGCGAGGCCCGGGCCCAGAGCCGGTATGCCGAGCCCGGCCAGTATGGCGGCGGCCTGATCGAGTACCTCGTCACTGGCGGCGCGCAGGATGCGCGCGGCCTCGCCCAGGCCCCCGGCCCGGTGCCGCGTCAGCCGCAGGCCGCCACCGTCGGCTACGCCTATCCGCCCGGCTCCGGCGACCCGCTGCAATCCTATTCCGGGGCGCCGCGGCGCCACGCGGCCCTGCCGCCGAGCGGACTCTACCCGCAGGGCAACGCCTATCCGCCCGGCGGCGGCTATCCCCAGGCCGGGCTCTATCCCCAGCCCGAGCCTCAGGGGGAGCCGCAATTTGCGATGCGCGAGCCGCCGGAGGAGCGGATCGGGCGCGGCCTCGATCCGCGCTACGCGCGCCAGGAGGTGGCCTATGACGGGCCGCAGCGGCCCGGCACCATCGTGGTCGATACGCCGAACAAGTATCTCTATCTCGTCCAACCGGGCGGCCGCGCGCTCCGCTACGGCATCGGCGTCGGACGTCCGGGCTTCACCTGGGCCGGCCTGAAGACGGTGAGCCGCAAGGCCGAATGGCCGGACTGGATCCCGCCGGCCGAGATGCTCGCCCGTCGCCCGGACCTGCCGCGGCACATGGCGGGCGGCCCGCAGAATCCACTCGGGGCCCGCGCGCTCTATCTCGGCTCGTCGCTCTACCGGATCCACGGCACCAACGAGCCGCACACAATCGGCCAGTCGGTCTCCTCGGGCTGCATCCGGATGATGAACGAGGATGTGACCGATCTCTACGACCGCGTGCCGATCGGCACCCGGGTCATCGTGCTGTAACGGGGAGGCCCGGCGCCACACGGCGCCGGGCCCCGGGCCGGATCAGGCCCAGTCGCTGTCGTCGCCGCCGCCGAGATCGCCGCCGAAATCGTCGCCGCCGTTATCGTAGGAGGCGTCCTGGAAATCGCCCCCGCCGAGCGGGGCGCCGAGATCCTCGGTATTGGCGCCATCCGAGCCGTAATAGTTGTTCACCACGGTCTCACCGCCGCCGAGGCCCGCCGAAGCGGCGCTGCCGAGCTGCGAGTGGCCGCCCGCGAAGGCGTTCGAGAGGGCACTGCCGAGGAGCATGCCGCCCGCCGCGCCGGCCGCCATCGGCAGGGCGGTGGCGAGGAAGCCGCCGCCGCGGGCCGGCGGCTGCTGCTGGCCGTAGCCCGGCTGGCCGCCCCAGGGGCCGCCCTGCTGCTGCGGATAGCCCTGCTGGGGTGCGGCCTGCTGACCGTAGCCCGGCTGCTGGCCACCCCAGGCCCCGCCAGGGCGCTGCTGCGGCGCGTATTGCGGCTGCGGCTCGGGTCGGGATCCGCCGCCGAAGATGCTCGACAGGAACCCGCCACCGCCCGAGCTCTGCGGCTGCGCCTGCTGGCGGCGCGCCTCCTCGAGTTGCTGGTTCAGGCTCTTGATCGCCTCTTCCTGCACGTAGATCAGCTGCGCCATCGCGTAGGGCGCGTAGGGCTGCTGCCGGATCCGGTCGGCGATGAAGCGCTCGGCATCCGCGTCCCGTGGCTGGCCGGAGGCCTGTTCGAGGCGCTGGAAGATGCCGGAGATGACGTCGCGTTCTTCGCTGTTCATGGAGTCGTCCTCCTCGATCACGCCCCGCGGCGGTCACGGGCCGCGTGGTCGGCGGAGATGTGGGAAGGCCGTGGAAGCTTTGTGAGGGGCGCTCACGAAAACTTCGCCGTTGCATTGCGAAAGATTCGCGGGATTAAACGGCGCGCGACACGAAAAAAGCCCGGCCGAAGCCGGGCTTTCGCAAGGGGGCGACGCGGGCGCCGGGCGCCCGCACCGCCTGCTGGGATCTCAGTACGAGCCGAACTTGTAGTTGATGCCGGCGCGGACGACGGCGAACTCGGTGTCGTTGCGGCGGCTGCTGGCGCCGGAGATGACGGTGACGCCGGTGCTGCTGAGGGCGACCGGGATGCCGGTGGCGCCGACGGCGAACAGGCCGTTGTTGCGGTTGCCCTGGTCGAGGTTGACGTACAGGCCTTCCACCT
>Ga0126362_10000196_pt1 | contig 47547 bp, 39 predicted proteins | sample ANMtaG_FD_126269 | JGI IMG/M metagenome (GOLD analysis project Ga0126362, IMG submission 126269) | Continental margin sediment microbial communities from North Pacific Ocean - ANME2c_DSS_Sorted | ecosystem: Environmental > Aquatic > Marine > Continental margin > Sediment | place: Pacific Ocean... | reverse complement strand
GGAGGGGCTACGGCTACCCGTCCTACGGCTACGGCTACGCCCCGGCCGGTTACGGCTATGGCTACGGCTATCCGGCCTATGGCTACGGTTACGCCCCGGGCTACGCCTGGTAAGAGCCGGCCCGCATCGGACGTTCGAGGCCTCGCCGGTCCTGCCGGCGGGGCCTTTTCGCGCGTGACCATGACCGACGAGACCGATCTCGACCTCAGCGGACTGAAATGCCCGCTGCCCGTGCTGCGGACCGCCAGGGCCCTGCGGGGCCTGCCCGCGGGCGCGCGCCTGCGCGTCACCTGCACCGACCCGATGGCGGCGATCGACATCCCGAATCTCGTGCGCGAGACCGGCGATCACCTCGACGCGACCGAGCGCGCGGGGCCGCATCTGCGCTTCACCATCCGCCGCGGCGCGGCCGGCGGTGCGGGATAGCGCCGGGTCACGCCCTCGGAATCCACGAATCGCCCCGAGCCGTTCGTGCTGGCGCCGCATTCGCGGTGCATCCGGCCGGCGCTTCCCGGGGCCGGCATGCCCCTTCTCCAGAGGATGCGCATGGCACCCATTATCGGCGGAACCCGTCTCATCCACGACGGTTGGGCCCGTTTTCTCGTCGCCGAGGTGACGATGGCCGACGGAAGCCGGGTCAAACGGGAGATGGAGGATCACGGGCGGGCGGTCGCGGTGCTGCCCTATGATCCCGAGCGGCGCGTCGCGGTTCTGATCTCGCAGTTCCGCGCGCCCGTCCTGTTCGCGGAGGGGCCGCCGGAGGTGATGGAGGTGCCGGCCGGCATCCTCGACGAGACCGACCCCGCAGAGGGCGCCCGCCGCGAGGCCTACGAGGAGACGGGCCTGCGTCTCGGCGCCCTGGAGCCGGTGGCGAGCGCGTGGTCGATGCCCGGGATCTCCACCGAGCGCATGGATCTGTTCCTGGCGCCCTACGGCCAGGCCGACAGGGCGGGCCCCGGCGGCGGCCTCAGCGAGGAGCACGAGGCGATCAGCGTGCATGAATTGCCCCTCGAGGCGATCGCGCGCATGAGCGACGACGGCACCATCGCCGACATGAAGACCCTCGTCCTCGTCTACGCTCTGCGCCTGCGCCGGCCGGACCTGTTCGCGGCGCGCTGACGCACCGTGACGCGGCGCCGGCGCGGCCCCATATCGGGGCCGACGCGCGAGGCCTATCCGTGATCCGTCTCACGGACATGCCCCGCGCGCGTGTGGCGCATTGTCGTCCGCAGGATCGGTGAGCGGTCCCGCCCGCAATGCTCTCGACAGGAGCCGAGCATGACCGCTGCGACCCCCCCGGACCGCCCGTTCATTCCCCTCGGCATCGCCGTGCTCACCGTCTCGGACACCCGCCGGCTCGAGGATGACCGCTCCGGCGATACCCTGGTCCAGCGCCTCGGCACGGCCGGGCACCGGCTGGCGGGCCGCGCCATCGTCCCGGACGAGGTTCCGGCGATCCGCGGCCAGGTCGAGGCCTGGATCCGCGATCCGGCGATCGACGTGGTCGTCACCACCGGCGGCACCGGCTTCACCGGGCGCGACGTGACGCCCGAGGCCCTGGAGCCGCTGTTCGAGAAGCGCATGGATGGCTTCTCGGCGGTGTTCCACCGCATCTCCTACGACAAGATCGGCACCTCGACCCTGCAGTCGCGCGCGACCGCGGGCGTGGCGCGGGCGACCTATATCTTCGTGCTGCCGGGCTCCCCCGGCGCCTGCCGCGACGCCTGGGACGGGATCCTGGCGCAGCAGCTCGACTATCGGCACCGCCCCTGCAACTTCGTCGAGATCATGCCGCGGCTGGACGAGCACCTGCGGCGGGGCGCTCCGGTCTCCGTGTGAGCGTCAGGCCCGGTCGATCCGGGCGATCAGGCGTCGCACCTTGAGCCGTGGACTGAAGACCGGCCCGGCGAGCAGCGTCTCGCGCCGGACGAGGTCGCCGGCCCGCGCCCGGGCCACGCCGATCACGCCTTCGCCCCGCACGGCGAGCCGCGCCGGCAGGCCGCCATGCGGCCGGCGCAGGCGGGCGAGCGCCGTCTCGGGCCGCGCCGTGCCGATGAAGCGGTCGAGCGTGCGGATCCAGCCCTCCGCCGGCACGTCGCCCGCCGCGAGGCACAGCACCCAGTCGCGCCGGGCGATGCGGGCGCCCGCCATCCATGGGCTGCCGCCGCGCGGGCGCAGGACCAGCGTCGCGCCGGTCGCCTCGGCGACGGTGGCCACCGCCGCATTCTCGGCGCCGGCCACGATCACCGCATCGCTCACCAATCCGGCCGCCACCCCGGCCACGAGGGTTCCGAGGGTGTCGGCAAGCTGGTCGATCGCGTCCGGTTCGGCGGGCCGCGCGATATAGGTCACCGCGGAGAGCATGCGCGCCGATAACCGATTTTGGCGGCGAGGGAACCTGCAGCCCCGGCAAATCCGGTACTCACGCACGGGCTGACGCCCGAAAACAGCGAAGTGCCTGATTTATAGGCGTTCTCTCCGACATCTGTTCGCTCTATGTTCTGCCATGCGATCACGCGGAGCGGACGGCATCATGGACGAGGCGGACAGGGGCAGGATGCCGCACGCCCGAGGCGCGGCGGGTCTGGCAGTCCCGGCCGAGGCGCGGCGCGGCCGCGGCGCGACGGCCAATCCCGACGGGCGCTTCGAGCCTCACGCCCGCGAGACCTTCGACGATGGCTGGGAGGTCGAGCCGGCGGCGCGCCGGCGCACCGAGGTCACCCGCGAGCGGGCGCGGACGATCATCACCCGCAACACCTCCCCCGACATCTCCTTCGACCGCTCGATCAACCCCTATCGAGGATGCGAGCACGGCTGCATCTACTGCTTCGCGCGGCCGAACCACGCCTATGTCGGCCTGTCGCCGGGACTCGACTTCGAGACGCGCCTCTTCGCCAAGCCCGACGCCGCCCGGCTCCTAGAGCGCGAACTCTCCGCGCCCGGCTACCGGCCGCGCAGCATCGCGCTCGGCACCGCCACCGACCCCTACCAGCCGATCGAGCGCGAGCACGGCATCACCCGCGCCGTGCTCGGCGTGCTGGCGCGCTTCCGCCACCCGGTCGGCATCGTCACCAAGTCGAACCTCGTCCTGCGCGACCGCGACATCCTGGCGGCCATGGCGGCGGACGGCCTCGCGAAGGTGGCGATCTCGGTCACCACCCTCGACCCGGTGCTCGCCCGGCGCATGGAGCCGCGCGCGCCACATCCGGCCAAGCGCCTGGAGGCGATCCGCGCCTTGAGCGCGGCGGGGGTGCCGGTGATGGTGATCGTCGCCCCGATCATCCCGGCGCTCAACGATCACGAGATCGAGGCGATCCTCGAACAGGCCCGTGCCTGCGGCGCGCGGGAGGCGAGCCACGTTCTGCTGCGCCTGCCGCACGAGCTGAAAGATCTCGTCGCCGATTGGTTCGCCGAGCATTATCCGGGCCGGCAGGCCCGCGCCCTGTCCCTCGTCGCGCAATCCCGCGGCGGCCGCCTCTACGACGCCACCTTCGGAAGCCGCATGACGGGGCAGGGGCCCTACGCCGCGCTGATCACGCAGCGCATGCGCCTGGCCCGGGCCCGGCTCGGCTATCCGGAGGAGCGGCTACGGCTGAACTGCGAGGCCTTCGCGGTGCCGGGAGCGCAGCTCGCGCTGTTCTGAACCGCGTCGCCGATCACCCATAGGCCCGCGTGAAGGTCAGCCGGTGGTGCGGGCTGCGGCCACGGGCGGCGAGGCCGGAGCGGTGGGCCGCGGTGCCGTAGCCGACATTGCGCTCCCAGGCGTAGTCCGGATGCCGGGGGGCGAGGCGGCGCATCAGGCCGTCGCGCACGGTCTTGGCGACGATCGAGGCCGCCGCGATCTGCGGCACCAGGCGGTCGCCGCCGATCACCGCGCGGCAGGCCTGGCTCAGGCCCGGCACCGGGTCGCGCCCGTCGACCAGGACGGCGGCATCGAGCCCGAGGCGGCGCACCGCGCGGGCCATGGCGTCGAGGGTCGCCACGCGCACATTGACCCGGTCGATCAGGGCGCGCGAGCCGGCCGCCACCGCGACGCGGGCATGGGCGCGGATCAGCGGCGTCAGCGCCTCGCGGACGGGTTCGGGCACCCGCTTGCTGTCGTCGAGCCGGGCGAGGAGGTCGGGCGGCAGCGCGGCGGGGTCGAAGAAGACCGCGGCCACCACGACGGGCCCGCACAGGGCGCCGCGCCCGACCTCGTCGCAGCCGATCACGGCGGGATAGCTGGCGGCGGAGGCGGGATCGAAAGGGGGCATCGCTCGGGTCCGGGGTTCCGGCCCCTTCTGGCAGCTGCTCCCGCCGCCGTCACGCCGTCGATTCGAGGCCGAAGGGCGCCGGGCCGCGGATCTGCGGCGGGTCCGCCTCGTGCGCGTCCGCGATGTTGGCGTAGAACTGGCGCGCGCTCTCGGCCCAGCTGTAGCGCAGCGCCTCGGACCGCGCGGCCGCGCGCGGCACGGCGAGGGCTGCGAGCGCCGCTTCGCGCAGGTCCGTGTCGAGCACCCCGGCGCCGGTCTGGCCGATCACGTCGAGGGGGCCGGTCACCGGATAGGCCGCCACCGGCGTGCCGCAGGCGAGCGCCTCGAGCAGCACGATGCCGAAGGTGTCGGTCAGGCTCGGGAAGACGAAGACGTCGGCCGCCGCGTAGAGGGCGGCGAGCTCGCTCCCCGTGCGCGTGCCGAGGAAGCAGGCCTCCGGCGCCAGCGCCGCGAGCCGCGCCCGGTCCGGCCCGTCGCCCACGACGACCTTGCTGCCGGGCAGGTCGAGCTTCAGGAAGGCCTCGACGTTCTTCTCCACCGCGAGTCGCCCGACGAACAGGAAGTGCGGGCGCGGCAGGCCGGCGAGCGCGACGGGCGCCGGGCCGGCATCGGGGTGGAACAGGGCGGTGTCGACGCCGCGCGTCCAGCGCATCAGGTTGCGGAAGCCGCGGGCGCGCAGGTCCTGCTCCAGGGAGGCGGTGCTCACCATGGTGCCGCGCGCCGCGCCGTGGAAGCGCCGCAGCCAGGCATAGCTCCACGATTCCGGCACGGGGGCGCGGGCCGCGAGATATTCCGGGAAGCGCGTATGATAGCTCGTGGTGAAGGGGCGGCCGGTGGCGAGGCAGTGGCGGCGCACGGCGTAGCCCACCGTGCCCTCGGTCGCGATGTGGACATGGCTCGGGGCCAGGCCGTCCCAGCGCCGCGCGACGCGGGCCCGCGTCGCGTAGGCGAGGCGGATCTCGGGATAGCCCGGCATCGGCATCGAGCGGAAATCGGAGGGCGTCAGCAGGACCGGCTCGCAGCCCAGCGCGCGGCCGGCATCGACCATGTGCTGGAGCGAGCGCACCACGCCGTTGACCTGCGGATGCCACGCATCGGTGGCGATCAGGAGCCTCACGCGACAGCCCGCCGTCCGGGCATCGGCTCGGGCGCCTCGCGGCGCGTCTCCGCGGCCGCTGCCCGGGCGCGGAGCAGGCTCGGATAGTTCAGCACCTCCATGCGCCCGTCGTAATGCTCGACGATCGCCGTGCAGGATTCGACCCAGTCGCCGGTGTTGAGGTAGCGCAGGCCCGCGATCTCGCGGTTGGCCGCGTGGTGGATATGGCCGCAGATCACGCCGTCCGCGCCCTGGCGGCGGGCCTCGTCGGAGAGGAACTCCTCGAACTGGCCGATGAAGTTGACGGCGTTCTTCACCTTGAGCTTGGCCCAGGCCGAGAGCGACCAGTAGGACAGGCCGAGCCGGCGGCGGATCCGGTTGAGGCCGGTATTGACGAAGAGCGCGAAGGTGTAGGCGCCGTCGCCCAGATGCGCGAGCCAGCGGGCATGGCGCACCACCATGTCGAACTGGTCGCCGTGGATCACGAGGTAGCGCTTGCCGTCGGCGCTCTCGTGGATGCGGCTGTCGGCGATCTCGATGCCGCCGAAGGTGGTGCCGATATAGTCGCGCAGGAACTCGTCGTGGTTGCCCGGCACGTAGACCAGATGCGAGCCCTTGCGCACCTTGCGCAGCAGCTTCTGCACCACGTCGTTGTGCGCCTGCGGCCAGTACCAGCCCGAACGCAGCTGCCACCCGTCGACGATGTCGCCGACGAGGTAGATCGTGTCCGCGTCGTAGTCCTTCAGGAACTCGAGCAGCAGGCCGGCCTGGCAGCCCTTCGTCCCGAGATGCAGGTCCGACAGAAACAGCGTTCGAACGCGGATGGCTTCCGAGTCTTCACCCATGCGCGCCTCCCGGCAGATGGCGGGCGGAGCCAAACCGCAAACCCATCTCAGTTTGATGACGCTGTGCCGGCTTCGGGCCGGCTTTCATCGGGTCCGCCGATGCCGCAGTGCAGTAAAAACCCCTCAATCGCAGAGGCGTTGTGCTGCACTGCAAGGCAAATTTTTTTTCCGGAGCCCCGAAGTTTTTCCGGTTTTCTTTCCGTGACTTGGGCGGTCATAATCCCGCCCGAGCCGAAGGTCGGCGAGGCGACGACGGCAAGGCTGCGCGAGGCAGGACAGCCAAGGAAGGTGTTGGGGACGGCTCCGGGCGCTTGCGGCGCCGCGTCTGCCGTCGCATGGAGAGCACACGGTCATTCGGAGGCGACCGGCATGCAGGCATGCCGCGACCGCGAGCGGCAAGAGGCCGCCCTGCCGCTCCGTCGACGACCGACCGTCCGATCCGGCCCCGTCCGGGCCTTCCGGACACGCGCAGCCTGCCGAATGAACGATCACCCGACGCCGGGCCTGAAGAAGAGCCGGCGTCCTGCATGGGATTTTGGAGGAAACATCATGGCGGCAACCCGACGCCCCGGTCGCAATCACCTGTTCGTCCCTGGGCCGACCAACATCCCGGATCGCGTCCAGCGCGCCATGCTGGTGCCCTCCGAGGATCACCGCTCGGTCGACTTCCCGGCGCTGACGAAGCCGCTGTTCCAGGACACGAAGAAGATCTACGGCTCGACCGACGGCACGATCTTCCTCTTCCCGGCCTCCGGCACCGGCATCTGGGAATCGGCGCTCACCAACACCCTGTCGCGCGGCGACAAGGTGCTCGCCTCCCGCTTCGGCCAGTTCAGCCATCTCTGGATCGACATGGCCCAGCGCCTCGGCCTCGAGGTGATCGTGCAGGACGAGGAGTGGGGCGCCGGCGCCGATCCGCAGAAGATCGAGGAGGCGCTGCGCGCCGACAAGAACCACGAGATCAAGGCGGTGATGGTGGTCCATAACGAGACCGCCACCGGCGTCACCAGCGATGTCGGCGCCGTGCGCAAGGCCATCGACGCGGCCGGCCATCCGGCGCTCCTCTTCGTGGACGGCGTGTCCTCGATCGGCTCGCTGCCCTTCAAGATGGACGAGTGGAAGGTCGACTGCGCGATCGCCGGCTCGCAGAAGGGCCTGATGCTCCCCGCCGGCCTCGGCGTGATCTGCGTCAGCCCGAAGGCGATCAAGGTCGCCGAGGGCGCCGCCGGCCGCAACGACCGTCTCGCCCGCGTCTACTTCGACTGGGAAGACCACAAGAAGCAGAACGGCGCCGGCTACTTCCCCTACACTCCGGCCCTGCCGCTGCTCTACGGCCTGCGCGAGGCGCTCGCCTGCCTGTTCGAGGAAGGGCTGGAGAACGTCTTCCACCGCCATCACGTGCTCGGCGAGGCGACCCGCCAGGCGGTGGCCGCCTGGGGCCTGAAGACCTGCGCCAAGGAGCCCAAGTGGAACTCCGACACCGTCACCGCGATCGTGGTGCCGGAGGGTGTCGACGCCGCCGCGATCATCAAGCACGCCTTCGTGCGCTACAACCTCGCGCTGGGCGCCGGCCTCAACAAGGTCGCGGGCAAGGTCTTCCGCATCGGCCACGTGGGCGATCTCAACGAGCTGTCGCTGCTCGGCGCGATCGCGGGCGCCGAGATGGCGATGCTCGACAACGGCATCAAGGTGACCCCGGGCTCGGGCGTCGCCGCGGCCTCGAGCTACCTGCGCGAGAACCCCCTCGCCAAGGCCTGAGCCGGAAGGCCCCGAGGGGCTGAGCCGAACCAGCGGCCGCGGGAACTCGTCCCGCGGCCGGACCCGTCTCGGGTCCAACGAGGCGGCCGGATCAACCGGCGCCGGGAGGAAAGCCGCCGCGTCCGGCCTCGATGGACGAACGCAGCCGGGATCCGCCGCGTGCGCGGGTCCCGCCAGAGATCGATGAGGGTTTCATGACGAAGAAGATCGTGTTCCTCGACCGCGAATCCCTCGACGCCAAGGTTCGGGCGTTCACCTTCCCGCACGAGTACGTGGAGTACGAGTCGACCTGGACGCCGGAGGAGATCGTCGAGCGCCTGACGGGCGCCGAGATCGCGCTGATCAACAAGGTGCCGATGCGCGCCGACACCCTGGCGCAGCTGCCCGATCTGAAGCTGATCGCGGTGGCCGCCACCGGGACCGACGTGGTCGACAAGGCCGCCGCCAAGGCGCAAGGGATCACGGTCGTCAACATCCGCAACTACGCCTTCAACACCGTGCCCGAGCACGTGGTCGGGCTGATGTTCGCCCTGCGGCGCGCCATCGTGCCCTACGCCAACTCGGTGCGGCGCGGCGATTGGGCCAAGTCCACGCAGTTCTGCTACTTCGACTACCCGATCTACGACATCGCCGGCTCGACGCTCGGCATCGTCGGCTACGGGGCGCTCGGCAAGTCGATCGCCAAGCGGGCCGAGGCGCTGGGGATGAAGGTCATCGCCTATGACGTCTTCCCGCAGGAGGGCCTCGTCGATTTCGAGACGATCCTCACGCAATCCGACGTGATCACGCTGCACGTGCCGCTGACGCCCGACACCCGCAACATGATCGGGGCCGAGCAGCTCGCGAAGATGAAGAGGTCGGCGATCCTCATCAACACGGCCCGCGGCGGCCTGGTGGACGAGGCGGCGCTCCTGGAGGCGCTCAAGAACGGCACCATCGCGGGCGCGGGCTTCGACGTGGTGGCGCAGGAGCCCCCGAAGGACGGCAACATCCTGTGCGATGCCGACCTGCCGAATCTCATCGTCACCCCGCACGTGGCCTGGGCGAGCAAGGAGGCGATGCAGATCCTCGCCGACCAGCTCGTCGACAACGTCGAGGCCTTCGTCGCCGGCAAGCCGCAGAACGTGGTCGAGGGCTGAAGTTCGGGTGTCGAGAGGGGGCACCCCTCTCGCGGGTCCAGGGCGGAGCCCTGGAACATGCCGGGGCGCTGCCCCGGCGCCCCGCCCAAGGGACGTGTCCCTTGGGGATCCCATGACCTGAGGACACACCCCATCACGCCCGCTCTCGGGCGATAAGGACGAAACCGATGAAGAAGCTGCTGTTCCTCTTCGACACCGACCCGGTGCCGAGCGTGTTCGACACGGTCGTCGGCTACGACGGCGGGGCGGACCACATCACCGGCTACGGCAACGTGACGCCCGAGAACGTGGGCGCGCTGGTCGACGGCACGATCTATACCCGCGGCGGCTCCGAGAAGAAGTCGACGGCGATCTTCGTCGGCGGCGGCAACATGGCGGCCGGCGAGGCGGTGCTGGCGGCCGTCAAGAAGCGCTTCTTCGGGCCCTTCCGCGTCTCGGTGATGCTCGATTCGAACGGCTCGAACACCACGGCCGCGGCGGGCGTGGCGCTCGTCGCCAAGGCCGCGGGCTCGCTGGAAGGCAAGAAGGCCGTGGTCCTCGCCGGCACCGGCCCGGTCGGCATGCGCTCGGCCGCCCTTCTCGCCCGCGAGGGCGCGCAGGTGACCCTGTGCGGCCGCTCCCTCGACAAGGCGCAGGCCTCGACCGACGCCGTCAACAAGCGCTTCGGCGTCAGCGTCGTCGCCGCCGAGACCCCGGATGCGGGCTCCCGCGCCCGGATCATCAAGGGCCAGAACATCGTGTTCTCGGCCGGCGCCATCGGCCTGGAACTCGTCCCCGAGGAAGCCTGGAAGGACGAGGCCTCGATCGAGTTCGTGGCCGACTACAACGCCCAGCCCCCGCTCGGGATCGGCGGCATCGAGGCGATGGACAAGGGCAAGGACCGCCACGGCAAGAAGTCGTTCGGCGCGCTGGGCATCGGTGGGCTCAAGCTGAAGCTCCATCGCGCCTGCGTCGGCCAGCTGTTCGACAACACCGAGCAGGTGCTCGACGCCGAGGACATCTACGCGCTCGCCAAGAAGATGGCCTGAGGAGGCATCATGGCAGAGAACGAGACCATCAAGACCTTCCTCGACGGGCTGGCCAGTTCCAGCCCGACTCCGGGCGGCGGCGGCGCCGCCGCCATCTCCGGCGCCATGGGCGCGGCCCTGGTCTCGATGGTGTGCAACCTCACCATCGGCAAGAAGAAGTACGCCGAGGTCGAGGCCGACCTGAAGGACGTGCTCGCCAAGTCGGAGGCCCTGCGCGCCACGCTCACCGGCATGATCGCCGAGGACGTGACGGCCTTCGACGCGGTGATGGCTGCCTACGGCCTGCCCAAGGAGACCGACGAGCAGAAGGCCGCCCGCGCGGCGAAGATCCAGGAGGCGCTGAAGGTCGCCACCGACGTGCCGCTGGCCTGCTGCCGCGCCTGCCGCGCCGTCATCGACCTCGCCGCGATCGCCGCCGACAAGGGCAACCTCAACGTGATCAGCGACGCGGGCGTCGCCGTGCTCTCGGCCTATGCGGGCCTGCGCAGCGCCGCCCTCAACGTCTGGGTCAATGCCAAGGGCCTCGAGGACCGCGCCTTCGCCAATGCGCGTCTGACCGAACTCGAGGGGCTGCTCGCCGAGGCGGGCGCGCTGAACGAGCACGTCTTCGAGGTGGTCAAGGGCAAGGTGAGCTGAGGCGGACGCGCTCCGCCGCCGGGGCCGATCGGCCCCGGCCCCACGTCTTGCCCCGGGCCGCGGACGATCACCGGTCGTCCGCGGCCCGGGGCTTGTTCGATCGCGAGACGGCGCCCGGCACCGCGGGACGCTGACCACCCGACCGGCCGGCGGCGTTTCGTGACACGCGCGTCCGTCCGCCGGAACGGTCTCCGCGTCGGTGCAGAGTGCCCAAAGGATTGGATCGGCGCGCCGCGCCGCCCGGCAGTGGCATTCGAGAATTCGTGCACTGCACCATTGAATACGATCAACATTCCGCCGTGCCTAAAGGCGCCTTCAACGCGGATGTCAAAAAAATTGATCTTCTCGGCCGCTCCCGCGAAACAAATCTTGCGGCTATAACAGGCCCACGGCCGACAGAGCCGCGAAGCCCGGCCCGGAAGACCGGCGCTCTCAAACAGTTCGGAGGAGGTGCGGATGGACGTCCACGAGTACCAGGCCAAGGAGCTTCTCGCGAGCTTCGGCGTCGCGGTGCCGAAGGGGGCCGTCGCGTTCAGCCCCGATCAGGCGGTCTACGCCGCGACCGAGCTCGGCGGCTCGTTCTGGGCGGTGAAGGCGCAGATCCATGCCGGGGCGCGGGGCAAGGCCGGCGGAATCAAGCTCTGCCGCACCTATAACGAGGTGCGTGACGCCTCGCGGGAGCTGCTGGGCAAGCGCCTCGTCACGATCCAGACCGGTCCCGAGGGCAAGCCGGTGCAGCGGGTCTATGTCGAGACCGCCGACCCGTTCGAGCGCGAGCTCTATCTCGGCTACGTGCTCGACCGGAAGGCCGAGCGCGTGCGCGTCATCGCCAGCCAGCGCGGCGGCATGGATATCGAGGAGATCGCCGCGACCGATCCGGACGCGCTGATCCAGATCGTGGTCGAGCCCGCCGTCGGCCTGCAGCAGTTCCAGGCCCGCGAGATCGCCTTCCAGCTGGGCTTGAACATCAAGCAGGTCTCGGCCGCGGTGAAGACCATCATGAACGCCTACCGGGCGTTTCGCGACTGCGACGGCACGATGCTGGAGATCAACCCGCTCGTCGTCACCAAGGACGACCGGGTGCTGGCGCTCGACGCCAAGATGAGCTTCGACGACAACGCCATGTTCCGCCGCCGCAACATCGCGGACATGCATGATCCCTCGCAGGGCGATCCGCGCGAGGCCCAGGCCGCCGAGCACAATCTCAGCTATATCGGCCTGGAGGGCGAGATCGGCTGCATCGTCAACGGCGCCGGCCTCGCCATGGCTACCATGGACATGATCAAGCACGCGGGCGGCGAGCCGGCGAACTTCCTCGACGTCGGCGGCGGCGCCTCGCCGGAGCGGGTGGCGACGGCCTTCCGGCTCGTTCTGTCCGACAGGAACGTCAAGGCGATCCTCGTCAACATCTTCGCCGGCATCAACCGCTGCGATTGGGTCGCCGAGGGCGTGGTCAAGGCCGCACGCGAGGTGAAGATCGAGGTGCCGCTGGTGGTGCGGCTCGCCGGCACGAATGTCGAGGCCGGCCAGAAGATCCTGGCCGAGAGCGGGCTCGACCTCATCACCGCCGACACCCTGTCGGAGGCCGCGCGCAAGGCGGTGGACGCCTGCGAGAGCGCCAAGGCCACCATGGGCAACCGCTGAGCTAAGGGGGAGATCACGCCATGAGCATTCTCATCGACGAGAAGACCCCGATCATCGTCCAGGGCATCACGGGCGACAAGGGCACGTTTCACGCCAAGGAGATGCTGGATTACGGCTCCAACGTCGTCGGCGGCGTCACCCCCGGCAAGGGCGGGCGCACGCATCTCGGCGTGCCGGTGTTCAACACCGTCAAGGAGGCGGTGGCGGCCACCGGCGCCACCACCTCGATCACCTTCGTCGCGCCCCCCTTCGCGGCGGACGCGATCATGGAGGGGGCAGATGCGGGCCTGAAGCTCGTCTGCTCGATCACCGACGGCATCCCGGCCCAGGACATGATGCGGGTGAAGCGCTACCTGATGCGCTATCCGCGCGAGCGCCGCACCATGGTGGTCGGCCCGAACTGCGCCGGCATCATCTCGCCGGGACGTGCGATGCTCGGCATCATGCCGGGCCACATCTACCTCAAGGGCAATGTCGGCGTGATCTCGCGCTCGGGCACCCTCGGCTACGAGGCGGCCTCGCAGATGAAGGCGCTGGGGCTCGGCATCTCGACCTCGGTCGGCATCGGCGGCGACCCGATCAACGGCTCCTCCTTCCTCGACCATCTCGCCCTGTTCGAGAAGGATCCGGAGACCGAGGCCGTGCTGATGATCGGCGAGATCGGCGGCCCCCAGGAGGCCGAGGCCTCGGCCTGGATCAAGGAGCACATGACGAAGCCGGTGATCGGCTTCGTGGCCGGCCTCACCGCCCCGAAGGGCCGCCGCATGGGTCATGCCGGCGCGATCATCTCGGCGACCGGTGACAGCGCCGCCGAGAAGGCCGAGATCATGCGCTCCTACGGCCTCACCGTGGCGCCGGACCCGGGCTCCTTCGGCGAGACCGTGGCCCAGGTCCTCAAGAAGGCGGCCTGAGGCCGCCGCGCCGGAACCGCGACGGGCCCCCTCTCCCGACCGGGAGAGGGCTGGGGTGAGGGATGAGAACGCGCAGGATTGATCGCAACGGCGCAGCGGCTCTTGCGAAGCCCTCTCCGGACAGTTCTCGACCCTCACCCTGTCCCTCTCCCGAACGGGAGAGGGGACCCGCGCTCGATCCTCATCCGCCACGGCGGACTGCACCGGCGGTCCGCAAGACGGCGCACCCGTTGCCCGAGGTGGCCCCATGACCAGAACCCTGCACGCCTCCCCCGGCCACGCCGACGAGAACGCCTTCGCGCCCCCGGTCATCACCGGCACCTCGGCGAAGGAGCCTCTCGACATCCTGTTCCACGCCCTGCTCGACGTGGCCCGCCGCCACGAGCCGGAGCTGGAGGCGGTGCTGCACGGCACCGCCGACATCTCGCGCTTCACGCCGGAGATGCTCGCCCGCGCCCTCCAGGTGCAGGGCATCTGGTTCCAGCTCATCTCGATCGCCGAGCAGAACGCGGCCATGCGCCGCCGCCGCCAGATCGAGCGCTCGGAGGGCCGCGAGGCGCTCGGCGGCTCCTTCGCCAAGGTCCTGGCCGAGGCCGCCTCGCGCGGCATCAAGGCCCCCCGGATCCACACCCTGCTCAAGGACCTGCGCATCCGCCCGACCATCACGGCGCACCCCACCGAGGGCAAGCGCGTGACGGTGCTGGAGAAGTTCCGCCGCATCTACCTCGTCCTGCGCGAATTGGAGATGCCGCGCTGGACCGAGCGCGAGCGCAACGGCCTGATGAACGAGCTGCGCGCCCAGATCGAGCTGGTCTGGATGACGGGCGAATTGCATCTCGAGAAGCCCACCGTCGAGCGCGAGGTCGCCTGGGGCCTCCACTTCTTCGACGAGACCCTGTTCGAGATGCTGCCCGAGGTGATGGAATCCCTCGAGGAGGTGCTCGGCCGCTACTACCCGGACGAGACCTTCGAGGTGCCGCCCTTCTTCCAGTTCGGAAGCTGGATCGGCGGCGACCGCGACGGCAACCCCTACGTCACCGCGAGCGTCACCCGCGAGACCCTGAAGCGCAACGCGCTCGCCTCCTTGCGGCGCTACCGCGACGGCATCGAGCATCTCGCCCGCATGCTCTCGCTCACGGAGCGCTCGCTGCCGGTGCCGGAGGCCTTCAAGGCCGAACTCGCCCACGCGCTCAACGAGAGCGGCGAGGCGCGGGCGATCGCCGGCCGCAATCCCGGCGAGGCCTATCGCCAGTTCATCACCTGCATCCTGCGCAAGCTCGAAGCCACCATCGCGCGCAACGAGGGCCGCGTGCCGAAGGGGCCCGACTATCCGAGCGCGGACGGGCTGATCAACGACCTGCGCACCCTGGAGCGCGGCCTCGCCGAGGCGAAGTGCACCGGTCTCGCCACCGACCTCGTGCGCCCGGTGCGGCGCATGGTCGAGATCTTCCGCTTCTCCACCGTGCGGCTCGACCTGCGCGAGAACTCGACGCGCACCACCCAGACGCTCCAGGCTCTCTGGATTCAGCAGCACGGCGCAGCGCGCACGCCGCCCGAGCCGGACACGCCGCACTGGCGCGACTGGCTGGTGACCGAGCTCGCCCGGCCCCGCAATCCCGACCGCAGCTTCGACGACCTGCCCGACGCCGCCCGCGAGACCCTCGACACCTTCGCCCTGGTCGGCGAGATGCGCGACACCCTCGACCGCGAGGCCTTCGGTGCCTTCATCCTGTCGATGACGCGCTCCGTGGACGACGTGCTCGGCGCCTACCTCCTGGCCAAGGAGGCCGGCATCTTCCTCGACGCGGCGGGCACCGAGATCTGCCCGCTGCCGATCGTGCCGCTCTTCGAGACGATCGATGACCTGCGCGCCGCGCCCGCCATCATGAAGGAGCTGCTCAGCATCCCCGTGGTGCGCCGCTCCACCCGCTGGCAGGGCGGCGTGCAGGAGGTGATGATCGGCTATTCCGACTCCAACAAGGACGGCGGCTTCGTCGCCTCGAACTGGGAGCTGTACAAGGCCCAGGCGCGGCTCACCGTGCTCGGCAACCATGTCGGCGTGCCGATCGCCTTCTTCCACGGCCGCGGCGGCTCGGTGAGCCGCGGCGGCGTGCCGACGCATCGCGGGATCATGGCCCAGCCGCCGGGCTCGATCCAGGGCCGCTTCCGCATCACCGAGCAGGGCGAGGTCGTCTCGTTCAAATACGCCAACCGCGGCACGGCGGCCTACCAGATGGAGCTGCTCGCGGCCTCCGTGCTGGAGCACGCCCTGGCGCCGGAGCCGAACGGCAACGGCGCGGCGCGGCTGGGCGCCGACGACGCCATGGAGGCCCTGTCGGGCGCCTCGCGGGCGGCCTACGTCAACCTGCTGCAGACGGACGGTCTGGTCGACTATTTCCAGGCGGCGAGCCCCCTCGACGAGATCGCGCTCCTCAATATCGGCTCGCGGCCGGCCCGCCGCTTCGGTGCCCGCTCGCTCTCGGACCTGCGGGCGATCCCCTGGGTCTTCGCCTGGTCGCAGAACCGGCACGTCATCACCGGCTGGTACGGGGTGGGCTCGGGCATCCAGAGCTTCCTCGACGTGCGCGGCCCCGAGGGCGAGGCGCAGCTCCGGCGCCTGTTCGAGGAATCGCGGATCTTCCGCCTCGTCCTCGACGAGGTCGAGAAGACGCTGCTCATGGTCGATCTCGACATCGCCCGGGACTATGCGGGCCTCGTCGCCGACGAAGGCATCCGCGCGCGGATCTTCCGCCTCGTCGAGGCGGAATACGCGCTGACCAAGGAGATGGTGCTGCGGGTGAGCGGCGGGCGCGAGCTCGCGGAGCGCTTCCCGCTCTTCCGCGACCGTCTGCAGGGCCGCCTGCCGACAATCAATCAGGTGAGCCGCGAGCAAGTCGAGCTGCTGCGCCGTTTCCGTGCGGAGAGCGACGACGATCGCCGCGAGGCAGTCAAATCCGCGCTCCTCTTGTCCATCAACTGCATCGCTGTCGGTTTTGGCGCCACGGGCTGAGCGCGAGGCGAAACGACTTCACGGCCCTGTCGCGGCTCGCGGCGGGCGCCATGTTGAACCCGGCGGCTCGGGCGCTCTAGAGCCCCCCGAGCCGGATTCGACGCCGGTTCGGCGAGAGAGCGCGTTGGAACACAAGCTGGAGCCGAGCCCGGTCACGATGCGGCTAGGCCGGTTCCAGCCGCGCGCGGGTCGCGCAGCGGCCGGAAGAGCCTTCACGAGGAGAGAAACAAGAGATGAGCTTCACCCTGATCCCGCAGGCCAAGGCCCGGCTGCACCGCTCCGAACTGGCCGTGCCCGGCTCCAACCCGACCTTCATGGAGAAGTCGGCCAACTCCGCCGCGGACGTGATCTTCCTCGACCTTGAGGACGCTGTCGCCCCGGATGACAAGGAGAAGGCCCGCACCAACATCATCCAGGCGCTCAACGACCTGGATTGGGGCAACAAGACCATGATGATCCGCATCAACGGTCTCGACACCCACTACATGTATCGCGACGTCGTCGACATCGTCGAAGCCTGTCCGCGCCTCGACATGATCCTGATCCCCAAGGTCGGTGTGCCGCAGGATGTCTACGCGATCGACGTGCTGGTCACGCAGATCGAGCAGGCTAAAAAGCGCGACAAGAAGATCGGCTTCGAGGTGCTGATCGAGACTGCGCTCGGCATGGCCAATGTCGAGGCGATCGCCCAGTCCTCAAAGCGCCTCGAGGCGATGTCCTTCGGTGTGGCCGACTACGCCGCCTCCACCCGCGCCCGCTCCACCGTGATCGGTGGCGTGAACCCCGACTTCTCGGTGCTCACCGACAAGGACGAGTCGGGCGCCCGGCAGACCCATTGGCAGGATCCGTGGCTGTTCGCGCAGAACCGCATGCTGGTGGCCTGCCGCGCCTATGGGCTCCGCCCGATCGACGGCCCGTTCGGCGACTTCTCGGATCCGGACGGCTACATCTCGGCGGCCCGGCGCTGCGCCGCCCTCGGCTTCGAGGGCAAGTGGGCGATCCACCCCACCCAGATCGAGCTGGCAAACCAGGTCTTCACCCCGTCCGAGGCCGAGGTGACGAAGGCCCGCCGCATCTTGGAGGCGATGGAGGAGGCGGCCAAGGCCGGCCGCGGCGCCGTCTCCCTCGACGGCCGCCTCATCGACATCGCCTCGATCCGTATGGCCGAGGCGCTGATCGAGAAGGCCGACGCGATGAAGTAAGCCGCTCGTGGTCCCCGCGCGCGAGGTCCGCGGCGCGCGGGGCAGCCGGCCCGCTTGGCGGGCCCGTGCGTCTCGGGCAGCCTCCTGCGCCCGCCCCGCGGGCGGGAGGAGGCACCCATGCAGGTCCCAGGCATCCCGTACGCGGATCTCGATCCGCTCATCACCCTCGGTGTCGTCGCCGCGACCGCCGTGACCGATGCGGCGTACGTATTCTTCAATGCCGCGGTCGGCGCCCGGCACCGCATCCGCGCCGCGAACTGGAGCGCGGTCTGGTACCTGCTCTCCGCCTTCGCGGTCATCAACTACACGCAGAACGCGCTCTACGTCCTGTTCGCGGCATTCGGCTCCTGGGTCGGCGCCTATGCCTCGGTGACATGGCTGGCGCGCGGCTCCGCAAGCGGAGCCGGCCGCCCTATCTGACCTTGCCTGAAGACCGATTCCGGTCCCATTGGATCGGGGCACGACTCCAGGCCCTTGAGTATCCGCAAGCCCGAGCGGTCCAGTTCGGAGGAGATCCACCATGCACGTCACGATCGAACAGGCGGACACCGCGATCCGCGCTGCCCGCGACAAGGCGCTTGAGCTCGGCACCCAGATGTGCATCGCGGTGGTTGATTCGGGCGGCAACCTGAAGGCGTTCTACCGCATGGACGACGCCTGGGTCGGCTCGATCGACATCGCGCAGAAGAAGGCCAAGACCGCCGTGTTCTTCGGCATGAAGACCGGCCAGATCGGCCAGCTCTCGCAGCCCGGCGGCTCGCTCTACGGCATCGAGCACTCGAACGACGGTCTGATCACCTTCCCCGGCGGCATCCCGATCGTGGATGCGGACGGCGTGATGTCGGGCGCAATCGGCGTCAGCGGCTCGACGGTGGAGAACGACGATGCGGTGGCGGAGGCCGGCGCCAAGGCCATCGGCAAGACCGAGCTGCCGGCCCATCCCTGGCGGACCTGAGCCCCGCGAAACCCCCGGTTAAGGCTACCGCCCTATGACGGGGCCATGGCCAGCCGGGGAGCGCGACGATGAACCGTGAACAACTCGCCGATGCCCTGCGTCGGCTCGTGGCGACACAGGTCGAGGACATCGAGCGGGCCGTGAAGGACGGGCATAAGACCATCGCCCTGAACGAACTCGCCGACCTCAACCGCCAGCTCAAGGCCTTCGCCGCCGCCCTGAAGAAGGCGCCGGCGCGGGCCTGATCCATCTCCAACGCCGTCGAGAGAGACCGCGTGATCCGATTGGGCTGCGGGGCAATCCAATCGGCGCGGCGGCGGGCGGGCCGCCGCGCCCTCAATGCGTCGGCAGCGTGGCGTCCCTGCCGCCCTTGTCGTGGGTGGCGAAGCGCTCGACCAGGGTGGCGCTGGCTGCGTTCAGGCCGATCATCTCCACCTGCTTGCCCTGGCGGCGCGCCTTCGTCACCACGCGGTCGAGGGCACCGATCGCCGAGATGTCCCAGAAATGGGCCGCATGCACGTCGATGACGATGCGCTCGACCGGCTCCAGCACATCGACGGCCTCGCCGAACGTGCCCGCCGAGGCGAAGAAGATCTGGCCCGTCACCCGGTAGGTCCGCACCCGGCCGTCGGCCGAGAGCTCCGACGTGACCTGGCTGAGCCGCGAGACCTTGCCCGCAAAGAAAACGCCCGACAACAGCACGCCGATCAGGACGCCGAGGGCGAGGTCCTTCGTGGCGACGACGACCGCCACGGTCGCCAGCATGACCGCCGAGGAGGGCAGGGGATTCGTCCGCAGCCGGGCCAGCGAGCGCCACTGGAAGGTGTTGAGCGAGACCATGATCATCACTGCGGTCAAAGCGGCGACTGGCACGATGGCGAGCAGATCCTGGAGCGCGACGAGGAGCACGAGCAGGACGCTGCCCGCCACGAAGGTCGAGAGCCGGCCGCGCGCGCCCGACGAGACGTTGATCACCGACTGGCCAATCATCGCGCAGCCGCCCATGCCGCCGAACACGGCGGAGGCCATGTTGGCGACGCCCTGGCCCATGCATTCCCGGTTCTTGCTGCTCGGCGAGTCGGTCATGTCGTCGACGATCTGGGCCGTGAGCAGGCTCTCCAGCAGGCCAACGGCGGCGAGGGTCGCCGCGTAGGGCAGGATGATGCGCAGGGTCTCGACGGTCAGGGGCACCTGCGGCAGGGCGAAGCTCGGCAGGGTGGAGGGCAATGCGCCGAGATGCGCAACCGTGCGCACGTCGAGGTGGAACACGGCAGTGATCAGGGTGAGCGCCGCGATCGCCACGAGCGGCGCCGGCACGGCCCGGGTAAGGCGCGGGACGCCATAAATGATGGCAAGCCCCAGACCGACCAGGCCGTAGGTGGCCGGCGTCACGCCCCGCAGCTCGGGAAGCTGGGCCAGGAAGATCAGGATGGCGAGTGCGTTGACGAAGCCCGTCATCACGGATTGCGAGACGAAGCGCATCAGCCGCCCGAGCTTGAGCAGGCCGGCCGCGATCTGGATCACGCCCATTAGGATGGTGGCGGCGAAGAGGTACTGCACCCCATGCTCGCGAACGAGGTCGACCATGACAACGGCGGTGGCCGCGGTCGCGGCCGAGATCATCGCCGGGCGCCCGCCCGCGAAGGCGATCACGCAGGCGATCACGACGGAGGCGTAGAGGCCGACCTTCGGGTCGACGCCGGCTATCACCGAGAAGCCGATGGCTTCCGGGATGAGCGCCAGGGCGACGACGATGCCTGAGAGGATGTCGGCACGGATCCGTGCGACGGAGGCGCGGCTGCGCGTCGGAATGGGTGTCATGGAATGTCCGCAGGAGACCGCTGCCTGCGCCTTGCGCGAGGCTGTGATGCGTCTCGATTGCGTGGTCCGGCGGATCGGCGGCCGGAAGAGCCACCCGGGCTTTCACCGGGTCCAGGCGGATGCCCTTCGTTTATCAGACCTGCGCTGCAGCGCAACATGCCGGATTTGGACGTGGCGCATGGGTGCCGCCGATCCGGCGGCAGAGCGGTATCAGGCTGCCCGGAGCGCGGCACGGCCCTCAATGAGGCGGACCGCCTCCTCCGCCGGCATCGGCCGGCCGAACAGGAAGCCCTGGATCTCGGTGCAATCCTGGTCCCGCACCTGCCGGAGCTGGTCCGCCGTCTCGACGCCCTCGGCTGTCACTGCGGCGCCGAGCCGGCTCCCGATCCCGACGATGGCCCGGACGATCGCGGCCGTGTCAGGATCGGCGATGTCGCGGATGAACGAGCGGTCGATCTTGATCCGGTCGAAGGGGAAGCGGCGCAGGTAGCTCAGCGAAGAGTAGCCGGTGCCGAAATCGTCCAGGGCGATGCGCACGCCGAGCGCCCGCAGCCGGTGCAGGCAGGCCATCGACGCCTCGCTGTCCCGGATGAGCACGCTCTCGGTGATCTCCAGTTCGAGCCGCGTCGCCGCGAGCGAGGCAGCGGCGAGGGCGTCGATCACGGCCTGCTCCAGGCCGGGTTGGCGAAGCTGCACCGCCGAGACGTTCACCGAGACCCGCAGGTCGTCCGGCCAGTGCGCCGCCATGCGGCAGGCCTCCCGCAGGGCCCATTCGCCGAGCGGTACGATCTGGCCGCTCTCCTCCGCGATCGGAATGAACTCCGCGGGCGAGATCGGGCCGAGCCCGGGATGCTGCCAGCGCAGCAGGGCTTCGAAGCCGCGCAGATCCGCATCCTCGGCACCGAAGACCGGCTGATAGTGGAGCTGGAATTCGCCTGCGCGCAGGCCGGCGCGCAGGTCGCGCTCCAAGCCGCTGCGGCCGGCGATGCCCGCATCCATGTCGGGCGCGTAGTAGCGGAAGGTGTTCCGGCCCTCGGCCTTGGCCCGGTAGAGCGCGATGTCGGCCTTCTTGAAGAGGTCGTCGGCATCCCGCTCCTCCGGCGCGGTCGCGATGCCGATGCTGATCCCGACCCCGGCCACGAAGGATCCGAGATCGACCGGCCGCTCGACCGCCTCGATCAGGCGCTGTGCCACGATCTCGGCCGATTGCGGCCCATCGATCTGGCCGAGGATGATCGCGAACTCGTCACCGCCGAGACGGGCGATGGTGTCGGTCGCCCGCAATACGCTGCGCAGCCGTTGCGCGATCACCTTCAGGAGCGCGTCCCCGGCAGGATGGCCATAGGTGTCGTTCACGGCCTTGAAGCGATCGAGATCGCAGGCCAGCACCGCGAAGGCGTTCCCCGTGATCGGCATCCGGGCGAACTGGTCGTTCAGGCGCTCGCGGAAGAGCACGCGATTGGGCAGGCCAGTCAGCGCGTCGTGCAGCGCCATATGGGCGATCTGTCGTTCCGCCTCGCGCCGGACGGTGGTGTCGAACTGGAGCCCAACGATGCGCAGTGGCCGGCCGCACGGGGTCCGGGTCACGACCTTGCCGCGGGCCAGGACCCAGCACCAGTCGCCATCCTTGCGCAGCAGGCGATGCTCGCATTCGTAGACCGGGCTGCGGCCTTCCAGATGGTCGGTCAGCAGGCGCTGCGTCCCGGCCCTGTCTTCCGGATGGACGAGGCGTTCCCAGGTCTCGGTATGGGCGTGGAGTTCGCCGGGCTCGTAGCCCAGCATCGTGAACCAGCGGTCGGACAGCCACATCTCCCCCGTGGCCAGGGTGATCTCCCAGAGGCCGTCGGCATCGACGGCGAGGGCGAGGCGTTCCTCGCTGAGACGGAGCGCGGCCTCGCTGGCGCGGAGCGCCGCGTTGGCTCGGCGCATCCGGTCGGCAAACAGCGCGAGCACGCCGAAGCCGAGGATGCTGAGCATGATCGCGGTGATGCCGGCGGAGAGGGCGAGCCTCGGGATGCTCGGCGCTGCGGCGGCGCGCGTCAGGTCTGGCACGACCTCGACCGCCGCCATCGCGGTGAAATGCAGGACCGCGACGGATGCTGTGAGCACGCTCGCGACTAGGAGGCGCGAGCGTCCCAGCCGGGGATGCCGGTGGATCGCAAACGCGGCGGCGGCCAGGACGCAGCCGCCCGCGACGGCGCCGCAGAGCATGGGCCTATCCCAGGCCAGGAGGCCCGGTACCTGGATGCTGAGCATGCCGACGACATGCATGGCTGCGATGCCGGGCCCGAGGATCAGGGCCGCCAGAGCGGCCCCGAGAAGGCCGCTCCCGGCCCGGACCGCGACGAGCGCAGCCAGGACCGCCAAGACCGCGATGAGCAGAGACAGGAGCGTTCCGTCGATGCGGTAATCGATGGAGAGGCCGGGATCGTAGCCGAGCATGCCGATGAAGTGCGTGCACCAGATCCCGGCACCGGCGCAGAAGCTGGCGGCGAGAAGCCATGTCCGTCGGGCCGTCCCTTCGCTGTCGAGGGATTGCCGGTTGAGCTGCAGTGCCGTGTGGAGGGAGACCCAGCACACCAGACCTGCCAGCGGGACGACCCAGGCGGCGTGCTGATCGACCAGGCAACTGAACATCCGGTACATCGGGCTACGACCTCGGAGACGGGCAGGGGTGGTCGGCCGTCGAGGCGGCCGGGGATCGCTGGGAGCTGGGATCGAACCGCGCATCCGGGACGGAGCGGGCGAGCGGCTCGATCGCAAGGCTCGGCGGCGAGCCGGGCTGGATCAGGCCATCGCTCCATCGGCCCTTGTCTAGACGCGCTTGCCCGCGTCGGGCCGGTATCCATTTCAGTAGGGCACGGTCCGGCATGGAAAGCGGGTCGCGCAGATCATTTCCGCTGTTCTGAATTTGAACTTCAATAATCATCTTTATCTCGAAGTATGTATTCGTATTAACCGAAGGTTGATAATTTTCGCTTAAACCGTACGGTCATCGCAATGCCGATTTTAAATTAGCGTTCCGCCGCGCGCTCAAGCTCAAGTTGTAGAATTTGCAGCACACCGCGCTTTGCGCATCACTGCACGAGCACTGCGCCGCCGCACCGGGTGCCGGTGACGGAGACGTCGGTGGAGCCGACCTTCACGCCGGCGAGGGTGAGGAGCGAGAACAGTAGGAGGTCGATCGGCTGAGCCGCGGCGCCGAGTGCCGTCGCGACGACCCCACGTGGATCGAGGATGCCTGGAAGACCGCCTCCGTTGATGCGCAGGTCGAGATTCGCGAGCAATCCCGCAGACAGGGATCCGATCAGATTGTTGGTCGATACCGTCTTCGGGCGCCCCGCCCGGATGTCATCGTCACCGAAGGTCACGGACTGCGTCGAGGAGCCGAGTTCGAGGCTCGCCGTCCCGGTCACGTTGAGAAGGGGCGCCTGCAGGATGGGGGCCGGGACGAGGGGCGGGCGCGGGAGGCCAAAATCGACTGCGCTCGCCGGCGTGCCGCCGATCGCGAGGTAGGCGACGCCGGTCGTCACGTCGAGCGTCACCGCGCGCTCGCCCGGGCTGGTCCAAGGGCAGACCACCTTCCTGAGTGTGGCACGTGCCGGTGCCAGTTCGAGATAGATCGGCAGGTAAAGGCTGGGCATTAGGGCCGGGCCCGGGATCCAGATCTCGACCAGCGCGCGCTGCTGGGCCGCGTTCAGGCTGGCGCCGGACCCGACGAAGCCGGAGGTGCGCCAAGCCTCCCCGATGCGCATCGTGATCCGGGCGCGCAGGAGACCCGGGACGGCGCTGCCCAGGTCCAGGCCGACCTGATTGTTGCCGTTGGCCGCGAAGGCGGCCCCTGCGATCAGGTCGAGTGCGTTGACCCAGAGCGCTTCCCCCGTGCGCGTCAGGGGAAGCGGGCCATAGGCGCCGGCCGTCAGCAAGCCGGCTAGGCGAACCGAGAGGCCCGTTCCGCTGAGGACGGCCGTCAGCGCGTTCAGAACTGCCAGGGCCGGGGCAATCGCGCTCGTCCGGTCCGCCGCCTCGGCGAGGGCCGTCGTGAGATCGAGCGCCGACAGGCTGGCCTTCAGCACCTCGTCGTAGGTGCCGGTCTGAATACCGACCCGCGGTGCCGCGGCTCGGAGGAAGCCGAGCGCGTCGATCCTGAGGCTCGCCAGGGCCCGATAATCCAGGATCGACAGGGTGATGGTCGTGCCGAGTAGGCGCGATAGCAGGGCGTTCGCGATGCCCGCATCGAGGCTGGCGAGGCGGGAACCGAGCCCGAAGGCGGCAAGATCGGCGCGCATGGCCGTGGCTTCGCCCGAGACCGCGTAGCTGGCAGGCCCCCCGATCACCCGCGAGAACCCCGTGCGGACGCTGGTGGTCAGGCGGACATGGGCCGCGTTGGCGCCGCTGGGGCCGGCCACGAAGCGGACGGCTGCCGGCATCGCGCGGTTGGCGGTATAGGTTCCTGGCGTCACAGACAGTTGGGCCCCGGTGCCGTAGCCATTGTCGGCCAGCGCACGCCGCGCGGCCTCGAGGCTGTTGCTCGACCGGACCGAGGCGAGGGCCGCGAGATCGGCCAGCGACTGCACGCGCCGCTTCTCGAGAAAGACCATGCCGAGGTCGATGCCCAGCCCGGCGAACCCGAACAGGGCCGCGGCCGCGACCGCGGTGACCGGAACGATCGATCCGGTCTCGTCCCGCCGCGCGCGGCGGACCAGCCTGGGCAGCCTCATAGCCCGCCCCTGCGGATGCTCGCCGTGCGGGACAGCGACTTGGGGAACGGCACCAGGGGCGGAATCAGGCTGAGCAACGTAGCGTTGAGATCGTAGCGCAGCGTGACGGTGAAGAGATCCGGATCGCCGGCGTCCTGGCCGGCCTCGATCGTCACGGCGTTCGGCCGCAGCAGCGGGCTGGTGGCAATGCTACGTTGCGCCGCGGCGGTCGCGATCGTGATGCGCTCCCCGGAGTCGAGGCCGGCCACCGCGGCGCGGGCCGCTTCGCTTGCCACCGTCTGGAGGCTGTGCGCATAGCCGAGGTAACTGCCGAACCCCATGATTCCCAGCAGCATAGCGAGCAGGAAGGGCGCGATGAGGCTGAATTCGACGGCCGCGACGCCGTCCGTTCGCCTCAGGATCCTCGCGCAGAGGCGGAGGCACATCGCTTATACAACCTGTGAGTGAACAACTGCAGATTGAGAAGACGCGGAAAAGATTGCGCGCATCTTAACAGCGAATAAGAGTCGGATTTCGATTTGACGACCGTGTGGAAATGTCACTCTCTGGGTCATCTCGCGCATTGAATGCAATTCTCGAAATAGATGTGGCGCGACTACTCCTTCGAGTTCATGTAGTTGATCGCGCTGAAAACTTGCTCGATGACGGATCTCGTCGGCTGCTCGGAGAGGATCGGCTCGTTCAGGATGCCGAGCCCGCTGTGTTGCGCGCTGAAAGTCCCTGTCGAGGCCGTGCCGTGACCACGATGGAGCCGGCGCGCGGGTCGATACGGCGCGCCGGCCGGACCGGGGCACTCGGGTCCGCGGTGGCCGCAGCCCTTCTCGGCCTGGTCGTCCTGACGGGCGCGCAGGCCGGGCCCGGCCCGTCGGGACCCGCCGATTGCGTGCTGAACGGCCGCAGCGTCCCGCATGGCGGTACGGTGACGGCCTATCCGGCCCCCGTCGTCGGCGTGGACGCGGTCTGCATCCCTGAGCGGCGCAGCTGCGCGAACGGTCGTCTCACCGGCACGGCAGCGTTCGATGCCTGTTTCGCGCGTCAGCGCTTCATCTCCGCGGCCTATCGACCGCCAGCCTCGAAGCAGGGCGTGCACGATTTCCGCCACGACGATCCCGCGCAGATCCAGGATGCGCGCTACGCGACGTTCCGGCGGATGGGGCTCGGCTACAAGGAGTACAACCTCTTCTGGCGCGGGCTGGAGATCGAGGCGGTGCCTTCGAGCGCCACGCCCATCGCCTGCCCCGCGGGCAGCTTCATGGTCCCGGCGAGCGAGGCCGAGCGCGCGACCTGGGGCTTTCACAGGTTCCGCTGCCTCTCGGAGGCGCAGGTCGCGCTCTTCGACGGCCAGCTCGCGCGCGACGCCGCGTCCGGGATGCAGAGCGGCGCCGTGCTCTGGGCGGCGCCGGAGCGATACCGCGATCCGGCCTGCCTCGGCTCGCCCTTCGGCGGCGTGACGCTCAAGGACGGCTGCGTTCCGCGCGATGACGCGATGGACGATTTCGAGGATTACGTCGCCTTCGTCGCGAACCGCTACAGCGGGCGCGGCGGGCACGGAAAGATCTCGCACGTCATCGTCTGGAACGAGGCCGCGAGCGCCGTCTTCTTCGACTATTCGCCAGCGGTCGCGACCCGCGGCCGTCCCGGCCCGGAGGACGAGGCCCGCTGGCTCGCGAAATACGCGGACCTCGTCGCGCGCGCGCATGCCGCCGTGCAGCGCAACAGCGCGGGCGTCATGCTCTACGCGAGCACCGATCTGCACTGGGAACAGCCCCGCATCGGCGCGGCCGATCCGGCTCATATCGGATCGCGCAGGCTGATCGACGGGCTCTGGCAGCATCTCGGCGCGCGGGTGAGTTGGAGCGTCGCCGTCCATCCCTACGGCAACCTCGACCGGGCACCCGCGCCGGGCACCTACACGTTCCTCAATCTCGACCTCGTCATCGACCACCAGATGGCGAAGCTCAGGGCGCTCGGCCTGCCGACGACGTCGCTCGACCATCCGCAGGCCTACCTGATCGCGAGCGAGCAGGGCTGGCCCCAGTCGATCGGCATCACGCGCCAGGCGCGGTTCCTCTGCCAGGCGCACGCCCTGGCGCTGCAGACCCCGATGCTGCTGGCGCAGGCGCACAACTACTTTCAGTCGGTCGAGCCGCAGGAGAGCGCGGGCGGCCGCTCCAACCAGGGCGCCTTCTACGGGCTGATCCCCTACGCCGCGCCGATCGACCTCAGCACCGTCGCGCAGTACCCGACGGGCGCGGCCTATCTCGCGACCGCCCCCACCGAATGGGGGCGGTCGAGCGCCCATGCCTGCTGCCGGCTGGCCGGCGTCGGCTGCCGGATCCCGGACGGCACCGCGCCCGTCTACCGCTCGCACCGCGGCGGCACGGTTCTCTACGCGCGTGATCTCGCCGAGGGCCCGAGGGCCGGCATGGCGTTCGACGGCACGGCCTTCACGATCTTCACCGCGCGCGGCGACGACCGCGTGCCGCTCTACCGCTGCCGGACCGAGGCGCCGGACCGCTTCCTCTCGCGCGACGCGTCCTGCGAGGGCCAGGCCGCCGATGGCGGCCTCATCGGATATGTCTCCGCCTCGGCGCGGCCGGGCCTCGTGCCGCTCCGCCGTGGGGCCGACATCGCCACCGGTCGTCACCGCATCAGCCTGCCGGCTGACCTGGGGGGCGCCGACGCAAACGGACAGATCACCCTCGGCTACGTGCCGGCACCGGACTTCTGAGAGCCTGTTCGAGCGCTCTGAAGCCGAAGTGGATGCCGGTTCGGCGCGAGAGCGCGCGCCAGAACAAAGACTTGGAGCCGTTCTCGATTGCAACGCGATCGGGAGCGGCTCTGGAGCTGGATCGACGGATCGTCATGCGGAGAGTCTGCTCCTCCCATCAAACCACCTCAGGATGAGGTCGAGGAGGGGATAGGCCGGATCAATACCCGCTCGATCGGCTCAACAGGCTCTGACGCGGGGCGGCATGCGCCTCCGGACGGCGGAACAAGTCCAGGCGTGAAAGATCCCGGCGCTGCATAGGATCGCCGGATCCTTGACGCCCGAGACATAGATGTAAACCTCTTGCATCCGCGTATGCAGACAACCGTTTGAAATTATCGTAGACCTGATTCTGCACTCGGGCAAACCGTCATCAAGCTCGTTAGGAGCGTTCACGTTGCGGAATTAGAACTAATCTCTCGCATATTTTCCTGACATCACGGGCAAAGATATTTCATGGCTGGCGGCTGCCCTCAATCGGCTTTCAGTCAGCTCTATCTGCGTGTCGATTTTTGAGACAGGCCAAAGATCTTGCTCAATCGCGTGCAAGATCTGGGGGATGAGGGTATTTGTCTTCGGATATGCATTGGGGGGTGGTTTCGGATGAGACACAACCGCTACGATGTCGTTGTTCTGGGCGGCGGGGTCAGTGGCCTGGTCTCCAGTTTCGATCTGGCGCGGCGCGGATACGGCGTGTGCCTGCTCGAGAATTACACCACCGCGGGCGGCAATCATATTTCGAGATCGATGTCGGGCTATACCTTCGATATCGGGGCGATCTTCTTCTGGGACGACAATCCACTCTTCACGATGTTCCCCAAAATCAGGCCGCTCTGCGTACCGGTCGATTACACGATTCAACGCATAAACCCCGGTGGGCTCGTCACGACCTATCCATACTCCATCAAGGACGAATTCCTGTCCATGAGCGCGATGGAGATGGGCCGATCGGTCGCGCATCTGCTCTATGCGAAGTACCGATATCGACGTCAGAATTCCGCCGAAGATTACATCAATTACTATCTGGGGTCGTTTCTGGCCAGAAAGTCCGGCATCGATAAATACGTCGAGCGCTTCTACGGCCTTCATAGCAGCAAGATCAGCTATGAATTCGCCCATAAGCGAATGAACTGGATCGGAGCCAATGCCGGCCTTCGCGAGAGGCTGAAGCGGGCCACTCTGCCGAAATCCCGGAGGCCGAAACCGTTCGCAGCCTCCTGCATCGCTCGGCCCAGATCCGGCTTCGGCGAGATGTATCATCTGGCCGTCGAGACCCTGTCGGACATGGGCGTGGAATCCACCTTCGATGCCGGGGTCGAGCGGATCCGGCGCAGCAACGGCCACTATGTCGTCGAGACCCGAGGAAGCACGATCCAGTGCGATCGCGTGCTCAGCACGTTCCCGCTGAAGATCACCGGCGCCCTGCTCGGATTCGAGGACGCGACTCCGCCGGCTTCGACGCAGATGCTGACGCTGTTCTGCAGTTTCGAGGGGAGCAGAAATTTCGACACGACCATTCTGTATAATTTTCACGCAAAGGGTGCGTGGAAGCGCCTGACCATGCACTCCGATTATTACGGTCGGTCGGACGGGCGCGAATATTTCAGCGTTGAGGTCACCTGCATCGGGTCTGTGCCGGCGGAGGGCCAGGCGTTCGCGGATTTCGCCGAGTCCGTGCGGTCCGTCGGCCTCTTCTCCGGAGCGCTGGATCTTCTCGGAAGTCTGGTGACCGATTTTGCCTATCCAGTCTACGCAATCGGATCGGAAGCGAGCCGCGATCACTATATGGACCGTATCCGGTCGGCCGGTATCGATCTGGTCGGGCGCCAGGGCTTGTTCGACTACATACCCGCATCGGACATCGCGGCCCGGAAAGCCCTCGAAGAGACGGGGCGCACCTACGGGGCCGGGCCTCCCTCCTGAATGATCGATTCGCGTCGCAGGGCGGGCCCAAGATCCGGGGTCCGCACAGGCCGGCGCATGACGGGTGCAGGATGCGGGATCGCGCCGAGAGCCGTTCCCGATCGCGTTGCAATCGGGAACGGCTCCAAGTCATTGTTTCAACGCGCTCTCTTTCGCCGAACCGGCATCCACGTCGGCTTCAGAGCGCTCGACCCGGTCCGGGATCCGGCGCCGTGTCGCCTGGGCGGACAGGACGGCATGGTGATGCCATGTCGGCTCCGGCGGCCGGCTCGGCGCGACGGGGCGCTCGAGGCTGGCAATGCCGGGGCGCTTGAGGCAGAAGGCGCCGATGGAACGCCGCGCCACCCCGAATGCCGGCCCCGTCTCCGTAGCGCCCGCCTGCGCCGCATCCCAGGCCGTGGCCCGGTCGCATGGCGGCGATGGCCAGTCCAGCCACGACGCCCACGGCCTGTCGTGGCAACGGGGCGCCACGCGGATGACCCGTCAGTGCGCCAAGCGTGCGGCGTGACGATGGCCGGGACGGAGACCGACGCGGACGGGCGGCGCGCCGACGTGCTGGAGGTGGCCCGTGACGCTCTGCGCGAGAGCAAGGAGCGCTACCGCGCCCTGTTCGAGGCGATCGACGACGGCTTCTGCATCATCGAGTTCTTCGACGGGCCGCACGGTCCCTTGAGCGACTACGTCCATGTCGAGGCCAATCCCGGCTACGAGCGGCACACCGGCATCCCGAACATCGTCGGGCGGACGCTGCGCGACATCGCGCCGCAGGAGGCCGAGGGGTGGCTCGAACTCTACGGCGGGGTGCTGCGCACCGGGGTGCCGGTCCGGTTCGAGCGGCCATTCGTGGCCGCGGACCGGCATATCGAGGTCTCGGCCTCCCGGGTCGAGCCGGCGAGCCGGCGCCAGGTCTCGGTGCTGTTCCGGGATATCACCGGCCGCAAGCGGGCCGAGGCGGCCCTGCGCGAGAGCGAGGAGCAGTTCCGCGTCCTCGCCCAGACGGTCCCAAATCAGGTCTGGGCGGCCCGGCCCGACGGCCGGCTGACCTGGTTCAACGCGCAGCTCTCCGCCTATGCCGGCCTCGCGCCGGGGGAGATCGAGGATATCGATGGCTGGGGCCGGATCGTGCATCCGGACGATTGGCCGGCCGCCGCCGAGGCCTGGTCGCGCGCGTGCGCGGACGGATCGGTCTACGAGGTGGAGTACCGCATCCGGCGGACCGACGGGGTGTTCCGCTGGTTCCTGGTCCGGGCGGAGCCGGTGCGGGACGCGGCCGGCCCCATCACCGGCTGGGTCGGGACGAACACCGACATCGACGAGAGCAAGCGCCACGCCGCCGAGCTCGAACGGCAGGTGGCGGAGCGCACGGCCGACCGGAACGCGCTCTGGCAGCTCTCCCGCGACCTGATGCTTCGCTGCACCTTCGAGGGCGTCATCACGGCGGTGAATCCGGCCTGGAAGGAGATGCTCGGCTGGCGCGAGGACGAGCTTCTCGGCACGCGCCTGTTCGAACTCGTCCATCCGGACGACCTCGCGCACACCGTGGCGGGCGCCCGGGAGCTCTCGGAGGGGACCTCCCACGCCCGCTTCGACAACCGCTACCGGGCCAAGGACGGCAGCTACCGCTGGATCTCCTGGTCGACCCGGCCGAGCGACGGCCTGATCAACGCGGTCGGGCGTGACATCACCGCCGAGCGGGAGCAGGCCGAGGCGCTGGCCAAGACCGAGGAGGCGCTGCGGCAGGCCCAGAAGATGGAGGCGGTGGGCCAGCTCACGGGCGGCCTCGCCCACGACTTCAACAACATGCTTGCCGGCATCGTCGGCTCGCTGGAGCTGATGCAGACCCGCATGCTGCAGGGCCGGATGGGGGATCTGGAGCGCTATATCGGGGCCGCGCAGGGGGCGGCGAAGCGCGCGGCGGCCCTGACGCACCGCCTGCTCGCCTTCTCCCGCCGCCAGACCCTCGACCCGCGGCCCACCGACGTGAACCGCCTGATCGAGGGCATGGTGGAACTGGTACGCAGGACCGTCGGGCCGGCGGTCGCCGTCGACGTCGTCGGCGCGGGTGGCCTCTGGCCGACCCTGGTCGACCCGAGCCAGCTCGAGAACGCTCTGCTGAACCTCTGCATCAATGCCCGCGACGCCATGCCGGTGGGCGGACGCATCGTCATCGAGACGGGCAACCGCTGGCTCGATCACCGGGCCGCGCAGGAGCGTGATCTGGAGCCCGGCCAATACGTCTCGCTCTGCGTCTCGGACAACGGCACCGGCATGGCGCCCGACATCGTCGCCAAGGCGTTCGATCCGTTCTTCACCACCAAGCCGATCGGCGAGGGCACGGGGCTCGGCCTGTCGATGATCTACGGCTTCGCCAAGCAGTCGGGCGGCCAGGTGCGGATCTACTCGGAGGTCGGCGCGGGCACGATGGTCTGCCTCTATCTCCCGCGCCATATCGGCGAGGCCGAGGAGGCCGAGGCGGTTCCCGACCTGTCGGAGGCGGCGCGGGCGAAGGTCGGCGAGACGGTGCTGGTGGTCGACGACGAGCCCACCGTGCGCATGCTGGTGACGGAGGTCCTGGAAGACCTCGGCTACGCGGCGATCGAGGCGGCGGACGGTCCCTCGGGCCTCAAGGTCCTGCAATCGGATGTGCGCATCGACCTGCTGGTCACCGATGTCGGCCTGCCCGGCGGCATGAACGGGCGGCAGATGGCGGAGGCCGCCCTGGCCTCGCGCCCGAACCTGAAGGTGCTGTTCATCACCGGCTATGCCGAGAACGCGGCGCTCAACCACGGCCATCTCCTCCCGGGCATGCAGGTCCTGGTCAAGCCCTTCGCCCTGGAGGCGCTCGCGACCCGCATCCGCGGCCTGATCGAAGGCGAGGGCTGACCCCGGCGGCACGGGCGCCGTCCGGCCCGTCACGATTCCAGCCCGATTCAATATTGCGCGGCGCGGACGACCGGTGCCGCACCCATCGATGCCGGATCAGCGACCGGAGCGCGCATTCGAGGGCGAGTGCCAAGCGCGAGAATATTGTCACCGATCGGTGATGCTGCGCCGGCCGATCGGCTCTAGCTTCCCAGCCAACAGGTGACCCGAAACCTCCGGACCTCCGCGATCCGGCCGGCGGGCAGGCCAAGGGAGGACGCTTTGGAACGCACCCACGATCTCGATCCGATCGAGACCCAGGAATGGCTCGATTCCCTCGACGGCGTCCTCGAGGTCGAGGGGCCGGACAGGGCGCATTTCCTGATCAACCAGGTGATCGAGGAGGCGCGCAAGCGCGGCGCGCCGGTGCCCTTCTCGGCCAACACCGCCTATCTGAACACGATTCCCGTCGACAAGCAGGACGCGCATCCGGGCGACCGGCAGATCGAGCACCGCATCCGCTCGGCGATCCGCTGGAACGCCATCGCCATCATCCTGCGCGCCAACAAGGACTCGTCCGAGCTCGGCGGTCACATCGCGAGCTTCCAGTCCTCGGCGACGCTCTACGACACCGGCTTCATGCATTTCTGGAAGGGCGACCAGGACGGGCGCGGCGGCGACCTGATCTACGTCCAGGGCCACTCGGCCCCCGGCGTCTACGCCCGCGCCTTCCTCGAGGGGCGGCTCACCGAGGAGCAACTGCTCGGCTTTCGCCAGGAGGTCGACGGCAAGGGCCTGTCCTCCTACCCGCATCCCTGGCTGATGCCCGATTTCTGGCAGTTCCCCACCGTCTCGATGGGGCTCGGGCCGCTGATGGCGATCTATCAGGCGCGCTACCTGCGCTACCTGCACCACCGGGGCCATGCCAATACCGACGGCCGCAAGGTCTGGGCCTTCATGGGCGACGGCGAGATGGACGAGCCGGAGAGCCTCGGCGCCATCTCCATGGCCGCGCGCGAGAAGCTCGACAACCTGATCTTCGTGATCAACTGCAACCTGCAGCGCCTCGACGGGCCGGTGCGCGGCAACGGCAAGATCGTTCAGGAACTGGAGGCCGATTTCCGCGGCGCCGGCTGGAACGTCATCAAGTGCCTGTGGGGCACCGGCTGGGACGCGCTGCTGGCGCGCGACACCACCGGCATGCTCATGCGGCTGATGGAGGAATGCGTCGACGGGGAGTACCAGGATTTCAAGTCGAAGAACGGTGCCTATATCCGCGAGTACTTCTTCGGGAGGTACCCCGAGACCGCGGCGCTGGTGAAGGACTGGTCGGACGAGGACATCTTCCGCCTGACCCGCGGCGGCCACGACCCGGCGAAGGTCTACGCCGCCTATTCGGCCGCGGTGAAGCACAAGGGCCAGCCGACCCTGATCCTCGCCAAGACCGTCAAGGGCTACGGCATGGGCGAGGCGGGCGAGGCGCAGAACATCACGCACCAGCAGAAGAAGATGGGTGAGGCGGTGCTGCGCCAGTTCCGCGACCGCTTCGGGATCGAGCTCAGCGACGAGCAGATCAAGGAGATCCCCTTCATCCGCTTCCCCGAGGGCAGCCCCGAGCACCGCTATCTGATGGCCCGGCGCCAGGCGCTCGGCGGGCCGCTGCCGGCGCGGCGGCGCAAGTCGCAATCCCTCGACGTGCCGCCGCTCCAGGCCTTCGGCGCGCAGCTGAAGGAGACGGCGGGGCGCGAGATCTCGACCACGATGGCCATCGTGCGCATCCTCAACACGCTCCTGCGCGACAAGAATATCGGCTCGCGCATCGTGCCGATCGTGCCCGACGAGAGCCGCACCTTCGGCATGGAGGGCATGTTCCGCCAGTTCGGCATCTTCTCCCAGGTCGGCCAGCTCTACCGGCCGGAGGATGCCAACCAGCTCATGTACTACAAGGAGGACGAGAAGGGGCAGATGCTCCAGGAGGGCATCAACGAGCCGGGGGCCATGTCCTCGTGGATCGCGGCGGCGACCTCCTACTCGCACTCGAACGCGCCGACGATTCCCTTCTACATCTACTACTCGATGTTCGGCTTCCAGCGCACGGGCGACCTCGCCTGGGCGGCGGGCGACATGCGCGCGCGCGGCTTCCTCATCGGCGGCACGGCCGGGCGCACGACGCTCAACGGCGAGGGCCTCCAGCACGAGGACGGGCACAGCCACATCCTGTCCGCCACGATCCCGAACTGCGTCTCCTACGATCCGACCTTCTCCTACGAGGTCGCGGTGATCGTGCAGGACGGCCTGCGCCGGATGTATGCCGAGCAGGAGGACGTGTTCTACTACCTCACCGTGATGAACGAGAACTACGAGCACCCCGGCATGCCCGAGGGCGCCGAGGCCGGCATCATCAAGGGGATGTACCTGTTCCGCGAGGGCAAGGGCGGGACGGCGGGTGGCCCGCGCGTCCAGCTCCTCGGCAGCGGCACCATCCTGCGGGAGGTGATCGCGGCGGCCGAGATGCTGGAGGCGGAGCACGGGATCGCCGCCGACATCTGGAGCTGCCCGAGCTTTACGGAACTGCGCCGCGACGCCATGGCCTGCGAGCGCTGGAACCTGCTCCATCCGGGCGAGGCCAAGCGCAAGTCGCATGTCGAGACCTGCCTGGAGGGCCGCTCCGGCCCGGTGATCGCGTCGACCGACTACATGCGGCTCTTCGCCGACCAGATCCGGACCTGGATCCCCGGCCGCTACCGCGTGCTCGGCACCGACGGCTTCGGCCGCTCGGACTATCGCCGCCGCTTGCGCGACTTCTTCGAGGTCGATCGGCGCTGGATCACGCTGGCGGCGCTGCACGGCCTCGCGGAGGAGGGCGCCGTGCCAATCAGCAAGGTCTCCGACGCCATCGCCCGATACGGGATCGATCCCGACAAGCCCGCGCCCTGGACGGTCTGACGCGACCGGCCCCCGTCCGGTCCGCGCGGCCGGGCGGACGGACAAGGCCAGCCCTTCCATCGACCGCCATCACGACAGCAGGGCCGGGCCATGGCCCGCGAGGAATGCAGGGAGAGAACCCATGGGCATCGAGGTCAAGGTTCCCGATATCGGCGACTTCACGGACATCCCGATCATCGAGGTCTTCGTGAAGGAGGGCGATACGATCGGCCCGGACGATCCGCTGATCTCGCTCGAATCCGACAAGGCGACGATGGATGTGCCCTCGCCGGGCGCGGGCGTCGTCGAGAAGCTCCTGATCAAGATCGGCGACAAGGTCAGCGAAGGCTCGCCGATCCTGCTGCTCAAGGGCGAGGGCGCCACCGTCGGTGGAGCCGCGCCCGCCGACGCCGCGGCGGTCGCCCCGAAGCAGGAGCCGGATCCGGCCCCCGCCGCCACGCCGGCCGCCGCTCCGCCTCCGGCTGCCCCGGCCTCGACCCTCCCCGACTTCTCGAACGTCCATGCGAGCCCGGCGGTGCGCCGCATCGCGCGCGAGCTCGGCGTCGATCTCAACGCAGTCAAGGGCACCGGCGACAAGGGCCGCATCACCAAGGAGGACGTGAAGGGCCATCTCGCCCGCTCGGCGGCCCCTGCCGCCGCGGGCGGCGCGGTCATGGCGTCCGGCGGCATGGGCATCCCGGAGATCCCGGCGGTCGATTTCTCGAAATTCGGACCGATCGAGATGAAGCCGCTCGCGCGGATCAAGAAGATCTCGGGGCCGCATCTGCACCGCTCGTGGCTCAACGTGCCGCTCGTCACCCATACGGACGAGTCCGACATCACCGAGACCGACGCCTACCGCAAGGAACTCGACGCGGCCGGCAAGGACAAGGGCTATCGCGTCACGCTGCTCGCCTTCCTGATCAAGGCCGCGATCTCGGGCTTGCGCGCTTACCCGGAGTTCAACGCCTCCCTGAGCCCGGAGAAGGACGCGCTGATCCTCAAGAAATACTACAACATCGGCGTCGCCGTGGACACGCCGGACGGGCTCGTCGTGCCCGTCATCAAGGAGGCCGATCGCAAGGGGATCATCGAGATCAGCCAGGAGCTCGGCGCGATCTCGAAGAAGGCGCGGGACGGCAAGCTCGGCGCCGGCGACATGCAGGGCGCGACCTTCTCGATCTCCTCGCTCGGCGGCATCGGCGGCACCTCGTTCACGCCGCTCGTCAATGCGCCGGAAGTGGCGATCCTCGGCGTGCCACGCTCGAAGATGGCCCCGGTCTGGAACGGCAGCGCGTTCGTGCCGCGGCTGATCCTGCCGCTCGCGGTCTCCTACGATCACCGCGTCATCGACGGCGCGCTCGGCGCGCGCTTCACACGCCACCTCGCCCACGTCCTGGAGGATGTCCGCCGCCTCGTCGTCTGACGCGGCCGCTCCCGATCGTCCCGTCATGCAGGAAGGTGAAGCGATGAGCAACGAGGTCAAACTTCCCGATATCGGTGACTTCAAGGACGTACCGGTCATCGAGGTGAACGTCAGCGCGGGCGACCAGATCTCGGTCGACGACGTGCTGATCGTCCTCGAATCCGACAAGGCGACGATGGACATCCCGTCCCCGGTCGCCGGCACCGTCGCCGAGGTGAGCATCAAGGTCGGCGACAGGGTCACCGAGGGCGACCTGCTCCTGATCATGCAGGCGACCGCCGAGACGGGAGCGCCCAAGCCCTCGACCACCGACAAGACGAGCAAGGCGGTCCAGGCGACGCCCGGCCTCTCCGCCGGCGGCCACAAGCCCGGCGAGGGCCAGGCGGGCTACGGCTCCTCGGCCGCGGCCGCGACGCTCGACGGGACGCCGACCAGGGCCGCCCCCGAGGCCGCGGCGCCGCTTCCGGGCGAGGACCTGCATGCCGAGGTGCTGGTGCTCGGCGCCGGCCCCGGCGGCTACACGGCGGCCTTCCGCGCGGCCGACCTCGGCCGGAAGGTCGTGCTGGTCGAGCGCTGGCCGCAGCTCGGCGGCGTCTGCCTGAACGTCGGCTGCATCCCCTCGAAGGCGCTCCTGCACGCGGCCAAGGTCATCGACGAGACCCAGGCGATGGCCGCCCACGGCATCAGCTTCACGGCGCCGCAGATCGACATCGACAGGCTGCGCGACTGGAAGGACGGCGTGGTCAGGCGCCTCACCGGCGGCCTCGGCGGCCTCGGCGGGCTGGCCAAGCAGCGCAAGGTCACGGTGGTGACGGGCACCGGCCGCTTCGTCAGCCCACGCCAGATCGCGGTCGAGCACGAGGGCAAGACGACGGTGATCGGCTTCGATCAGGCGATCGTCGCGGCGGGCTCCGAGCCGATCACCATGCCCTTCATCCCGCACGACGACCCGCGGGTCATCGACTCCACCGGCGCCCTCGAACTCGGCGGGGTGCCGAAGCGCCTGCTCGTGATCGGCGGCGGCATCATCGGCCTGGAGATGGCGACCGTCTACCACGCGCTGGGCGCCAAGGTGACGATCGTCGAGCTGATGGACCAGATCATCCCCGGTGCCGACAAGGACATCGTCACCCCGCTCGCCAAGCGCATCGGCAAGCAATACGAGGCGATCCATCTCAAGACCAAGGTCACGCATGTCGAGGCGACGCCCGAGGGCCTGCGGGTGACCTTCGAGGGAGGATCGGCGCCGGCGACCGACATCTTCGACCGCATCCTCGTCTCGGTGGGGCGCCGCCCGAACGGCAAGCTGATCGCGGCGGACAAGGCGGGCGTGATCGTGGACGAGCGGGGCTTCATCCCCGTCGACAAGCAGATGCGCACCAACGTGCCGCACATCTTCGCCATCGGCGACGTGGTCGGCCAGCCGATGCTCGCCCACAAGGCGGTGCATGAGGGCAAGGTCGCGGCGGAGGTCGCCTCCGGCAAGAACAGCGTCTTCGACGCGAAGGTGATCCCGTCCGTCGCCTATACCGACCCGGAGGTGGCCTGGGTCGGGCTCACCGAGAACGAGGCCAAGGGCAAGGGGCTGAAGGTCGGCAAGGGCGTCTTCCCCTGGGCTGCCTCGGGCCGGTCCCTGTCGCTCGGGCGCGACGAGGGCCTCACCAAGGTGCTGTTCGACGAGGCGACCGACCGCATCGTCGGCTGCGGTATCGTCGGCCCCTCGGCCGGCGACCTGATCGCGGAGGCCGCGCTCGCCATCGAGATGGGGGCGGATGCCGAGGATATCGGGCTGACCATCCATCCGCACCCGACCCTGTCGGAGACGGTCGGCATGGCGGCCGAGGCCTTCGAGGGCACGATCACCGACCTCTACATGCCCAGGAAGCCGCATCGCGCCCCGACCTGAGCGCCGTCCGCGTCCCGCGCGGGGCGGCGCGGGATGCGGAGCCCGACGGCCGCATGACCTGGTGAGCGGGCCCTGATATCCGCGGCTTGCGCGACCGCGCCGGCCCTTGGAGACCGTTCGCGCGGCGCGGTGGCCAATGCCGTGCCCGATTTTTCGGCCGTCCTGCCTGGTTTCGATAAGAAACGCTCGAATCCTATGCTGTCGAGGTCTCGCCGATTCGTCGGCGGTCGGCCCTCGCGGCCGCATCTTCGGGGATCGGGCAACTAATTGCTATCTCGCATCTGTCGGCGCGTCCTTAATGGAGCGGCCTCAACAGGCCGATGACGGATGCCGCCATGAGACCTCCCGCCGAGCCGCCCTTCGATCCGGACGCCATTCCCACCGGTGTGACGCTCGCCCGCGGCGGCCGCGTGCTGCGCCTCGCCTGGGGCGACGGCACGGCCGCGAGCCTCGACGCCGAGGCCCTTCGGCTCGGATGCCGCTGCGCGTGGTGCACCCGCGACCGGATTCAGGGCCGCTTCCCGTCCGCCTTCGAGGCGGTGGCGGTGACGACGGTCGCGCCGATGGGCGGCTACGCGCTCCATCTCGGCTTCTCCGACGGTCATGCCCGCGGGATCTATCCCTTCGTCTACCTGCGCGACCTCGCCCGCGACGCCGCGGAGGCGGAGCGCGCGCCGCAGGCGGCCTGACCCCGATCACGCAGACATCCCCGCGCGGTCGCCCGCGCCCACCCCGCGAGAGGACCAGAATGAGCGCCATCCAGCTCAAGACCGAGATCATCGAGACCGACCTTCTGGTGATCGGCGGCGGCACGGGCGGCCCGATGGCCGCGATCAAGGCCAAGGAGGCCGATCCGAAGCTCCGCGTCGTCCTGATGGAGAAGGCGAACGTGAAGCGCTCGGGCGCGATCAGCATGGGCATGGACGGGCTGAACAATGCCGTCGTGCCGGGCTACGCGACGCCGGAGCAGTATGTGAAGGAGATCACGGTCGCCAACGACGGCATCGTGAACCAGAAGGCCGTGATGGCCTATGCGCAGGGCTCCTTCCCGATGATCCAGTACCTCGACAAGCTCGGGGTGAAATTCGAGAAGGACGGCTCGGGCGAATACAATATGCGCAAGGTCCACCATATGGGGACCTACGTGCTGCCGATGCCGGAAGGCCACAACGTCAAGAAGGTCCTCTACCGGCAATTGCGCCGCCTCCAGGTCGGCGTCACCAACCGCTACATGGCGACCCGCCTGCTCAAGGGGCCGGACGGGCGCATTGCCGGCGCGGTCGGCGTCAACACCCGCACCTCCGAGTTCCTGGTGGTGAAGGCCAAGGCCGTGGTGCTCGCCTGCGGCGCCGCCGGGCGGCTCGGCCTGCCGGCCTCCGGCTACCTGTTCGGCACCTACGAGAACGCGGCCAATTGCGGCGACGGCTACGCGATGGCCTATCACGCGGGCGCGCAGCTCGCGAACCTCGAATGCTACCAGATCAACCCCTTGATCAAGGACTATAACGGCCCGTCCTGCGCCTACGTCACCGGTCCTTTCGGCGGATACACGGCCAACAACAAGGGTGAGCGCTTCATCGAGTGCGACTACTGGTCGGGTCAGATGATGCTCGAGTTCTGGCGCGAGCTGCAGGGCGGCAACGGTCCGGTCTTCCTCAAGATGGACCACCTGCGCGAGGAGACGATCTCGGAGATCGAGACCATCCTGCACTCGAACGAGCGGCCCTCGCGCGGGCGCTTCCACGAGCGGCGCGGCACCAATTACCGCAAGCGCCCGGTCGAGATGCACATCTCCGAGATCGGCTTCTGCTCCGGTCACTCGGCTTCGGGCGTCTGGGTGGACGAGAATGCCCGCACCACCATTCCCGGCCTCTACGCGGTCGGCGACATGGCGAGCGTGCCGCACAACTACATGCTCGGCGCCTTCGTGAACGGCGGTATCGCGGGCGCGGACGCCGCCGCCTATTGCGCGGCCACGAGCCTCGCCGATTACGACGACGGCGACCTCATCGCCGAGCAGGAGCGGGTGCTCGCCCCCACCCGCCGCGAGGACGGGCTCACCCCGCACGAGATGGAGTTCAAGACGCGCCGCCTCGTGAACGACTACCTGGAGCCGCCGAAGGTCACGGCCAAGATGGAACTCGGCCAGCGCCGCTTCGCGGAGATCCGCGAGGATCTCGAATACCTCTGCGCGCGCGACCCGCACGAGCTTCACCGCGCTCTGGAGATGCAGACCATCCTCGACTGCGCCGACATGGCGGCGGCGGCCTCGCTCTACCGCACCGAGAGCCGCTGGGGCTTCTACCACCTGCGCACCGATCACCCCGAGACCGACAACGCCAACTGGAACTGCCACACCGTCCTGTTCAAGGACGAGCAGGGCCGGATGGCCCATGCCAAGCGCGACGTCGATCCCTTCATCGTGCCCGTCGCCGAGGAGGAGATGAGCGCCTACCACCAGCTCCGCATCAAGACGCCGGCCGCAGCCGAGTAAGTCGACAGATTATCCGGAGAATTCCGCATGCCGATCATCACCCAGGCCAAGAGCGCCGCGGTCGTCATCGACGACGAGAAGTGCATCGCCGAGAAGGGCTGCCGCGTCTGCGTCGATGTCTGCCCGCTCGACATCCTCGCGATCGATGAGGACCGGCAGAAGGCCTACATGAAGTACGACGAATGCTGGTACTGCATGCCGTGCGAGGTCGACTGCCCGACGAACGCTGTCAAGGTCAACATCCCCTACCTGCTGCGGTGAGCGCCATGCCCGTATTCGACAGCTTCGACGAGGATCTCGACGACCTCGCAGGACGCGCCGCCGATCCCGATCCCGGCATCCGCCGCGTCGCGATGATGGAACTGGCCGAGGCCGTCGGGCCGGAGGCCAAGGTCCTGCTCCTCAAGGGGCTCGCCGACGACGATGCCAGCGTCCGCGCCGCGGCGGCGAAGGCGCTCGACGAGCATGACGGCCCGGACGTGGTCGAGGGCCTCGTCCACGCGCTGGAGGATGCCGAAGCCGAGGTGCGCCGGGTCGCCGCCGACACGCTGGCGGAGAAGAAGGAGCCCGCCTGCGGCCCGCTCCTCATCGCGCGCGCGGAGCACACGGACCCCTTCGTCCAGGCCGCGGCCCTGCGGGCGTTGCGCGAGCTCGTCCTGCCGGACGCGCTCGCCGCCGCGCTGAAGGCTCTGCGCAGCCCCGCGCCGGAGGTGCGCCGCGAGGGGCTCGGGGTGATCGGCTACCTCAAGGCCGAGGAGGCGCTGCCCGCCCTGATCGCCACCGCGGGCGACGCCGATCCGAGCGTGCGCCGGGCCACCATGTCGGCCCTCGTCTTCCTGCGCGCGGGCGGGCCCGGCATCGCGACCCTGATCGCCGGCCTCGACGACGAGAACTGGCAGGTGCGCGAGGAGGCCGCCGTCTCCGCCGCCAAGATCCGCCTGCCCGAGGCGGTCGAGCCTCTGATCGCCCGCATGGAGGATCCGGTCTGGCAGGTCCGCACCAAGGCCGCGAATGCGCTTGGCCGCATCAAGGCGCCCGCCGCCGTCGAGGTGCTGGGCCGGGCCCTGGGATCGGAGATCAGCAACCTGCGCAAGGAGGCTGCCGCCGCGCTCGGCGAGATCGCCGATCCGCGCGCCCTACCCGCCCTCGAGGCGGATTACGACGATCCCGATCCGGACGTGCGCAAGCTCGTGCGCTGGGCGATCGGCCGCTGCCGCGGGGCCTGAGCCCGCGCGGCGTCTGAGCGCCGAAGCCATCCGCCATCCCGAAGGGATCGACCGGATGGCGAAGAGCCCCGCCGGGATCCTCCGCTGACGACGCGCGGCGCCGCGGCCTTCTGGCCCGGCGCCGGTCGCGTCCTGAGGGCCAGGCCGTACAGTTTGGAACTGGTACAGGCTTTGCTGCGGCCTCTGGGAGGGGATGCAGGAGCCGGCCATGGAGAGCAGCACCGGAATGACCTGGCCGCCCGCCCCGGGCTGGCCGCTCCCCGCCCAGGCGAGCGCGCTCCGCCTCGCCGAGACGGAGCCGCAGGCCGGCGGACCGCGCCCCCTTCTGCAGGGCCTGACCGAGCGGGAGCTCGCCCTGGTGATGGAGCGCGGCCGGCGCCGCGTGCTCTACCGCGGCGCGACGCTGTTCACGCAAGGCACGCCCCATGACGGCATCTGGCTGATCGAGACCGGCCGGATGCGCGTGTTCTACTCCGCGCCCTCCGGCCGCGAGATCACCCTGGCCTACTGGAACGCGGGCAATTTCGTCGGCGGGCCGGAGGTGTTCGGGGAGGGGCTGCACAGCTGGTCGGGCATGGCGGCGGCCAATTCCACGGTGCTGCACCTGCCGGGCCGCGCGCTCCGCCAGCTCGTCGTGCAGATTCCCACCCTCGCCCTCGGCGTGATCGAGGGCCTCTCCTTCAAGGGCCGCTGCTACTCGACGCTCGCTCAGATGCTCGGCACCCGCTCGATCACCGAGCGGCTCGCCCACCTGCTCCTGCACCTCGCCGACCTCTACGGCGTGCCGGAGGGGGACGGCGTCCTCGTCGCCGCGACCTTCACCCATGCCGACCTCGCCCACATGGTCGGCGCGACGCGGCAATGGGTGACGATCAGCCTCAAGCGGCTCGCCGAGCAGGGCGTGGTAGCGACGCGGCGCTCGCAGATCGTGATCTGCCGCGCCGATGTGCTTGCCCAGATGCGGGGCGGCGACGAGACAGCATGATTCGCAAGCGTTTCGCACAAACAAGCAGCACGCCCAGTCATCGTCCCGGTTTTTGCGCAACTAATCGACCGGCGAACCCCATCGACGTTTGATCACGGCCGCGAGACCGCCCGATCATGCCCCTGCGATGTCGACCGGACATCTTCAGCGCAGGAGCGGATCATGAGAGCGAAGCGTTCGGGTCGTGCCTCCGTCTCGGCCCTCGCGCTCCTGGCGCTGGTCGGCCTCGGCCTGCCGGCGCGTGCCGAGACGCTCACAATCGGCATCGGCACGCAGGACACGACGACCAATACGGCCACTGTGGGCGTGGTGCTGCGGCAGCTCAAGCTGATCGAGAAGCACCTGCCGAAGACCGGCAAATATGCCGGCCTGACGATCAAACTCGACTGGCAGAACTTCACCTCGGGCCCGCCGGTCACCAACGGCATGATGGCGGGCAAGCTCCAGTTCGGCGCGATGGGCGACTATCCCCTCGTCGTCAACGGCTACACCTTCCAGAACAACCCCGAGAGCCGCTCGGAACTGATCGCGGTCGCCGCCTACAACCTGCACGGATCCGGTAACGGCATCGTGGTGCACAAGGAGTCCGAGTTCTTCTCCTTCGAGGATCTCAAGGGCAAGCTCGTCAGCGTGCCCTTCGGCTCGGCCGCGCACGGCATGGTCCTGAAGGCCTTGCAGGACAAGGGCTACCCGCCGACCTGGTTCCGCCTCGTCAGCCAGAGCCCGGAGGTCGGCTCGACCAATCTCCAGGAGAAGAAGATCGACGCCCACGCCGATTTCGTGCCCTTCGCCGAGCTGCTGCCCTTCCGGGGCTTCGCCCGCAAGATCTTCGACGGCGTCGAGACCAAGCTGCCGACCTGGCACGGCGTGGTGGTGCGCACCGACTTCGCCAAGCAGTATCCGGAGATCGTCGAGGCCTATCTCAAGGCAGTGCTCGACGCCCAGGACTGGGTGCGCGCCGACCCGAAGCGCGCCGCCGAGCAGATCGCCGCCTGGACCGGCACCGACAAGGAGGTGGTCTACATCTTCCTCGGCCCCGGCGGGATCATGACCGTCGACCCGACCATCAAGGCCCCGCTGATCGACGCCGCCCGCGAGGACGTGAAGGTCCTGCAGAAGCTCGACCGCATCAAGGAGTTCGATGTCGGCCCGTGGGTCAACGACGGCTACATCCGCAAGGTCTTCGCCGAGCGCGGGCTCGACTACGACCGGCAGGTCGCCGCGACGGCCAATTACGAGGTGAGCGGCGAGGACAGCTACTGCAAGAAGCCGGTCACCGAGCCGCGCAAGGCCGGCGAGATCTGGATCAAGGACGGCGACATCAAGCCCTATGCGAGCGCCGCCTGCACGCTCGCGGCGTTCGCCGACCTCAAGGCCAAGGGGCGCGCCGTCAACGTCGCCTACGTCTTCGACACGGCGCGCGGCATCAAGCTCTTCGCGAGCGAGGCCTTCTACGTGGTCGACGGCAAGGGCGGCATCAGCCCCTACCTCCTCAAGCAGGATGCGGAGGCCGCCAAGGGGACGGGTCAGGTGATGCCCTTCGACGAGGCCCTCAAGGCCGCCGTGACGGGAGGCTGAGCCCATGAAAGCCGTCGCCCTCCACCCCGTGCCGTCGCTGCCGGCGCCGGCTCCCGCCCCGAAGCGGGCCGAGCCCACCCCGGCCCCGGCCGCGCCCGGCCGGCGGCTCGGCCGCTGGCTGCGCCTGCACCGGGACCAGATTCGGGCCGGCTGCGTCGGCCTCCTCGCCCTCGCCCTGTTCGTGCTGGCCTGGCACCTGCTCACGACGAACCGCGTCGTGTTCTACGTGCGCTTCACCAATATCCCGACGCCCGCCGACGTGCTCGGGCGCGGCCTCGCCGCCCTGCGCAACCCGATCTTCGCCGACCACGTCCTGCTGTCCTGCCGCCGGATCGGGCTCGGCTTCCTGCTCGCGGGCGGCATCGCCGTGCCGCTCGGGCTGCTGATGGGCCGCTTCCGCGCCTTGCGCGAGGTGGCCTTCCCCGTCTGCGAGGTGCTGCGCCCGATCCCGGCCATCGCCTGGGTGCCGATGGCGATCATGCTCTGGCCGACCAACGAGGCCTCGATCGTGTTCATCACCTTCCTGGGCTCGTTCTTCCCCATCCTCATCAACACGCTCCAGGGCATGGCGCATGTCGATCCGGTCCTGGTGCGCGCGGCGCGCTGCCTCGGGGCAGGGGAGGGGGCCCTGTTCCGCGAGGTCTACTTGCCGGCCTGCCTGCCGCAGATCTTCACCGGCCTCACCGTCGGCATGGGCGTCGCCTGGGTCTCGCTGATCGCCGCGGAGATGATCTCCGGCCAGTACGGGATCGGCTACTTCACCTGGGAAGCCTATTCCCTGGTCCAGTACGCGGACATCGCGCTCGGCATGATCGCGATCGGCGTGCTCGGCCTCGCCTCCTCCTGGCTGATCCGCCTGCTCGGCCGCCTCGTCATGCCCTGGGCCGCGCGCTGATCCCGAGGTCTGCGGATATCCGCCGACGCGCAGTCGCGCCCGGGCCGGGCGAAGGCCCGGCTGTCGCCAACCTGAAGAAGGAGCCGCACATGGTGGAGCCGAGCCGGGGCCGGATCGAGGTCCGCGATTTCTGCCTGCGCTACGAGACCCTCGAAGGGTCGGTCGAGGCGGTCTCGGACGCAGCGCTGACGGTGGAGCCCGGCGAGTTCGTCTCGATCATCGGCCCCTCGGGCTGCGGGAAGTCGACGCTCTTGAACGCGCTCGCCGGATTCCTGACGCCCACCTCCGGCTCGGTCACCGTCGACGGCATGCCGGTCTCAGGTCCCAGCGCCGAGCGGGGGATGATCTTCCAGCAATACTCGCTGTTCCCCTGGAAGACCGTGCGCGAGAACGTCGAGTTCGGCCTGAAGATGAAGGGCCTGCCTCGTTCCGAGCGGGAGCGGCAGGCCCGCACGCTGCTCGGGCTCGCCGGGCTCTCGGCCTTCGAAAACCATTATCCCGACCGGCTCTCCGGCGGCATGAAGCAGCGTGTCGGCATCGTGCGGGCGCTCGCCACGGGGCCGCGCATCCTGCTCCTCGACGAGCCCTTCGGGGCGCTGGACGCGCAGACCCGGCTGATCATGCAGCAGATCCTCACCAACATGTGGCAGCGGTTGAAGATCTCGGTGCTGTTCGTCACGCACGACATCGACGAGGCGATCTTCCTGTCCGACCGCATCTACGTGATGACCGCCCGCCCCGGCAGCATCAAGGCCGAGGTGGCGGTGCCGCTGCCACGCCCGCGCCTGCCGGCCATGACCTTGTCCTCCGAGTTCCTGGGGCTTCGCCGCGGGCTGATGTCGCTGATCCGCGAGGAGAGCCTGCGCGCCATGGGTGGCGAGGTCAGCGCCGACGCGATGAAGGGGCTGGCGATCGACCTCGAAGGCCAGGACCTGGCCGCGGTGCTGTGAACCCGCGGGCGGCTCGCCGCCCGCTCCGACCCTGCCCAGCCAACCCGCGGCGGAGCCCGCTCCGCCCGCGCGGGGCCGTGCCCGAAGGCGTGAAATTCCCATGACCTACGTCGTCACCGAGAATTGCATCCGCTGCAAATACACCGACTGCGTCGAGGTCTGTCCGGTGGACTGCTTCTATGTCGGCGAGACCATGCTGGTGATCAATCCGGACGAATGCATCGATTGCGGGGTCTGCGAGCCGGAATGCCCGGCCGAGGCGATCAAAGCCGATACGGAGCCGGGCCTGGAGGGCTGGAGGGCGCTCAACGCCAAATATGCCGCCCTCTGGCCCAACATCACGGCCCGCGCCGAGCCGCCGGAGGATGCCGCTGCCTGGGATGGTCGGCCGGACAAGCTCGCCACCGCCTTCGGCACGGCGGACCCCGCCGCCGCCTGAGTCACGACAGCAGGAGGACCCGACCGATGAGCAAGTATTTCGAGGAGCGTGTGCTGTCGGTGCATCACTGGACGGACACGCTGTTCTCGTTCCGCACCACGCGCGACCCGGGCTTCCGCTTCCGCAACGGCGAGTTCACCATGATCGGC
>Ga0126362_10000192_pt1 | contig 49508 bp, 41 predicted proteins | sample ANMtaG_FD_126269 | JGI IMG/M metagenome (GOLD analysis project Ga0126362, IMG submission 126269) | Continental margin sediment microbial communities from North Pacific Ocean - ANME2c_DSS_Sorted | ecosystem: Environmental > Aquatic > Marine > Continental margin > Sediment | place: Pacific Ocean... | reverse complement strand
GGTGGGCGGCGACCTGGGCGTCGAGGCGCTGCTGACGCTGTCCACCGGCGAGCGCATCCCGAACGTCCGCCCGTCCTCGCGTCGCGAGCGCGAGATCCGCGTCTCCCGCCGGGCCCTCGCCCGATGCCGCAAGGGCTCGAACCGGCGGCGCGAGGTCAAGGTGCGGCTGGCGCGCCAGCTCCGGGCGGTGGCAAACACCCGGGACCAGCATCTGCACCGCGTCTCGGCGCGGTTGGCGCGTGAGCACCCGCTCGTCGTGCTGGAGGACCTGCGCATCCGGAACATGACCCGCTCGGCGGCGGGGACGGTCGAGGAGCCGGGGACGAACGTCACCCAGAAGAGGGGGTTGAACAGGTCCATCCTCGACGCAGGATGGGGTAAGCTCGTGCATCTCGTTCGCTACAAGGCTATCAGGGCCGGTGGCGAGTTGATTTGCGTCGACGCCCGCGGAACGTCGCAGGAATGCCGGCAGTGCAGGGCGGTGGCGGCGAAGCCGCTGTCGCTGCGCCGGCACCTCTGCCCGTGCGGGCTAGACGAGCACAGGGACGTGAATTCGGCCGGGGTGATCCGCGACCGAGGTCTCGCGGTCAAGGCCGCGAGCGAGGGGGGTCAGCCCCTCGGGGACGCCAACGCGGGCCGTCGGGCCGTGCGTCGTCCCGGGACGCTCCTCGCCGCCTGAGGGCGGCGCTGGAGAAGGTCAGATGGGGTCATCAACCCCAAATGACGAATGACCGAAACGATCAGGTCCTCCGGACCGAGGGCCACCACCGTCACGGTCGCCGTGCCGTGGCCTCTCACCTCCCGCACCACCGCGCGCGAGGGCCACGAGGGCGGCAGGCGGGCGGTGCGGTCGTCGACGCCGTCGATGTAGAAACCGTGCGCCGTGTGGAAGTGCGAGCCCTCGCCGAAGATGACGGAGATCTCTTCGGATGCCTCCGCGAGGTCGTCGTCTTGGGCTGCCTCCCAGGCCCGAGCGTTGGCGGGATAGGCGTCGATCTCGGGCGACATGCACATCGTGACCGGCGCGCCGGGCCAGCCCACGAGGATGCCCTGGCTGCCAACGACCACCACGGTGCGGGCCTTGAAGTGCAACGCCAGCGAACGGGCGGTGCGCTCCAGGTCCGCGACCGTCCGGATCTCAATCGGACGGCTCACGCCGGAACGGAGGAGCCTTGGCGGCCGGCATGCCCCGCGCGTTGGGCGGCCGCGCCTTTACGTGCCAGGCGCCAGATCCGCTTCCGGACGTTCGGGTCGCGCACGAACGACACGCCCTCCCCTTCCAGAAACGGCGAGGACAGCCGAAGCCGCTGCATGCCCTCGTCCCGCCGGGTGAGGAGTTGCCGGATCGTCCCCGGCGGCTGCCCGAGGATCTCGCGCCACTCGGAGACGAAGGCGCGCTCGGGGTAGTCCGCCTCAAGCCGCATGACGGCCATCTTGGCGCTATCGAGGATGCCCGGGTCGCGCGCGAGCCGACGCGCCACCAGCCGATGGATCATCAGCTTGGCACGGTCGTTCACGACTTCCCTGTTTACCTCGGGACGCACGGGATGCCTCTGGAGCCACACGTGTTTCGGACCGTGGGAATTATGCCCGACACCCGGAGGCCCGACAACGTCGGAGTTGGGGCTCCGTTCGACTTCCACAGAACTTCAGTCCCCGCGGATATGAGGTCCGGCACCGGTCTCTGTAACGGATCGTCCGCGCGTCCCGAAGTCGTTGGTAGCGGCGCCGTGAAGGCAAACGCGAACGACGATGGAGCATTCGATGAAATACGTGCTTGCGACCTTGGTGGCCTCCACTCTCATGACCGGCGGCGCTTGGGCGCACCCGAGCCTGACCGGCGAGGCCGTTCCCTCGGCGGGCTGGAGCGTCCTGGAAGGCCCAACGGGAGCCGCGCCTGAGGTGACGGGCAGCCTCGGCCGCAATTGGGAGGGGCGTGATCTTCAGGGACGGGACCTGAGGAGCAGCACGCGCGGGAATGCCCAGTTCCCCGAGCGTCCCGCCGAGGCCCAGAACCTCGGCGCCACTTCGGGCGGGCCCGCGTTCTGATCAGCGTCGGGCACGTTGCGGGAGCGGCTGTAACCCGTGGGCCCGCACCCGCGAACTTGTATTCGCCGGACTTGTCGCGAGCCCGGCGCGTCCGGGGCTAGGCAAAGCCCCCGATCAGTGGGATCTTGGGAACGGATGTCGATCCGATCCACCATAGCGCGCCTGCTCACGGCCCTCGCCGTGCTCGGCCTGATCGCCGGGGCGTCCGTCGCCCCCGCGCAGGCGCGCGCCTTCATGGGCGACGGCGTTCAGCGGGGCATGGTCGCTCAGCAAGGCGGGGTCACGACGCCACACGTCGCGCCGATGCCCGACGACATGCCATGTTGCGATCCCGAGCCCTCGGGCCCGGACTGCCGCGACACCAAGGCCTGTCCCTTCGCGGTGGCCTGCGCCGCGAAGATCGTGCCGGGGATCCTGCCCTCCCCGCCTGCCGATGGCGGCCCGGTCGCCCCGGTCCTCCTGCCCGTTCGGCAGGACCATATCCGGCCGAGTTTGGCCGCAGCCCCGCAGGCCCCCCCTCCCAAACCGCGTTCCTGAGCACGCCCGAGAGCGGTGCCGCCCCGTGCATGAGCATGCACGGCAGCCTTCGCGCACCGCCGCGCCGCGGCGGCCCGAACGGTCGGGGCCCCGCATCCAGACGCTCTGGAACAGGATCATCCCCGTGTCCACCGAACATCCCGCATCCCCGCGGCCGCGTCCTGCCCCGGCGCATCCCGCACGCCCCGAGCCACGCGCGGCCCGTCTCCCCATCCGCTCAGTCCTAAGGGTGGCGCCATGACGGGCCGGGAGGACTTTTTCGACGCTTACCAGGAGGAGCACCGGCCGGCAGGGCGAGGCGCTTGGCTCCTGCTCGGGCTCGTCCTCATCGTAGCAGCCCTAGCGGGAGCCGGCGCCGGTTACGGGCTCGCGCGCGGCGCATGGGTCATTCCCGGCGCGGTCGCGGCACGGCTTCCGGAACCGGTCGCGGCGTGGCTGCCCAAGGGCGCGCCACTTATGCCCCCGGACCTCAAGGATTATTCCTTCGAGCTCCTGGATCCCGAGACTAAATCGGGCGAGGCGACACTCAGGGTGCGTCTGCTCGACAAGCGCGCCGGCAAGCCCGTGGCCGACGCGCTTGTCTACGCCCGCCGCCTCGACATGGCACCCGACGGGATGCCGACGATGACGGGTAAGATGAAGCCGGAGGCGAGCCCGGAGGCGGGCATCTACGCCTTCAGGGCCAATCTGGCGATGGAAGGCCGCTGGCGCCTCTCGCTGGCCGCGAAGGTACCGGGCAAGACCGGCACCGTCCAAGATCAACTCGTGCTCAGGGCCGTCGAGTGATGGACCAGACGACACCGATCCACCTGGCGCGGCGACGTGACCGCGCGCACCCGGGCGGCCAGGCGAAGGCGTGGGCCGCGACCCTCGTTCTCCTGCCCCTCGCCGTCGGCGGCGGCGCCCTCGCCGGGCTGAAGGCCGGCGAGGCGGGATGGCCCCTGCCGGCATGGTTCCCAGCCTCGGTCTCCGGTCTGCTCGTCGGTCGCGACGCGAAGCCGGCCGCGGCCGCGGATGCGCCCGTGCTCTACTACCGCGACCCCGACGGAAAGGCGGCTTACGCGCTCGCGCCGGCGAGGACGCCCGACGGACGCGCCTACCTTCCGGTGCATGTCGGCGAGGATGTCGACTTCGAGCCGCGGCCCGCGGCGGCGAAGGAGACCGAGGCGAACGCCACCTACGCCGCGCCCCCGGGTGGAGGCCGGAAGATCCTCTTCTACCGGAACCCGATGGGCCTGCCCGACACCTCGCCCGTGCCGAAGAAGGACTCGATGGGGATGGACTACCTCCCCGTCTACGAGGGCGAGGCCGAGGACGGGAACACCGTCAAGATCTCGCCCGGCAAGGTCCAGCGCACCGGCGTGCGCACCGAGCGGGTCGAACGTCGCGTCGTCAGCCGACCGGTGCGGGTCCCCGGCACCGTCACGCTCGACGAGCGGCGCGTCACCGTCGTGGCGACACGCTCGGATGCCTACGTCGACCACGTCGAGAATGTGACGACGGGCGACCGGGTGCGGAAGGGCCAGCCCCTGGTCCACGTCTACTCGCCCGAGATCAACGCGGCCGCCGCCCAGCTCATCGCAAATCCCGGCTTCGACGGGGCGCGGCGGCGCCTGCAGAACCTGAACGTCTCGGAGGAGGTGATCAACGAGATGGAGCGGACCCGGAAGGTGCCGATGGCCATCACCTGGTCCGCGCCCCGGGACGGCCTCGTGCTGCAGCGCACCGCCATCGAGGGCATGAAGGCTGCGGCCGGCGACACCCTGTTCCGGATCGCCGACATCTCGGTGATGTGGGTGCTGGCCGACGTGCCCGAGTACGACCTCGGCAATGTCAAGGTCGGCCAGCCCGTCAGCGTGCGCGTGCGCTCGCTACCCGGGCGCAGCTTCACCGGCAGGGTCGGGCTGATCTACCCGCAGGTGAACACGCAAACCCGCACCACCCGCGTGCGCATCGAGTTGCCGAACCCCGACGGGGTACTGCTGCCCGACATGTACGCCGACGTCGAGATCGGGACCGGGGCGACGAAGCCTGTCGTCGCGGTCCCGAACGATGCCGTCATCGACACGGGCGCGCGCCAGGTCGTGCTCGTGGACAAGGGCGAGGGTCGCTTCGAGCCGCGCGAGGTCAAGGTCGGCGCCCGCGGCGAGGGCTACACCGAGATCCGCGAGGGTGTGCAGGCCGGCGAGCAAGTCGTGACCGCGGCCAACTTCCTCATAGACGCCGAGAGCAACCTGAAGGCGGCGCTGCAGAGCATGGCCGCGCCCAAGCCCCCCGCCGAGCCCCGGGCGCAGGCCGAGGAGAAGCCAGAATGATCGCGCGCCTCATCGGCTGGTCGGCCCGCAACCTCGTCCTGGTGCTGATCGGGACCGTCTTCGTGGTGGCGGCCGGTCTCTACAGCGTGCGCACCCTGCCGCTCGACGCCATCCCGGACCTCTCGGACGTGCAGACCATCGTCTACACCGAGTACCCGGGGCAGGCGCCCCAGGTCGTCGAGGACCAGGTCACCTACCCGCTGACCACCGCCATGCTGACGGTGCCGAGGTCGAAGGTGGTACGCGGCTTCTCCTTCTTCGGGGTCTCGTTCGTCTACGTCATCTTCGAGGACGGCACCGACCCGTACTGGGCCCGCTCGCGCGTGCTCGAATACCTGAGCGCGGCCGGCAAGCGCCTGCCGACCGGCGTGACGCCGACGCTCGGGCCCGACGCGACGGGCGTGGGCTGGGTCTACCAGTACGCCATCGTGGCCAAGCAGCAGACGCTCGCCGAGCTGCGCTCGCTTCAGGACTGGGTGGTGCGCTTCGGGGCCTCGCGCGCCGAGGGCGTGGCCGAGGTCGCGGGCGTCGGCGGCTTCGTGAAGCAGTACAACGTCGTCGTCGACCCGAACCGCCTGCGCGCCCAGGGCATCCCGCTCAGCAGGCTCCGGGAGGCGATCCGGTCGAGCAACGCGGATGTCGGCGGCCGCACGGTCGAGCTCTCCGAGTTCGAGTTCATGGTGCGCGGGCGCGGCTACCTGAAGAGCGTCGCCGACATCGAGAACATCGTGCTGAAGACCGAGGCCGGCACCCCGCTGCGGGTGCGGGACATCGCCCGGGTCGAGCTCGGGCCGGACGAGCGGCGCGGCATCACCGAGCTGAACGGCGAGGGCGAGGTCGCGGGCGGCATCATCCTGCAGCGCTTCGGCGCCAACGCCCTCAACGTCATCGAGGGCGCCAAGCAGCGCCTGGCCGAGGTCGCCGCGAGCCTGCCGAAGGGCACCGAGATCCTGCCGGTCTACGACCGCTCGCAGCTGATCGAGGCGGCCATCGACACCCTGAAGCACACGCTGGTCGAGGAGAGCGTCATCGTGGCGCTCGTCTGCATCGTGTTCCTGCTGCACCTGCGCAGCGCGCTGGTGGCCATCCTGATGCTGCCGGTCGGCATCCTGATGGCGCTCGGCGCGATGCATCTCCTCGGGATCGGCGCCAACATCATGTCGCTGGGCGGCATCGCCATCGCGGTCGGGGCCATGATCGACGCCGCCATCGTCATGATCGAGAACGCCCACAAGCACCTGGAGCGGGCGCCCCCGGGCAAGCCCCGGGTCGAGATCCTGGTGGAGGCCGCGGCCGAGGTCGGCCCCTCGCTGTTCTTCTCCCTCCTGGTGATCACGGTAAGCTTCCTGCCGATCTTCACCCTGGAGAGTCAGGAGGGGCGCCTGTTCGGGCCGCTCGCCTTCACCAAGACCTTCGCCATGGCGGCGGCCGCGCTCCTGTCGGTGACCCTGGTGCCGGCCCTCATGGTGCTGTTCGTGCGCGGGCGCATCATCCCCGAGCACCGCAACCCGCTGAACTGCCTCCTGATCTGGGTCTACCGCCCGGTCATCAGGGTCGTGCTCCGGGCCAAGGTGCTGACCATCCTGCTGGCGGTGGCGGCGCTCGGCCTGACCATCTGGCCGGCCCGCCAGCTCGGCTCCGAGTTCATGCCGGACCTGAACGAGGGCACCCTGATGTACATGCCCACGACCCTGCCGGGCATCTCGGTGACCCAGGCCGGGGAGCTGCTGGCGACCCAGGACCGCATCATCAAGTCCTTCCCCGAGGTGGCCTCCGTCTACGGCAAGGCGGGGCGCGCCTCGACGGCGACGGACCCCGCCCCCACCGAGATGTTCGAGACCATCATCACCCTGAAGCCGAAGGCGGAGTGGCGTCCCGGCGTGACGCTGGCGAGCCTCAAGGCCGAGATGGACAAGGCCCTGCAGTTTCCCGGTGTGTCGAATGCCTGGACGCAGCCGATCCGGGCCCGCATCGACATGCTCTCGACCGGCATCCGCACGCCGGTCGGAATCAAGATCTACGGCACCGACCTGACCGAGATGGAGAAGGTCGCCCGGCAGGTCGAGGCGGTCGTGCGCAACGTGCCGGGCACGTCGAGCGCCTACGCGGAGCGGGTCATCGGCGGCTACTTCCTCGACATCACGCCGGATCGGGAGGCGCTCGGGCGCTACGGCCTCATGGTCGGGGACGTGCAGGACATCATCGCGACGGCGCTCGGCGGCGAGAGCGTCACGAACACGGTCGAGGGCCGCGAGCGCTACACCGTCAACGTGCGCTACCCGCGCGCCTTCCGTTCAAATCCGCAATCCATCGCCACCGAAGTGCAGGTGCCGTTGCCGGCCGGCGGCACGGTTCCGCTGGGCGAGGTGGCCAAGGTCCAGCTGACCCGGGGGCCGACCTCGATCCGCACCGAGAACGGGCAGCTCGCGGTCTACATCTTCGTCGACCTGAGCGGGCGCGATCTCGGCGGCTACGTCGCCGAGGCCAGGAACGCGGTCAACACGGAGGTCCAGCTCCCGCAGGGCATGAGCATCCAGTGGAGCGGGCAGTTCGAGTACCTGGAGCGGGCGGAGGCCAGGCTGAAGATCGTGGTGCCCGTGACCCTGCTCGTCATCTTCCTGCTCCTCTACCTCAACTTCCGGCGCCTCACCGAGACGCTCATCGTCATGCTGTCCCTGCCCTTCGCCCTGGTCGGCGGGGTGTGGCTGATGTGGTGGATGGGCTTCAACATGTCGGTCGCGGTGGCGGTGGGATTCATCGCGCTCGCCGGCGTTGCCGCGGAGACCGGCGTGATCATGCTGGTCTACCTCGACCATGCCTGGGACGAGCGGCGGGCCGCCGCCCTGGCCGCCGGGCGGGAGAGCACGCGTGCGGACCTGTACCAAGCCATCATGGTCGGGGCGGTCGAGCGGGTGCGCCCGAAGATGATGACGGTCGTCGCCATCATGGCGGGCCTGCTGCCCATCCTCTGGAGCTCCGGCGCGGGGTCGGAGATCATGCAGCGGATCGCGGTGCCCATGATCGGCGGCATGGTCTCCTCGACCGTGCTGACCCTCGTCGTGATCCCGGCCATCTACGGGCTCGTGAAGGGACGGAGGCTGGCGCTTCGGCAGGAAGGGTCGGCCGCCGTGCAAGCGGGGCTTCCCCGGGCCGCCGAGTGAGCGTGGCTGGACAGGCCGTCCCGGCGGCCGTGAGAAGACAGGAGTCGACTATGAGCGAACTATTCCGACCGTCCCGGCGCATCGTGGTCCTCGGCCTGGCGGCGGTCGGCGTACAGGCGGCATGGGCGGAGGATCTGCCGGAGGTCGTCGCCACGAAGGACCCGAGCTGCGGTTGCTGCGAGGCCTGGGTCAAGCACCTGCGCGACGAGGGTTTCCGCGTCCAGGTCGTGAACGCCCCCGTGAACCCGGTCAAGGCGAGGCTCGGGGTGCCGCGGGAGCTGGCCTCGTGCCACACGGCCCAGGTCGGCGGCTACGTCGTCGAGGGGCACGTGCCCGCGTCGGCCATCAAGCGGCTGCTCGCGGAGAAGCCGTCCGCCACCGGCCTCGCCGTGCCCGGCATGCCGGTCGGCTCGCCCGGCATGGAGGTCGAAGGGGTGGAGCCGGCCACCTACGAGGTGGTGCTGTTCGGCCCCGGCGGGCGCACCACCTTCGCGCGGTTTCGCGGCGGGCAGGCCGTCTAGCCGGGCATGGCGGCACGCCCGCCGTGGCAAGCAGGAAGGCTTATTGTCCGAGGTCGACCGGAACGCCGCGGCTTTGACCGTCGAGCACGACGCGGACGACGGCGTGGCTTGCGGCGTCGGCCCGTGCTTCGCCGTCGCCATCGTCAACAGGAGCAAGAGATGGGCCGGCTCGTGCCACTTCGGCAACGTTCGCCACAGGCGGAGGAGCCGAGGCGGTTCCTGTTCTAGGGCCCCGGGGGCCGGTGACACCGACGGCGCCGTCGTGCTGAGGATTGCGTGCGGTGACGATAGCCATCCTGAGGCCTCGCCGCAGGTCAACCGGGGACGCCGCGGCGGCACTGGCGGCGGTGCCGGTCTTCTCAACGCGAGGCCCACCCACCGCGCTGTGGCTGGACTTAAGGAGCCCACGACGTCACGGTCGTCGCGAGCCCGGCCGACATATGGTTCGAACCCGGGGCACCCGAATCGGGCGACGCGCCGTGACGGTGGCCTTCGGACTGGGCGGTCGAAGCGCCGGTCGCCCTCGCGTTGGGACCTCGGGGAAAACGGCAGGGTCGCGCCGCTAATCCTCGATCCAAGCGAGCTGCCGCCGGTACACCTGACCCTCGCCGCCACAGGACCGGCAATCGAAGTCGTGCCGCTGCCCCGTCCCCTTGCAGCTCGGGCACGTCACCAAGTCATATTGCGACCAGTCGTACCGATCCGCCAGTTGCCGCTCCATGCGCCCGTCGCCGCCACAGGGTGGGCAGTCGTAGCCGTTGACCTGTCCGCTGCCGTCGCAGAGGCGGCACGGCACCTCGGCGTAGTCCGATAGGTCGATGCGCTCGGCGTGCCGTGCCTCGACCCGCCCGTCGCCCTGGCACACGGGGCAATCGAGGCCGTCCCGTCGCCCGCTTCCGTGGCAGAGGGGGCAATCGACCTCGTCGTATGCGGTTGGATCGATCCTGTCGGCGACGTGCCGCTCCATCGACCTCTCGCCGCCGCAGGCCGGGCACTCCTCGCCCTGCCGGCGCCCCACGCCCGCGCAGACGGGACAGGGCACTTCCTGGTAGTCCCTGGCGTCGACCGCTTCCGCGTGGCGACGCTGCATGCGACGCTCGCCGCCGCAGGCCGTGCATGGGCTCCCGTTGCGCTGGCCCAGCCCGTCGCAGACCGGGCAATCCACCGCTTGGTAAGCCGATGCGTCGATTCGGCGGGCCTCCGCCGTGCCGATGTAGCCCTCGCCCCCGCAGGCCGGGCAATCGGAGCCGTCCCACGAGCCCGCACCCCCGCAGAGCGGGCAGGCGGTCATCGAGGCGTCCCGCAGGAACTCGTCCCGCGCCTCGACGACGGCCGCGGCGAACGTCGGTATCCGAGCCTCGGGCAGCGCCCGGGCTCCCTTCGCCGAGCTGGCGACCTTGGCCGCGAACTTGCCGTAGGACCGGCTGACGGGACCGGCCGTCGGCTTCGCGGTCGCGGCCCTGCTCGCGGTCTCTTCCAGCGCGACGATGTCCTGTTCAGCGAGGGCAACCGCGGCGCCGTGGGCCGCGGCGAACTGCGCGTTGGCCAGCAGGCCGCCGATCTCCTCGATCTGCCGGACGAGTTGCAGGACGGCGAGGCTCGCGTTCCGTTCGATGGTCCACCCCCGCACGCGCCGGTTGACGAGCATCTGCTTCACGGCCCGCACGGTCGCGAGGTCGACGTCGCGGGGCATGTACAGGCCCTTGTCGAAGTCCGTGTGGTGGTTCGGGCAGAGCCAGATGAGACCGGCGGGATGGTGGCACAGGGTTTGCGAGACGGGCTCGATATGCGCGGCCTCGCAGTTCGCGCCGTGGTTGCAGATCGCGCAGCCGCAGTTCGCCTCAAGCTTGATCTCCAGGCGGACCTTCTCGGGCATGTGCGGACGCGTCTTGCCTTCCTTGACCGGCCAAGGTTCCCGCAGGAACTTGTCGAAGGCGGCGAGCTCGGCTTCCTCGTACCAGCGCAGCCCGTCCGCGGTCTCGCACGCGAGCTTGCGCCGGATGCCGGCCTTGGCCCCGTAGCGCGTGAAGTGTTCGAGCAGTTCCGGCGACATCCGCAGGCGGATCGCCGCTTCGACCTCCGACAGCTTCCCTTTGCCTTCGGGCTTGGTGTTGCTCGCCATCCGGGGGCTCTAGCGTCCGTCGAAACAGTCTTTGGCGTGCCGGCCAGGGACGGTCGCCCGCCGAGGGAGACGACGCGGCGGTCACCCCTCGGCCCACCGGCTCGGGCCGGGCGCGCCCTTCTAGACTTGCCGGCGCCACCCGGCAACGACGTGCCCGGACCGGCTGGCCCGATGTACGTTCGGGCCGAACGGCACCGGACGCCGGGTCGACGTGCTGCCATCCTCGAAGCCGTCTACGCACTCGTCCCGCGGCGAAAGCGAGGGCCGCCTCGGTTCCTACTGGCCGAAGCAGGCGTACGACGGGCCATGATGGCTGGTGGCGTGATCATGGCGCGTGAAGTGCTTGTAGAAGCCGCGGTCGTGGGCGAGATGATCGCACTCGTGATAGGATTGACATCCTCCCCGCCCTGAAGGACGGGGATTCCTACCGCGTGTCAGGCCGCCAGGGCCGGACCCGCCTCGGTGGGTTCCTGGGCCGACGCCCTCACGGGCGAAGTCTCTCCGTAGGCTAACCGGGCGTGCCCCGCCCTTGCGATGTTGATCGACGCCACGTCGTCCGCGTTCGCCGCGTACCCGCACGCCACGCACCAGAACACGGCCTGGCTCGGGCGGTTCCCCGCCGCCACGTGCCCGCACTCGGGGCACGTCCGGCTCGTGTTCGGAGCCGGCACCGGCAGCAGCCAGCCGCCGAGCCACTTCTGCTTGTACCCGACCTGCCGGCGGAACTCGCCCCAGCCCTGGTCCAGGATCGCCTTGTTCAGGCCAGCCTTCTGCCGGACGTTCACGCCCGGCTCCTCGACCGTCCCGGCCGCGCTCGCCGTCATCGCCCGCACGTCCAGGTCCTCGACGCAGACCACCGCGTGGTTCTTGCTGACGGTCGTCGAGGCCTTGTGCAGGAAGTCGGAGCGGATGCGGGCGATGCGTGCCTGGACCCGTTGTACCTTCGCCTTCGCCTTCCTCCAGTTGCTGCTGAACCTGATCTTGCGGGCCATCGCCCGCTGCGCCTTCGCGAGCGACGCCTCGGCCTTGCGGAACGCGTTCGCCGGCTCGATGACCGTGCCGTCCGACAGCGTGGCGAAACGCGTCACGCCGACGTCGATGCCGACAAGCGTCGTCGACGGGTGGACCGGCTTCTCAACCTCGCGCTTGGTCTGGACCGAGACGTGCCACTTGCCGGCCCTCAGCGAGACGGTGCCCTGCCCGATCTCGCCCTCGACAAGCCTGCTCGCGCGGTAGCGCATCCAACCGAGCTTGGGCACGCGGATGCGCCCGTTCGGCTGGTCGAGTTCGACCTTCTGCGGGTGGCGGAAGGCGTCGTCCTTGCCCTTCCTCTTGAAGCGGGGGAGCTCGGCCCGTCCCTCGAAGAAGTTGCGGTAAGCGCGGTCGAGGTCCTTGAGCGCCTGCTGCAGGGCCTGGCTGTGCACCTCCTTGAGCCAGGCGGTGGCGGGGTCGGCCTTCCAGGCGGTGAGGTGCTTGCAGAGGTCGGCGTAGGAGAGGTGCTTGTCACCGGCGGCATACCGTTCCTTCTGCAGGGCGAGGGCCCTGTTGAAGACGTAGCGGCGCGCGCCGCAGGAGCGGCGCATGAGCCGTTCCTGCGCGCCGTCGGGCCGGAGAACGAACCGGTATGCCTGGACGCGAAGCACAGGCCGAGGATAGAACGAATGCGGAACGAAGGCAAAGGGATTGGATCGGTGCCCGGGCAGGCTTCTGTCGCGGCCGGCGCTATCCATCCCCGCCCTGAAGGACGGGGCCTTCCGCGCTTCTACGGTAAACGCAGCCGAGGAAGACCGGGCGATTATGTACCCGGAGTGTCGTGCCGGTCGGTCCGAGGCCGGCGCTCGAACCGTGATCGGACGCCGCGCCGTAGGGCGGCCGTGTCATCCCAAGGCCCACGGCACCTGCCCCGGTCGGGACCAAGACCAGGGCAAGTGCGGAGACGTAGAGAACCCGTTTGAGCATCGCGTATCCCTCCCGGGTCGTTTCCTGCAGTTGAGATCCCCCGTTCGGGATCGAGTAACGCACGAGCGGCCTGAAGCGGTTGCAAACCCCTAGGGGGTAATCGGCGCAGCGGGTCGGCGAAGTCTCCGGATCGGGTGAAGTTCGGAGCCTATCCGGGCCGAATGACCTCGTCTTGAAGGCGCCGCGCGGACGCCTAGACCCACGAAGGCCTCAGCTCCTGCCGACGATGGCAGCGCCCCGTCGATCGTTACCCCCACGGGGTACGTTAAGGGGACATCAACCGTGCCGTGGGAGGGTTCGGTGACGGGGACTGCAGGTGAGGGACCTGACGATGGGTGGGATCGGTGAAATGGCGCGAACGCTCGGCCTGCTCGGCTGCGGCCTGATCTCCGCGACGTTCGCGGCACCGTCACACGCGGCTGACCTGCCGCCGGCCGCGCCGATGCCGGAACTGCGCGGAACGCTCGCGCCGGAGGCCGAGGTGTCGGGCTTTTACCTCCGCGGCGACATCGGTTTCAGCAACCAATCCGTGGAACGGCTCTCCAACAGCCTGGACGCGCTCGGGACGATCGAGAAGGTCAATCTCGGTTTCGCGGGCGCCCCGCTCGCGGGCGGCGGCGCCGGCTACCGCTTCGGCCGGTGGTTCCGGGCCGACGTCACGGGCGAGTATCGCAGCGCCGCCGCGTTCACCGGGCTTGAGCGCTACCGCGACGCGAGCCTGCCGCTCGGGTACGGCACCGACGAGTACACCGCGTCGAAGCGTGAATTGGCCGTGCTCCTCAACGGCTACGTCGATCTCGGCAATTGGTACGGCCTCACGCCGTTCCTGGGCGCCGGCGTCGGCGCGGTGCGGATCACGCTCGACAATTTCAAGGACACGAACGTCGTCACGCAGGGCCTCGCCTACGCGAAGGCAGGCTCGAAGACAAACCTCGCTTGGGCGTTGCACGCGGGTGTCGGCTACGAGGTGAGCCCGAGCTTCACGGTCGAGCTCGCATACCGCTACCTCAATCTCGGAGACGGAAAGACCGGCACGGTCTACAACTATGCCGGCCAGTGCGGGTCTTGCGAGGCGCTGACCTTCAAGAACGTCGATTCGCACGACGTGAAGCTCGGCTTGCGCTGGGCACCGTGGGCCGCGACCGCCCCGGCCGAGCAGGCGCCGCTGGTGCGCCGGTACTGAGGTCGCGCGGTCCCGCGCGCACTCGCGCCGGTCGCGGGCTCCCCCGAGCCGGGACGGCGGCCACCACGCGGGCAGGATGGGGGTGCGTGCACGGCAGGGGCGATTGGCTTGCAGCCCGAAACCGCCGGTAAACAGCTTCGGACGCTCTACAAAAAGTAAAGTACGGGTACGTTGCCGATATTGCCCGCCTGTGTAAGGATCGGAACCGGTACGAGAGGGTCTCTGGGTCCTTGGCAGTTCTTCGCGCAGTGTTGCTCGCCGTGCTGGCGATGGCCGTGGCCATCGCCCCGGCGGCGCCGTGCACGATGAAGCGCCATGCCGCAGCCGATCACGCCGCCGTCGACCAGGCCGCGGCCCCCGCCGACCCGCACGCCCACCACCGGCACGCGGCCGCCGCCGGCTCCGCCGACGCGCCCGCGGGAGCGGCCCTCCAGGCGGACGGCGCGGACGGCGCCGACTGCCAGCGGCACGCCTCGGCCGGCCAGCACCACCCGGGCGGCCACGGCCACCACAAGCGCCCGGTCAGCTGCGCGGCCACCTGCTGCCCCCTGGCCTGCCAGGCGGCCGTGCCGGACGCGCCCTGGTCGGGCGAGGCGCTGACCCTGCGCCCCTCCGAGCCCATCGGCCTGGCCCAGGAGGACGGCGTCGCCCAGCCGCGTCCCCTGCGCATCGAGCGGCCGCCCCGGCAGCGCGCCTGACCGCGGCGGGCCGAGCGCCCGCCCGCGCCCGCACGCCGCTCCCGGCCGCGCCCTGACCAGGATCCTGCCTGCGCGGGCCGCGCCCGGCATGGCCGGCGCAGCCGCGCCCGCGTCCCCCCTCCCTGCCCGCCGGTCCGCGCCCCCGAGCGCGGCCGCTAGCCCCCGTTCGGGATCACAGCGATGCTCACCTCCCTCAGGCCGGCCGTGGCGCTCACGGCCTTGGCGCTCACGGCCTTGCCGCTGGCGGCCTGCGTGCCCACCGCCGCGCCGCACTGGCTCGTCGCCCCGGCCGATCCCGCCGTCGCCGTGCGCGCGCCGCGCTACTCCGCGGTCACCGCGGGCGTGGCGCGCTACGACGTGGTCGATCCCAAGGACTGGCGCGAGCTCAACCGCGCGGTGACGCCGAAGTCCGGCTCGGGCGGCATGGAGGGTATGGAGGGCATGGACCACTCCCGGATGCCCGGCATGAACATGCCCGGCATGGGCGGCAAGCGCGACACGGGAGGGCGGTGATGGGACCCGCCTGTAACCAAACCCCGCCCGCCCCCGGACTAACCCCCAAAGGGAACTCACGGATGACCTCGACCGGCATGCGCTCGATGGCCGAGACGGAGCTGCCGCTTTTCGGGGTCGCGCGCTTCCGGAAGGCGCGATGAGGCAGCCGTCCATGATGAGGGCGGCGTCTCCACCGGGGGGAGCGTCCGCCGGCGCGCGGCAAAGGCCGCCGGGAGCGCTCGTACGTCCTCGACCCCGGCTGCTCCTCGTGCTCTGCGCGGCGCTCCTCCTTTCATCCCCGGCCGTCGCTGCCGGGGGTGGACCCGCGGGCGCGTCCGCCCCTGCCGCGCCGTCGTCCTCCGGCGATGCGGCTCACGCGGCGTCGGGTCAGGCCGGCTACCGGCGGATGCTCGCGCGCGAGGCCGAAACGCGCGGATTGCCCCCGGCCATCGCCGATGCCGTCGCGTACGTGGAGAGCGGGTACGATGCCGGCGCGGTCGGTGGGGTCGGCGAGCTCGGACTGATGCAGGTCCGGCCGACAACCGCGGCCATGCTCGGTCACACGGGTCCCGCCGGGGCCCTCCTCGATCCCGCGACCAACATCCGCTTCGGCGTGGCCTACCTCGCACAAGCTTGGAAGCTCGCGCAGGGCGATCTCTGCCGCACGCTGATGAAGTACAGGGCCGGCCATGGCGAGGAGCGGATGAGCCCGCGCTCCGCCACCTACTGCCAGCGGGTGCGGGTCCGCCTCGCCGCGGCCGACGCTTCGCTCGCCGGGGCCGCCTTATCCTCCTTCCAGGGAGGCGTCCGCGGGATTCCCGCGGCACGCCTCACGGAACGGGATCCCCGTTCGGCAATCGCGCGGCGCTTGTGGGCCGAGCATGCGGCCCGTGTCCGCGGCATAGGGGCGCGCATCGACCGCATCATGGGCGGCGGCTGAGAACCTGTCGGAGCAAGCCACTTGAACGTCCGCCCCAGCCCCGTCCCGCCCGCCGTCAAGCCGCGTGTCCGCCCCGCCGGCGGCGGCCGCATGGAGGTCTGAACCCATGGACCACGGTCACCACGTGCATCATGCCCACGGGCACCGTCGCGGCCACGGCGCGGCCTACGCGGCCGGGGAAGCCGCGACGGACCCCGTCTGCGGAATGCGGGTCGATCCTGCGGCTACGCCCCACCACGCCGAGCACGACCACGCGACCTACCACTTCTGCTCGGCGGGATGCCGCGCGAAGTTCGTGGCCGAGCCGGCACGCTACCTGACGGCTGACAAAGGGCCGCCGGAAACCCCTGCCGGCACGGTCTACACCTGCCCCATGCACCCGGAGATCCGCCGCGACCGACCGGGCAGCTGCCCGATCTGCGGGATGGCGCTGGAGCCGCTCACGCCGACGAGCGGCCCGGTCGAGAACGCCGAGCTCAAGGACATGAGCCGCCGCTTCTGGATCGGCCTCGTCCTGACCCTCCCCGTCTTCGCCCTGGAGATGGGGGGACATCTGACGGGCCTCGTCGACCGCCTCGGCCTGCAAACCTCGAACTGGGTCCAGTTGCTGCTCGCCTCGCCCGTCGTCCTCTGGGCGGGTCGGCCGTTCTTCGAGCGGGGCTGGCAGTCGCTGGTGAACCGCCGCCTCAACATGTTCACCCTCATCGCCCTCGGGACCGGCGCGGCCTACCTCTACAGCGTCGCCGCGACCGTGGCGCCGGGGCTCTTCCCCGAAGGCGTGCGCGGCCACGACGGGGCGGTGCCGGCCTACTTCGAGGCCGCGGCGGTCATCACCGTCCTGGTGCTGCTCGGGCAGGTGCTGGAACTCGGGGCCCGCGAGCGCACCTCGGGCGCGATCCGGGCGCTGCTCGACCTCGCCCCGCAGAAGGCCCTGCGTCTCGGGACGGGAGGGACCGACGAGGAGGTGCTCGTCTCGGCGGTGGCCGTCGGGGACCGCTTGCGCGTCCGGCCCGGCGAGAAGGTGCCGGTCGACGGCGAGGTCGTCGAGGGGCGCTCGGCCGTGGACGAGGCGATGATCAGCGGCGAGCCCATCCCCGTCGCGAAGGAACCCGGCTCCCTCGTGGTTGGCGGGAGCCTGAACACGACCGGGGGCTTCGTGATGCGCGCGACGCGTGTCGGGGCCGAGACCACCCTGGCCCGCATCGTCGCGATGGTCGCCGAGGCCCAGCGCTCGCGCGCGCCGGTCCAGCGACTGGTGGACGATGCGGCGGCCTGGTTCGTCCCCGTGGTCATCTCCGTCGCCGCCCTCGCCTTCGTTGCCTGGATGGCCTTCGGGCCGGAGCCACGCTTCACCTACGCCCTGCTCGCGGCCGTGGCGGTCCTCATCATCGCCTGCCCCTGCGCCCTCGGCCTGGCGACGCCGATGTCGATCATGGTTGGGGTCGGCCGCGGCGCCCAGGACGGGGTCCTGGTCAAGAGCGCCGAGGCCCTGGAGCGGTTGGAGAAGGTCGACACGCTCGTCATCGACAAGACGGGGACCCTGACCGAGGGCAAGCCCAAGGTCACCGCCGTGCTCCCGGCCCCCGGTTTCACGGACGCCGACGTGCTGCGCCTCGCCGCGGCGGTCGAACGCGCGAGCGAGCATCCCCTGGCCCTCGCCATCGTCCGGGCCGCGGAAGCGCGGGTCATCCCGGGCGCCGTGGCGTCCGACTTCGAGGCACCGACCGGCAAGGGGGCGCTCGGCACGGTCGAGGGACGGCGCGTGGCCATCGGCAACGGGCGTTTCCTGGAGGAGCAGGGGACGGACGTGACGCTCCTCCAGGCGCGGGCCGAGGAGGTGCGGAGCCGGGGCGCGACGGCGGTCCTCGTCGCCGTGGGCGGGAAGCCGGCCGGCGTCATCGCCATCCAAGACCCCGTCAAGACGAGCACGTTCGAGGCCCTGCGAAGGCTGCGGGGGGAAGGCTTGCGCATCGTCATGTTGACCGGCGACAGCCGGACGACGGCCGAGTTCGTCGCCAAGTCGCTGGGCATCGACGAGGTCGAGGCCGAGATCCTTCCCGACAGGAAGGTGGAGGTGGTCAGGACGCTCCAGGGCCAGGGCGCGGTCGTGGCGATGGCTGGTGACGGGGTCAACGACGCGCCGGCCCTCGCTGCCGCGGACGTCGGGATCGCGATGGGCGGCGGCACCGACGTGGCCATCGAGAGCGCGGGCGTGACGCTGCTGCGCGGGGACCTGGTCGGCATCGTCAGGGCCCGGCGCCTGTCCCGGGCAACGATGCGCAACATCCGCCAGAACCTGTTCTTCGCCTTCATCTACAACGCGCTGGGCGTGCCGGTCGCTGCCGGACTGCTCTACCCGTTCCTCGGCATCCTCCTCTCGCCGGTCATCGCGGCGGCCGCCATGGCGCTCTCGTCGGTGAGCGTGATCGGGAACGCCCTGCGCCTCCGCACGGCGCGGATCGGCTGAGCCAGGACCATGACATGCGCACCGCCGCCCTCCGCCGAGGGGCCAGTCCGACCCGTGTGCCGGAAGCCCCGCGGACGAATCCGGGGACGTGCTCCCCTCGCTCCTCCGAGCAACTGCATGAGCCCGTGGAGACGATGATCACGCACCCGCTCGCACTCGGCGTCGCGGACGCCCACCTCGCCGCGGTCGATACCGCCGTCCCGGACTTCGTCGAGGCCCTGTACCTCGTCGGCTCCGCCGCCATGGGCGATTTCCGTCCGTCCCTCAGCGACGTGGATTTCGTGGCGGTGACGCAGGCTCGTCCCGGGAACGGCGAGCTGGTCGCCCTCGCCGAGGCCCACGCCCGCCTGGCGCTTGAGCGACCGACCCCGGCGCTCGACGGCATCTACCTGACCTGGGACGACCTGCGGGACGGCCCCGTCGGCATCCCGGACGGCCCCTGCGTCCAGCGGGGACGGTTCTTCGCGTCCGGATGCCACGACCGGCATCCGCTCACCTGGAGCGTCCTGGGGACCAGCGCGGTCACCGTTCGCGGTCCGCTCTGCGCGGGCACCGGGCTCTGGCGCGGAGCGGCCCACCTGGAACGGTGGGCCCTCGCCGGCGTCGATGAATGCCGGGGCCGATGGCTCGGAACCGACACGGCGGACGAGGCGACGCTCCTCGCGGCGGACGGGGTCGAACGGGCCGTCCTCGGCATGTGCCGGCTCCACTACATCCTCGCGACAAGGGTCGTGCCCTCGAAGAGCGACGCCGGCTTGTACGGCTTGATCACCTTCCCGCCGGAGTGGCATCGCGTCATCGACGAGGCCCTGCGCATCCGCAGGGAGCCCGCGGCGGCCTGCCTCTACGAAACGCCCGGCGAGCGCCGCCGCGACGCGTTGGCCTTCGTCCGCGCCGTCGCCGACGACGCGCGCGCGTCGGGAACCGATGGGGGCGGTCCGCCGCCTGGCTGAGGGCGCCCGGCCTGCGGCACCCGGGAGCCGCCACCGCCGGGCTCCCGCGTAAGGCCGCCATCGCCCTTCCGAACCTGGACCTAGCGCCGAGCGCTCGAAGAGGCCGGTAAAGGGCCATTGGTCCCGTGTCGGGCCTTGCCCCGCCGCGCGCGATCAGGCCCCCGTGGCGTGAAGGCCGCCGGGGCCATCGGAGGGGGCCGGTTGCCCGGGGGCGCCCTGTCCCCTGCCCGCATAGAAGCCAGAGTCCGTCGCCAGGAGTACCCGTTGCTCACCCCGCCGATCATCCACGAGCTCATCCACTGGACGTTGGGCCTCGACCACGCCCACGCCCACTGGTGGATCGACCTCGTCACCGTGGTGGTCCTCGTCGTGGCGCCTGCCTGGACCGCTTGGCTCGCGGCCCGGTCGGGCCTGCGCTGGGCCGCCGCCCGACGGGATCGCGTCCGCAAGGGGAGAGCGGTGCCCTCGTCCGCCGCGTCCACGGGCGCCGCGGGGCGGCCAGGTTCCCGTGAGACCGGCGCGGTGCCGCTGGAGGCCTACGTCGTGCGTGCGACGTCGCGGCTGCAGGTCCGTCTCGTGCTCCTCTCCGTCCTGACGCTGCCGGCGGCCTGGCTCCTCCTTGAGATCCCCAAGCACATCATCAACCACGCCCTTGCCGATGACGCGGGCGACGGTCACCCGAAGATGGCCTTCCTCGGCCTCCATCTGGGCCGCGTCGAGCTGCTGTTCGCGCTGTGCGCCAGCTACCTGGCGGTGCTCACGCTCAGCGGCCTCGCCAAGTACGCGGTCAATCGGGTCCGCGGGCGCGTGAACGAGCGCCTCGTGCGCCGCCTCCGCCTCGCCATCGTCCGGCGCGCGCGCGGCGAGCGCTCCGCCGAACGGCGGGCCACGCTGGCCGCCGTCGCCGTCCAGGAGGTCGAGCCCATCGGCTACTTCGGCGGCAGCCTCGTGGTGGTGCCGCTCGTCCAGGGCGGCACGCTCGTGACCAGCATCGTCTTCCTTCTCCTGCAGAACGCCGCCCTGGCCCTCGCGGCCCTGATCATGCTGCCGGTCCAGCTGACGATCCTGCCGCGGTTGCAGCGGCGGTTGAACGCGAAGGTCCGGCAAAGGGTGCATGCCACCCGTGAGCTGGGGGCGCTGCTCACCGCTCCCGTGGTCGCGCGGCCGGCCGGCGGCGAAGCGTGCGAGCCCTCCGGCCTGGGCCGGCAGATGCGCCAAGCCCGGGGCCTTGAGCGGGTGCGCATCGAAATTAACGACCTGAAGGGTCGCCTCAAGGGCCTTTACAACTACACAGCGAACCTCACCCCGTTCTTCTTCTTCTCGATCGGCGGCTACCTCGTCGTGCAGGGGCGGCTCTCGCTCGGCGCGCTCGTCGCCGCCCTGGCCGCCTACAAGGAGATCGCCCCGGCCATGCGCGAGTTGTTCGACTTCGCCCAGGACTGGTCCGACGCGCGCGCACGCTTCGAGGAGGTCACCAAGGCCCTCGGGCCGGCCGGGCAGGAGCAACGCGCGACGGAGAGGCCGGTGCGCGACCGGACCGTTCGAGCGGCCTGAGCGGAGCCGGGAAGCGCCGGAGCCTCGCCGGGAGGAGGCGTCCGGCCCCGCCCGACGACGCGATCCCCCCGGCCGCGGGTCCCCGAAGGCCGGCAACCCCCTCATCCTCCGGGACGCACCCGGCGCGACCGCGCCTACCGCAGCAGCGTCGAGCCGAGCTGTGCCAGGCCGCGCCCCAGGCCCGGCGCGATGCCGAAGCCCAGCGTTCCCGCCGTGCACAAGCCGAGCGCCCATGCGTAGCCGGCGCCGGATGCCGGCCGCTCGATACGTTCCGGTTCCCTGAAGTACGCCTCCGCGATGACGGCTGCGTAGTAGAAGAGCGCCACCGCCATGTTGGCGGCGGCCACCACGGCGAGCCAGGCGAAGCCCCCCTCGATGGCGGCCACGAGCAGGAAGACCTTGCCGGCGAAGCCCGCCAGCGGCGGGACGCCCGCGAGCGACAGGAGGGCGAGCGCCAGCGCCGCCGCCGGCCCCGGCGCCCGCCGTCCGAGGCCGCGGATCGCGGCCAATCCGTCGCTCCCGGTCATGCGCTCGACCTGCGCGACCACCGCGAACGCCGAGAGGTTCATCAGGAGATAGGCCACGAGGTAATAGCCTACGGCCGGCAGGGCCTCCGGTGCCCGCCCGGCCACCGCCACCGCCATCAGCACGTAGCCGGCCTGGGCGATGCTGGAATAGGCCAGCAGGCGCTTCAGGCTTGCCTGGCGGAGGGCAACCAAGTTGCCGAAGGTCATCGTCGCGGCGGCCAGGAGCGCGAGCACGGTGGGCCAGGCGGCGAGGCCGTTCGGCATCGCCGCCAGCAGGAATCGGAGGAGGCCGGCGAACGCGGCCACCTTCGGCACGACCGAGACGAAGCCCGAGGCGGGAGCCGTCCCTCCCTGGAAGACGTCCGGGGCCCAGACGTGGAAGGGCACCAGCGTCATCTCGAAGCCGTAGCCGACGAGGACCAGGCCGAAGGCCAGCGCCACCCAGGCCCGGTCGGCGCCGGCCAGCCCCGCACCGATGGCCCGCAGGTTCAGGCTGCCGGTGAGGCCGAACAGGAAGGTCAGGCCGTAGGCCATCACCGCCAGCGCGGCGGCGCCGTAGAGGAAGTACTTGAGTGTCGCCTCCTGGGCCGGCCCGTCGCTCCGCACGAGCAGGACGAGCAGGTAGGAGGGGAAGCTCACCATCTGCAGGAACAGGACGATGAGGCCGAGGTCGGTGGCCGCCGTGAGCCCCATGCCGCCGACGGTCGCCATGAGCAGCGCGACCGGGTAGTGCGGTTCCTGCTCGCTCGCGCGGAAGTGGGAGCCGAGCGAGAGCAGGCTCACCAGGGCGCCGGCCTCGATCACCAGCTGGTAGAAGCCCCGGAACGGATCGACGGCGTAGGTGCCGCAGAAGGTCTCCCGCGGCGGGGCCGTCAGCATCGGCGCGGTCAGGCCCATCGCGACGAGCAGGGCGAGGAGCGCGACGGCGGCGGGCAGGCGGCGCCACCGGCCCCGGACCCAGCCGGCAACCGGGACCAGCGCGAGGGCGGTCCCGGCCAGCACCATCTCGGGCGCGACGGCGCCGAGATCCATGCAGCCGCCCATCGTCTGCCCACCGGTCATGGCAGGTGCGCCAGGGCTGCGGTCGTGCCGTCGAGCAGCGCGACGAGGACGGACGGCAGGACGCCGAGGCCGAGCGCCAGGACCGCGAGCGCCCCCGCCGAGCCCGCCTCGGCCGCCGTCAGGGGCGGCAGCGCCGGCATGTCGGGCGGCGCCCGACCCATCAGCAGGCCCGTCACGAGCCGGAGGTAGACCGCGGTCGTCACGACGAGCGCGAGGACGGCGAGCGCGGCGACCCAGGCGGAGAGCTGCAGGGCGGCGCCGATGGCCTGGAACTCAGCGATGAAGCCGGACAGGCCCGGGAGCCCGAGCGAGCCGAAGGCGAGCAGGCCGAACAGGCCGCTGAAGGCCGGCATCGAGCCGATCAGGCCGCCGAAGCGGGCGAGTTCCCGTGTGCCGGCGCGATGCTGGAGCATGCCCACCAGGAGGAACATGCCGCCGGTCAGGAAGCCGTGGCTGACCATCTGCACGGCGGCGCCGTTGAGCGCCAGCCGGCGGACGCCCTCGTTCCCGGCCAGTGCCGCCACCGCGACGCCGAGCGTAACGAAGCCCATGTGGTTGACGGATGTGTAGGCGACGAGCCGTTTCATGTCCGTCTGCGCCAGTGCCGCCAGGGCCCCGTAGAGGAGCGACGCCAGGGCCAGGGCGACCAGGAGCCAGCCGAACCGGGCGACCGTGTCCGGCAAGGTCGGCAGCAGCACGGCGAGCATGCCGTAGCCGCCCATCTTCAGTTGGAGGCCCGCCAGAACGACGCTGCCCTCGGTCGGTGCCTCGACATGCGCGTCGGGCAACCAGTTGTGCAGCGGCACGACCGGGAGCTTGACCCCGAACCCGAGGAGGAGCGCCAGGAAGACGAGGCCGCCCGCGAGCGGGGTCCGGTCCAGCGGCCTCGCCTGGACGATGGCCGGCAGCGAGAAGGTGTGGGGCTCCATGGCGAGATAGAGGGTGAGGAAGCCGAGCAGCATCGCGAGGCTGCCGGCGCGGGTGTAGAGGAAGAACTTGAGCGCCGCGTAACGCCGCCGCTCCCCGCCCCAGATGCCGACGATGAAGTACATCGGCACCAGGCCGACCTCGAAGAACAGGTAGAACAGCAGCAGGTCCTGCGCCGCGAACAGCCCGATCAGCCCGGTCGCTAGCAGGAGGAAGAGGAAGGCGTGGGCGTGTGCCCGGTCGTGCTCGCCCAGCACGTAGACCATCACCACCGTGAGCAGGATGGCGGTGAGCAGGATCAGCGCCAGGGAGAGACCCCCAACGCCGACGTCGTAGCTCGCCCCGAGCGACGGGATCCACGGGAGCGTCATCCGCCATTGCAGGCCGCCGGCACCTGGATCGAAGCCGGCCCAGAGGACCACCGCCGCGCCCAGTGTCAGCACGGAACCGGCGAGGGCGACGCGGCGGACGAGGCCGGGACGGTGACGTGGCAGCGCCAGCACGGCGAGGCCCGTGAGGAGCGGCAGGAGGATGGTCGCGGTGAGCATCGGGTCCAGTCCCCTCAAGGCCAGAGCATCAGGGCGCCGGCGGCGAGCGCCGCCGCGGTCCAGGCGAACAGACCGAGCGTGTAGAGGTAGAGGCGACCGGCCTGGAGGGCGCGGAGCCGCTCGCCCCCGGCGGCGAGCCCGGCGGCGAGGCGGTCGCCGCCGCGCCCGAAGCCCCCTGCCTCGATGCGCCCGGCCCACCCGGCGGCCCGCCAGGAGCCGCCGGCGACCGCGCCGGCCCCGGCATCGAGCGCCCCCTCGGTGGCCGAAACCGTCCGGGCGAGCCACATCGCGTGGCGCGCCGGGGCCTCGGTGGCGGCTTCCAGCCCGGAGGCGAGCCGCGCGGGGAGCGCGCCGAGCGCGGGCGCACCGCTCCACCCCCTCGCCGCGCCGAGACCGAGCCCGAGGATTCCGGCGGCGAGGCCGAGACTGCGCCACCCGGCCTCCGTCTCGGGCGCGGCGGCGAAGGGCAGAGCGGCGCCGAACCGCCCGGCCAACAGCCAACCGAGGCCGGCGGCGGCGAGCGCGAGCAAACCCATGCCGGTCCGCATCGCCCAGCGGGGCTTGCGCGGGCCGACCGTGCCGCGGCGCCCCCCGAGGAAGGTCGCGGCCCCCGCACGCCCGATGTAAATCCCGCCGAGGAGGACGAGCAGGACGACCAGGGACCCAGTCCCCGGGCCATGCCGCGACGCGACCGCGAGGATTGCCTCCTCGCTCAGGAACCCTGACAGGGGCGGCACGCCGGCCAACGACAGGGCCGCGACCAGAAAGGCGGCGCCGGCGAACGGCAGCGCGCGAGCGAGTCCGCCGAGCCGACCGAGGGCGCGCGTGCCCGCCCGTTCCTGCACGATGCCCGCGGCGAGGAACAGGGTCGATTTGAAGGCGGCGTGCGCCGCGAGGTGGAAGGCGGCCGCGCGCGGGCCGCCCAGGCCGAGGGCCACCATCATCTCGCCGAGCTGCGAGCAGGTGGACCAGGCGAGCACCCGCTTCAGGTCCGCCTCGGCGGTCGCGATGAGGCCGGCGGCGAGCGCCGTCGCGGCCCCGACCCAGAAGAGGGTGTCGAGCGCGACGGGCGACGCCGCGAAAACCGGGTACAGGCGCAGCACGAGGAACACGCCGGCGGCCACCATCGTGGCGGAGTGCAGCAGGGCCGAGACCGGGGTCGGCCCGACCATCGCGTCGGGGAGCCAGCCGGAAAGCGGTAGCTGGGCGCTCTTGCCGACCGCGCCGGCCAGCATGAGGAGCGCCATGGCGGTGACCGTGCCGGGGGCGATCCGGCCCCCCTCGACGGCACCGACGAGGACGTCGACGTCCGTGGTCCCTACGGCGGCGAGCGCCAGGAGCCAGCCCAGCAGGAGGCCCACGTCGCCGATCCGGGTCATCAGGAACGCCTTGGCGGCGGCCTCGGCGGCGCCAGGCTCCGCATGGTCGAAGCCGATCAGGAGGAACGAGGCGAGCCCGACCAGTTCCCAGGCCGCGAACAGGAGCGCGAGGGAGTTCGACAGCACGAGCGCCAGCATGGCGCCGACGAACAGGCCGAGCTCGGCGAAGAAGCGGGGCCGGTCGTCCCTTCCGGCCATGTACCCGAGGCTGTAGAGGCCGACGCAGAACGCGACGCCCGCGACCACCGCCGCGACGAACCACGTGAGCGGCGTCGCCGCGAGCCCGACGGTCAGCCGATAGCCGCCGCTCTCGAACCAGGTCGCCGACAGGGCGGCATCGGACGGCAACGACGCGAGGCTGGCGAGCGACAGGGCGACGGCGCCCACGACGAGCTCCCCGCCGCCCCAGGGCAGGCGGCGACCGATGCCGAGGGCGGCCGTGGCCGCGAGGAGCGGCAGGAGCGGGATGGCGAGCAGGACGGTCATCGCTTCAGGTCGGCGTAGGCGTCGACCTCGGACGTCCGGCGCTGCCGGTACAGCAGCAGGACGAGGGCGAGCCCGATGGCCATCTCGACGGCGCCCACCGTGACGACCAGGATGGCGAGGATCTGCGCGGAATAGTCGCCCGGCGCGGTGAACCGCCAGAACGCGACGACGTTCAGGCCGATGGCGTTGAGGAGCACTTCGACGCCCATCAGGATCATGACCGCCGAGCGCTGGGCGACCACGGTGTAGAGGCCGATGGCGAACAGAAGCGCGCCGACGACGAGGTAGGCGGTCAGCGGTACCGTCATCCGATATGTCCCCCGTTCCGGTGGTGGGCCTCTTGCTCGTCCGGGCGCTCCGCCACCCGATCCGGGGTCGCGAGCGGCGCGAGGCGGTCGTTCCGGATCGGCTCGGGCTTGGCGTCGACAGCGACCTTGGCGGCGCGCGAGGCGTCGTCCGGGTAGGCCGAGGGCCGGGCGAGCAGCACGGCGCCGAAGATGCCGATCAGGATCAGGAAGCCGGCTCCCTCGAAGGCGACCATGTACTTCTCCATGAGGAGATGCCCGACCCGGCGTGCCGAGTCCGCGTCCGGCACCGCCTCGGGCATCGCCGGCCAGGCCGGCCGCAAGACCAGCATCCCGACGAGCACGGCCCCGACGCAGAGGGCGAGCCAGGCCGCGACGGGGCGCACGGGCGTCACCATCGACATGTCCATGCCACCCATGTCCATGCCGCCATGACCGCCCCCGTGCGCGTGGTCGTGCCCGTGGGAAGCCTGTCCGTGTTGGTGGGCCGCGCGCTCGCCGTGCCCGCCCTGGGCCTCGTGCGGCATGGCTTTCGCCGCCCCGTCGTGCGCGTGGGCGTGGTCGCCGCTCGCCGCGCCGCCGTGCCGGGGCCGGTGGCCGCCGGAGTGGCCCTCGTGGTGTCCGGTGGCGGCGGCTTGGTCGCCGGCTTCGCCCTGCCGGTGGCCGTCCTGCCCGACCTCCGCGGGCTGGCGCGGGACGAGCCCCTTGCTGAACCAGCGCTCCAGCGGGGCCATGTCCATGCCGGCCATCATCGCCCCGCCCGGGTCGTGCATGACCAGCACCATGAACAGGATCATGACGAGGAAGCCGCCGATGTACATCATGACCTGGAGCAGCCCGATCAGGTCGGCGGACAGCAGGATGAACAGGCCGGCGACCCCGATGAAGGAGGCCATCAGGAAGATGCCCGAGCGGAACATGCTCATGGTCGTGGTCATGCCGAGCGCGCCCGCGACCGCGACGAAGGCGCAGACCAAAAAGGCGGTGAGCTCGAAGGCGGCGGTCATGCCCGTGGTCCCACGCCGAGAAGGATCAGGCCGCCGACGAGGAGCACGTTGACGAGACCCGCCGGGATCAGGACCTTCCAGGACAGCGCCAGCATCCCGGCCGTCGAGAACGGCCGGACGCAGCGTCCGAGCCCCAGCATCAGCGCCATCAGGGCGTAGGTCTTGGCCAGCATCCAGGCCCAGCCCGGCAGCCACGGCCCGGACGGCCCCCCGAGGTAGAGCACCGCCCCGACCGCCGCGACGACGAGGAGCACGCCGGCGAGGGCGACCCGCCACAGGAGGCCGGACCAGCCCCCGGCCGCGCCGAGCACGCCGCCGCCGATGGATCCGGCGAACGGCTCCAGGAACGGAGCGCGGTAGGACTGCATCAGCCCGGTGACGAGGTAGAGGAGGAAGCCCGTGGGCTGCAGGACGACGAACCACAGGTCTCGCTGCGCCTCGACGACGGCGACCGTCGACAAGGAGCGTGCCATCATGACCACGCCGACATAGGCCAGGCCGAGCGGCACCACGTAGGCGACGAGTTGGGCCACGATGCGGTAGCAGGCCTCCACGGCGTCGGGCGTGTTCGCGCCCCAGCCGGCGAGCGCCAGGCCAAGTACGACGAAGTCGACGACGACGATGACGTAGAAGAGGCCGACGCCGAGATCCCGGCCGATCAGACCCGGCCCGAACGGGATGACCACCATGGCAAGTGCGACCCCGCCAAGCGCCACCGCCGGCCCGGCCGGCAGCAGCCAGCGGTCGGCGTTGGGCAGGTCCAGGCCGCGCCTGAGGTCGACGTCGCGCGCCGGCCCGGCCTCCAGGCCCCGCCGCGAGAAGAGGCGCTCGACCGCAAGGGTCAGGGCGGCGCCTCCGAGGAGCGCAGCCAGCACCGCCGCGGCGCTCGCCACTACTCCCATCGCAGGCCGCCCATGCCCCAGGCGTAGGCGATGCCCGCCGAGAGGAGCGCGATGAACACCAGCATGTCCAGGAACGCGGTCACGCCGATATCGGCGAAGACGACCGCCCAGGGATACATGAAGATCATCTCCATATCGAAGGCGAGGAAGATCAGCGCGTATACGGCGTAACCGAAGCGGAACTGCGCCCAGGCCTGGGGTGCACGGCTCGTCCGCCTCGGGACCCGCGCGAATGCCGCCGCGGCCAGCAGCGCGAGGCCGGCGGTCATCAGCAGCACCAGCGCCACGAACGCGTAGTCGCTCACGGTCGACCCCGGCAGCGGTTCCATCCTTGCTCCTCCCCTCCCTCGACGGGCTTCGCTCGCCAGGCCCGGGCCACGGGACCGCACCGCCCCTGCGCCTGGAACCGATGTCGCGACGGCGGGATACGCCCCGGCCTTCCTCAATCTTCCTTGAACGCCCGCCGGACCTGATCGTTGAGGGGCTTCGTCAGGTAGGAGAGCACCGTCCGCTCGCCCGTCTGGATGAAAACCTCGGCCGGCATGCCCGGCACGAGCTTGATCCCCTTGAGCCGCGCGACGTGGTCCGGTTCCGGCTTGACGTGGACCTTGAAGAAGCTCGTGCCCGTCTTCTCGTCCGTGATCTGGTCGGCGGCGACGAGGCTGACCGTGCCCTCGATCTCCGGGGTGGTCCGCTGGTTGAACGCGGTCAGGCGCAGCACGGCCTTTTGTCCGAGCCGGACCTGGTCGATGTCCTTCGGGGCGACCTTCGCCTCGATCACGAGCGTGTCCGCCCTCGGGACGATCAGCATGATGGGTTCGCCCGGGCTGACCACCCCGCCGATGGTGTGGACGGCGAGTTGGTGGACCATGCCGTCCTGCGGGGCCCGGATGTCGATGCGCTTGAGCTGGTCCTCGGCCGCGACCCGCTTCTCGACGAGCTCGGCGATCTTGGCCTGCACCTCGCTCAACTCCTTCGCCACCTCGCTGCGCAGGTCCTGGTCGACCTGGATCACCTGGAGCTCGGTCTCGGAGATCTTTCCCTTCGCCTGCGCGACGGAGGCGACGAGCTGCCCGTGCTCGCCCTCCAGGCGGGCGGCGTCGCGCTCCAGGGCGGTCACGCGCTGGATGGGGACCAGGTTCTTGCGCCAGAGGTCGCGCACGCCTTCGAGCTCGCGGTTGATCAACTCGGTCTCGCGCCGCTTGCCGGCGATCTGGCCCGTCAGGCCCTGGATCTCCTCCCGGAGCTGGCCGGTCCTCTCCTTCAGCTGCGCCTTCTGGCCCGCGCGGGCGTCCCGGCGCAGCTCGAACAGCCGGGTCTCGCCTGCCATCACCCTCCCCGCCTCCGGGTCGCCTTGGGCGCGGCCCCGGAGGACGGCCGCGAACGAGACCCGGGGGACGCCGTCGCGTTCCGCCTCCAGGCGGCCCTGGCGCGCGGTCAGCTCGGCCAGGCTCTTGTCGACGACGGCGAGGTTGGCGCGGGTCACGGTCTCGTCCAGCCGCATGACGACCTGGCCGGCGCGCACGAGGTCGCCGTCCCGGACCCGCAACTCGCCCACCACGCCTCCGGTGGGGTGCTGCACCTTCTTGACGAAGGAATCGACGACGAGCGTCCCCGGTGCCACGACAGCGCCGGCGAGCTCGGTGGTGGCCGCCCACCCCCCGAGGCCGACGGTGAGCAGGGCGGCGGCCGCCAGGCTCAGGACGAGGTGGCGCCGGACGGAGCGGCGGATGTCCCAAGGGCGCTGCGCGCTCATGCCCGCGCTCCTTCTGACAGGGCCCCTTCGGCGTCGGCGACCACGCGCAGCGGCACCGGTCTCTCGGATGGCGGGCGCTCCTTGCCCTCGACCCGAGGCAGCCGGGCGCTCGCGGCCGCGGCCGGGCGCTTCAGGGCGGACAGGACCTCATCCTTGGGCCCGAAGGCGCGGACCCGGCCGTCCGCCATGAACAGCACGCGATTGACCGCCGCGAGGGCGCTCGGGCGGTGGGCTACGATGATCACGGTGCCGCCGCGGGCGCGCACGTCCCGAATCGCGCGGTTCAGGGCGTCCTCGCCCTCCGCGTCGAGGTTGGAGTTCGGCTCGTCGAGGACGACGACGAACGGCTCGCCGTAGAGGGCGCGCGCCAGCGCGATGCGCTGGCGCTGCCCTCCCGACAGGGCGGCCCCGCCTTCGCCGATGGGCGTGTCGTAGCCCCTCGGCAAGGAGCACACCAGGTCGTGGACGCCGGCGGCGCGTGCGGCGGCGACGATGGCCTCGGAGGGCGCGTCCGGGTCGAAGCGCGCGATGTTCTGCGCCACCGTGCCGGCGAAGAGTTCGACGTCCTGCGGCAGGTAGCCGATGTGCCGGCCCAGCACCTCCGGCGGCCACTGGTCGAGGGTGGCGCCGTCGAGCCGGACGCAGCCGCGGAGCGGCGCCCAGATCCCGACCAGGGCACGGATGAGCGAGGACTTGCCGGAGCCGCTGGCACCGATGACGCCGAGCCCCTCGCCGGCCCGCAGCGAGAAGGTGGCGTCTTCGACGAGGGCATGTTCGAGCCCGGGGGCCGTGACCGTCACGGCCTCGACCCGGACGCTCTCGCAGGGGGGCGGCAGGGCGACGCTCAACCGCTCGCTCGGGAACGAGGCGAGGAAGGCCTTGAGGCGCCCCCAGCCCTGCCGGGCCGCCACGAGCGATTTCCAGTGCGCCACCGCCAGCTCCACCGGGGCCAGGGCCCGGGCGACCAGGATCGAGCTCGCGATCATGATGCCGCCCGTCGCCTCGCCCGCGATCACGAGGTAGGCGCCGACGCCGAGCACCAGGGATTGCAGGGTAAGGCGCAGCACCTTGGCCAGGGCCCCGAACCCGCCGGCGACGTCCGATATGCGCCGCTGGGCCACGAGGTTGCGCTCGCTCGCCTCGGCCCAGATGTCGCCCGTGCGCGGGGCCATACCCATTGCCCGCAGAACCTCGGCATTGCGCCGGCCGGCCTCTGCCAGGGTGTAGCGCTGTCCGGCCGCTGCGGCCGCTGCCCGCGACGGACGGCGGGTCAGGAGGTCCGTGACGAGGGTGATGGAGACGAGAAGCAGCGCACCCCCCAGCACCGCCGCGCCGATCCAGGGGTGGAAGGCGAAGCAGAGCAGCAGGTAGAGGGGGATCCAGGGCAGGTCGAACAGGGCGGCCGGCCCCGGGCTCGACAGGAAGGTGCGAACCTGGTCGAGGTCGCGCAGCGGCTGCAGTCCGTCGCCGTGACGCGAGGCGACGAGCGGGGCCTGCACCACGGCGTCGTAGGTGCGGCGCCCGAACGCCCGGTCCACGGACGCGCCGATCCGGACGAGGAGGCGGTTGCGCAACACGTCGAACAGGCCCTGGAAGCCGTAGAGGACGAGAACGATGGCGGCGAGCCCGAGCAGCGTGGGCACGCTGCGGCTCGGCAGCACCCGGTCGTACACCTCCAGCATGAACAGCGAGCCGGTGAGATAGAGCAGGTTCACCAGGGCGCTCAGCAAGCCGACGCCGAGGAGCGCGCCCCCGATGCCGGGACGCACCTCGGCCGTCGTGAAAGACGGTTCGTCATCCTTAGCCGCCGCGGCGTTGTTCGCGAGCGCGGTTGGCTGCATGTCGTTCTGCCTCATGCGACGGGACTCGCGCGCGAGGGCGCGGCGGCCTTCAGGTGCCGGCCGGGCAGCGCGAAGCGCCCGGCCGCTCGGCCCCGCGGATTGGCGCGGGGCCGCACCCGGTCAGGCGAGCATGTAGTCGTGCTCCGGGCTGGCGGAGGCCTTTGCGGTCTCCTGGAAGATCAGCCTGGAGCCGTCGCCGGTGATCGCCGGGTCGTTAACGAAGGCGCCCCGCGTCGCGTCGTCGGCGTTCCACATGAAGTCGTCCTGGGCCATCTGGCTCCTCGTCAGGCCCTGGAGGAGGATCGAGCCGTCTCCCTGACCCGTCTGCCAGCTCACCAGGACGCCGCCCGAGACGTCGGCGACCGTCACCTCGTCCGGCGTGATGTCGCGGAAGGCGATGTGGTCGAATGCGCCGGGGCCCGCATCGAAGCCGCCCGAAACGATGTCGTTGCCGGTGTCCGGCCCCACGATGAAGGCGTCCGCCCCGTCGCCGCCGTTCAGCACGTCGTCGCCCCGGCCGCCGTCCAGCATGTCGTGGCCGGCCCCGGCGTAGAGCACGTCGTTGCCATCCTCGCCCATCAGGTTGTCGGCCTGGTCCCCGCCGTAGAGCTGATCGGCGCCGCGGCCGCCCATGAGGTGGTCCTGCCCCGCGCCGCCGTCGAGGACGTCGCGCCCGGCATCACCGGATAGGTCATCGTCCCCCGCGCCGCCGGAAAGACGGTCGGCGCCATCCTGACCATAGTAGAAGTCGCGGTCGCCCGTACCCGCGAAGATGTCTCGGCCCGCCGTGCCGACCTTCACGTTGAACTCGTCGAAGCGGAAGACGTCCTCGGCGGTCGTCTCGCTGCCCATGCCGGGGGCGGACAGGTTGCCGCCTTCGTCCTTGATGAACTTGTCGGCGGTGACGGTCTCCGCGTCGGCGCCTGTGGGGCGGATGACCTGGCGGTCGTCCGTGAACATGAAGTCGTCCTGGGCGAGTCGCGACTTGTCGAAGCCTTCCAGCAGGACCGAGCCCCGGCCTTCGGCGACGTCCCAGCTGATCCGCACGCCCGCGTCGGTGTCCTCGAAACGCAGGTCCTCGGCGTTAAGGCCGCGCACCGCCAAGTGGTCGAGGATGCCCGGGCCGCCCTGGAAGTCCCGGATCACGTCGTCGCCGCTGTCGGGGCTGATGACGAAGGCGTCGCCGCCGGGCCCGCCCACCAGGATGTCGTCGCCGGCCCCGCCCTCAAGGTCGCCGTGGCCGACCCCTTCGTCGAGGTAGTCGCGCCCGTCCTCTCCCCGGAGGCCGTCGGCCGCGTCGCCGCCGACGAGCACGTCGGCCCCCCTGCCGCCGTCGAGGTGGTCCATGCCGCCGTTGCCGACCAGGACGTCGCGACCGTTGCCCCCGAGCAGGTCGTCGTTCTCGCCGCGGCCCGCCAGGTAGTCGGCGCCGCCGCGCCCGAAGGCGGTGTCCAGCCGTTCCGTCCCCGGCTGGATGTCCGAGCCCGATCCACCGATGAACAAGCGGTGCTCGCCGAAGCTCAGCGGGGTGTCCAGCTCACCGTCGAGGGAGCTCCGATGCTGCGGTTTGTGCGTCATCTGGCGGGTCCTTGTGCCGATGGAGGGAAGCCGACGGGCCGGGCCGGAGGCGGGCACCTCGGTCTGTACCCCCATGGGGTACACATGACCGAAACCGCGCTTGCGGGCTCGTGGTTTCCAGTCTCCAAGCAATTCGGGACGCATTGCCGCAGCGTCCGCGCCGTTGGCCGGGGTAAGCGTCGTTACCGGTAGCGGCGGCGCCCGGTCGTGCCTGCGCGCTCCGGGGAGCGTACCCTGCCCAGGTAAGGGCCGGTCGGCAGTCCGGCACCAGGGCAGGGCCCGACCGCCATCCGGCCGCGCCGGTTGCCGCGAAGCCGGTCGTCGACCGTCGGCAGGGCCGGCCTCGCTAACGGATCTGGCCGACGGGACGCGCGATGGCGAGCACGCCTTTCAGGCCGCTCCCGAAACGGGCGATGCTCTCGCGGTGACCGCGCAGCTCGCTGTAGGGCAGGTAGCGGAGATCTAGCTCGGCCACCCGCGAGAAGGCTGGCCGGGCGAACTGTGCCCGGACGTCGTCCTCCCGATTGTCGGGAGCGACGAGGAAGAAGTTCCGGGCGGTCCCGCCCTCGGCCCCGAGGGCCAGATCCAGCATGCGGACGATGCCGGAGTAGATGCTCGTCGTATGCTCGACCTCGAAGGCTGCGGCCAGGTCCTGGCTGGCCTTGTCGATCCAGATCACGTCGATGAGGCGGACGGTCTCGGCCGAGGCGGTCGCGGCCAGCCGCCCGGGCAGGCGTTGCAGGCATCCGTCGGAGAGCCGGCCCGCGCCGTAGGGCCGGTTGCCGTCGTTCGAGGCGATCCAGACGTCGAAGCCGAGCGCGAGGCCGAGGTCGCGCAGCCAACCCTGAACCTCGGTGTGGGTGTGGTCGGCTTCGCGGGCGGCCTGCTCCGCCTTCGACGCGGCGCCGGTCGCCTCCACCCGCACGCGTTCGAGGTTCTCGCGCCAGCGCTCCAGCGCGGCGGAGGTGTCGCGCTCCGGCAGCGGATACCGACCCGATCCCACGTCGAAGAGGAAGCCGGCGACGGCACCGAAGTCGTTCGACAGGAGCGAGCGATGGGTCTTGTTGAGGTCGAGGATGCCGCGCCGCATGGCGAGATACTCGTCCCACTTGCCGAGCTTCACGTTGGCGCCCGTCAGGGCGTTGTAGCCCTTCACGATGGCCGTGTTGAACGGCGGAACCCAGGTTGGGTGCAGGAAATAGAGCAGGTTGGCCGCGGCCGGCCCCAAGCCCTTGATGCGGGCCTGGTCAAGCGCCTGTATCGCGGACACCACGTGCGCCTCGGCGTTGCAGCAGAGGCAGGTTTCGAGGAAGCGCCCGAACGCGACCTGGTTGGCGCGATCCTCGTAGATGTCAGGGATGCGCAGCTTCGGCTTCCAGAGGAAGGCGTGGTCGGCACCTTTGAAGACCTGGCGCTGCTCGGCGATGGAATGGACCACCGTCTCCAGCGAGGAGCCCCGGTAGGCGTTGCCGAAGGTGTCGGCCTTGACCTCGTCGACGACCGCCTGGATGCCGCGTCGGATCGACCGGAAGTTCTTGATGCGCTCGTCCCAGAGGAACCAAGTGCGGTAGGAAGCACCGGCATCCTCGCGCCAGTGCCGGATGAGCTTGCCGACCCAGGCGTCGTCCACGTTCGTCATCGCCCCAAGGCTCGGCCGCGCTGCAGGGGACTTATGCCCCGGCCGGGTATCCGGCACCACAAGATCCGGCTTGGTCCGGCGCGGTCTCTTGCGATCCTGGGAGGGTGTCGCAACCGCGCAACGTCCGCGCGCCGGCCATCACGGCAGGCGGCCGAAGGGCCTGCCAAGCCGCGATCCGGCCTTCGGCCAGGACGTACGGCGTGTGAACGGGGTCCGCCCGCAATCGGGAGGACCCCTCCCGATCCCTCGACCGTGCCGTTAACGCCCCCTGCCCCAGGTCGCGCAGGAGGGTCCATCATAGGCCGCTCTCGTACCGGATCGACGAGCGGTCCTCAGGCCGCGGACACCTTTCGCCGAAGCCCAGCGTGGCCGTCAGGAAGCGGGATGGCGCGCCGTGAACGATGAGGCGTCGAACCGGAAGCCACCACGCCGTTGCGGTCCCGTGATCCGGGAAGCGGTCTCCCAGGTGGGTGGTCCCATGGCCCGTGTCGGGGGGCCGGCCGGGTGACGCCGTCAGTCCGACGGCCCCGAACCCGGCCACGCGGTCCCGGATCGGGTGATGCGCATCCAGGTTCGGAATGTGCGGGGGCGCCGGGCGTGAGGGGCGCGCCGAGCGAGGTCGCGGGCGGCGAGGCCGGGGTCACCGGCCCCATCGCGGCGCCCCCGGAGCCGGGGCGCTCGGCCCCGGCACCGGCCGTGTCGCGCTCGGCCAGGAGACTCACCCGGCCTGTACGGGCGTATAGCCGGCCGACACGACCGCCCTGGCGACGGCGACCGCGTCCGTCGTCCCGCTGACCGTGAGCGTCTTCGTGGCCAAGTCCACGCTCGCCACCGCGCCGGGCATATCGCGCGCGATGGCGGCGGTGACCGCCCGCACGCAATGGCCGCAGGTCATGCCGTCGACCCGCAGCACGACCGCGTCGGGCCGCGCCGAACCGGAAGCGGAAGCCGGGCGAGCGGTGAGATTGTTCGTGCAGCAGCACATTTGGGAACCTCCTCGGTTGGGATCCCCACGCAAATGGTCGTTCCCATGGTGGGAAGGTCAAGGGCCATCCCTGGCATTCGAACGCATTCTCTGCGGGACCACGAGATCGCCCGCACCGGAAGGCCCGCCTCGAAGGCCCCTTGACCTTCCCATTGTAGGAAGCCCCATCTCGGGAGCCATCGACGTTCGAGGGAGACGAGGATGGCCGCACAAGCGACTGCCGAAGGAGCCAGGCGGAACGGGACGACGTTCGAATTTCCGGTCCGGGGAATGAGCTGCGCCTCGTGCGTAGGGCGCGTCGAGACGGCGGTCCGCGCGGTGGTGGGGGTGCAAGCGGCCAACGTGAACCTCGCCACCGGACGCGTCAGCGGCGTCCTGGCTGCGGGCGCGAGCGACATTGCGGTCGCCGACGCGGTTCGCGGGGCGGGCTACGAACCCGTCGAGGTCGTGACGGAGCTGCGCGTTTCCGGCATGACCTGCGCGTCCTGCGTCGGCCGTGTCGAGCGGGCGCTCGGCCACGTCCCGGGCGTTCGTGACGCCACCGTGAACCTCGCCACCCAGCGCGCGTCGGTGCGCCACCTCGGCGGGGCCGGCATGGCCCAACGCATCGTCGCGGCGGTCGCCGCGGCGGGCTACGAGGCCGAGCCGGTGCGCGACGCCGCGGCGGCCGGCGACCGCGAACGGGCGGAGCGCGAGGCGGAGATTGCGGCTTTGCGCCGCTCGGTGCTTCTGGCCGCGCTCGCCACCGCACCGCTGCTCGTCTTCGAGATGAGCGCGCACCTCTCCGGCAGCCTGCACGAGGCTCTGACGAGAACCCTCGGTCAGGGCATGCTCACGCTCCTGTCCCTCGTCTTCGCCAGCCTCATCCAGTTCGGGCCCGGCTTGCGCTTCTACGCCAAGGGCATCCCGGCCCTCCTGCGCGGCGCGCCCGATATGAACAGCCTGGTGATGCTCGGGACCAGCGCGGCCTACGGCTTCTCGGTCGTCGCGGCGCTAGCGCCCTGGCTCCTGCCCGCCGGCACGGCCTACACCTACTTCGAGGCGGGCGCCGTGATCGTGACGCTCATCCTGCTGGGACGATGGTTCGAGGCCAGGGCAAGGGGCCGCACGAGCGACGCGATCCGGCACCTGCTGACGCTCCAGGCGCGGACGGCCCGGGTCGTGCGCGACGGGGTCGAGACGGAGGTCGACGTCGAGGGGGTCCGTCCCGGCGACGTCGTCGCCGTGCGGCCCGGCGAGCGCCTGCCCGTCGACGGTACCGTGCTCGACGGCGCCTCCTACGTCGACGAGGCGATGGTCACCGGCGAGCCCGTCCCCGCGCGCAAGGCAACCGGCGACGAGGTCATCGGCGGCACCGTGAACGGCACCGGCAGCTTCCGCTTCCGGGCCACCAAGGTCGGGTCCGACACGTTGCTGGCGCAGATCGTGCGCACCGTCGAGGCGGCGCAAGGGTCGAAGCTGCCGATCCAGGCCCTCGTCGACCGGGTGACGACTTGGTTCGTGCCCGCCGTGCTCGGCGCCGCGGCCGTCACGCTCGGGATCTGGCTCGCCTTCGGCCCGTCTCCCGCCCTGGCCTTCGCGCTCGCCAACGCGGTCGCGGTGCTGATCATCGCCTGCCCCTGCGCGATGGGCCTCGCGACGCCGACCTCGATCATGGTCGGAACCGGCAAGGCGGCCGAGTTCGGCATCCTGTTCCGACGCGGGGAGGCGCTCCAGGCGCTGCGGGACGCCCGGGTGATCGCGCTCGACAAGACCGGGACGCTGACCAAGGGCACGCCCGAGCTGACCGACATCGCAGTCCTGCCTGGCTTCGACGAGGACACCGTGCTGCGGCTCCTGGCCTCGATGGAGGCGCGCTCGGAACATCCCGTCGCGGCGGCCATCGTCGCGGCCGCGCAGCGGCGCGGGGTCCGACTGGCGGAGGCCGTCGGGTTCGAGGCGATCCCCGGGTTCGGGGCACGCGCCATGGTCGAGGGACGCCGCGTCGAGGCCGGCGCCGACCGCCTCATGCGGCGGCGCGGCCTCGACCTCTCCGCCCTTTCCGGCGCGGCCGAGCGGCTGGCCGACGACGGTCGGACCCCCCTGTACGTTGCCGTGGATGGTGTCCTGGCGGCCCTGGTCGCGGTCGCCGACCCGATCAAGGAGAGCACGCCCGAGGCCATCGCGGCCCTGCGGCGCCTCGATGCGCGGGTGGTGATGGTCACCGGCGACAACCGTCGCACCGCCGAGGCCGTCGCGCGCCGTCTCGGCATCGACGCGGTCGAGGCGGAGGTGCTGCCGACCGACAAGGCCGACGTCGTGCGCCGGCTTCAGGTGGATGGGACCGTTCCCGTGGCCTTCGTCGGCGACGGCATCAACGACGCCCCCGCGCTCGCGCAGGCCGACGTGGGGTTGGCCATCGGCACCGGAACGGACATCGCGGTGGAAAGCGCGGACGTCGTGCTGATGTCCGGCGACCTGCGGAACGTCGCGAACGCCGTCGCGCTGTCGCGGGCGACCATCCGCAACATCCGCCAGAACCTGTTCTGGGCCTTCGCCTACAACGCCGTGCTGATCCCGGTCGCCGCCGGTGCACTCTATCCGGCCTTCGGCATCCTGATGTCGCCGCTGTTCGCCGGCCTCGCCATGGCCTTCTCCAGCGTCAGCGTCGTCCTGAACGCTCTCCGCTTGCGGGCGTTCGCGCCGATGCTCCAGGCCACGAAGGCTGCCGCTTCCTAGGCGCCGCCCCGGGCCACGGTCGGGGACGGCCCCGGCCGGCGCGGGCTCGACCGCGGCGGCGCCGCGTCCTAGACCCGGAGGCGGTTGCGAAGGCCCGGCCCCGGTCACCCGTCCAGCGGAGGGCAAAGCCATGAACATCGGTGAGGCGGCCAAGGCCTCGGGGGTCTCGGCCAAGATGATCCGCTACTACGAAAGCATCGGCCTGATCCGGCCGGCGGCGCGCTCCGGGGCGGGTTACAGGCTCTACGGTGACGAGGACGTGCACGCGCTCCGCTTCGTGCGGCGCGCCCGCAGCCTGGGCTTTCCCCTGGACGAGGTCGCCGCCCTGCTTGGCCTTTGGCACGACAAGCGGCGGGCCAGTTCCGAGGTGAAGGCCGTGGCAACGCGGCATGTGCGCGACCTCGAAGCGCGCATCGCCGAGATGCAGGCCATGGTCCGGACCCTCAGCCATCTCGCCGAGCATTGCTCGGGCGACGACCGTCCGGATTGCCCGATCCTCGATGACCTCGCCGGCACCGCGCCCCGGTCCCCCGCGGGTCGTCCCGATAGCCGGCGACGCGCGGAACACGCCTGACGGCATTGACGCGCAGGCGAGGCCGGCAGCCGCCGGACGACGGGGTCGAGCGACCGGGGATGTGGCCTTCGCCTCCCGTCACTCGTGGGGCCGGCCTGTCGTCGGCCGCTCCCTAACCCGGCGCAGCCAGACGCGGTGCCGCCGCTTGGGCCCGTCGGGACGGCGTGAGGTCTGACGGGATTCGACCTCTCAGGCCATGTGCGCCAAGCGGATCGGTCGGCGCGCGCCGGCCGCCGCGGGGCCGGCTGGCACGGTGGATGACGCTGCGCGGCGGGCAGCGCTCGCCCCGTCGCGCTCGGCGGCGGGCATGCCTGACATCGGGGTGACCCATGCCGGCTGCGGCACCGCCACGCTGGGGCGGACGCGGCGCCGGCACGAAGGGCAGCGAGCGCGCGGCTTGGGCCCCCTCGCGAACGCCGCACCGGCGAGGTCGCCGCGTTCAGGCGGCCATCTTCCGGCAGCTCTCGGCGCAGCGGCGGCACTGCTCGACGCAGGCTTGCATGTCGCCGACCTGCTCGCAGCTGCGGGCGCAGTCCTCGCAGACGTCGGCGCACTCGGCGCAGGTGTGCTTGTGGTGCGCGGTGCCGAGCAGCATGAAGTGCGCCGAGGTCCGGCAGATCTCGGCGCAGGCCAGCATCAGCCGGAAATGCTCGGGCTCGACGTGCTTGCCGCCGGCCGGGAGGTAGTGGTTCGAGGCCATGCCGAGGCAGGTCTGATAGCAGCGCAGGCACTCGTCGATGCAGGACTGCATGTCCGGGCTCATCTGATGCATTTCGCGGCTCGCATTGTTGGGGGTGGGGTTAAGCCTTACTATGAGGAGCGGCGCGCAAGCTCAGGCGGAGCTCGGGGGCTCGCGATGAATCAACATACCCTTTTGGGGTATGGTTCCGGGTTGCGGGCCGTCGCTCGGCCTCCCCACCAGAGGTGCACGGCAACATGTCAGGTTCCGAAGTGGACCACGGGGGCGTCCCGGTCGACCACAAGCAGCAGCTTCCGCGGCTCCGCCGCATCGAGGGGCAGGTGCGCGGCGTGCAGCAGATGATCGAGACCGGGCGCTACTGCGTCGACGTCGCGCATCAGATCGATGCGGTGATTGCGGCGCTCCGGCGCGTGCAGTCCGACATGGTTCGCGACCACATGCACGCGCTGGTGCAATCGTCCCTCGCCGGCAACCTTTCGGAGGCCGAGCGGCAGCGGCTCGCGGATGAGGTCGGCAGCCTCATCGCCCGGATCGTCTGACCTCCGCCAGGCGCCTCGCGCGAGGGCGCCTCGTTCGTGGTCGTCGTCCCCGCCTCCCGGCAAGGGGAAGGCGTCGCACCCGCCGCGGTGGCGGGGTGGCCTGCGCCCCTCGGTCCCGCCGCGGCCCCCGCACCCGCCTCGCCGCTCGGTCTTGGCTGGTCACCTCCGACCTCGCCGCCTCGTTCCTCGTGGGGCGAGCCTTCAGCCCCCTGGCCGCATCGATTGTCGCCTCCCGGCAACACGCGGCGAGATCTTGTCCTCCTCCAGGGATTATCGGCACGTTGGCTTTGACGCGCCGGCGCCGGTCCCATTACCCATAGGGGGTATCTTGGGAGGTTCGGATGACCGACACGTCGCGACGGGGCTTTCTCGCATGCGCCGCCGGGGCGTTGGCCGCGACGGCAACCCTGTCGAGCGGCGTCGGTCGGGCATTCGCGCTCGAACAGCGTAACGAGGTCGGCTTCCTCAAGGGCCCGTACAACCTCGCGTTCTTCTACCGGCACAACCAAGCGTACCGCATCGGTGCCGGGATGCACTTCTTCCACTCGAAGCAGCACGACCTGCTGCAACTCACCCGGTTCGAGGACCACGCCGCGGTCGACGCCCGCTTCGACAAGGAAGCGCAGGGATGGCTGCGCGACCCGCCGGCCACCGAGCCGGAGATGCCGTACTACTCGTCCTACGTCGACCGGGCGATGCACACGCTGTTCCGGACCATCGACTGGACGCACATGCATCACGAGCAGACTTACGACGTGATGGCGTTCCGCGAGATCCCGTGGGCCGAGAAGAAGGTTTGGACCGACCGCGCGGTCGAATACTACCTCGCCATGCAGACCCCGGGCGTGCCCCGCAGCGTCGCGCCGCTTGAGCTGACGATGCGGCGGGCGGGCATCATGATGAAGCCCTATTTCAACTACTTCCGGAACTTCTACCCGCTCGACCAGAGTCTGTTCTACGTCGCCCACTGGTGGCACCCGGCTGTCTACGAGGCCCAGATGATCGCGGGCAACCGCGACCAGGAGGTCGCTATCCGGGCCGTGCAGGACACCCTGTACCGGGACGTCCTCCCGGACCGGCCGGGCCGGATGGTCCTCTCGCGGGAGATCATGCCGCGCTACGCGCGGATGAGTCCCGAGAGCGCGAACATCTTCGACAACCTGCACATGCTCCACGGCATCGCCTACTCGATCCTGGCCTACAAGGGCTGGACGGTCGAGGAGAAGCGGGCCGAGATGTACCGGGTCATCGACGCCATGGGCTACCAGCCCGGCGACGAGGCCTACGCCCGCAAGTTCCGCGAGCCCCACCCCAGTTACGATCCGCGCACCTACCCGGCCTGGGTGCGCGCGCCTCAGGGCGCCATGGGCATGATCATGATGGACATGCTCATGGAGATGCTGCCGATGATGTACCCGGGCGGCCTCTCGAAGGCGCAACGGGCCGCAGTCATGCGGCAGATGATGATGAACGGCCGGCTCGGGATCGAGCCCGGCGAGGTGCCCGGCTCGCTCCGCGACGCCCTGATGCAGGTCGCCCCCGGCATGCGGATGATGCCGGGCGCCACCGAGCCCGGCGAGACCCCGGCCATGATGGTCGAGCACATGCTCTCCGCCTGGAAGGCCAAGGCCGCCCATATCCCCGACGTGCCCTCCATCGACATGTCCGTCGAGCCGAGCCTCGGCCCGGTCCGCGTTGCCGTCCGCTGAGGAGCCGCCCGATGTCGATGACCACGCGCGGCGCCCTCGCGGCCCTCCTCGCCCTCTGCGCCGGCCCGGCGCTCGCCGCCGACCACTCCAACCTGGAGGAGGGCCTGCCCATCACCATCGAGGATGCCTATCCGATCAAGGAGAACGGCCTCGAAGTGCAGTCCTACTTCCAGTACAACCGCATCCGGAACGACCCGCGCGGCCTCAGCAGCCTGATGGCCGTGCCGCGGCTGGAATGGGGCGCCTTCAAGAACTTCCAGCTCTCGGTCGAGGCGCCGTACCGTGTCGGGACGGCGAGCGATACGGACCAGGGCGCGTTCCGGGCGCAAGGCTTCTACAACGTCAACCAGGAGGACCTGGTCCTGCCCGCGATGGCGGTCGCCTTCGGCGTCAACACGCCCTACGGGCGGATGGCCGGCGGCACCGAGACCGAGCTCAAGTTCCTGGCCACCAAATCCCTCGGCACGCCCGATCCGGAGGGGCTCTCGCCGTACTCGTACGTGCCGCGCCAGATCCACTTCAACGCGTCCTGGTTCCACAACTACGACCCGATAACCGGACGGGACGCGGAGCGGCGCGACCGTTACCGGGTCGGCGTCGCCTACAGCCAGCCGGTGTCGAACGACGTCGTGTTGGTGGCGGACGTCTACCGCGAGACGGACCGGGAGCGCGGCCGCGCGGTGAACCTCGCCGAGATCGGCGCCCGCTACATCGTGACGCCGCAGACGCTCCTGGTCGGGGCCGTCGGCGTCGGCTTCGGCGGCGACCGCCGGCAGGACTTCCGGGTCACGGCCGGCCTTCAGCACTCGCTGAGCTTCCCCTACTCCTTCGACCCGCCCCGCTGAGAGGCGGGTACCGTTCCCCCCGGGCGCGCGGCCTCCCGCGTTCCCGGGCGTGTATCCGCGAGACCGGAGAGTTCGCATGCGCGCGGAACGCCATGCCTGGACATCCAGGAACGCGGGACGAAGGCGCCGCGTCCGGCCAGGGGTTCGGGCGGCCGCGCGGAGAACGTTCCTGCGCATCCTGGTGGCCATCGCGGTCGCGGGGGCGTGCGGCGTCGTCGGCAGGCAGATCCTGACCTCCACGGCCTGGACGGGCCGTTACATGGGCGATCAAGGCCCACGCGGTACCCCGGGGCCGTAGCGGCGGCCGGTCCGGGCCGGCGCAGCGAGCGCCACGGGGTTGAGGGGCGATCCGCACCGGAGCGCGACGCGGGGCCCCGGCTGCAGGTCCCGGTGCGTCGATGGACGCTTGCGCAGGGTCGATCCCGTCGGCTGCCGCCGCGGACGCCTCGGATGCGGGCGTCCGCCATGGGTCTCCTTGTCCGCGCGGGCGGGACGGGCGGCTGGCGAGGCGCGCGGCGGGCGGGCGAGCGCGTGGCTCCGGCGCCCGAGCGGGCGGGACGCAGGAACCGGACCCGTGCGGGGGCGCTATGTCGCGCGTCCCGGATTCGGCCCGGGGCGTGCGCGGCGCTGTCCGGGTCGGCGCCGCGTGATAGGGTCCGGCCGGTCGACCAAGACGAGACAGGACCCAGCCATGACCGATCCGGTCTTCCGACCCGACATCCAGGATGCGCTGCTGCGGCTGCTGTTCGACAAGCACCGGATCAACCTGCTCAAGGTGCCACGGGAGGACCTGCAGCCCGGCCAAGCGCTCCTGCTGGCGGGGAGCGGTGCGGTGCCGGACGCGTTCGGGCCCGTCGCGCTCCAGAACCTCGTGCCTGGCCTGGTTCTTCCGGAGGTGGCGCGCGACGCGCGCCTCGCGGACGTCGACGCCACGTTCTCGGACAGCCAGGAGGGCCGGGTCGAGGGGGGTATCTTCGCGTCCTTCCTGGAGCGGTTCTGGCCGGGCGCGACCCTGCCGAGCATCTCGGCCAAGGCGGAGGCGAGCGGCGGGCGCAAGTTGTTCCTGCGGTTCTCCAAGGCCACGCGCGACGGCATCGACTTCGCCGCGCTCGGCCGGGCGCTGGGGCCGAACGCCCCGGACCTTTCCTTCGTCGAAGGCGCTGAGGCCGTGCGGATCTTCGCCGTCGTGGACGTGTACCGCTGCCCGGAGATCGAGATGTCCTGGACGGACGACAAGGGCCGCGTGATCGACGCCGAGGCGGTGGTGGCGGAGGCGGCCAAGCTCGGCCTGGGCCACAAGGTGCGCAAGGAGGCGGGCGGGCTGGTCAAGGTGGCCGGGGACACGGCCCTGGCCTTCGGCGTCCGCCTGATGGAGCTCGTGCGCCGCGACGACGGACCCGGGTTGCGGCTGCGCCTCGCCCATACCAGGATCGACGTCCTCGGCGGCGGGCCGCGGGACGGCGGCACCGCCGAGGCGGATGCGCGGGATTACAGGCTGCTGGCCGACCCCTGGGCCGGAGGGTTGGGCATCGGGATCAGGCCGCCGGCGTAGGCCGCCGGCCAGCTCGCGGACCCGGGCAGGGCGGGCGGGTCGCGCGTGATGGCGAGCCGCGACAGAGAAAGGAAGCGGCGCTCGATCCGCCGACCGTCCACCACGACGTCGAGGATCGCGCTGTCCCCGACGCTGTGGTCGTTCCCGAAACAGACGACCGCCTCGCGCACCGTTCCCGCCGGCTTCTCGCCGCGGGCGATCACGCGCCGCGACCCGAGGTCGATCCCTGGACCGGAGACGTTGACCTCGACATGCGCCGCGACCGGGATGCCCTGCCCGAGCCGCACCGTCGCGTTGCCGGACGGCAGGTCGAGCCGGTCCCTCAGGGAAACCGTCGCTCGGTAATGCGCGAGGCCGTCCGGGCCGGTGCCGCGTGCGGCGTCGGCCCGAAGGGCCACCTCGGCGAAGTGGCGACGTCCGGTGCGCGCGAAATACCGGGTCAAGGCATCGGCCACGGCATCCGGCGTGGCCCCGCCCGCCGGGACGCCCGTGACGGTCGCCAGGGCGAGCGCCGAGGCGGCGCGCAGACGTGCGTCCGGTGCGGTCAGGAGCGGTTCGAGGGACCTCTCCACTTCCCGGCGCTCCCGTTCCGCCACGTCGGACCAGGACCTTGTCGCCACCTCCCGCAGCGTCTCGACGGCCTGCCCGGGCCCACCCCACCGGAGGCTCGCGAGGAGGTCGGGAACGGCGGCACCCGCCAACCTGCCACGCTCCGCCGGTCCGGACCGGTCGACGCTCCGCCAAGCCATCTCGCCAAAGGGCCCGTCGCCTGGCTCCACCGAGACGATCAGCACGGGCTGCAGGACCTGGCGGTGGCCTCGCATCCGCCGGGAGTTCTGGCGCCGCCGCTTCTTGAACGAGACTGTCTTCGGTCCCCGCTTCTCGGGCAGCAGTTCCGCGATGACCCGCGCGTTCGGCACGTTCGGGCTGCCGACGACGGTGCCCTCGCCCGAGCCGAGCATGAGGATGTCGTCGAACGCGTGGAAGCGGCGTCCGTCCGCGTCGCGGACCGTGGCCGCCAGGTAGTCCGAGCGGGCGACGTTCAGCCGGTCGCCGGTGCGGACGACGTACTGCTTCCCGCCGGTCCGCAGGACGGCCCACACCGCGGGCTCGGCTGCCGCCGTCCCGGTGCCGCCCCTCTTATGCCGCTCCATGCAGAGCTTCCCCGCGCGCCGTGGCGACCTCGCCCTCGATGGCCCCGGGCAGGGCGAAATCGTCCAGGGCATGGAAGGAATAGCAGAGGCTGGCGACGGATCCGTCCCGGTGGAGGCTGTCGCGTCGCGCTTGATGCAGGCTCTCCGCGACCGTCAGGCGCTCGCCCCGCACCCCGGGCGCGCGGGAGAATGCGTGCCGGTAGAACCGGCGCGCGAATTCCGTGGCGAAGCGTTCGTTGACGAGGCAGTGGGTCGCGATCACGCCGCCCGCCTGCATGAGGTGCAGGTTGTCCGGGAAGTTGCTGTCGGCGATGACCCCGGGGGCCGCCGATGCGCAGATGTTCAGGAACACGAGAGGCTCCCCGACCAAGGGACGGGCCTCCTTCTGGTGCGGGCTGAAGAAGTCGGGCCGGACCTCCAGCCCGTTGTCGAGCACGAAGTAGTGCTGGCCCGCGAAGCTTTCCATGTGGCTGGTGACGTGCCAGACCGACCTGAGCTGGCCCAGCGCGCGGAACAGGGACGCGAGGTCGGCCACGGCCATCGGCTCCCTGTCCAGGCCGAGCAGGGGCGTGTCCTCCCGCGTCGTGCAGGCGGCGCCAAGGTCCTCGAAGACGGCGAAGATGCTGGCCTCGTCGCGTCGGGACACGGAGGTGACGCGCGTGGACCCGAGCAGGCCGACGGATGGCGCGGCGTCGTCCGCCTCCCTCTCTTCCTTATCAGGCCTCGGCGCGTGGATCAGCGGGGCCCGGCTGCCGAGGAAGCGCTCGACGTCGAACCCCGAGCCCACGCGCCCGTAGTGCAGGGCGTCGAGCGGGATGCCGGCCAGGTCGCTGTCGAACGTGATCGACCTGAGGTTCGGGTGATCGAGGTAGAAGTCCAGGTCGGCACGGACCTTGGCCCCCTTCTCGGGATCCGTGTGGCGGAAGAGGTTGCTGAAGAGGCTCACGGCGGCGTTCTGGAAGGATTGCAGCCTCGCCGCCGACGCCGGGTCCTGGGCCTCGGGTGCCCAGGTGCGCCCGGCGAACTCGGCCAGGCCCTCGGCGAACGCGCGGACGGCGTCGGCCAGCGCACCGCGCAGCGGGCCTCCGTGGAAGCGCAGGCTGTCGAGCTGCCCCGCCCCGAAGACGCTGACTTCGGTCCTCGCGGGCGAGTGGTCGCTCGTGGACGTGGCGATGCGCATTCGGAACGCGCCGGCTGCGATCTCATCCCGCTTTCGGCGACCGCCATGCCGACGAGCCATCCTGACCGTTGTCCTCGTAAACCTCGACCGTTCTCTGGATCTTCGAAACGATGCGGTCGCGAGTCAAGAACGTGAATCGAAGCGCGTGCCTCCCGCCTTCCCGGGCGGTCGCCTTGAAGGTCAGCGGGTGCCCTACCCTGCCCTGCTTGACCCCGGGCGAGACCACGACGCCGTTGCCATCGGCGAACACGGTCACCGTCTCGGCAGCGCGCTCACGGCTCGCGATGCCCAGGAGCTGGTGGACCTCGCCGTCGAGGATGGCCGAGACGGCGACGCTCGCCCCCTTGCCGAGCCGCACGGCGGTCGTCGCCGTCCCCGTGCCCGGCGGCCCGAAGACGACCTGACCGCGCAGGGCGTCGGGTCGCGTGCCCGGCAGGAGACGCCGGAGCGTCGGCCGATGCAGCGGGACGAAGCAGAGCGCCTCGCGGCGCTCGCGCGCGCCCCGCCCCGCCGCCGCGGGAACGGCCCCCCGCGTCAGCGCCAACGGCGGCAGCGGAACGGCCATCAGGCGGTGAACGCCCAGGCCGAGGCGCGGCAGGCACAGCGCATCGGCTTGCCGCGGCGGAAGCAGGGCGGGCAGATCCATCTGCCTCATGCGGAAGAGCTGGCTTTCCAACCTGGACAGGTATCGTTCGGCCACCTCGCCCCATCCGAGCTGCCGCCCGGCGGCGAAATGCTGCGCGGCGCGCCGGAGATGCCGTTTCGCCCGCTCCAGGCGCGCCTCGGAGCCGTTCCCCGCCTCCGCAAGCTGCCGGCCGCGCTCGAAGTGAAGCAGGCCGTCGACGAGCCGCGCGTCCCGCGCGCCGCGGAAGGCCACGCCGTCGGGGGCCGGTCGATCCGGGTGGCGGCCCACGGTCCCGTCGCGCAGGTCGCCGTGCAGCGCCGACCAACCGAGCGGCGGACCGGGCCTGATATCGAACGCGATGCAGGCGTTGGCCTCCGGCGACGGGCGGAACGTCGCCAGCGACGTGTCCCGCAGAAGCTTGGACCAGTGGGCGAGGCCGCGGGCCCGGAAGCCGGTGGGCAGCGCGGGCAGCAGCCAGGGTGGCCCGAGGCAGATCAGCTCGTCGCGCGACCGATCCGGCAGCAGGACCAAATCGTCGTCGCCGACGATGGCGTACCCGGTCGACGCATCCGCTATGAGGTGGCGGCGGTCGGACAGGGTCAGCGCGACGCCGACGTCGTCGCCGCCCCGGTCGAAGGCCAGCCAGCACCGCACCACCGGCGGGCGGCCGCCCGCGACCGGCGAGGCCGCGAACAGGTCCGCCTGCGAGGTCTCGTCGAACGCCGTGGTCGACCAAGCCTCCATGGGCGCCTCCGACCGCCTCCGGCGCGGCTCCGCCGTCTCGGTAACCGCGATGCGCCGCGCGGGTATCCGGCCCTGCGACGGCGGCGACGAACGTGACGGACGTTCGCCGAATCGAGCGTACCGCGGGGAATCTTAAGCGGCCGTGTCGCCTACCGCCAAGGTCGCGGCGCGGCGTCCGCCGGATCGCCCGCGGCGCGGGCTAGGGCGGCCCGCTTCCTGCCCTGTGCCGCCCGCCGCGGCCCGAAGGGGCTGCCCGGGTCATGCGGCCCTCGTTCCGGCCCCCCGGCGCAGGAACGCGGCGGCCTCGGCCGCGGGCGCGGGCTTGCCGAACAGGTAGCCCTGCGCCTCGCCGCAGCCGGACAGCCGCAGCGCCCCGAGCTGCCGCTCCGTCTCGACGCCCTCGGCCGTGACCGCGGCGCCGAGGGAGGCCCCCAGGCCGGCGATGGCCCCAACGATGGCCGCCGTGCCCGGCTCGTCCACCGCCTCGACGAAGGAGCGGTCGATCTTGATCCGGTCGAGCGGGAACTTCCGGTTCTTCGTCGTTTGGGGTTGATCGACCTTCGGGCGGGCTTGACGCGTTCCCACTCCGTTCTACTCTGGTCGCGTGATCCTGACGTACCAGCAGAAGCTCAGCCGACCGCCGCCCAGCACCGCCTCCTCGCCGAGGCGCTGGAGCGTCAGCGCCTGCTCTACAACGCCGCCCTGTAGGAGCGCCGCGACGCCTGGCGGCTCGGGCGCAAGGCCTTCACCCGCCTCGACCAGCAGAAGAGCCTCACCGTCATCCGCGCCGACGACCCGGAAGGCCACGGCGCCGATCCGGTCACCATGGGCCGTTGGACGCTCAAGCGCGTCGAGGACGCATTCACCGGCTTCTTCGGACGGGTGAAGCGGGGGCTCAAGCCTGGCTTCCCGCGGTTCAAGCCTGCGTCCCGCTGGAGCTCTTTCGGCCTGCTGGAAGCCACCGGCCTGCGGCACGAGGGCGACCGCATCCGGCTCAAGGGCTTCGGCCGCCCGATCCGCCTCAACCACGACCGGCCGCTGCCGTCCGACGCGAAGATCCTGGGCGTGACGTTCACGCGCAAGGGCCGGCACTGGTTCGTCTGCATTACCGTCAAGACGAGCGAAGTCGTGGCGACCACGCCGCCTGCGGGCGAGGCGGTGGGCGGCGACCTGGGCGTCGAGGCGCTGCTGACGCTGTCCACCGGCGAGCGCATCCCGAACGTCCGCCCGTCCTCGCGTCGCGAGCGCGAGATCCGCGTCTCCCGCCGGGCC